>Ga0257116_1000139_pt1 | contig 83869 bp, 76 predicted proteins | sample SI112_120mmetaG_FD_190150 | JGI IMG/M metagenome (GOLD analysis project Ga0257116, IMG submission 190150) | Marine microbial communities from Saanich Inlet, British Columbia, Canada - SI112_120m | ecosystem: Environmental > Aquatic > Marine > Inlet | place: Canada: British Columbia | collected...
TGTCATGTCCTCACCTTTTTGCTTGCCGAAATTCTTCTGGGACGGAGTGTGAGACCGGTCACTTATGTGCCCGCCCATCGTAGCCATATTTGATCGGCAAGAAAGGATAGTTCGATGTTTGAATTGGGTCTCGAATTCCTCGCCTCGACGTGGCTGTGGTGGTGCCTTGCCGCCGATGTCGTGCCTTTGTGGAACCCCTTTGGCGCACTTTTCAGCCTGGTTTTGCTGGTTGGATTATTTGGCTTCTGCATTAAGAAAATCATGGGCGAAGAATAAGCGAAACTGTACAAGGGGGTATGCATGCAGCGGACTTCCAGGAACAATTTGGCATTGCCGGCCGGCGGGTGGGCGGCGGCGCGCCCTGTCTGTTCATTGCCGAGGCGGGCGTGGCCCATTTCGGCGACATGGATATGGCTATTCAATTGGTTGAGCTGGCGGCGGCTGGGGGCGCCGACGTGTTTAAGACCCAGGTCTTCGATGTGGACGAGCTGATCGCGGCGGAGCTGCCGGAATGGCGCGACCGCCTGCGCCCGCGCAACCTGTCCCTGGCCGAATTCAATGAGTTGAAAACACTCTGCGATGAACGGGGCCTGCTGTTCATGGCCACGGCCCATAACGAAAGCCGCATCCCCTGGCTGGAGGAATTGGACGTCCCCGCCATCAAGGTCGGCTCGGGCGAGCGCGGCAATCCGGGCTTCCTGACCAAACTGGCCGAATTGGGCAAGCCCATGATCGTCTCCACCGGCATGTACGACGAGCGGGACGTGGGCGAGGCGCTGGAGGCTTGCGCCAAGGGTGGTTGTGACCGCGTCGCCCTGTTGCATTGCATTACCGCCTATCCAACGCCGGGGGAACAGGTCAACCTGGCCGCCATGGACCGGCTGGCCGAATTGTTCCCTGGCCCCGTAGGCTATTCCGACCACACACAGGATCATCTGGCATTATTGGCGGCGGTAGCGCGCGGGGCGGAGGTGGTGGAAAAGCACATCACCATTCTGCGCGATGTGCCCAATGCCCAGGATTGGAAAGTCTCCGCCGGACCGGAGGACCTGGCCACGCTGATCGCCAATGTACGGCGGGTGGAGGCGATGCTGGGCCATGGCCGCAAGGAGCCCACATTGGCGGAGCAGGAAGGTCAGGTCTGGGCCACCAAGTCCGTGGTCGCGCGGCGCGATCTGACCGCTGGTACCGTCCTGGGAGAGGGCGATTTGATCACCAAGCGGCCCGGCAGCGGCATCCCGGCCAATCGGTTGCACGATATTGTTGGCCGTACATTGGCCCGAGGGGTGGCGGCGGACACCCTGTTACAGATGGAAGACCTGGCGTGAAGAGCAAAAAAATCTGTGTTTGGTCGGGCAAGCGCGGCGGCTTCGGCGCCCTGACCCCGACCATGCGCGCCATTCAGGCCCATGAGGCGCTGGAGCTGGCCCTGGTGGTCACCGACCAGCATCTCTATGACCAGTTTGGCCGCACGGTGCGGGAGGTGGAGGATCAATTTCCCGTCGCCGCCGCCATCGATATGGAACAATCCGGCGACAGCAACGAGGAACGCGCCCGCGCCGTGGGCCTGTGTCTGCAACGATCGGTCGATGTGCTGGCCGATCTGGCGCCCGATGTCCTGTTGGTGATCGGTGACCGGGGCGAGGTATTCGCCGCCTGCATCGCGGCCCACAACATGCGCATCGCCATCGCCCACGTCCAGGGCGGCGATCTGTCGGGCAGCCTGGACGAGCCGGTGCGCCATGCCATCACCAAACTGTCGCATATTCATTTCCCCTCGACCGAACAATCAGCCGAGCGTATCCGCCGCATGGGAGAGGAGCCCTGGCGCATCCATGTGGCCGGCGATACCCATATTGATCAGATCCTGCTGGGCAGCGCCACGGGGGAGGACGAGCTGCGCCGGCGCTATGAACTGGGCACGGGCGAGCCGTTCCTGCTGGTCTTGCAGCATTCAGATTCCACTGTACCCAATGATTCCCGGGCGCAGATCGAGGCGACCCTGGCCGGTCTGGCGGACATCGGCATGCGTACCATGCTGGTCTACCCCTGCTCCGATCAAGGCTATGAAGGCATCATCGACGGCCTGGAAGCCGCCCGTGGCCGCCCTGGCGTCTCGGTGCATCAGAATATTCCGGCGCCGGATTTTATCGGCCTGCAGAAAATCGCCGCCGCCCTGGTCGGCAATTCATCCGCCGGCCTGATCGAGGCGCCGTATTTCCAGCTTGGCGCCGTGAATGTCGGCGACCGCCAGATTGGCCGCGAACGGGCCGCCAATGTCATCGATGTGCCTTACGATGCCACTGCCGTCAGCAGTGCCGTGCAGCGGGCCCTCAACGATAGCGAATTCAAGGCGGCCATGGCCGCGACGCCACCGCCCTTTGGTGACGGCACCTCGTTTCGCCGCATTACCGATACCTTGGCGGATATTTCCGTGGACGAGCGCATGCTGAACAAGCGCATGAATTACTGATGAGTAAGCCGGCGCTGCTATATTACCGCCTGTTGAGCTGGCAGCCGGAGAACCAAGCCCTGGCGGCGGCCGCTTTCACGGTGCATGAACTGGACAATCCGGATCAGGACACGGATAAGGTTCTGGCCGGGGTCCAGGCCTGTTGCGCGCCCCTGGGATTTTATTTCGGGCCCGAAAAGATGGAGCGCTGCCCAAATTTGCGGGCGATCGTGACCAATACCACCGGGGTGCCGCACATCGACATGGCGGCGGCGGCGGAGCGGGACATCGCCGTATTTTCGCTGAAGGACGAGCAGGCCTTCCTCGATACCATTACGCCGACAGCGGAACATACCTGGGGATTATTATTGGCCCTGCTGCGGCGCACGCCCTGGTCCTTTGAGCATATCAAGGCCGGCCACTGGAACCGCTTTGAATGGGGCGCGCCGGCCATGCTGTCACGCCTGAAGCTGGGTATAATCGGCTATGGCCGTCTGGGCCGGCGGGTGGCGCGCTATGGCGCGGCCTTTGATATGACGGTGCGTTACCATGATCCTTTTGTCGCCGCCGATGGCCAAACCGAACGCGCCGAACGGTTGGAGGATCTGGTGGCATGGGCCGACGTGGTCAGCCTGCATGTCCCCGCCCTGCCGGAAACCCAGGGCCTGATCAGCGCCGAGGTGTTAAGCCACTTTAAGCTAGGCAGTCTGTTCATCAACACGGCACGGGCCGAATTGGTGGACGAAGCAGCGTTGTTAGAGGCTTTGGCGGCAGGCCGCATCGCCGGCTATGGCGCCGATGTCTTGGATGGCGAGTTCGGGCTGGATTTCAAGGCCGCCGACCATCCGTTGGTGCGCCATGCCCAAACCCACGACAATGTCCTGCTGACGCCGCATATTGCCGGCTCCACCCATGACGCCTGGCGGGAAACCCAGGGCCGGGTGATCGAAATGGCCATTGAACATTTCAAGGATTGGAAAGCATGAAGATTATTCCCGGCGCCGTCTGGGGCCTGATCCCGGCACGGGGCGGTTCCAAATCGATCCCGATGAAAAATCTGACGCCTTTTGTCGGCCGCCCCTTGATGGATTTCCAGGTTCTCGCGGCCAATGCCTCCCAGTGTATCAGCCGCATTCTGTGCAGCACGGACCATCAGGACATTGCCGACCGCTGTGCCACGCTGCGGATCGAGGTGCATGAACGGCCCATCCATTTGGGTGCCGACGACACCCCGGTGATGGCGGTAATCGCGGATCTGTTGCAGGATCTCTACGCCAAGGAAGGCGCGGTGGCGGAATGCATTGCCCTGCTGCAACCCACCTCGCCGTTTCTATTGGGCGAACATATCCGCTGGGCCGTGAACGCTCTACTGGCTGATGCGGATGCCGGCTCGGCACAGACCGTGGTGCCGTGCCCGCACAACCACCATGCCCTGAACCAGCGGGTCATCCAGGATGGCCGCGTCAGCTTCCGCTTTGCCGAGGAGCGCGCGATCGCCCACAACAAACAACGAAAACCAAACCACTATCTGTTTGGCAACCTGCTTGTTTTCCGCAGTCTAGCGGCATTAGAACAGCAGACGCCGTTCGCCAACCCCTCCGTGCCCATCGAAGTTCCCTTTTGCCAGGGCTTTGACCTGGATGCCCCCGATGATGTCAAGATGGGCCAGGCGCTATTGGCAGCGGGCCTTGCCGAATTACCAAATTCTTAAGGATTTCGCTTGAAATTTGCGTCCATAAGCATGATTTTATAAAGATGGTTCCCGCTGTTAAATATATGGTGGGACGGAAGCCTTCTACGCGGGGCCTTTGGGGGCTCCGAGGCAGATGAAAATGGTGGAAAACATGGATAAAACTGTTCTAAGCCGGCGCAAGGCACTGACTAGGCTTGGTCTGGCCGCTGCGGTTGTCTATGCCGCGCCCACGATTACCCACATTGATGGCGAGGCCCTGGCAACAAAAAAATCACGTCCATCTGGTCATGGTGGCAGCAAGAGCAAGAGCAGAGGTAGTAAGAGCAGAGGTAGTAAGAGCAGAGGTAGTAAGAGCAGAGGTAGCAAGAGCAGATAGGCCTTGGAGAGCGCCGCGCGGCGATCACCGGGCATGGCTACGCCGCCAAGAACGGATAGGTTAGTGCTGGCCGGCCCGCGCCATGGTATCGAGATCAAGGGGCTGGGCAATGGCGCGGATCTGGCGTCGTTGCTTTTTCAATTAATTCCACAGTGGCCTGTATTGGGGCCAATACTAGGGCCAACAAAGGGACCCGCATTGGGATCTCGGGACGCCCCGGATAGCGCGTCCGTGGATGACATCACCATCCAGCGAAATGGCGATCATTGGCAAATTGCCTCGCCGCATATGGCGATTGATGACCATGATCTCGACGATGGCTACATGGCCGCCAATGCCCTTATCGGCGCCTTAATCGCCGCCTATGTGGCTCAGGACGATGCCCTGGTCTCGATCCATGCCGGTGCCGTGCGGATTGGCGATGGCCTGATCCTGTTGCTTGGCGACAATGAAAGCGGAAAAAGCACCTTCGCGACCGTCCTGGCATCCAGAGGGCAGCGTTTTTTCGCCGACGACCGGCTGATTCTGAATTTGGCCGATGCCACGCCCATGGGTTCCTCCCTGGCCATTGCGCCCAAGCTGCGCCTGCCCTTACCCGAGGAAGCCGACGATGCCTACCGCGATTTTGTTGCCGGCAACGGCGTTCTGAACTGGCCCGAGATGGCGGTACTACGCCCCGGAGAGGACCAGGCGGCGGCATTTGGTGAAAGCTTGGTGGTGCGGGCCCTGGTCGTGCTTCGCCGTGAAACGGCTACGGCCCAGCCCGCCCAGCCGACTTTGTCGGCGATGCGGCAACCGGACATGGTCCGCGTCCTGTTGGAGCAGCTTTATGCCCCGCATTTGACCCAGCAAGGCGAACTATCCGCCTGTGTGCGTCTAGCCCAGGGCACCGAAATCTGGCAATTGCACTATGCCTCGGCCTTTGCCGCCGCCGATACGATCGTCGAACACTTTAGTGCGGATGCCCCGTGATGAGCCGCTATCACCGCCGCCCAGGCATCAACGAAACCCCGGTCGAGGATGAATTATTCCTGATCGCCGGCGATAGCGGTGATATTTTTCACCTGGACCAGCTCGCCATGGCGATCTGGCGCGCCCTGGAAGAGCCGGCCAGCGAAGCCGAATTGCGGGTCTTGTTCCGCGAGGCTTTTCCCGAGACCCCCGCCGCCACGATCGAACAGGACCTGACAACCGCCCTGTCCACATTGCGCCAAGGCGACCTGATCGAACTCCGCGATTGAGCTTCGCGCAGGCCGTGCTAGGCTTGGCCAACCTTTAGCGTAGCTTTGGAGTGTCTTCCATGACCCGTATGACCGGTGGCCAAGCCCTTGTGAAATCCATTATCGCCCATGGCGTCGATACTATTTTCGGCCTGCCCGGCGTGCAGCTGGACTGGTTCTTCAACGCCCTGCACGATGAAGGCAACAACATCCGGGTAATCAACAGCCGCCACGAACAGGGCGTCGCCTATATGGCGCACGGCTATGCCCAGTCCACGGGCAAGGTCGGCGCCTTTGCCGTGGTGCCGGGCCCTGGTGTTTTGAACACCACCGCCGCGTTGAGTACATCCTGGGCCGCCAACGTGCCGGTGCTGTGTGTCACCGGGCAGATCCCATCGGCCTCCATCGGACGCGGCTATGGCCAGTTGCATGAAATCCCGGATCAGTTGTCGATCCTGCAGGGGTTGACGAAATCCGCCGCCCGCATCGACCATCCCACCGATGCGCCCGCCAAGGTGGCGGAGGCCTTCCGGCAATTGCGCACGGGCCGGCCGCGGCCGGTGGCCCTGGAAATGCCCCTGGATCAACTGGCCGAGGCCTGCAGCGTGGACCTGTTGGATGCAGCCACGGACCATGCCCGCCCGCCCGTGGACGAAGATGCACTGGCCAAGGCGGCCAAGCTGTTGGCCGGTGCCAAGGCGCCGATGATCTTCGTTGGCAGCGGCGCCGTTGACAGTGGCGAGGCGATCCAGGCCCTGGCCGAGATGCTGCAGGCACCGGTGATCGCCAACCGGACCGGGCGCGGCATCGTTTCCCACCGCCATTATCTGTCCATGATGCATCTGGAAGGCCACCGTTTGTGGGCCGATGCGGACGTTGTGCTGGCCATCGGCAGCCGGCTGCAGCCGGCGCGCATGAACTGGGGCACGGATGACAATCTGAAAATCATTCACGTGGACATCGACCCGGTTGAGATCAAGCGTATCGCCGCACCGGACGTCGCCCTTGTCGGCGACGCCCAGGACATCGTGCCGGCCTTGGTGGATGCGGTCGGCAAACAGGCCCCCAGCCGCGCCTCCCGCGAGGATGAACTGGTCACCTTGCAGGGCGAGGTGCACAAGATGTTGCTGGACCGCCTGGGCCCGCAAATGTCCTGGATCAAGGTGATCCGCGAGGCCTTGGATGATGACGGCATCTTTGTCGATGAGCTGACCCAGGTCGGTTATGTCTCCCGCGTCGCCATGCCGGTGTATCAACCACGCAAATATTTGAGCTCCGCCTATCAGGGCACGCTTGGTTGCGGCCTGGGCGTGGCCATTGGCGCCAAGATCGCCAATCCCGAGCGCCAGGTGCTGTCGATCAACGGCGACGGCGGCTTCATGTACAACGTGCAGGAACTGGCAACGGCGGCGAAATACAACGTCAATGTGGTGGCAATTGTCTTTGCTGACGGTGCCTTTGGCAATGTGCGCCGCATGCAGGAAGAACTTTATGACGGGCGTACCATTGCGTCCGATCTGCACAATCCGGATTTCGTGAAAATGGCGGAAAGCTTCGGCTGTGCCGCTTATCGCGCGGAAAGTCCCGACGAACTGGCCAAGGTCTTGCCCACCGCCTTCAAGCAATCCGGGCCAGCGGTGATCGAGGTGCCGTTCCCCAAGACACCCGACCCCTGGCCGATCATCATTCCCGGACGCAACAGATAGGCGAACTAACCACCTTTGACGTACGGATTATCCTGCTTGCGCAACAGGATGCGCAGGGGGACGCCGGGCAGATCAAAATGCTCGCGCAGACCGTTCTGCAGATAACGGGCATAGGCATCGGGCAGATCGTCGGGCAGGTTGGAAAAGATCACGAAGGTCGGCGGCCGGGTCTTGACCTGGGTCATATAGCGCAGGCGGATACGCCGGCCATGCTGGCCCAGGGGCGGGGGATGGCTCTCGGTCATATCCTTTAGCCAACGGTTCAGCGCGGCGGTGGAGATACGCTGTTGCCAGTGTTGATAAACCTCGGTCACCTTCGGCATCAACTTTTCCACCCCGCGGCCGGTCAGGGCCGAAAGAGTGACCACGGGAACGCCGCGGGCCTGGGTCAACGAAGTTTCCAGACGGTCGCGCAGCTGCCCCATGCTGGCGTTGCGGTCAGCTATCAGATCCCACTTGTTGGCCGCGACCACCAGGGCCCGGCCTTCCTCTAGGGTACGGCGGGCGATATTCAAATCCTGACGTTCCAGGGGCGCCCGGGCATCCAGCAACAGCACCACGACCTGGGCGTATTCCATGGCGCGCACGGCATCGTCAGCGGCCAGTTTTTCCAGCTTTTCGGTCACCCGCGCCTGCCGGCGCAACCCGGCGGTGTCGATCAGACGAATGGTCTGTTCGCCCCATTGCCAGGCAATGCCGATGGCATCGCGGGTCAGGCCCGGTTCCGGCCCGGTGATCTGCCGCTCTTCGCCCAACAGACGGTTGACCAGGGTCGACTTGCCCGCATTGGGCCGGCCCAGAATGGCAAGCTGCAAAATGCCATCATGCGCGTCGTCATCGTCGCCTTCGTCCTCGGCTTCAACAAGAGCAGCCATGTCGATTGGGGTGTCATCCTCGTCGGCGACTTCGACGCTAGCTGGGGGCACATAATTCTTGGCGGCATGTTCTTCCATTGCCGCCAGGATACCGTCATGCAGGGCAACCAGGCCTTCACCATGCGCGGCCGAGATGGCGAGCGGTTCGCCCAGACCCAGGGACCAGGCCTCGGCCAGGCCTGAATCGCCGGCCGATCCCTCGCATTTGTTGGCCAGCAACAGCACCGGACCATTGCGCCGGCGCAGCCAGCCGGCGAAATGGCTGTCCAACGGCGTGACGCCCGCCCGGCCATCAATCAGCATCAAGGCCAGATCGGCATCGTCCAGCGCGGTTTCGGTTTGCCGCTGCATCCGACCTTCCATGCTGGCCGCATCCGCATCTTCCAAACCCGCCGTGTCGAACAGGCGGAAATCCAGGCCGGCGATGCGGCCCGCGCCCTCGCGCCGGTCGCGGGTCACGCCGGGCTGGTCATCGACCAGGGCCAGGCGCTTGCCGACCAGGCGGTTGAACAGCGTCGACTTGCCCACGTTGGGGCGGCCGACAATCGCGATTGTGAACGTCATCGATATTACCTTAAGGCAATCAAGTCGCCATTGTCAGACAGGACATAAATCGAACCATCCGCCACCACGGGCGGGATCAGGGCACCCTTGGGCAACTCCAGGCGGCCCAGCAATTTGCCGGAATAGGGCGAGACGGCAACCGCATAACCCTCGGACGAGACCAGCACCAGCCGATCAGAGGCCAGTACCGGGCCGCTCCAATGGATCGGATCCTGCTTATCCTCTTCATCCTCGTAGCGGGGCAATTGCGCCACCCAGCGGATGCGGCCGCTCTTGCGGGCCAGGCAGACCACTTCGGCCTGGGTCGTGACCAAGAAGATAAAGTCGCCCGCCACCCAGGGGGTTTCCATGCCGGCGATATCCCGATCCCACAGGCGCCGTCCGCTGCGCAGATCGATCGCGGCGACCCGGCCGGAAAAGCTGACGGCCAAGACCAGATCGCGGTCGATCACCGGACTGCCCCTGATCTCGCTCATGGTCGACAGGGGCGCCAAACGCCGGGTCCGGATCAGTTGATCGCCCCAGACCATGCGGCCATTTTCCAGGCGCAGGGCAAACAGCTCGCCCGATGAATAGGGCACCACGACCAGGCCGCCGCCCACCGCCACGCTGGGCGCGCCGATCAGGCCGGCATCCTCGGGAATGCCGCCATGGCTCCACAAAGTGTGGCCATCGGCGCTGGAAAGCGCATGCAGCTGATTGTCATAGGTAATGACAAAAACCCGGCCGCCGATCGCCGTCGGGGCGCCACGAATGGGCGTGCCGATGCGGCGCTGCCAAATCTCCTTGCCATCGTCTAGCGACAGGGCATGGACGAAGCCATAGCCGGTGCTGACATAAACCGTGCCGTTATCAATACTGACGCCACCGCCGATCACGCCTTCGTCTTCGTTTTCCGGGGTCAATTCCCGGTGCCAAAAGCGTTTTCCGTCGGCGACCCTAAAGGCGGATACGCCGGCCTCGGCATCCATGGCGACCAGGCGGTCCCCGACCACCACGGGCCGGCTCAGCAATTTGCTTTCGCTGCCCGAACCTTCGCCGATACTGATTTTCCAGGCCCGTGCCAGATCCTCGCCAATTTCCAAATGGTGCATGGCATGGTTCGCGAAACCAGCGGCCTGGGGCCAGTCCGGGTTGCGCCAGGGACGGGGCAAACGCACATCAAGATCGGCGATGGCCGCATCCGGCTCCAACGCCTTATCCAATTGCAGAATGGAGATACGCTCGCCCGGCAGCGGCGGTTTTTCGGTGCCGCCGAACCAGTCCGGCGTTTCACAGGCCGACAGCAGTAAGGTTGCCGCCGTCAGCAATAGCGCGGTTAACAGGCCGCCCCGACCGCATCGCATCACGGCCCTATTCCTCTCCGAACGCGGCCAGCATCTGGGCGGCGCGGCTACGCATGCCGGCAGGTGCCGCGGCATCATCGGACAAGGCCTTAAACGCGGCACGGGCGCCGGCCAGATCACCCTCGCGGTGTTTCAACACCGCCTGCAACTCCAACCCGGAATAGCGCCAGGGAGAGCCATCGGCCATCACCGGGACGAGGCGGCGTTCCAGATCATCCTTGGCGCCATCGTCGATCAACAGCATGACCGCCTGCAATTGCGCCAGGCCTTGGAAAATCGGGTCCATATCGCTGTCAGTGGCGATCTGATCATACGCGTTCAGGGCGCCGGCGTTGTCACCGGTTTTGAGCCGCGCCGTCGCAGCCTGGAATTTGGCGATCACGCCATAGCCGGTACTGGCCTCGGCCGCCAGGGATTGAAATGAGGAAATGGCGGCGGCGGCATCACCCTTTTCCAGCAATTGGGCGGCCGCCACATAACGGCTGGATTCTTCCGCCTGCTGGGCCGTTTTGTATTCCCGCCAGCCAACCCGGCCCGCCGTGCCAAGCACGACCGCTACACAGGCAATGATGACATAGCTGCCATACTTGCGCCAAAGCACCATGGCTTTGTCGCGCCTGACATCTTCATCGACTTCTTGGAAAATATCCGCCACGCGGGCACACTCCACAACTTGCCGCAAGACAACGGCTGTTATCCATTGCGGCGTTTGAAAAAAGTCGGCCAATCTAGCCCGCGCCAACACTTGGGGCAAGCCGGGATATAGCCCAATTCCTATTCGCTTTTGATCTCTAAACCGAAGACGCCAACAGGTCCAGCTATAAGCTGGAATAGGGTGCTACAGCGCGGGCATCGGCAATTCAGGCAATAGCGGCGCAATCAGCCCGGCCATGGCCAAAAGCCGGGCATCAGCCCGGTTCTGGCCGATCAGTTGTAGGCCCAGGGGCATGCCGTCGGGCGACAGGCCACAGGGCAGAGATAGGGCGGGACAGCCCGAATGATTGGCCCATTGGGTAAAGTCGGCCTGGTTCACCGGAACCTCGTCGGATTGAGCAAACGCCGCCTGGGGCGCCGTCGGCAGCAATAACAGGTCCACCTCGTCAAATAACTGCCGCACCTGCTGGCCCACGGCCAGCAATTGCCGTTGCGCCGCGACCAGGCGGTGGGCCGGCGCATTGCGGCCATATTCCAGGTTCTTGCGGAACTCCGCCGAAAAATCTTCCGGATTGGCCAGCAATTCCGCTTCCAGGGCATGGCCTGCCTCGGCCTCGGAGATCAACAGACCGGCACGCCGGGTGCCCGTGCAATCCTGATTGGGAAAACGCAGATCGACCCGAACCGCGCCCTGCTGTTCCAGAGCGGCTATATGGCCACGGAAGTTCTCCCAAATGCCCGCTTCGCACGGCGCCGCGTCCATATTCAGGGGCACGGCGAAACGCAGGCCTTCCAACGTCACCCCCTTGGCGCGGAGAGCCCGGTGGGGATGGATGGATTCCGTGCTTTCAGGATCGTGGCCCGCCAATACCGCCAACATCAGGTTCAGGTCCCGTGTCGAACGGCAGATCGGTCCCACATGGTCCAGGCCATAGCTCAACGGCACCACGCCACGGGTCGAGATCAAACCATGGGTCGCCTTCAAACCCGCCAGACCGCAATAGGACGCCGGCAGGCGTACCGAACCCATGGTATCCGTGCCCAGGGCACCGGCGCAAAACCGCGCCGCCACCGCCGCCGCCGAGCCGCCGGAAGAGCCACCCGGCGTATAGTCCCGGCGCCAGGGATTCTGTGCCGCGCCATGATGCGGGTTGTTGGTGGTTGCGCCCAGGGCGCCTTCATGCATGTTGGCCTTGCCTAACAGGACCGCGCCGGCATCCCGCAAACGTTCCGTGACAGCCGCGTCCCGGTCAGGCGTGCGGAACCTGGCCATGCCATTCGTGGTGGGGACGCCAGCCAGGTCAATGTTATCCTTCAAGGCAATGGGGATGCCATCCAGGGGCGATAAGCGCTCGCCCGTGGCCCGGCGGGCATCGGAGGCGCGGGCCTGTTCCAGTGCCGGTTCCCCCAGCAAGGTAATGAAACAGTTCATACCGGCTTCATATTGTTCGATGCGGGCCAGATAGGCCTGCAAAAGATCCTCGGCACTGAAATCGCCGGCCGCCAGGGCTTCAGCGGCACCGGCAATGTCCAATTTGGTTAGGTCGGTCATAATCTTATGCGTCCTTGGGCATCATGAGGTCCACCAGCCTGGTCACCTCATCGAGACTTTCCAGATCTTCGACCTGATCGATCAGCGCCTCGGCCCGCTCCGCTCCTATCGGGTGCGGCGCGGCGGCGCAGTTTTTTCGGAACTTCGCCAAATGCGCCTCGTGGCTCATGGGATTGGCCGGACTGCCGTAAACATCCTGTACGGTGACGATATGTTTGGCGCCATTTTTCAGGGTAATGGTCACGGTCACCGGGACCAGGGCATTGGGATCGGGGTTGTCGTCGATATTGATCTGGATGCGGCGGGCCAGATCCTGGCTGTCCGGGTTGCTCAGATTGCCGTCATCGTAGGCATCGACGCCAATGCCTTCATGGCGCAGGGCATGTGCGGTGACATAGGCGGCGCACAGGCGGGCATAATTGGTGCTCATGACAGCTTCGATGGGCCGGCCCACCAGATGATGGATCAAGGGCGGTACCTGGGCCACGATGCCCGCCACTTCGTTGGCGCTGAAACCGTGTTCCCGTTGCAGGCCCAGGCAGCCGTCGACAATGCCATGGGTGGCCCGGCCGGATGGAAACGGCTTGTGCGACAGCTCGGTAATGCGCCAGGTCCGGCCCAGACTGCCCAACAGCACGTCGCGGTCATAACCGTCCTCGATCAGGCGGAAATAACCGAACGGACCTTCGAGAATATTTCGCGGACCCTGCAGGCCGGCCGCGGCCATGTCGCAGGCCACCACCGCATTGCGGGCATTGAAACCGACCTGCATGCCCAGCAGCATGGAACCTTCGGTATGGGCCTGCATGGTGCCGCTGATCTGGCCATAGGCGATGGAATAGGCATGGCGTAAAGTCTCGGCATCAAAGCCCCGCAGCTTGCCGATGGCGGTGACGGCAGCCAGGGCGCCGGCGGTGGCGGGGCGGAAAAATTTCAGCCCCGTGGTCACCGCAACTGAGATATGACAGGCCACGTCCACGCCCAGCGCGGCGGCCAGGATCAGATCCTTGCCGCTGGTGCCGCCATCCTTCTCGGCCACGGCCATGGCCGCACCCAACAGCACGGTCATGGAATGCACCACCGCGCCTTCATGGACGCAGTCGAATTCGGCGTTATGGATCTGATAGGCATTGCACAGGGCGGCGGCCGGTGCCGGCAGGCGCAGGCCATGGCCCCAGACGCGGGCATCATCGCCCTGGCCCCATTGAGTGGAAAGCTGAATCATCTCGTCGACCCAGGGACCCGCGCCGCCCGAGAGGCCGACGCCAAAACTATCCAGGGTGAAGGTTTTCGCCGCCCTTATGGCCTGGGGCGGCAGATCGTCAAAGCCGGTGCCCAGAACATGGTCGACAAAATCATCAATCGCATCCATTGCCTCTACCCTTACCGTTGTCTCGGACTCGGGCTATACACTAGCATGGGCTGGTTTGCTGGCCCGCTCCTTATTGTTCGGTACCATAGGACTGTCATGCCAAAAACCATTTCTCCCGCCGATGTTCCCGCCCTTCTGCAGCCCGGCCACACCGTATTTGTGCAAGGCGCGGTGGGCGAGCCCCTGGCGCTGGGCCAGGCCCTGGCGGCGGATGGCGAAGCCAGCCGGGGTGTGCATTATGTCTCCTGCCTGGTGCCCGGCATCAACCGCACGGATTTTTCCGCCTTCCATCCCGACGCCCGCCTGACCGCATTCTTCGTTCAGGCCGAGTTGCGGGAGTCTTTCGCCGCCGGCAAGATCCGCTTTCTGCCCCTGCACTACAGCGGCATTTGCAGCTATATGAAGAGCCTCCCAGCGATGGATATCCTGTTGATGCAGGTCGCACCCCCCGACGAAAACGGCATGTGCAGCCTGGGCCTGTCGGTGGATTTCGTGCCGATGCATTTGGACAAGGCCAAGGTGGTGGTGGCGGAGGTCAACGCCAACATGCCCTCGCCCCCCGGCAGCCCGAAAATACCCTACGACCGTCTTGACTATGTCCTGCCCACGGCGCGCGCCCTGCCCGAATTGCCCACCGGCGATCTGCCAGCGGTGATCGAAACCATCGGGCAAAAGGTGGCCGCCCTGATCGGCGACGGCGATTGCATCCAGATCGGCATCGGCAAGGTGCCCGCCGCCATTCTTGGCTGCCTGAAGGACCGCCGCGACCTGGGCCTGCACGGCGGCATGGTGACCGATGAAGTCGCGGACCTGGTAGACGCCGGCGCCCTAAATTGCAGCCAAAAGTCCATCGATAGAAACACCTTGATCTGCGGTGCCGCGATGGGCACGCAACGGGTATTCGATTGGGCCGCCGACCGGACCGACATACAGTTTCGCGGCGCGGACTATACCCACTGCGTGCCCGTAGTGGCGCAGATCGACAATTTCGTCTCCATCAACTCTACCTTGGAGGTGGATTTGACCGGTCAGGCCAATTCGGAGACCATTAATGCCCGGCAGATCAGCGGCACCGGCGGCCTGGTGGATTTTGTCCGCGGCGCCCGCATGGCCAACAACGGCCGCTCCGTCCTGGCCCTATCGGCAACGGCGGCGGCGGGCAAGATTTCCCGCATTGTGCCAACACTACAGGCCGGCGCGGCGGTCAGTTGCCCCCGGGCCGATACCGACTATGTAGTGACGGAATTCGGCGCCGCCCGCATGAAGGACAAGTCCGTCGATGAACGGGCCGAAGCCTTGATCGCCATCGCCGACCCGAAATTCCACGGCGAATTGAGCGAAGCCTGGAAAGAACAGCGCCAACGCATGGGCGGTAGATAGGTTCAACATTCGTTGAATTGCCAGAACGCCAGGCGGTAGGGGGAGTGGGTGGTTCAGATGCCCAAACAGGGATCTTAACGCTTCATTTATCACGATCTGCTCTTATGGCTCCGATAATGGGTCAAATTGACGATGGAGCTGGGCCGCGATGATTGGCTGGCTAAGAGCAATTCTATTGGTTTCGGTGACGTTAAGCAGCGCGGGATGTACCGCCGCGGCCATCAAAATGGTGGACGAAGTAGACGCCACCGTCTCCAAACTGTCGCAGTCCGACTGCCAGCTGGTGCGGGTCATCCATGGCATGGATGTCTGCCGCAGCGAGGGCAGCCAGGCCGTGCTGCCGGCGGCCTATTGCTACCGCACCATTGGCGGCGTCGATTGCTATGACCGGGCCGACCCCAGGGACCGCCCCATCATCCGCCAAACCACCCGCGCCACGGCCGGGCTAGAATAAGAATCTCGAATTCTGTGAACGGATTTTGGTGGAGCCGAGCGGGATCGAACCGCTGACCTCCACGTTGCGAACGTGGCGCTCTCCCAACTGAGCTACGGCCCCGAAAAATCCGCTGGCATATAGGAACCATAGGCCGGGACTGTCAAGAGCCATCGCGACCCACAGAACAGTCCCGGGCCAATTATTGCTGCATAATTCAGATCAACGTGATCAGAATTTATTGTAAGCACCATCGATGATGAAGGTATCGCCGGAATGATAGGCCGAGGCATCGGAGGCCAGATAGACCGCGACGCCACCAAAGTCTTCCTTTGTGCCCCAACGCCGTTGCGGAATGCGCGGCTTCACCGCCGCCTCGAACTTGTCCCAGCCAAAGGCCGATGCGGTCATCGGCGTTTCGATCCAGCCGGGCAGCACCGAATTCGCCGTAATGCCATAGCGCGCCAAGCCCGCCGATAGCGAGATCATGATGGAGATCAAGGCGCCCTTGGTGGCGGCGTAATGCACGCTGCGGGGCGAGGCCTCGATCGCGGCCAGGGATGCGGTGCCGATCAGGCGGCCGCCATCCCCCTGTTCGATCATCTGCTTGGCGGCGGCCTGCAGGGTAAAGAAGGCGCCGTCCAGATTAACGTCCATCACCCGGCGCCATTCCTCCGCCGGCATGGTCTCGAAGGTGCCGACTTCGGACCGGCCCGAGACGCCGGCATTAGCGAAGCAGCTGTCCACCCGCCCGAACGTCGCCAGGGTTTCGGCAAAGGCCGCCTTGACCGCCGCCTGGTCGGAAACATCACAGATCTGCGCCGAGACCTTGCCGCCATGGCTTTGCAACTGTTCCAGGGCGGCGGCGTTTTTCTCCGCGTTGGTGCCCCAGATGCAGACATCGGCGCCGGCCTGGATCATGGCCTCGGCAAAGCCAAGGCCGATACCGCTGTTGCCGCCCGTGACAAGGGCCACTTTGCCGCTCAGATCAAATGGTTGGTAAGCCATGTTCGTCGTCCTTTATTACTCGGTTTCGGGTACATCATTTTTTTTGCTGGATGATTGGTCTGTTTGCCAGCGCGCCGCCGCGTCATCGTCGTCCTGGCGCGCGGCGACCCAATTGCTCTCGCCATTAACCTCTTCCAGCTTCCAGAACGGCGCCTTGGTTTTCAGCCAGTCCATCAGAAAGGCACAGGCTTCGAACGCGGCCTGACGGTGCCTAGAGGTGGCGGCGCACAGCACGATCTGATCGCCCGGCAACAGCCGGCCATAGCGATGAATAATCAGCACCTGGTCCAGGGGCCAGCGGGCCAACGCCTCGGCCTCCAACTGCGCCAACTGTTTCTCGGTCATGCCGGGGTAATGTTCCAGGGTCATGGCGGACAATTCGCCCGATCCCGCCACATCACGCACCAAACCGATAAATGATGCCACGGCGCCAACCTCAGGGCGGCCCCGGCTCAATGCCGCCAGTTCGGCGCCGGTATCGAAGTCCTCGCTCTGCACCTTTATCATCGGATCATCATCATCTGAGCACCATCATCGGATCACCATCATCGGATCACCTGGGTCCGGGTTCAGCCGCCCCAACCGCCAGTTACCGGGGGGAAGAAAGCCACCTCGTCATCGGGGCCGACGGGTACGTCATCCCTGGCGAATTCCTGATTGACGGCGCAGTGCACCCCGATGGGATCGTCAAAAGCGGCGGCGTGGCCATCTGATTGCCGCGCCAGCCAGGCGGTTAATTGCCCGACCGTGGTGACCGAAGCCGGCAGGTTCACGGTTTCTTCCGACTTGCCGACACGGTCACGCAGCCAGGCAAAATATAAAAGCTTCATGAGGCCACCTCGTCAAAAGACAGAAAATCCACGGGCTCGCCCGCCTTTACCTGGGTCACATCCTCGGGAATTTCAACCAGGCCATGGGTCTGTACCAGGGAATTGATGATACCCGAGCCCAGAGGCCGGAACAGCACGGCACGGGGGCCGCGGCCGGCGGCGCAGTCCAGCCGCGCCCGCAGCCATTCCCGCCGGCCGGCCTTTTTCTCGTAGTCAAAATCAGCGGTGACCCGGTACAGCACCGGATCGAGGTCAACCGCGCCAGCCAGCCCGAGGATCAACGGCCGGGCAAAGCGCAGAAAACATACCGTGGCGGCCACGGGATTGCCCGGCAGGCCGACGAATGCCGCCCCGCCAACCTGACCCAGGGCCAATGGCCGGCCCGGTTTTATGGCCAGGCGCCAGAAATTCAGATGACCCAGGGCCTCCACCGCGCCGCGCACGTGATCTTCATCACCGACCGAGACCCCGCCCGAGGTCAACAACAGATCATGCGTCTTGGCGGCGCCGTCCAGTCCCGCCCGCACGGCGTCCGCATCGTCGGGCAGAATGCCCAAATCCGAGACTTCCGCGCCAAGACCGGTGATCAGCGCCATCAGAATTTGCCGGTTGGCGTCATAGACACTGCCCACGGGCAGCGCCGCACCCGGTTCGGCCAATTCATCGCCGGTGGAAAACACGCCAACCTTGAGGGGGCGGTACACAGTCAACGCGCCATGGCCCACGGAAGCCGCCAGGCCGAGGTCCTGGGGGCGGAGGCGCCGGCCACGGCGCAACACCACATCGCCCTGTTTGGTATCCTCGCCTTGGTGGCGGCGGTTGGCGCCCAATTTCAGACCCGGCGGAATGGTGAGGTATCCTGCCACCTGCTCCACATCTTCCTGCATCACCACCGTATCGGCGCCCGTGGGCATGACGGCGCCGGTGAATATGCGCACGGTCTGCCCGGCTGTTACCTTGCCCTCGAAAGGATGCCCGGCGGCGGAGCGGCCTTGCACGGCGAGCCGGGTCGGGCCATCCGGCTCCAGATCCTCATGGCGCAGGGCATAACCGTCAACGGCTGAATTGTCATGCGGTGGCACATCCAGGGCGGAGGTCACGTCGGCGGCCAAAATACGGCCCTGGGCCTGGGCCAGGGGCAATTGTTCGAGGCGGTCCTGGGTCACCGTCACGATACGGTCGCGCAGCACGGCCAGGGCCTCCGCCGTGGACATCAAATCCTCGACCTGGTTAAAGCAATCATCGGCAAGCTTGTTCATGACGCCGGCCCTTTGGAGTGACAAAAATCAATGACGAAATCCGCCACTGCCCCGATGTCGTCCAGATCCAGCAACGGTATGCCGAGATCCGGGCCTTCGGGATGATAATTGGCGGCCAGGGCAATAAAACTCTCATCCTCGCGGCATAACAAGGGCTTATGCAGGCCATGGCGATGGACTTCCAGCTTCAAATGGCCCTCCGCCTTGTAACCTTCCACCAGGACCAGGTCCACCGGCGACATGCGGGCCAGCAAGTCCTCCAGTTTAGGCTCTTCGTCATTGCGGTTTTCATGCATCAGGGCCCAGCGCACGCCGGCGCTGATCAGCACCTCAACCGCGCCGGCCTCGCGATGGCGATAGGAATCCTTGCCTGGCTGATCCACATCGAAAGTATGATGCGCATGCTTGATGGTGGATACCCGCAATCCCCGCGCGGTCAGGGCCGGAATCAGTTCGGTAAGCAGTGTCGTCTTGCCGGCGCCGCTCCACCCGGTCACGCCCAAAATTTTCAAGGCAGTACTTTCACGATTGGTCTGTTCCATCGGACTGGACTGAGTTGGCCCGGACTGAGTTGGACTGGACTGGGTCGGATTGGGGCACATCGGCGGTGACATGACGCAACCCCACCCGCAAATAGTCATAGCCGGTGTAGATAGTAAACAGCGCCGCCAGCCACATGCCCAGGCGGCCGATCTCCATCACCGGGATCGGATCCCAGCCGGCCTCGCCCACGATCAAAAAGCCGATCGCCAGCATCTGCATCGCCGTCTTCCATTTCGCCACCCGGCTGACCGGTACGCTGACCCGCAATTCAGCGAGAAACTCGCGCAGGCCGGAGACCAGAATTTCCCGGCACAGGATCACCACCGTGGGCAGGATCGTCCACTCCCCGATACGGCCGACATAGACCAGCATCAACAAGGTGGCGGCAACCAGCAGTTTGTCGGCGACCGGATCAAGAAACCGGCCCAGACCGCTTTCCTCGCCCAAGCTACGGGCCAGATAGCCGTCAAGGATATCCGTGATGCCGGCGACAGTGAAAATCGCGAAGGCCAGCCAATTCGACAATGGCGAGGCCAAATAAAAGGCGCCAATCAAGGCTGGAATTGCCAGGATCCGCGACAGGGTCAAAAGATTTGGTAGGGTGGTAATCATGTCCTCAAGCCGCAGTATCTTGGCGCGGTTTGAGTATAAGGATTTCGCGCCGGGGTGAAAGCATCGGTTCAGCCTTCGGGGTGAAAGAAGTCATAAATTTTCCGTGCCAGTGCCTTTGAGATGCCTTTGGCGCTTTCCAGATCCGCCAGACCGGCGGTTTCCACTGCCCGGGCCGAGCCGAAATGATGCAGCAGCGTCCGCTTGCGGCCAGGGCCAACACCGGGGATGCTGTCCAGCGCCGAACGGTCTATGCGCTTGGCCCGGCGCGCCCGGTGGGTGCCAATGGCGAAACGATGGGATTCATCGCGCAAGCGCTGCAGGAAATACAGCACCGCGCTGCGCGGCGGTAACGCGATCTCGGGCTTGTCGGGCAGAAAAATCCGCTCCAACCCGGCATTGCGGTCCGGCCCCTTGGCGATGGCGGCCAGGGCAACGCCGGTAACGCCGAGGTCAGCGAAGACCTCGCGTACCGCCGTCAATTGACCGATGCCGCCGTCGAGCAGCACCAGATCCGGCCATTCGCCCGCCACGCGGACATTTTCTGCTTCATCTTCCGCTTCGTCGGCCGCGGCCTCTGCGGAACTTTCGGCCGCCGCATTTTCAGCAGCAGCCTGGGCCTTCATCAGGCGGGAAAAGCGACGGCGCAGGACCTCGCGCATCATGCCGTAGTCGTCGCCGGGGGTGAGGTCGTCATCCTTGATATTGAATTTTCGGTAGGCGTTTTTCTGGAACCCTTCCGGCCCGGCCACGATCATCGCGCCGATGGCGTCCGTGCCCATGATATGGCTGTTGTCATAGACTTCGATGCGTTGCGGCGGACCATCCAGAGCGAACAACTCGGCCACATCGTCCAACAGGCGCCGCTGGCTGGCGCTTTCCGCCAAACGCCGGGCCAGGGCTTCGCGGGCATTGGTTTCGGCATGCTTGACCAGCTCCCGCCGCTGGCCGCGTTCGGGATGGCGCAGGCGGACCTTGCGCTCTGCCTTGACACTTAGTGCCTCGGCGATCAGGGCATGGTTTTCCGGCCATTCGTTGAGCAGGATCTCTTTCGGCGGCGGCTTGTCATCGTAGAACTGTCCCATGAAAGCGCTCAGGACCTCGACCGGTGTCCGCTCCTTACCATGAGAGGGAAAATAGGCCCGGTTGCCCCAGTTTTGCCCGGCCCGGAAGAAGAAAACCTGAATACAGCTTTGCCCCCCTTCCATATGGATCGCGATGACATCGGCCTCGGCCACGCTGGCCACGTTAATACCCTGATGGGCCTGAACATGTGCCAAGGCACGCAGGCGGTCGCGGTAGACGGCGGCGGTCTCGAACGCCAGCTCGGTCGAGGCGGCCTCCATTTTCTCGGACAGGCCATGCTGGACCTGTTGGCTGCGCCCGGACAGGAAATCCCGCGCCTCCGCCACCAACTCGGCATAACTATCCTTGTCGATGCGGTCCACGCAGGGCCCGGCGCAGCGGCGGATCTGATATTGCAGACAGGGCCGGGTGCGGGCGGCGAAAATACTGTCCGAGCAGGAGCGCAGGGGAAAGGCTTTTTGCAGAGTATTCAGTGTACGGTTAACCGATGAGGCCGAGGCGAAGGGGCCGAAATACTCTCCCTTGCGGTTGCGGGCACCGCGGTGCTTGGCCAGCTGCGGCCATTCATGATCGCCCGTGATGATGATGAAGGGGAACGATTTGTCGTCGCGGAGCAGAATGTTGTAGCGCGGGCGCAGGCGTTTGATCAGGTTGCTCTCCAGCAGCAACGCCTCGACCTCCGTATGGGTGGTCACTACTTCCATGGCGCGGGTTTCAGCGATCATCCGCAGGGTCCGTGTATTCAGGCCCGCCGGCTGGGCATAGTTACGCACCCGGTTCTTTAAAACCTTAGCTTTGCCCACATAAAGCACTTCGCCATTTTCAGCCAGCATGCGGTAGACCCCCGGCGCCGCCGGCATGGTCTCCAACGCCGCGCGGATCGCGTCCCGGCCATGCTTGATACCGGTCTCGGGGCCGGCCTCGGGCCGGCCGTCGCCGGGCAGATCCAAGGAGTGAGCGGTTGGTTTGTCAGCCTTTGCCATGGCGTTATTTTCCGCGCCTTTTGCCATTCGTCAATGGTTCATAATCACTACGTAATTGGCTGCCGGCCGATATCCACCTAACCTGTGGATAAATATGTGGGGAAGCCTTTTCCGATGGCATCAAAGTGGCGGAATCCCGCCCATTCGCCCGCTTTGCATAAAAAATAGGCAAAACTGTAATCCATTGATTCTAAATGATAATTTTAAAACGGTCTGGAACAGGCCTTGTGCACGACTGAAATGTAACACAATTATTACCAAAGCCCGTCGATTTCGATTGCCTGTGCACAAAGAAACGGGATTGGCGACGATTTCAAGCAGTTACGGACAAGTCACCAAATGCCGTCAGGTTGGGCAGATACAATATCAATGCACATTCCGATTCAGTTGTCATGCAATTCAGGTAAGTAACTTATCCGCCGTGGATAGTATTTGTACACTGTGTTTTACAGGCGATTGCTGGGCCGCCTCCTTGACGACGGTTTTAGGCATTCCAGACATGCCGTGATACAGCGATAATATATAAATTAAGTATGCCATTGTTAGGAAGGCGCCATAGCGCCGGCTGATTGGCCGCCCCAGCAACACAAACGGGGTTATCAGGATGGCGGCCGACACCATGATCCATAAATCATAGCTAACGATCTGCTCTGGTATGGGAACGGTGCGCACCATGGAGGTAATGCCTATGATGCCGAGAATATTGAACAGGTTGGATCCGACCACATTACCGATGGCCACGTCACCATGGCGGCGGATGGCGGCGACAAGGGAGGTCGCCAGTTCCGGCAATGACGTCCCCAACGCGATCAGGGACAGGCCGATGGTTGCTTGCGACACGCCGGCGGCGACGGCTAGCTCCATGGCGCCGCCAATCAGCAGATCGGCGCCCATGACCAAGCCGGCGATCCCTACCGCGATAAAGGCCAGGGAAAGCCAGATCGAATGAGGCCGCGCGGCAATACCTTCGATCTCGTCGACAATCGCCTCGGCCGTGGCGTCATTTTCCTCGCGGCCCGAAAAATAGGACCACGTTAAATAGCCGCAAAGCATCGACGTCATGATAGCGCCTTGCCAATTCACGATTTGTCCGCTCCAGCACAGGGCGACGAAAGCCACGGAAACCGCGAACATGATGGCGCCATCCCGGCGGATGGCTTCGACGTCACAGACAATAGGAAAAATGATCGCCGGCAGGCCAAGCACCAGCAGAATGTTAGCGATGTTCGAGCCGACTACATTGCCAATGGCGATTTCCGGCGCGCCGCTCAACACCGCTTCCAAACTGACCACCAATTCCGGCGAAGAGGTGCCAAACGCTACCACCGTCAGGCCAATAACCAGGGGCGGTACCGACAACCGCTGCGCCAGGGTAACGGCGCCACGGACCAACACGTCACCGGCGATCAGAAGCAGCACCAAGCCACCGGCAACCATTAGATACGTCATGCCTCGACTTCACCGCTGGTTACCATATCAGGACAGCCACACGATCCATGCCTCGCGCCGGAATAAATTGCGGCAACGAAGCCGCGTGCTCATCCTATATAGCGGTGAAGGCGGCGGCTTTGAAGGGGTCAATATCATTATTGCCAAAGCCACTAGCATATGGACAAGATCGAAAGCCTCCGTTATGCCATCGCTGCCTGCCATTATCGAGGCGTCAACAGCTGGGCTTTGTATGAACATTCCAATCGTAAGCGGTTTGGCCGGAATGGCCGAGGACTACGACCTTTTCATTCTTGATTTGTGGGGCGTCGTCCATGACGGGGTAACGGTCTACCCCGGCGCGGCAAATTGCCTCCGCCGCCTGCGCCGAGGGGGCGCCAGGGTGGTGCTGCTGTCCAATGCGCCCAGGCCCAGCGCATCCGTGGCCCTGCACCTGGTGGAACTGGGTGTCGCAGGGGACATGTACGACTGGCTGCTAACCTCGGGCGAGGCAACGGCCAGCACAATTGCGGCCGATACCATCGCATCCGGGGCCTCCGGGGCCGGAGCGGATGCCCGCCCGGCCTATTTCCACCTCGGCCCGGAACGCAGCCGGCCCACCCTTGATGCCTGCGGCGGCCAGGAAGTCGCCATCGAAGCCGCCGAAATGATCATCTGCACCGGGTTATTCGACGATGAAACCGAACAGGCGGAAGATTATCGTGACCTATTGAGCCTGGCCGCGGCACGTGACCTGCCGATGGTTTGCGCCAACCCTGACGTGGTGGTTAACCGTGGCGGACAAATAATTCCCTGCGCGGGCGCGGTAGCGGCGTTCTACGAGGAACTGGGCGGCACGGTACAGCGCTTTGGCAAACCGTTCCCCGATATATTCGACCGCCTGTTCGCCGAGAGTCCGGAAATACCACGCAGCCGCGCCGTCATGATTGGCGATGCCCTTGCCACGGATATTCGCGGTGCCCGGCAGGCAGGGATTGATGCCATTTGGATCGGCGGCGGCATTCACGCCGAGGCCTTGGCCCTGGGCCCGGACGGGCAATTGGATCAAGACAAAGTACACGGCGTCGCCGCGCAGGCCGGCGAACGGCCCAAGGCAATACTGCCGTGGCTGCAGTGGTAAATCTCTAGGAGCGGGTTGCTAGCGCAATTCTCAATTAATCGGAGTCGCCACCGTAGCCTATTTGGTGCGACGTAAGTAATTGGTTCAATTGCTCGATTTTTAAGAGTCTGAGCGCATTTTCTTCGAATGCGCTCTAAGTTAGCGCGGTTGCCTGCTAGTCGAACAGCGCGTCGATATCATCCTGCGAGGCGGTCTCGCCCAGGTCGGGCGACAAGGGTACGATATCATCCAGATCGGGTTGGTCGCCATCCGCGCTTGCATCCGCCACCGGATCCTCCGATCCCGTGCCGTTCGCCGCTACATTGATCTCGGGTCCCGCTTCTGGCTCGGGCTCGGGCGCAGGTTCTGGTTCGGGCTCTGGTTCCACTTCGGGCGCGGCTTCCTCGACAGCCGCATCGCTACCGAACATCGCATCGATATCGTCCTGACTGGCATCTTCCGTTGGCTCCGCCTCATCCGCGGGTTCGACGACATCGGCCCCGCCGTTGAGGAATTTCGCCGCCGCATCAACGACCGGGTCGCTGGCCGGCTCCACTTCCGCCACGGCTTCCGGCTCCGGTTCGAGCGCGGGATCCACTTCAACTTCAATGATTTCAGCGGCGGCTTCCGCGGGCTCCACCGATGCCGGCGCATCGAATTCAGCAGTCAAAAGGTCATCAACCTGGTTCTGCGCGATGCCCTCGCCATCCAGCGCCGGGCCGTTCAACAGATCGCTGTCCGGCCGTGCGTCTTTGTCCTTGCCGGGTTCAGCCGCCTCGCCCTCGGCATCCTCGATATCCGGGCCCCAGGCATCCTGCAGACCATGCAGGCGTTCCTCAATATAGGTCAGGGTAGCGACTACCTTGGTAATACGCTGCCCGGTAATATCCTGGAACGAACAAGCCTCGAAGATGCGCATGCAGGCATCATTGACCGCATCACCATAATCGTCGGCGGTTGCGTCGGCGGACATGATTTCCTCCGCCGCGTCCATGATGGTGCCGGTGGCTTCCTCGGTCGAGGCAACGATGGCCTCCAGCTCCAAGCCGGCGCGGGGGATCTTTTCCTGTTTCAAGTCGTTGGGGCGCAATTCCGCGATCTCGCCCCTGGCCCGATCGATATATTCCGACAGGCCACGGAATTCGGAATACAGCGTCGTATCAATCGAGTTGAAATAACGCCGCATGGTCGCCAGCAAGACTTCGGTGACACCGGCGATATCGCCCAGGGTCACCGCCGTCGAGCGGTTGGTGCGCAAATGATCGACAAGCTGTTCGATCCCCACGCTGACCTGTTCCGTATCCATCAGCACAACTCCAAGAAACAACTGGAAACCACGATAAACCGCCTAGTGATCAAAAATCACCGATCACGGAGGTCATCTTGGTTTTCAGGGTCGCCGCGTTGAACGGCTTCACGATATAATTGTTGACCCCGGCCTTTTTCGCCGCGATCACGTTCTCGGTCTTGGATTCGGCCGTAATCATGATGAAGGGCGTTTCCTGCATCTTATCGTCCGAGCGGATTTCCTTCAGCAACTGATAACCGGTCATCGGCTCCATGTTCCAATCAGAGATCACCAAGTTGTAATCCTTGCCGCGCAGCTTTTGTAAAGCCGCCGCGCCATCGGTCGCTTCGTCAACATTATTGAAGCCAAGCTGCTTTAACAGGTTGCGGATGATCCGCAACATGGTCTTGTAGTCGTCGACGATCAGGATCGTCATGTTCATATCGACAGCCATCGTTTCTGTCCCATTCGATCTAATTAATCAGCCAGTCGGTTCGAGTTGCCTGGCGGCCCGAGGACATTTCGATGCCCCTCCCCCGTCAACTGCAACGAGGGCATATTGCGATAGGGCACTGAATATTTGGTTAACGGCATAGGCAAGGTTTTCGCTAAATCCATCAAGGGCATGATTGGTTGTCGCCATGCCCCTGCATGGTTATATTGCGCCGCGAATTTCTCGGGCCCGGACATATTCCGGCGGAGCACAGGATGGAAAACAGCATGGAAAACAGCATGGCCGATAGCCAGACGATTATTCAGGAGACGGATCTATTCAAGGAAATGCACGGCCATTTCATCGAGGATCTGGAAATCGGCATGTCGGCTTTCTATTCCCGCACCGTGACGGAGGCTGACATTGTGCTTTTCGCCGGCATAACCGGTGACCTCAACCCGGTGCATCTGAACCACGAATTCGCCAAACAGACCCAATTCGGCGGCACCATTGCCCATGGCATGTTGACGGCCAGTCTGATCTCGACGGTTGTCGGCACCAAGTTGCCCGGACCCGGCGCCATCTATATGTCGCAGAATACCCGCTTCACAGCGCCCGTGCGGGCCGGCGATACAATCACCGCAGTGGCCACGGTCACGGATGTGAATGTGGAAAAACGCCGCTGCGCCCTGGATACCATATGCGTGCGTGGTGACGAGGTGGTGGTCAAGGGCGATGCCCTGTTGCTGGTCCCAACTCGCAAGACATTCGCAGACTGATTTAAAAAGCGGGTGATTAGCCGGTTGCCAGACGGCATCCCAGCCCCAATAATCCAGGCCATGCGTATTATCCGTCATATCCATCATGTATCAGACGAGCTGCGCGGCGGTGCCGTTGCAGTCGGAAATTTCGATGGCCTGCACCGCGGCCACCAGGCACTGATCCGGCAATGCCGTGCCATGGCCGACGCCGTGGCGGGTCCCGCCCTCGCCCTAACGTTCGAGCCGCACCCGCGCAGTCTGTTTCAGACCGACGCGCCCCCTTTTCGCCTGACGCCCTTTCGCTCCAAGGCGCGCCTGTTGGCGAAATTGGGCGTTGATTGCCTCGCCAGCCTGCGCTTTGACCTTGATGTCAGCCAGCAGCCGGCCGAGAACTTCATTCAAGACATTCTGGTCCAGGGCCTGGGGGTGAAGCATGTGGTGGTTGGCTATGATTTCGTTTTCGGCCATCACCGGGCCGGCAATGGCGCCATGTTGCAGCAGTTCGGCAGCCGTCACGGCTTTGAGGTTTCGGTGCTGGAGCCGGTAACCCACGATGACGATGTCTGTTCCTCGACCATCATCCGGGTCGATCTGGAAACCGGGCGTTGCCGCCGGGCCGCTGAGTTGCTGGGCCATTGGTGGGAGATCGAAGGCCGGGTACGCGGTGGCGAGCGGCGCGGCAGGCAGTTGGGCTTCCCCACCGCCAACCTGCATCTGCGCGATACCGCGCTGCGCCCCGCATTTGGCGTCTACGCCATCCGCTTTGGCCTGGAAGAAAACGGCGACACGCGCTGGTATCCCGGTGTCGCCAATCTGGGTCAGCGCCCCACCTTTGACGGCCAGGGCATCACCTTGGAGTCTCATTTGTTCGATTTCGACGCCGATATCTATGGCCGCCACGCCCGCGTCGCCTTCATTGAGCATCTGCGGCCGGAGCGGAAATTTGACGGCCTTGAAGCAATCAAGGCGCAGATCGCCTTGGATAGCGAGCAGGCCCGCCAGATTCTGAGTGATCCGGTCAATGCCCAGGATAAATTTGTCATCGGCCAGCCGTAAGGACGGCCACGCGTACAATAGACGTATTGTCATTAGATCGATGAATTGAGGAATAAGCATGACGATTGCCGCTGTTAGCCTAGATGATAAATACGAACAGGAATCCGGCCGGGTGTTTTTGACCGGCATGCAGGCCCTGGTGCGCCTGCCCATGTTGCAGCGCCAGCGCGACGTGGCCGCGGGCCTGAACACCGCCGGCTTCATCTCGGGCTATCGCGGCTCTCCGATCGGCGGCTATGACGCGGCACTTTGGGCTGCGCAGCCTTTTCTTTCGCGCAGCCATATCACCTTTCAACCCGGCCTGAACGAAGATCTGGCGTTAACCGCCGTTTGGGGCACACAGCAGGTCAACCTTTGGCCCGGCGGTACGTACGACGGTGTCTTCGGTATTTGGTACGGCAAAGGCCCCGGCGTTGACCGCAGCGGCGATGCCATCAAGCATTTGAACTATGACGGCACTGCTCAGCATGGCGGCGTCCTGTTGATCGCGGGCGATGATCATGGGGCCAAATCCTCGACCCTGCCGCATCAGAGCGAGCCCGCGTTCATGGCCGCCGCCGTACCGATATTTCATCCCGCCGGGGTGCAGGAATATCTCGACCTTGGCCTGCACGGTTTCGCCATGTCACGCTATTCGGGCTGTGCCGTGGGTTTCAAGGCAGTGGGCGAAACGGTAGAAAGCTCGGCCTCGGTCTCGATTGATCCAAACGCGGTACAGATCGCCAAGACCATTGATTTCGATATGCCCGGCGATGGCCTCAACCTACGCTATCCCGACGACATCATGATCAAGGAAAGCCGGCTGCTGAATTACAAGCTGCCCGCCGCCCAGGCTTACGTACGGGCCAACGGCCTGGACAAGATAATCTTCGATACGCCGAAACCACGCCTGGGCATCGTCACCACGGGCAAAGCCTATCTGGATGTACGCCAGGCCTTTGACGAACTGGGCCTGACGGCGGAGATGGCGGCGGATATGGGCATCCGCCTCTATAAAGTCGCCATGACGTGGCCCATGGAGCCGCAGGGCGCCCTGGAATTCGCCAAGGGCCTGGAAGAGATCGTGGTGATCGAGGAAAAACGCCCGATCATGGAAGATCAATTGCGCAGCCTGCTTTATGGCCGGGACGCAGCCCCGCGCATCGTCGGCAAGAAGGACGAAAATAACCGTGTACTGTTGCCGGAGATCGGCGAGCTGACACCGGGCATGGTGGCGCAATCCATCGTTGGCAGGATCAAGAAATTCAGCGAGATGCCGGACTTTGATCAACGCCTGGCCCGGATCGAACAGATCGAGACCGGGGCCAAGGGTTCCCCGCCCACCATATTGCGCACGCCGTATTTCTGTTCCGGCTGCCCGCATAATTCCTCTACGAAAGTTCCCGCCGGCAGCCGCGCCATGGCCGGTATCGGCTGTCACGGCATGTCCCTGTGGATGCCGGAACGTAATACCCAGACCATTACCCATATGGGCGCCGAAGGGGTCAACTGGATCGGCCAGGCGCCGTTCTGCAAGACCGAACATGTCTTCCAGAACCTTGGTGACGGCACCTATTATCACTCGGGTCTGCTGGCGCTCCGTGCCGCCGTCGATGCCGGCGTCAACATCACCTACAAGATCCTGTTCAACGACGCCGTCGCCATGACCGGCGGCCAGCCCGTGGTCAATGTGGGCGACGGCAAGCTGACCCCGGACGAGATCAGCCGCCAGGTCCACGCCGAAGGCGTGACCAAGATCGCCGTGGTCACGGACGAGCCGGACAAATATCCCTCCAGCACGAACTGGGCGCCGGGCGTCAGCATTCATCACCGCGATGATCTGGATCAGGTACAGCGCGACCTGCGCCAGACACCGGGCTGCAGCGTGCTGATCTATGATCAGACCTGCGCGGCGGAAAAGCGGCGCCGGCGCAAGCGCGGCCTGTTCCCTGATCCGGCCAAGCGGGCCTTCATCAATGACTTGGTTTGCGAAGCCTGCGGCGATTGTTCCGTTGCCTCGAACTGCGTTTCGGTGCAGCCCAAGGAGACCGAATGGGGCCGCAAGCGGCAGATTGATCAATCTAATTGCAACAAGGATTTTTCCTGCGTCAACGGCTTCTGTCCCAGCTTTGTCACCGTACATGGCGGCGGTTTGCGCAAGGCGGAAAAGGCGGAAAATTCCGGCGTTGGACACGGCGCTGATATTTTCGCCAAGCTGCCCATGCCCACCCTGCCCTCGGCGGCGGAACCCTACGGCATCCTGATCACCGGCATCGGCGGCACCGGTGTCGTCACCGTCTCGGCCCTGCTGGGCATGGCGGCGCACCTGGACGGCAAGGGCGTCTCGGCCCTGGACATGGCGGGTCTGGCCCAGAAGAACGGCGCCGTGACCTCTCATATCCGTATCGCCGATGCGCCGGAGGACCTGCACGCCGTGCGCATCGCCACGGGCGGCTCGAAACTGATCCTGGGCTGCGACATCGTCGTCGCGACCGGTGAAAGCGTGCTTTCCACCATCAACGAAGGGGTCACCGGCGCGGTCATCAACAGCCACGTTGTACCGACGGCGCAATTCCTGGCGGATCAGGATATGGAAATGGCGGGCGAAGGCCTGATCAAGCAACTGCAGGACGCGGTGGGCAACGATTTCAGCCATTTCTTCAACGCCACCAAATTGGCCACGGCGCTGATGGGCGATAGTATCGCGGCCAATCTGTTCCTATTGGGCGCCGCCTTTCAAAAAGGTTATGTGCCGCTGTCATTGGAGGCGATCGAAGGCGCGATCGAACTCAACGGCGTCGCGGTCGAGGCCAACAAGCAGACCTTCGCCTGGGGCCGCCTGGCGGCACACGATCCAGAGGCCGTGGAGACCATCACCGCGCCCCTGATGCCGCAACAGGGAGCCAAGGCGGAAAAGCCGAGCCTGGCACAGCAGATTGCCCGCCGCACCGATTTCCTGACCGACTATCAGGATGCCGCCTATGCCGGCCGTTACCTCGATCTGGTCAACCGGGCCATGGCGGCGGAGGCTGAGAAGGCCCCTGGCCTGGAAGGCATGGGCGAGGCGGTGGCGCTGAATTTCTTCCGCCTGATGGCGTACAAGGACGAATACGAAGTGGCGCGCCTGTACACCGACGGCCGCTTCATGGAACAGGTCAATCAGCAATTCGAAGGTGATTTCAGCTTGCACATGCACATGGCGCCGCCCCTGATCGCCAAGCGGGACCCGGTCAGCGGCGAATTGCAGAAACGCGAATTCGGCCCCTGGATGTTGAAGCTGATGCCGCTGCTGGCCCGCATGCGCGGTCTGCGCGGCGGGGCCTGGGATATCTTTGGCCGCACCGAAGAACGCCGCATGGAGCGCCAGTTGATCAGTGATTACGAAAGCACCATGGCCGAGGTGCTGGCCGGGTTGAACCATGACAATCACGCCATGGCGACACGTATCGCTGAGGTGCCCGACCGCATGCGCGGTTTCGGCCACGTCAAGGAAAAGGCCGTAGCCAAGGCGAAAAAAGCCGAAGCAGAGATGATGGAATATTTTCACACGCCGTCGGAACGAACCTCGGCGGCGGAATAGTAAACTTCAAGGACCGTAAGCGTTACGGTCCAAAGGGGGTGAGCCGATGCCTTATTCCCATTCAACGGCGTCGATGGCGTTTCGCCAACTGGCGGGCGAGCATATGCAGGCGCCACCGCCCACTTTGCCCTTGGGCGCGCGGGTTGACGAGGCCGTCGCCCTATTGGCCAGTGCCGCCTCGGCCAGCCTGGTTATCGTTGATGATGGCGGCATTCTCCGTGGCGTATTGACGGAACAGGACGTGGTGCGCCGGATCGCCTTCAAGGTCGCCGGCGACAGCCCCCTTGATGATATCATGAGCCAACCGGTGCGCGTGATCCGGGATCAGGATCTGATGTTTCATGCCATCGCCCGCATGCGCCAGGCCGGCCTGCGCCATATGCCGGTGGTCAATGACCGCGATTGCCTGGTGGGTATGCTGACCCTGGATGGCGCCCTGGCGCAAATCAACGGTCAGCTGGTGGCCCAGATCGAAAGCCTGACCCGCCCCGACACCCCCGGCGGCATGGCAGAAGTCCGTGCGGCGCAGTTGCAGGTGGCGGAACAATTGTTCGCCGACGAGGTGCCGACACCAGAAATTCAGGCCCTGGTCAGCCATATCAACAACGACGTCTATCGCCGCATGACCCGCCATTGTATCGCGACCATGGCAGCGGAAGGTCTGGGCGAGCCGCCAAGGGAGTTCTGCCTGATCGTCATGGGTTCCGGCGGCAGACAGGAAAGCTATCTGAATCCGGACCAGGACAACGGCCTGATTATCGCCGACTATCCCGATACGGAGCACGACCGCATCGACGGTTATTTCTCCGAACTGGCCGATCGCTTGACCAAGGCCATGGATGGGGCCGGCATGCCGCTGTGCAACGGCTATGTCATGGCGGTGAACCCGTTGTGGCGCAAGACAGCGCGGCAATGGCGGGCGCAAATGGACTATTGGCTGGGCCGGCGCAATCCCGCCGCCCTGCGTTTGGCGGATATCTTTTTTGATTTCCGCGGCGTTGCCGGCGAACGCCGCCTGGCCGCCGAGCTGCGGGATTATATTACGGACCGCATGCGGAACAATCGCGGTTTCATGCGGGAAATGTATTTACAAGACGAAGATTTTGGTGTCGCCCTGGGCCTCTTCAACCGCTTTATCGTGGAAAAAAATGACAAGGAACACCGGGGCGAATTGAACCTGAAGATCACCGGCACCCTGCCCCTGGTGGACGCTGTCCGCGCCCTGGCGCTGCTGCATGGCGTGGCCGAGACCGGCACCCTGGCCCGTATCGCTGGCCTGCTGGAACAAGGCGCTCTGGACCGGGACGAGGCAGATTATTTACAGGGCGCCTTCGCGCACATCACCCATCTATTGCTGCGCCAGCAAATGGTGGACCAACGCGGCGGCAAGACGATCAGCAACTACGTCCACCCCGACCGCCTGACCGACCGCGAGGATGATCGGCTGGTGGACGCCTTGAAAGCCATCCGCGACCTGCGCGACCGGCTGCGCAGCGATCTTGGCGGGGCATTATTCTAAAACTGTTTTTGCAGACGGCGGAACCTACGCGCTTTATGGGATATGGCCTGCAGGTCGGCCACGGTTTTGGCTGCGTCGGCCTTGGCCAACAAGGCCAAAAATACTTCCGCCGTGGCCAGGCTATCGCCAAGTGCGGTGTGACGGTCGGCTTCCGGCAGGATAACGCCATGGCGTTCGACCAGGGCGTCCAAGCCGTGATCATGGGCGCCTTTCTCCAACACCGCCGATAGCAGCAAGGTATCGAGAACCGTCTGCTCGAACACTGGCGCGCCCTCGGCCTGGGCCAGTTCGAGGAATTTCATATCGAAAGCCGCGTTGTGGGCCACCAAGACCGCATCGCCGCAGAAATCGACAAAATCCTGGGCCACGGGGGCGATGCCACGGCTTTCGGCGATCTGAGCATCGGTGATACCGTGAAACGTGGTGGATAGCGGTGGAATATTCCGGCCCGGATTGACCAACTCGTTAAAGACCAGATCCCGCCGGACCACCCCGCCAACAATGCGTACGCCGGCGATTTGCACGATGCGGTCGCCGCCCGAGGGTTCCAGGCCGGTGGTTTCCGTATCGAAGACAACATATTCCAACCCATCCAGAGCCCGCTCGTCGCCCGGCCCGGGCGGGCTGCGCAGGCGGGCAAGAACCGCCGGGCCCAGCAGGGTCGGCGCCAGCACGCCAAGCATAACGATGGCGATGGCGGCGATTTCGAGAGCCTGGATCGTCTCACCCAGGAAAAACGCCGCCAAGGGTACGGACAGGGCCCCAATCAAAGGGGAGAATAAAGAAGTGCGGGCGACGGGCAAATGACGAAGGGCGAAATTCAACAGTAAAAACGGCCCCGCGGTGGCGATGCCGCCCAGGTACAGCATCAGGATCAGCACATTGCTGTCCAGTTGCTCAAGAGGCGCGGCGGGCCCCTCGATAAACGTCAGGGCCAATAGACCAATGACCAGTGCCATGCTCATCTGCCAGGCCGTGGTCACCATGGGCCGGCCCTGGGCCTTGGCCACGTGACGGGCGGTCAGAGAACTGCCCACGGCACAGAGGATGCCGCAAACGACCAGCAAATCGCCAAACAAATCACCTTCACCGGCCGCACGATTGGCCTGAACCAACAGTATGGCGCCGCCAAAGGCCACGATGGCGCCCAGGATCACGACCGGGTTGATCGCCTCCTTCAACACCAGGCGCCCGGCAATGGGCATGATCAAAGGCATCAGGGCCCAGAACACCGAGGCGTTCACGGCGGAGGTATGAAACAACGCCCAGACCATCAGGATGGAGACCAGGCCCGGATCAAGCATGCCCATCAACAACGGGCGGGCGGCCTGGCGCAAATGCACCGGCTGGCGGGTCAGCAGCACCATGGTCCACATCACGGTGGCGGCCAGGATGAAGCGTCCCGCCACCACCTCGCCGACGGCCATATGCAGGACCGCCGCTTTGCTGCCGACGATCGAGGATGACCACAGCAGCACCGCCATAAACATCGCCAGTATCGGCATTGCACGCTCCAGGTAGCTTCGCTGAATTGAAGCATGGATTGAGGCATCTTGTCGCCCCATGGCACGCTGTCTAGGCGGCATCGGTCATTCGGATTACTATGCCGCAAAATCAGTCAGGAGATTAGCCAATGGCGGACGTCTATATCATCGGCAGCTATTCCACCCGGTTTCAGAAGTGGCCCGACAAGAGCTTCAAGGATCTGACGCGGGAAGCCTATTTGGGCGTGCTTGACGACAGCGGCCTGGACAATGGCGACGATATCGAGATCGCCTATTTTGGCAATTGCGGCCTGGGTACCTGGGGACAACCTTGTATTCGCGGCCAGGTCTGCTTCACCCCCCTGGTGCGCGAGGGCCTGTTCCCCGAGCGTGTGCCGACGGTGAATGTGGAAGATGCCTGCGCAACTTCCTCGGTCGCCATGAACGGTGCCTGGAAGGATATTCTTTCAGGCCAATCACATGTCGCCATCGCCATGGGCGTGGAAAAAACCTATGTGCCCGACGATGCGGCGAAGACCATGGAATTGTTCGCGGGCGGTATCGATCAGCTGGACCCGGGCGAATGGCAGGCGCACTATTTGGAGCAGGGCGAAATCGCCGGTAAACCGTTCGAGACCGGGCCGGGGCGCACCGTCTTCATGGATACCTATGCCATGCAGGCGACCCATCATATGAAGAAATGGGGCACCACCCAGGAGCAGATCGCCGTCGGCGCGGCCAAGAACCACAACAACGGCTCTCTCAATCCCCTGGCGCAATATCAGTTTGAAATGTCCGTCGATGAAGTTCTGGCCGACCGCGAGGTCAGCCATCCCCTGACCCGCGCCATGTGCGCGCCCATCGGTGACGGTGCCGCCGCCGCCATTCTGTGTTCGGAGGACTATTTGCGTTATCTGCCTTCCGAGGTGCAGGCACGCGCCGTCAAGGTCAAGGCCTCGGCCCTGTCGGGCGGTAAGTACCGCAGCCTGGACGAGCCGGGCCTGACCAAGATCGCAGCCGACAAGGCCTATGCCATAGCCGGCGTCGCGCCCGGCGATATCGATGTGGCGGAAGTACACGATGCCACCTCGTTCTGCGAGATCTATCAGGTCGAGATGATGGGCTTTTGCGAGATCGGCCAGGGCGGCAAATTCGTCGGTGACGGCCACACCATGCTGGACGGCAAGATCCCGGTAAACACCTCCGGCGGCCTGGTCTCCAAGGGCCATCCGGTAGGCGCCACGGGCCTGTCCATGATCCACGAGTTGACCGCGCAATTAAGGGGCGAGGCCGGTGCCCGCCAGGTTGACGGCGCCCGCCTGGCCCTAGCCGAAAACGGCGGCGGCGTCATGGGCATGGAAGAAGCCGCCGCCTGCATTACCATTCTGGAAAAGGACAGCTGAGCATGAGTATCCGTTATGATGACCGGGTCGCCGTGGTCACCGGCGCCGGCAACGGTTTGGGCCGCAGACACGCGCTGTTTCTGGCCTCGCGCGGCGCATCGGTGGTGGTCAACGATATCGGCGGCGCCATCGACGGCACCGGCAGCGATGCGGGCCCGGCCCAGGCGGTGGTGGACGAGATTACCAACGCCGGCGGTACCGCCGTCGCCAATACCGATGATATTTCCAGCGACGATGGCGCCAAGGCCTTGGTCGCCACGGCCAAGGATAATTGGGGCCGCTGCGATATCCTGATCAACAACGCCGGCATCCTGCGCGATAAAAGCTTTCACAACATGAGCCACGATGATTTCGTGGCGGTCGTGAAGGTTCATATGCTGGGCACGGTCCGTGTCACCCACGAAGTCTGGCCGTTGATGCGGCAGAACCAATACGGCCGGGTCATCATGACGACGTCGGCTGCCGGTCTGTACGGCAATTTCGGGCAGGCTAATTATACCACCGCCAAGATGGCGGTGATCGGCCTGATGAATACTCTGAAACAGGAGGGGCGGAAATACAACATCACCGTCAACACCCTGGCCCCCATCGCCGGCACCCGCATGGGCGGCACCATTTTTCCCGATGATGTCATGCCCTTGTTGCGGCCGGAACTGGTGACGCCCGCGGTGGCCTATCTGGTATCCGAACAATGTACCGATACGGGCCGTATCATCGTTGCCGGCGCCGGCCATTTCGCCAATGTGGAAATGGTGGAAAGCAAAGGTGTCGATTTCCCCGCCGCCGATGACGTCAGCCCCGAAATGCTGGCGGAAGCCTGGGCCGGCATTACCGATATGTCAGGCGCCGAACCGTTCGCCGAGGCCATGGCGGCGGTACAACGCGTTTTTGCCAATTTGAATGCGTGAGCAGATAGATGGATAGCACGCCCAGCAAAGTCCTGGCCAAGTGCCACAACATTGACGACCTGCGCAGCCTGGCCCAACGCAAGGTACCGAAACTGTTGTTCGATTTCATGGACGGTGGCGCCGAGGACGAGGTGGCACTGCGGCGCAGCCGCTCGGGCTTCGACCGCTATCAATTGGTGCCGCATAATTTTGTCGATGTCTCGAAGATCAACATCTCCACCGAGGTCATGGGCCGCAAGATCGACGCGCCCCTGATCGTCTCGCCCACCGGCCTGCCGAAGCTGTTCCATCACACGGGCGAGGAAAGCCTGGTGCCCGCCGCCGGCAAACACAACATCCCCTATACCCTGTCGTCGGCGTCCTCCACCTCGATCGAAGGCGTGGGCAATCTGTCCAGCGGGCCGAAATGGTTTCAGATCTATGTCTGGAAAGACCGCGCCATCGTTCGCGATTTTATCGAACGCTGCAAGGGTGCGGGCTTTTCCGCCCTATGCTTGACCATTGACGTGCCCATCACCGGCAACCGGGAGCGCGATGTGCGCAACGGCCTGGCCATGCCCCTGAAAATGACCCCCACCATCGCCTTCGATATGCTGCGCAAGCCGGCCTGGCTCTATAATGCCCTGACCCATCCCCTGCCGACCCTGGCCAATCTGGTCGATCGGGTCGAAGGCGATACCTCCGCCGCCGATCTGTCCCGCTATACCGAAGAGCAGCTGGACAAGGCGATCAGCTGGGATGACGCGGCGGAGATGAAGGAACAATGGGGCGGGCCGTTGGGCATCAAGGGCGTATTGCGGGCCGAGGACGCGGACCGCGCCGCCGAGATGGGTTTCGATAGTGTCATCGTCTCCAACCATGGCGGCCGGCAGCTTGATCATTCGCCCGCGCCTATTGATGTGCTGCCGGAAATCGCCGAGGCCGTGGATGGCCGTTGCCAGATTATCCTGGATGGCGGCGTGCGCCGGGGCACCGATGTCCTAAAGGCACTGTGCCTGGGCGCCACCGCCTGCATGGCCGGCCGGCCCTATCTGTTTGGCCTGGGCGCCGGCGGTCAGGCGGGCGTGGAGCGGGCCATGGAAATATTAAAGGGCGAAATCCACCGCGATCTGATGATCCTCGGCTGTGCCGACGTAAAAGATCTGGGACCGCAGTTCCTGCGGCGAATAGACTGACGGCCTAAACTTCATAGGGGGTAGTCAATATGGCAGATGAGCACGAAGACGTTTTCGAGCGTTCATTGAATGGCGAGCCAGTAGAGAGTTTACCCAGTGGCCTGGTGCCGGCGCGGAACGTTCTATTGGGTACGGAGGTGCGGCTTGAGCCGCTAGACCCAGGCGAACACTGCCGGGCCCTTTTCGAAGCATCCCACGGCAGCGCCGAGGCATTGGAGATCTGGACTTATCTACCTTTTGGTCCCTGGCCCGACATGGAACAGTTCGATGCCTGGCTGCGCGATTGCGCGGCGAGGCTTGACTATATTTGGTACGCCTTCCGGCTCAAGGCCACCGGAGAAGTTCGGGGCATGGCGGCCTTCATGGATATCCAACCAACTCAAGGTGTCATCGAAATTGGCGGTATCTGGTTCGCGCCCGAGATGCAGCGAACCCGCGCCGCGACGGAGGCGCTATTCCTGATGCTGGATCATGCCATGTCTGATCTGCACTATCGCCGCATGCAATGGCGCTGCAACGCGCTGAACCAGAAATCACGCAATGCCGCGCGGCGGCTTGGCTTCAAGTACGAGGGTATTTTTTACAACCACCTGATATTCAAGGGCATGAACCGTGATACCGCCTGGTATTCGATCCTGGACAATGATTGGCCCGCGGTGCGGGAAGCCATCGGGGCTTGGCTGCACGAAGGCAATTTCGATGCTGAAGGTGCAGCAAAAAGCTCTCTGACAGAGACCATGGCGGCCCGCGCCGTAGCGCCGCGAAATTGAATTGAAAAATTACTGGCTGCGGGGATTTACGGCGCGGCAAGCATCAACATAAGCGGCGCCGAGGAAATCCGGCTCCTTGTAAAGGCCGTGCATCCAGGCCGATAGCAGGCAGAGCTCTTCCAGTTTCAGCACCTCGTTCAAAGTGCCATCGGGAAAATTGATGGCGAAGGTACGGGCCACGGTATCAACGATTTCCTCGATGGTTTCTTCACCGATACCCAGATCCTGTTCCAGGACCGCGGTACGATTGAGAAGACCTTCGTCGATGCCATATTCATCGCGGATGTGTTTCACGATCCAACGGAAAAGATGCATCCAGTTTTTGATATCATCGGACATCGTGATTTCCTGCGCCCCTCTCGCAAGGATGAAATTATCCACGATTTTCCTAAGATTTAGTGTGGGGGAATACTAAACAGCGATTAAGGATAAAATGTACCGGCCTATCCTGAAACCCGTTCGGCAATTGCTAAAATTCGGTTCATCTCGCGCAGCACCGGCTTTTCAATCAATTTGCCGTCGACCACGACAAGGCCCGTATCCGCATCGGCAAAGGCCTGCAGAATGCGATTGGCGTGGGCCACCTGGGCATCGTCGGGGGTGAATACATTGTTCAGGATGGGAATCTGCTTGGGATGGATAGAGCCCTTGCCGGAGAAGCCCAGATCGCGGGCCAGGCTGGCCTCGTGCGCCATACCGTCGGGGTCTTCCAGATCCAGATAGGGCACATCGATGGCATCGATGCCCACGGAAGCGGCGGCGTGCGCGATGCGGGAGCGGGCATAGAGCAATGGCTCCCAGGCATTCTTGCAACGCAGCTCCGCCGCCATGTCGACGCCGCCGAAAAACAGCGCATCAATGCGCGGCGAGGCATGCGCGATGTCATAGGCCGCCTCCAAACCTTCGTTGGTTTCGATGATGATATGCAGGCGGGTGCCATGGCCCCGCTCGGTCAGCAGGTCATCCAGCCAGATCACTTCATCCGGGGTCTTCACCTTGGGCAGCATCAGGGCCGGGGGCGGGGTATCCGTCGCCAGGATCGCCTGCACGTCCGCTAGGCCGATTTCCGTGCGCAAGCAGTTGATGCGGACAATGCGCTCGACACCATCATCGGCCTGGGGCTCGGCAAACAGTGCCAGCCCCTTGGCCCGCGCCTCGGCCTTGTCCTTGGGCGCGATGCCGTCTTCCAGCTCGACACAGACAATATCGGTGCCGCAGGCCAGGGCTTTTGGAAACATGTCCGGCCGTAGGCCCGGCGAAAATATGAAACTGCGCCTTGGCCGCACCGCCCGCTCGGTCTGCTCACCCATCGCCTTATCCTCTTTCCAGTTATGCCGCGAACCATACGGCGTCATTTATACGGCAGGTTATAGGAATATATTTCGGGTGTCCCAGCGTTTGTGGCCAGCCGATGAATGGTGCTAGCCTTGCCGGCAAAGGATGAAGGAGCGATGGCATGAGCGGCGAAAATTATACCAATACCAGCGGCGGCATTCGGACCACCGAAATTTTCGGTGGCAGGGACCGCGCACCGAGGCGCCCACGCCCGGCCATGACCATCAGCGAAGCCGCGCGGGAAACGCCGGTTTTCGCCGAAACCGATGTGCTGGTGGTCGGCGGCGGGCCGGCGGGCACCACGGCGGCCATCGCGGCGGGACGCCTGGGCGCGGATGTAATGTTGGTGGAGCGCTATAACCATCTGGGCGGTCTGTCCACCGGCGGTCTGGTAATCTGGATCGACCGCATGTCGGATTGGAGCGGGCAGCAGGTGATCTCCGGCCTTGCTCACGATTTTCTCGAACGGCTGCCTAGCGAGGCACAACAGGGCCCGGCGCGCGGCGATTGGGGTTCCACCGATGCCGCCACCGCCGACTATTGGCGCCAGCGCACGGCGGCTTTCCATGACATCGTCACCTGGTCGCCGACCATTGATCCCGAGGCCCTAAAGACACTGTCCATGGAGATGGCGTTGGAGCAGAAGGTGCGCTTGACCTTCCATGCCTGGGCCGTCGAGCCCATTGTCGAGGACGGCGTCATGCGCGGCGCCATCTTTGAAAGCAAGGAAGGCCGGCAGGCAATCCTGGCAAAAACGGTAATCGACACCACCGGCGATGCGGACCTGCTGGCCCGTGCGGGCCTGTCGTTCGAGACCGACAGTGACCCCACCGATATTCACAGCTGCATCAATACCGCCTTCATGATCGGCGGCGTGGACATCGAACGCTGGCTGGAGTTCAAGACCGGCGATGAGCAGGGTTTTAAGGACTTCATGGCACGCGGGCGCGAGCGGCTGCAGTATTTCGAAAGACCCTTCGTCTCATGGCGTAACGACGTCGCCCTGTTCATGGGCCCGCGGCTGTCCGGCTACAGCGCCATTAATGTGGAGGATTTGAGCGAGGTTGAGGTCCGCTCCCGGCAACTGACCGTCGGCCATGTGGAGACCTACCGGCAGTTCGCACCAGGCTTTGAAGGCGCCTTTCTGATGCTCGGCGCGCCGCAGATCGGCGTGCGCCATAGCCGCCGCCTGCTGGGCTTGGAAAAAGTGACGCGGGCGGACTGGGACGCGGGCGCGGTCCGGGACAGTGAAATCGGGGTCTCCACCTCGTTGGCGCCGAAGTTCCCGAACATCTCGGTGCCCTATGGTGCCCTGGTGCCGGCGGGTATCGACGGCGTGCTGGGTGCGGGCCGGCATGTGGCCTGCGACACCAATTCTCATTCCTTCCTGCGCGAGGTGCCGCAATGCTGGCTGACCGGCCACGCAGCCGGCATCGCGGGGGCGCTATCGGCGGATGCGGGCATCCAGCCCCGCCAGTTGGACCCGCGCCTGATCCAGCAGGAATTACTGCGCCAGGGTGCCTATTTGTCACCGGCCACGGTATCGGCGGCAGCGGCGGCAAAAGCGGCGGAATAGGCCATGCAGCGCATAACGGTCTTCACCGCGCGGCGGATCCGCACCATGGATCCTGGCCGGCCCGTGGCCACGGCCATCGCCGTGGCGGACGGCCGTATTGTCTCGGTCGGCAGTCTGGAGAGCATGCAGCCGTGGCTGCGCCGGGTCCCCCACGATATCGACGACAGCTTCAAGAACAACGTCCTGATGCCGGGTTTTATCGACCCGCACACTCATCTGCGTCTGTCCGGGACCTATATGGGTTTGCACTATGTGGGGCCGATCCCATCTCAAACGGACGAAGGGCCACAGGCCGGCCTGCCGGACCGCGCCGATGTCATCGCCCGCCTGACAGAGCTGGTCAATGCGGCCAACGATCCCGATCGCCCGGTCATCGCCTGGGGTTATGATCCGGGTATGCAGGGCGGTCATTTGGACCGGGATATGTTGGATGCTATTTCCGACGAGGTGCCGTTGTGGGTGATGTGCTATGCCCCGCACATTGTCTACACCAACTCGCCCATGCTGGCGCGCACCGATATCACCGAGGACACCACGGCGCATGGCATAGGCCGCTATCCCGACGGCCGCCTGAACGGCTGGTTTATCGAGACCGGCGCGGTCGGCATCGCCACCAGGCCGGTGCGCAACGAACTATACCGTCCCGGCTTCGGTCTTGCCGCCCTGCAGCGTCAGGCCGATGTCGCCATTCGCAATGGCATCACGACCGTCGCCGACCTGGGCTGGGGATTGGAATCGTTCGAGCGGGAATGGGACGACCATTATACCGCTGTTAACGAGCCCGGCTTTCCGTTGCGCATGTTGATGATCCCCTTTGACGCCCGTCTGGTCGGCAAGTTTGGCAAGGATCGTTTCGATTACCTTGACCAGATGCACGCGAAATCAACCGACAAGCTGGCGGTGCATGGGGTGAAGTTCATCAATGACGGCTCCTATCCCTCCATGACCCTGCAGCTGAACTATCCCGGTTATCTCGACGGCGAACAGGGCCTGACCGGCGAGACGCCGTGGGAGGACATGGTCGAACGCATGCTGCCCTATTGGCGGGCCGGTATACAGATCCATTCCCATGCCAATGGCGACGCCACCGTCGATATGACCTTGAACACCCTGGCGGAGCTGCAACAGCGCCAGCCGCGTTTTGATCACCGCTTCACCGTCGAGCATTACTGTATTTCCACCGTGGCCCAGGGCCGGCGGCTGGCGGCCCTGGGGGGACTGGCCAGCGTCAACCCTTACTTTGTTCACTACCGCTCCCTGATCCATGCGGACAGCGGCTTTGGCCCGGACCGTGCGGAGGCGACGGCGCGCCTGGGAACCCTGGCCGAGGCCGGCGTGACCTTTGCCCTGCACTCTGACTATAACCTGGTGGTCGGGCCCATGGCGCCGCTGATCGCGGCCTGGGTGGCGGTGAACCGGATCGCCGGCGATGAGGAAACGGTGATGGCGCCGGGCGAGCGGATCTCGGTGGACCGGGCCCTGCGCGCGGTGACCGTTGATGCCGCCTTTGTGCTGCGCCGGGATCACGAGATCGGCAGCTTGGAGGTTGGCAAATTGGCTGATCTGGCGATCCTTGCCGACGATCCATACGAGGTGGCACCCACCGCCCTGCGCGATGTCAAAGTCTTGGGCACGATCGTCGGCGGCGTGGCAAATCTGGCTGATGACTAGGCCGGCTGATTTGCGCCGTTTGGCGACGGAGTGGGATTTTCTACTGTCATCCCTGCAAGGATCAACCTCGGTGCCAGCTGAGGTAACCGTGGAGGTCAATCGCACGCCGGTAACAATCCTGGCGGGCTTCCTCGGCTCGGGCAAGACCACCATGCTGCGCCATCTGCTTGAAGGCAGTCATGGCCTGAAACTGGCGGCGGTGGTCAATGACGTGGGCGCGGTCAATATCGACGCCGCCCTGATTGCCAATACCGGCAGCGATGTCATTGAGCTGACCAACGGCTGCAGTTGCTGCTCTCTCGGTCCCGAGCTTGGCCGCAGCATCGACGCGTTGACGACGCAGGACGAGGCCTTGGACGGCATCATAATCGAGGCCAGCGGCATTGCGGATCCGGCGGGTATCGGCGCGGTGGTTGCCGCCAGCACCGGCGCCCGCCTGGACGGCATCATTACCGTGATTGACGCCGGCACCCTTGATGGTTTGCTCGACAATCCGGCGACGGCGTCTTTGTTTCAACGGCAGCTGGACGCGGCACATCTGTTGGCGCTGAATAAAGCCGATCTGGTCGATGACGGCGCGCTGGCGGCGGCGACCGCCCGCCTGGCCGAACTGGCGCCTGGCCGCCCGGTAATTTCAACCGAACAGGGCCGGCTTGGCGCTGACCTGGCGCTTGGTGCCGCCACGCATGGCGCGCGCCCCGAACCAATGCAGCTTCACCATCAGGCAGCACACTTTGCCACGCGAACCATAGCGCTGGATGGGCCGGTTGACCGTCAACGGCTGGTGGCTTTCCTGACTGACCCACCGCCGGGCCTACTCCGCGTCAAGGGCTTCGTCGAATTGCTGGATATGCCCGGGCGTCCGCACGTGGTTCAGGCCGTGGGCCGGATGTGGAGCATCGAACCGGCAGCCGGCATCGGCCCGGCAGCCCCGCCGGAGAACGGCCTGGTCCTGATCGGCCTTGCCGATCAGGCCAGGATTTGGCAAGCGGCGGTCCTTACAGCGTTGCCAGAAACGCGCCCAGGGCCCGATTGACGGCTTCGGGCTGATCCACGTTGATGCCATGACCACCGCCGGGCACCACGACATTAATAGCGCCGGGAATGCGGCCGGCCATGTAGTTGGAACCCTCCAGAAAATCGCTATCGCCATCGCCGATGATCACCAGGGTCGGCACCGCGATGGATGTCAGGCTGTCGATCACGCGGGCATCAATCTGGCTCAATATGCCCCGCGCCGCCATGGCCAGTTCGGGGGCTGGACGCTGGACGCTGATGGGCACTTCCGAGCCGCCGTTCAGGGCCCCGAGGCCCTGTTCCTCCAACGTCCGTGCACGGACTTCGTTATGCTGGTTCCAGACCGCGCGTGATTTATCACTGCGGTAACCGGGGCCGCAGCCTTGCAGGATCAATGCTGTGACCCGGTCGGGATAGCGCACGTGAAATGCCAGGGACATGAAGCCGCCCAGGGAATGGCCGCCGATCACCGCCTTCTCAATGCCCAGATGATCAAGCAGCGCGCGCATATCCTCGACCACATGATGCTGGCTGAACAGGTCGTCGTCCATGTGACAAAGGGTTTCGCCGTGGCCCCGCATATCCATGCGGATCAGGCGGTACTGGCCGCCGAGGGCCTCGACCTGGCCGCGCCACATCCCCGTCGAGGCGCTGAACCCATGCGTCAACAAGATCGGCATGCGGTCATCGCCGCCATTACCGCCACTGTCTTCATAATGAACGCGGACACCGTCACGGTCCAGATACGCCATTGCGGAACTCCCTAAGCCAGACAAACCAGCGGATATGTTATACCGCCGGTAGTTTACGGCCAAGGGCCTGGTCGATCAGGCCGGGAAATAGGCGTTGCAGCATGACGAAGAACCGTTCGGGCCCACGGGCATAGCTGTTCCGGGCATCGCGGCGAATTGCAGATAGGATCTGCGCGGCGGCCACTTCGGCGCTATCCACGGCCATGGCATAGGGCGCAACAAGATGGTCAAATTTGTGCGCCGCTTCCGTTTGCGTGGCGCGTGGCGCGACATAGGTCAGCCCTATGCCTTCCGCCATCAACTCCCGGCGAATGGCGTCCGAAAACCCGCGCAAGCCAAACTTGGTGGCTGAATAGGCGGCGAATTGAGGGTGGCCAATATCGCCGAAGACCGAGCCGACGTTGACGATGCGGGGCCTCTCGGCCGTGCGCAGCAGGTTCAGCAAATCACGGGTCAGTGCCATGGGCGCCAGCAGGTTGGTCGCCAACAGATCTTCCAACTCATCATCGTCGGCGCCATGCAATGGCCCGACGCACAGCACACCGGCGTTATTGACCAGTACGTCCAGGCAACCAAATGTCTCGGCAATGGTATTGCGCATTACCCGCCGATCGGCCGCCTGCGTGACGTCGGCGGCCAGCAGCATGGCTTGCTCCGGCCGTGCCAGCAGCGCGCGGGTTTCCTCCAACTTGGCCCTCCGGCGCCCAACCAGCAGCAGCCGCGCGCCCTGTTCCGCGCAGGCCACGGCCAAGGCCCGGCCGATACCGCTGCCGGCACCAGTGATCAACATGGTTTTGCCATCAAGCCGCATGGCACACACCGGCATGGGCTTCATCAATGGCGCTGAATATATCGCCGTACAATCGATACATCACCTTGGCGGTATCGATCACCGCGCGTTGGGCGTCGGGATCGCCGATATCGTTGACCAGATCCTGAAAGAAGGCCACGTGCTGTTGATCCAAGGTGCCGTGGGACGCGAGATAACTGAACCCGGCATCACTCTCCAGACCCAGCGACTGTTTCAAACTGGCGGCGGCGGTCAATGCCAGGGCCGCCGACATCCCTTCCAATACATGCACCATGCCCAGCAAGGCGTACGGCGAGATATGCTCGGTCGCGTAGTAGGCATAGGCGACCATCAGCCGGCACGGCAGATCACCTTGGCCGTCACGCACCGCCTCGATATCACCGCCCAGATCCCGTATGTCGTTCAGGATCCACGCTTCATGGCCCTTTTCCTCATCGATATATTCGATCAAGGCATCGATGTAGGTTTGATCGTCGTCACCGCAACGGGCGATGGCGGCTGACAGCAAACGGCAGGTATGGCGCACATGATGGTAGGCCTGACCCAGAAATTCCAGGTACATGGCGCGGTCCACGCCGTCTTTCAGAGCCCGCTGAATAACCGGTGTCGCAATAAATGCGGCGCGCTCCTCTCGGGTCCGGGCAAGCAGTTCATCAAAGAAATTCATAGCTGGTTTCCTCCTGTGGAATTTCGGCTAGCCATGGCGAAAAATGCTCGACAATGGCGTGGCGCCGGGGCCGTTTATTGGCGGTGAGCAGATCGTTGTCGGCGAAGTAACCCACGGCCACCGAGCGGGTTCGTCGGGGCACGGCGTAGTCCGGCGCTCCGGCGCAAAGACCGGCGGTCAGTTTTTGCAAAGCCGCATTATCGGCGCCATCGAACCAGGCCTGCCCCAGCATCGACGGCTCCAGGACAGAGGCCAGACCGCCGCCCGGAGCCGGCAGTACCAAGGCCCGGCCGATGCGCGGGTCGGCGGCCAGCATGGTTTCTGGCCATTCCGGCGAAATGTTGCGGCCATTGGCGGTTACGATCAAATTGTCCTTGCGGCCATGGATGTACAAAAACCCAGCATCATCCATATGGCCCAGATCACCCGTGGGCCAGGTTCGTGCCGCATTCGGTTTCGCCGCGCCCAGATAGCCGTCCATCACCGGGGCGCCGCGCACGATGATCTCACCATCATCGGCGATGCGCACATCCAGGCCGGGGATCGGGCGGCCAACACTGCCAGGCTTGTCGCCGCCTGGGACATTGCTCGCCACCACGGAGCAGCATTCCGACAGGCCATAGCCTTCGTACGCGGGGATGCCCAGTTCACGGGCCCGGCTGATGATCGATGGCGGCACGGCGGCGCCGCCGACGGCAACGAAGCGCAAACATTCGGGCACTTCAACCCTGCCAACGCTGGCAATCAACACCCAGGCCGTCAGCAGCTGCGGCACCAAAACGGTGGTCGTTGCTTGACTGCGCAAGGCCGCCTCGGCCAGGGCGACGGCCATCTCCAGCGGCGGCAGGGCGAGGACGGAAGCGGCGATATGGACCTGACCCCCGAGCATGATGGGCAGATAAATGCCGCAGATATTCTCCAACAGCATCGGGAATGGCAGGACGGAAAGGTGACGGTCGTCAGCCGTGGGATGCACCGCGGCCAGCAAGCCATGGCAGGTATGGCGCAATTGCTCCGGCCCCAGAAGCACACCCTTGGGCCGACCCGTCGAGCCGGAGGTATAAATGATCCGCGCGCCCTGCCTATTGCCGGCCTTCGGCATATCCGCCTCGGCCCGGCCGATAATCACCGGCTTGGCGCCCAGGGCCCGCACCCGTGCCGCGCCTGTCTCGGTGGTCAGCACCGTATCGATGCCGGCATCGGCGAGAATATGGCTCAGTTGCCCATCGGCGAAGAATTCAGGCAAGGGCACCATTGTTTGGCCATTCGCCCACAAACCAAGGTCGGCGGTCAGCCAATCGATACCATTTGGCGCCAACAGGCCGACCCGGTCCGGCAGACCTGCCGCCGTCTGGGCCAGGCCGCCGACGCGGCGCCACAAGTCCTGATAGCTGATGCTTTCCTCGCCATGGACGAAGGCGGCCGCATCACCGCGCTCACCGGACCAGCGGTGCAATGCCTGCAACAGAAAATTCATTTTACCGGCAGTCTTTCCTTTGCGCCGCACGGGGTCAGCAGGCCACTTTTCAGGCGGCCTTGGGCCGGCCGTCCTTCGACGGCACATACGGCGGGATTCTGATCGTAGTAGTTGCCCCAGCAATCGGGGTCGGAGACCTGGTCACGGCTGGCATCCGCCAGTTCGATCAGCTCAATACCGATACGCCGGGCCATGCGGCGCAATCTGGCGGTGGCGGTAAAGAGGCCCCAGCGATAGCCCGCCTCCAGCCCAATCTCTGCAAAACCCCGCAACAACAGGGCCATGGCACCAGGCCGCACGGCCGCCAGCGCCGTCAGTTCCAGGATCTGATCCCGATGCACGGCCTTGCCGGCCTTTTCCTCGATCGCCTGCTCCACCGCGCGGTCGAGGTAGCATTCGGAAAATATCCCCGAGACGCTATCGCGCAGACCCGCCGCGCACAACACGCCGTCATTGTCGTCTAAAACAGCCAGGATCCGGTCCGGCAAATGGGAAATGACGGCGCCGTATTCACGGGCGAAGACTGTTTCGATCAGCGTTTCGGCATCAGGGAACAGGGGATGCTTTCGGTTCAGAATGGCGAGGGGCATGGCACGCTCCGTATACTGTTGAGAGACAGTATCGGCGGCCTTGCTTACATGTGCATTACAGTGTCGCGGAAGGCTTTAGGGGCAGACGAATAGTGAATGATGCGCCAGCACCGGGGTTATTCGCGACGATGACGGTTCCGCCGTGCGCAGCGGCGGTCTCGCTGACGATCGCCAGGCCCAGACCCGAGCCTGTTTCCGAACGCTCCCGGCCACGCCAAAAGCGCTCAAAGATATGCGGTCTGTCCGCCTCGCTGACACCGGCGCCATGATCGCTTACGGCGATGGTGCCGCCGGCGCTTACCTCCACCATGATCTCACCATCCCGGGGACTGTGCTGCATGGCGTTTTCCAGCAAATTGCGCAGAGCATCACTCAAGGCACCCTTGTTGCCCCGCACCATAACCGGCCCTTCGGCAGGGGAAAGGGACAGGGTTTGCCCCGCTGCGATGGCCAGTGGCGCAAGATAGCCAACAATTTCAGCGGCAATGGCATTCAAATCGATGTCATCATCCATGGCCATGTCCTGGGCATCCAGACGCGAGACCCTGAGCAATTGTTCGACCAGACGGTTCATCCGCTGAATATCAACGGCCAGGGAGGCGGCGGTCTCGGAATCGTTCATTTCATCGAGCCGGGCATTGAGGATAGCCAATGGCGTACGCAGTTCATGGGCCGCATTGGCGGTGAATTGACGCTGTAGCAAGAAACCCTTTTCCAATCGGTCCAGGGCGTCGTTGATCGCCTCGACCAGGGGGCGGACTTCGTTGGGAATGTTAAGCAGGGGCAGCCGGATGTCCGTACTATGGGGGCCGATCCGGCTGGCCCGCGCCGAGACTTCCATTAATGGCGCCAGGCTGGAGCGGATCGTCCAAATGGCGATGGCCAGGGCGGCAAATAGCATAACCGGTAGAATCCAGCCAATGTGCTCGGCGAACTCAGTAATAATCGTATCGAAATAGACGTCCCCGTGGATCTGCCCTTGGGCCACGTACAGGATATGTCCGGGGAAATCAGGCACCGCGATGGCCAGGGTGTAATAGGGGCTCTCCCCGCCACTGGCATTCGGCAGGCGAAAGAAAAACGGCATCGCCTGCGACGGCAGTACCGGCGCGATCAGTTGCCGGGCCTTTGCCGACGACGCGAAGACGATCTGGCCCAGACTATCCTTGATGGCATACAGAAAACCGTCGCCGGAATCCCGGTATGTGCGGGTCAGCGCATTGGGCAGTTTCAGGCTGATCCGGCCACCGCTTTTGCTAAGACTTCCAACGATCTGCTGTGCCTGGACCTGCAAGCTGGCGTCGTCCAGATCATCCAGGGCAATCCAGAAATAGGATAGCAACGTGATGATGACCAACGACATGGATACCACCAGAACGCCGCCCAGACGCCAGGCCAGGACCGCCTGCAACGATCTGGTTTTTCCATCCTTCGGCGCGGGCTGGGCGGTTTGCGTCAAGCGGGCTGCTCCTTCAACAGATAACCAACGCCGCGCACCGTATGGACATGGGCCGTGGCCTCGCAATCGTCAAGCTTTTTGCGCAGTCGATGCACCATGACTTCCAACGAGTTCGAGGCGACTTCCTCGCCGAACCCGTAGATGCGCTCTTCCAGGACGTCCTTGGCGACCACCCGGCCGGCCCGGCGCATCAGATGTTCCAGCAAGGACAGTTCACGCCCGGTTAGGGAAACCGGCGAGGCCGCGATATCAACTTCACGGCTGATCGTGTCAAAGCGGATATTGCCGACATCAAGCTGGACACCAAGTACGCCCGAGGGCCGGCGCAACAGCGCCTTCAAGCGGGCCACCAACTCGGGCATGGCGAACGGCTTCAATAGATAGTCGTCGGCACCGGCATTCAAACCTTCGACCCGGTCTTCCAGACCGTCCCGCGCCGTCAGGATCAAGACCGGCGTCATATTGCCCGCGCGGCGCAGATCGCGCAGCACCGACATGCCGTCGCCATCGGGCAAACCCAGGTCCAGCACCAGCGCATCATACTGGGTGGTGGATAGGGCGGCATCAGCGTCGGCGGCGGTGGCAATTTCGTCCACCGTGAAGCCGGCCCGGCTCAACCCGCCCGCGACCACATCCGCCAGCCGTTTTTCATCCTCGACCAGTAATAGTCGCATTCAATTCTAACCGAATCTCTATAGAGCTATCGTCACATTAATCTAGCGTAGCACGTATTCAATGTTGGAACCGTCGTTACCCTTGAACCGTACCTTAACCAGCACCCGTGTTTCATCGAACCACAATTCACGTTGCAGATCACCCTCTATGACGTAGTGCTGGGCGGCAACCGATTGTCCGGCAACAGGAATGCTTTCACTGCCCGCATCACGGACGGTGATCTTCATCTGTTTGCCATGCAGGGTATTGAGGATCACGCCGCCCGCAAGGATGCCTTCGTGCCACAGAGAGGCGGGGATGATTTCCACCGCCGCCTTCGAGGTCTGGCCATCGCCATTAATGGCGAGCGCGCCCGCACCGTTTTTTACGGCCAAGGTATGTTTGGTTCCATCGTCATTGGTGGCCGAGGCCAGTTCCACCAGTTTTCCATTTTGCCAGACTTCCCGGCCCTGATGCTCAAAGGCATATGCGGTAACAAACAGAACCTTGACCTCGATTTTGGTTTCGATGTTGACGGTCAAGGCATCGGCGTCCTTCTTGAAGGAGAGCACATGCCGGCCGATCTGATCGCCATCGCGCAACACGGTGAAGTCCAGTTTGCCCCCACTGGGCGCGGCGGCACGGGCGCCAGGGGCTGTAAACAACATGGCCGTACATAAAATCAGTGCCGTAAAAACGGTGAATATGGTGGAAAATCGATCTACCCGCATGGTTGTTCTCCCATCAGATCAGAGCCAGTATTCCCACCAAGCTATCCTGGTCAGCTTACCCTGAACTTACGATCGAAGGGAGAAGCCGCGCCTTGCCAACCGCAAGGGCCGACCATCAATCGCCGCCAGGCCAAGGCTGATCATCGCCATGCCAAAGAGATGCGCCGGCAACAGAACTTCATGTAACACAAGAACGCCAAGCAGAACCGCGCTGACCGGAACAAGGAATGTCACCAGCAACAGATTGGTCGCGCCGGCGGTGGCAAGGATGCGAAAATAAAGAATATAGGCCAACGCCGTCGACAGAGCGGCAACGCCGACAAGCGCGGCCAGCGCCTCCATGCTGGGGGCCGGCAACGTCCATGGCCTGTCAATGAACAGCATCAACGGCAACAGGATCAGACTGGATGCGGTGACCTGGCCCGTGGCGGTCGCCATTGGCGTTATCCCCATGCGCTGAAAACGACGGCCAAAAACGCCGGCGAAGGCATAGGAAACCGCCGCGCCAAGAACGGCAAGCTGCGCGGTGATATCGAGCCCGAGCGTATCCAGCTTATCGCCGCCGATCATCAGCGTGACGCCGACAAGGCCAACCACGACACCAAACAGGCGGCCGGCGGACATTTTTTCGTCAGAGGTGAAAACATGGGCGACAAGGACCGTGAACAGGGGCGTGGTTGCGTTCAGTATCGAGGCGACCCCGGACGCGATATGCATTTGCCCCCAGACAATGAGAGAGAATGGCACGGCGTTGTTCAACAATCCCATGACAAGAAAGGCGGCCCAAATACGCTTATCCCAAGGCATTCTTTGCCCCATGATCCGCATCACAGCCAGCAGAATAACCGCCGCCAGCGCCACGCGGCAGACAACAATGGTAAAGGTCGGCAGCTCGCGCACCGCCACGCCATTGAAGAAGAACGAGCCGCCCCACAGCACGGACAGGGTCAAAAGCATGGCCCATTCGAGCGGGCTCATGGCTTTGTTGATTGGCGTTGGCATGGACATCGGCTTTCCTTCCAATGCAATGGAACACCGATCCGGCGCGCCTTGCGCTCCGTTTCTTGCGCTCAAACTATTTTAGGAGATATTCCCGCGCCGCATCGGCAAGGCTGCGCCAGGCATGGTCGGCGAAGCTGCGGGCCACGTGGATGTGGTAGCCGCCGTCGGTCCGGGGCACCAGCAGCATGTTGCAGCCGGCAAGAATACTGCGGGCACAGCGGCCGGACACAAGTTCCGGGCTTTCCAGATCCAGGGGACAGAGCTTGGCTAGCAGATCACGGCAGCGGCGGCCGGAAAGGGCGATGATCTGCTGGCCGTCGCCATTTTCCACTATGGCGTGACGGGTACCGGCAAGAGCCTGGGTCAGGCTTGCGGACACCGCCTGACCAAGCAGCAGCCATTCATCGGGGCCAAGCCAGTAGGCCGTGACGCCATCGCCTTCCCTGATGTGATTGGGCGCCAGGGGCAGATCAAAACCGATGCCGCCACGAAACGCTTCCAGAAAGGCAACGTCATCGCTCTCTCCGCGCAGGATCAGCGATGGCTGATAAGGCAAGGCGTGCAGCATGACAGCGGCATCCTCGGGCCCATTTTCCTGGGCGGCCAGGGCCAGATGCGCCAGTGGTTCATGGCGTGGCTCATGGCGGGGCTGGTTCATTTGGCGCGCTCCCCTACATCAACAAAACGCGGCGGCGTTACCACGGCCCGCACCGCGTTGCCATCATAGGCAATATGGACGGCCTCCCCATGGCGCCCATGGCCGCCTTGCAATAGGCCAAGTGCGAAGCCGCGGCCCAGAGTGGGACTGTAATAGCTGGACGTCACATGGCCGATACCAACCTGCGGCGGCGCCGGGTTGGCGCCGGCAATCAATTGCGCGCCTTCGGGTACCCGAATGGCAGGGTCATCGGCCAGCAGGCCAACCAGCTGCGGGCGGTCGGGGCGCGATGTATCGGCCCGGGAGAGCGAGCGCTTGCCGAGAAAATCCTTCTTGCCGCTGACCATGCGGCCCAGACCGAGATCATGGGGCGTCACGGTGCCGTCGGTCTCCTGGCCCACGATGATGAAGCCGACCTCGGCGCGGAGGACATGCATGGCCTCGGTACCATAGGGCGTGATGGCATATTTCTCGCCCGCCGCCATGATGGCTTGCCAAAGTGCTGGACCATGGCCTGCCGGAACATTGATCTCGAACGATAATTCGCCGGTGAAGCCGATGCGGAAGATGCGTGTTTCGAAGCCAGCCACCTTTGCAGCCTGCCAGGTCATGGCCGGGAAGGCCTCTGGCGACAGATCCAGCTCCGGGCAGAGCGCCGCCATCAGGCGCCGGGCATTGGGGCCGCATAGGGAAGCAACCGCCCATTGTTCCGTACACGAGGTGCAATAGACCGCCAGCTCCGGCCACTCGGTTTGCAGCCAGCTCTCCAACCAATCCAGCACCCGCGCCGCATTGCCGGTGGTCGTGGTCATATGAAAATGCTCAGGTCCCAGGCGGGAGGTGACGCCGTCGTCGAAGATCATGCCGTCCTCGCCCAACATCAGGCCATAGCGGCAGCCGCCCACCGCCAGCCCTTTCCAGCCGTTGGTGTAGATGCGGTTCAAGAATTCAGCCGCATCCGGGCCTTGGATATCGATCTTGCCCAGGGTCGAGGCGTCCATCAGGCCCAGGCTGCTGCGCGCAGCCAGGACCTCGCGGTCAACGGCTTCCGCCATGGTCTCGTTATCGCGGGGATAAAAATACGGCCGCAGCCATTGGCCCACCGGCTCGAACGCCGCGCCATTGGCCTGATGCCAGGTATGCATCGGCGTACGGCGCACCGGATCCAGCAACCCACCAATCCGCCGCCCGGCCAGGGCGCCAAAAGTGACCGGGGCGAAGGGCGGGCGAAACGTCGTATGACCAACCTGGGGCACGTCAACCGCCAAGGCCTCGGCCACGATACCCAGGGCGTTGATATTCGAGGTCCGGCCCTGGTCCGTGCCCATGCCAGTGGTGGTATAGCGCTTCACATGCTCAATGGAGCGGTAACCTTCACGTGCCGCCAGGCGCAGATCGGCGGCGGTGACGTCGGATTGGAAGTCGACAAAGGCCTTACCGCACCCTTGACCCCGCCCGCCACCAGGAATGGACCAGATCGGCAAGGGCGCCGTCAGATCCGGACCGGCATCGGCCACCGGCGTACGCGGGCCCCGGCCCCGGCGCCGCTGGCCGGCCTGATTGGCGGCGAAGTTGCCGGCATGGGCGCCCTGGTCCAGGCAATCCTGTAGGGCGAAATCGCCATTGGCCGCACCCACCACGCGCACTGCCTGAACCGCATCACCAGGCAGGAAGCAGCCCATGGCCGCGTTCCAGTCCAGCTTTGCCCCGGATTGCGAGAACAGATGCAGGGAGGGCGTCCAGCCGCCGGAAAAACACAACAGATCGCATTCAATGCGCCGGCCCATGCCACGTATGGCGCCGTCCCGGGCCTGGTTCAGTTTGCCGATCTGTACCGCCTTAACGGCACCTCGCCCTTCGACCGCGACAACGGCCCGGTCCGCTAGCACCTCGATGCCCTGCTCGTCCAGTCGCGAGAGCCAGCCCAAAGGCGCGGTCGGGCGCAGCTCCACCACCGCCGCGATGTCGACGCCGGCCTGGGCCAGATCCAGAGCGGCCGGATAGGCGCTATCGTTGTTGGTGAACAGCACGGCGCGGCGGCCGGGCCGCACGCCATAGCGGTTTACATAGGTTTGCGCCGCCCCCGCCCCCATCACACCGGGACGGTCATTGTTGCTCAGAACCAGTGGCCGTTCCAAGGCACCGCTGGCCAGGATTACCTGGCTGGCGCGCACCTGCCACAGCCGTTGCCGCGGCTGGCCGGGCTCGGGCCGCGCCAAATGGTCCGCGACCCGTTGCAGCATGACCAGGGCATTGTGATCGTAATAGCCCACCGCCGTGGTTCGGGGCAGCAAACGCACGTTGTCAGCCTCGCCCAGTTCCGCCACGACCCCGGTGACCCAGTCCATGCCGGCCCCGCCATCAATCCGCTGACCGTTACCCAGCAGGGCGCCGCCGAATTCCGCGCCCTCATCGGCCAGGATAACCCGCGCCCCGGTACGCCCGGCCCACTGGGCCGCCGCCAAACCCGCCGGACCGCCGCCCACCACCAGAACATCGCAATGGGCGTATTGCTTGTCGTAATGGTCGGGATCCGGGCTCTCCGCCGCCCGGCCCAGGCCCGCCATGCGCCGGATCACAGCTTCATACGTGGGCCACAGGCTGGCCGGCCACATGAAGGTTTTGTAATAGAAACCAGCCGGAAACAGGGGCGAAAGGCGGTCGTTCAAGGCGCCCAAGTCAAACTTCAGAGAGGGCCAGCGGTTCTGGCTCTCCGCCAGCAGACCGTCATAAAGAAGAATGTCCGTGGCGCGTACGTTTGGTTCGGCCCGGCCGCCCCGGCGCAGACGCACCAGGCCATTAGGCTCCTCGCCCCCCGCCGCCATCAGGCCGCGCGGGCGGTGATACTTGAAGCTGCGGCCAACCACGCGCACGCCGTTCGCCAGCAGAGCCGAGGCTAGGGTATCGCCAGGATAGCCAAACATTGTTTCGCTATCGAACTGAAATTTCAGGCGCTGCGTCCGATCGATACGGCCACCCTCGGCGGTACGGCCGCTCATGGCGCCACCTTGGGCTTGTCGTCGCCAACCCGGTAGACGGCCAGGATTTCATGGCTCACCGTGCTGCGCGCCACGTTGAACCAGCGGCCACAGCCATGGGCATGGCGCCAGCGTTCGAAATGCACGCCCTTTGCGTTGCGCCGCATGAAGACGTAGTCGCCCCAGGCGGCATCATCCAATTCGTCCGGGTTCAGGGGCCGGACAATATGACCCTCGCCGCCGCAAGAGAATTCTTCCTCGGACCTTGGCCCGCACCATGGGCATTCCAGCAACAACATTTCAATGCGCCCCCATCAATGCGCCACCGCAGCGGCGCCGTGCTCGGCCACCAGGGCGCCGCTGTAAAAGCGCTCCAGCGCGAACGGCGCATTGATGGCATGGGCGGCATCCTTGGCCAGGGTATGGGCGAACAGATGGCCAGATCCCGGCGTCGCCTTGAAACCGCCCGTGCCCCAGCCGCAATTGAAATACAGGCCGTCCACCGGCGTGGCCGAAATGATCGGGCTGGCATCGGGACAAATATCCACGATGCCGGCCCATTGCCGCATCATCTTCAGACGCGAGGTAATGGGATACAGCTCGACCACCGCCCTGATCGTTTCCTCGATCACCGGCAGGCTGCCGCGCTGGGCATAGGAATTATAGGGATCGATGCCGGCACCGATAACCAGCTCGCCCTTGTCGGATTGCGACATATAGGCATGCACCTTGTTGGACATGATCACGGTCGGCATCACCGGCTTTATCGGTTCGGAGACCAGGGCTTGGAGGGGATGGCTGTCGAGCGGCAGGCGGATGCCGGCCATGGCGGCGAGCACGGATGAATGCCCCGCCGCCACGACGCCGATTTTCGGCGTGCGGATCTCGCCCCGATTGGTGTGCACGCCCTCGACCCGTCCGTCGCGGATAATAAGGCCCGTAACCTCGCAATTCTCAATGATATGCACGCCCAGGCGGTCGGCGCCCCTGGCATAGCCCCAGGCCACGGCGTCATGGCGCGCGGTGCCGGCGCGGCGCTGCAACGTTCCGCCCAGAACAGGATAGCGCATATTGGGGTCCAAATTCAGGATCGGACACAACTCGCCCAGCTGCGTTGGCGTGACCCATTCCGCATCGACGCCGGCCAGTTGATTGGCATAGATGCGCCGGCGCAATTCCCGCGCCTCGCCCTCGTCATGGGCCAGATTGATCACCCCGCGTTGAGAGAACATGACGTTGAAGTTCAGCTCCTGGCTCAAGCCCTCCCAAAGTTTCAGGGCATGATCATAGATCGCCGCGCTTTCGGGGTTGAGATAGTTGGAGCGGACAATGGTGGTGTTCCGCCCCGTGTTACCGCCGCCGATCCAGCCTTTTTCCAGCACCGCGATATTGCGCATACCGTGCAGCTTGGCCAGGTAATAGGCCGTGGCCAGGCCATGACCGCCGCCGCCGACGATGACGGCGTCATAAGACGCGCGCGGTTGGGGGCTGCGCCAAGCCTGAGGCCAATTGCGGTGACGCTGCAATGCATTGCGCGCAAGGGCGAAGATCGAATAGTTTGCCATGCCTGTATCTGAATACTCGAAAATTTGACCAAGGCATCATATAGCGCTTTCGAAAGGCCGACCATGAGTAACGATCCGATTTACCTGCAGAAAAACGGCGAGATCGCCGAGATTGTCCTGAACCGTCCGGAAAAACTGAACGCCCTGAACGCCGAGGTCTGGCAGGGTATTATCGATCTGTTCGGCCAGGCGGGCGCCGATGCGGCGATCAAGGTCGTGATCCTGCGTTCCAGCGCGCCGCGTGCCTTTGCCGCAGGCGCCGATATTTCCGAATTTCCCATCGTGCATGCCACAGCAGAAAGCGCCGGCGCCTACCATGACAAGATCCGCCATGCCTATGACGCCATCCATGCCCTGAACAAGCCGACCATCGCCATGATCCGCGGCGTCTGTTTTGGCGGCGGTTGCGCCATCGCCCTGAATTGCGATCTGCGCTATATCGACCCGACGGCGCATTTTTGCATTCCTCCCGCGCGCCTGGGCATTGCCTACAGCTTGATGGAAACCAAACGCCTGTCGGACCTGATCGGGCCGTCCAGGGCCAAGGAAATGTTGATGGGCGCCAAGGTGATCGAGGCCGAGGAAGCGGTCAACATCGGCCTGGCCACCCGCCTGTTCGAACCCGACCAGCTGGAAACCGGCACCCACGAGTTCGCGCAGAACCTATGCGGTCTGTCGCAATTCACCATCCGTGCGGTGAAGACCATGGTTGAGGAAATCAGCGCGGGCGCGGTGGACGAAACCGAGACCTCGAAACGTCTGCGCGGTGAAGGCTTCCAAGGCGCCGACTATATCGAGGGCCGGGATGCCTTCCTGGAAAAGCGCAAGGCCAAATTTACCTACTCGTAGACGGCTATTCGTAGCCGGGCGGGGCCTGGAACCCGACAATCTGGGTCGAGACCAGGCGGCAGAATTCGATCGCCGTCTTGTCCTCGCCCTCCGCCGCGACCGCCTGCAGACCCAGGGGCAAGCCCTCGGGGCTTAATCCGGCGGGGGAGACGGTGGAGGGTAGGAACACCATGTTGGGATAACCGGCCCAGAACATCTGATCCACGCCGCGCTGTTGTTTGCCGTTCACGGTGATCATGCGGTCGTGGCGTTCGCCGATCTGATTTTGCGGCCAGGCGGCGGATGTGGCGGCGGGACAAATCAAGATATCCCATTCCTGGAAAAATTCCGCCCAGACCTGGCGCATGAAGGCGCGCTCGTTATCCAGGTTCAGCCATTCCCGGTGCGGCAGCAACACGCCCCGCGCCATGCGGTTGAGATAGCTGTCATGATCAACGCCGGGATCGGCGCTCACGGTCTCGAAGAAGGCCAATTGCTCCGCCGTGGCGCTGCGTGATGTCGCGGCCCGCAACAGCAGGATATACAGCTCGAACGCGCGGGCCGTATCAATATCGGGCCGGGCGCTATCACTGACCGTGGCGCCCGCCTTGGCCAGGGCATCGGCGACACCTTGCAGACAATCCTGATAGGACTGTTCCACCTCCGCCGCCGGATCGCTCAACATCACCGCCACCTTGAAATCCTTCAGGGCGGTCTTGCGCGGCGCCGGCAGATTCAGCTGCCAGGCCGTCGCTGTAATCCGGTTCGGTCCCGCCACGATGTCGAGGGACAGGGCCAGATCCTCGGCACTGCGCGCCAAGGGGCCGACAACGGCAATATCCGAGTCACCGAAAACCCCCGGCAGGGCCTGACCATCGCCGGGCACGATGCCGTAGGTCGGCTTGTGCCCGAAGACGCCGCAATAATGCGCCGGGTTGCGGATCGAGGCGCCGATATCGCTGCCCGCATCCAGTCCAGTCAAACCGGCGGCAAGGGCTGCCGCCGAACCGCCCGACGAGCCGCCCGGCGTCAATTTCAGATCCCAGGGATTATTGGTGGTGCCATAGATTTCGTTGAAGGACTGCCAATCCGCCAGATTGATCGGCACGTTGGTCTTGCCGAATATGTTGGCGCCGGCGCCCAGCAGCCGGTCAACATACAGGGCGTTGCTATCGGCAATATTATCCTTGTGATCCGGCCGCCCCCATGTGGTCGGGCTACCGGCAATATTGAACGATTCCTTTATGGTCATGGGTAGGCCATGCAGCGGCCCCCAATTCTCGCCCCGCGCCAAGGCCGCGTCCGCCGCCTTGGCCCGCGCCCTGGCACCTTCCTCATCCATCCAGATGATGGCGTTCAGTTGCGGATTATACTTTTCAACCCGGCCCAGGAAATGATCCAGCAGCTCGACGGCGCCGATCTCGCGGTTCCTGATCTTGGCGGCCAGTTCGGTGGCGGTGGCGAAATGCAGCTCTGACATGGGGCTTACTCCAGCTCGATGGTTCCCGGGGGCTTTGACGTCACATCATAGACGACCCGGTTGATGCCGCGCACCTCGTTGATGATGCGTGTTGCAGTGCGGCCCAGAAACTCATGATCAAAGGGATAATAATCCGCCGTCATGCCGTCGGTGGAGGTCACCGCGCGCAGGGCGCAGATGTAATCATAGGTCCGTTGATCGCCCATCACGCCAACGGTGCGCACGGGCAGAATAGCCGCGAACGCCTGCCAGATGGCGTCGTACAGGCCGGCCTTGCGGATTTCGTCCAGATAGATCGCATCGGCCTGACGCAGGATGGCCAGTTTGTCGGCGCTGATCTCGCCCGGGCAACGGATCGCCAGGCCGGGGCCTGGGAAAGGATGCCGTCCCACCAGGCTTTCGGGCAAACCCAGGGTGCGGCCCAGATCGCGGACCTCGTCCTTGAACAGTTCGCGCAGAGGCTCGACCAGTTCCATGTTCATGCGGTCAGGCAGGCCGCCCACGTTATGGTGCGATTTAATGGTCGCCGAAGGCCCGCCGGATGGCGAGATAGATTCGATCACGTCCGGATATAGCGTGCCCTGAGCCAGAAAATCGGCGCCGCCGATGCGGTTCGCCTCTTCCTCGAAGACATCAATAAACGTCGCACCGATGATCTTGCGCTTTTGTTCCGGATCGCTGACGCCAGCAAGTTTATCCAGGAACAAATCCGAGGCATCCCGGTGCACCAGGGAAAGATTGTAGTGCTCCTTGAATAGCGAGACGACCTCCTCGGCCTCGCCCTCGCGCAGCAGGCCATGGTCAACAAAGACGCAAGTTAACTGATCGCCAATGGCTTCGTGCAACAGGATCGCGACGACAGACGAGTCCACCCCGCCCGAGAGGCCGCAAATAACCTTGCCGTCACCCACCTGCGCCTTGACCCGCGCCTCGGCCTCGTGGCGGAAGGTGGCCATGCTCCAGCTACCCTTACAGCCCGCCACATTGTGGGTGAAATTGCGCAACAAAGCGGTGCCGTCCGGGGTGTGGATGACTTCCGGGTGGAACTGCACGCCGTAAAAATTCCGGACATCGTCGGCAATGATGGCAAAGGGACAATTGTCCGAGGTGCCCACGACGCGGAAACCAGGCGGGATTTCCATCACCCGGTCACCATGGCTCATCCAGACCTGATGCCGCTGATCGGTCTGCCAAAGCCCCTCGAACATGGCGCAATCGTCGTTGATATCAACGAAGGCGCGGCCGAATTCCTGATGGTCGGAGGCTTCGACCCGGCCGCCCAGCTGTTCGCACATGGCCTGCTGGCCGTAACAGATGCCCAACACGGGGATACCCATATCAAACAGGCTTTGCGGTGCCCGCGGCGTATCGCTTTGTGTGGCCGAAGACGGTCCGCCGGATAGGATAACCCCGTTGGGCCGGGAGCCGGCAAGAGCCTCTTCGGCCTTGAAATAGGGTACGATTTCGCAATAAACGCCGCTTTCACGCAGGCGGCGTGCGATCAGCTGCGTGACCTGGCTGCCAAAGTCGAGGATCAATATGCTTTCTGTCGAAGATTTGTTCATAGGCGCAGCTTTACGACGGCCCCAGGCCCCGGCGCAAGAGCATTTCGCGGCGGCGCGGTGAAGTGCCCTATTTTGGCCGGTAGGCGGCGACGGCGGCTTTCAAATCGTCATATTCCTGGCAGCCAAAGAAACAGATTCGATCCAGCGCCGCCAAGTGTTCCTTGGCTTTTGCTAAATTGCCCACCGCCAGATAGGTCTCGCCCAGATACTCGTGCGCGCCCCGGTGTTCCGGGTTCATTTTCAAGGCGATGGCGTAGTGTTCAAAGGCCTTGTCGTATTGTTTCAAGCCGCGATAGGCGAAGCCGAGATAATTGTAGGTATCGGCGGTGGCGGTTTTCGCCGCCACATCGCGCTCGAACAGCTTGATCGCGGCGGTCCAATCCTTGTCGCTGATCGCCTTGCGCGCCGTGGGGGCCCAGGGGCTGTCCGTGGTTTTATCTTCATTGCTGCCCGCGGCCGATGCCCCCCCGGACAGCAACAGCATGGCCAGCAGACAAGAAATTGCGAGTTTCATCGCCCGTCCCCCTGATCGTTTCCGGGATTAGGGCCCAAACATAACCGTGGGGATACTCAAGCACACATCAAGTTTTCGCGCGCCGTTGCAGGATGGCAACAAAAAAGCCATCGGTTCCGTGCTTTGCCGGCGTCAGATGCAGATAGGGGTCATCACTGGGGCAATCGGTACCCAGGGTTTCATGCCAAACGCCGCTGATAGGCAGAACTTCGAATTCCGGCTGCTCTTTCAGGAAGTTTTCGATCTGGTCTTCGTTCTCTTCCATCAGGATCGAACAGGTGGCATAGATCAAACGTCCGCCGGGTTTGACGAGAGGCGCGGCCCGGCGCAGAATTTCGCCCTGTGTGGCGCCATATTCGGCAAGCTTCTCGGCCGTCAGGCGCCATTTGCTTTCCGGATTTCGGCGCCAGGCGCCAGAGCCGCTGCACGGCACATCCAACAGCACCCGGTCCGCCTTGCCCTCCAACGTGGCCAGGGCGGCGATGGCAGCGGCATCGGCGAGGGCATGAACCTGAATATTCCGCGCGCCGGCCCGTTGCAGGCGTCCACGCAAGGGGCGCAACCGTTGCGGCGCGCTGTCGAAGGCAAAGATCTGTCCCTTGTTGTCCATTTGTGCGGCCAGACCGAGGCTTTTGCCCCCCGCACCGGCGCAATAGTCAACCACCTGCTGGCCTGGTTGCGCCGCACACAACAGAGCCACCAGTTGTGAACCTTCATCCTGAATCTCGACCGCGCCGCTTTGATAGAGTGGATGATTGATCATGGAGCGGCGGCTTTGCAGGCGCAGGGCGGTCGGGGCCAGGGTACCTTGGGTAGTCGCGATATCATCCTCGGCCAGGGCATCGGCGGCCTTTGCGGCATCGGAGCGCAGCATGTTGACCCGCAGGTCAACCGACCCCCGGCCCTGCATGGCCGCCATTTCCGCTCCCAGGTCATCGCCGAACCAACGCGTCAAAGGTTGATGCAGCCATTCGGGGTAATTGCCCACGACCCAGGCCGGTGCCTCCTTGCTGGCGTCTTGCGACAATTGCGCCAGGGCCACCTGCTCATCAGCATCCAGGTCAGCGGGACAAAATTTGGCGGCATCGAACAGGGCCGCCACATCGTCCGCTTTTTGATCCTGATCCAACATAAGATGCGCCAGAACCAGCCGGCGGCTGTCCGTGCCGCCGGCACGCCAGGCGTATTCCCCCTGCCGGCGCAGGACATCATAGACGGTTTCCGTGACCGAGCGGCGGTCTTTGGAACCGGCATAACGGCGGCTGCGAAAATAGTTGCCGACCAACCGGTCAGCCGGAACGGTGGCCGCGCCGATCTGATCCAATAGTTCAATAGCCGCTTGGATGCGGGCGCCGGGAATCATAAGGAGCTGGTCCCTCTAGGATTGGTTTATGGGATAGTTCGGTGCTTCCCGGGTTAGCGAGACGTCATGCACATGGCTTTCACGGAAGCCCGCCTGGGTGACCCGGACAAACTGGCATTTGGTGCGCATATCGTCCAATTCGCCATTGCCCGTATAGCCCATGGCCGCCCGCAGACCGCCGATCAACTGGTGAATGATATCGGACACCGGCCCCTTGTAGGGCACCCGGCCTTCCACGCCCTCGGGCACCAGCTTGATGGCGTCGCGGATCTCTTCCTGAAAATAGCGGTCCGCCGAACCCCGTGCCATGGCCCCCAACGAGCCCATGCCGCGATAGGATTTGTACGAACGGCCCTGGTACAAAAAGACCTCGCCCGGCGCCTCTTCCGTGCCGGCCAGCAACGAGCCGATCATGGCGCAGTTGGCGCCCGCGGCAATGGCCTTGGCCAGGTCGCCGGAATATTTGATGCCGCCATCGGCAATGACCGGCGTATCGTTTTTCTGGCAGGCTTCAACCGCTTCCATGATGGCGGTCAGCTGCGGCATGCCGACGCCTGCGACAATGCGCGTGGTGCAGATGGAGCCCGGCCCAATGCCCACCTTGACCGCATCCGCGCCCACGTCCATCAGCGCCTTGGCGCCGTCGCCGGTGGCCACGTTGCCCGCCGCCAGTTGGGTGTAATTGCTCAATTTTTTGATCTCATCGACGCTGCTCAATACGCCGGCGGAATGGCCGTGCGCCGTATCGACAATGATCAGATCGACGCCGGCATCAATCAGGGCCTCGGTCCGGGCCAATCCATCCTTGCCAATGCCCGTAGCCGCCGCCACGCGCAAGCGGCCCTGTTCATCCTTGGCGGCGTTCGGATAGGTGGTGGCCTTTTCCATATCCTTGACGGTGATTAGGCCGACGCATTTGTAGTTCTCGTCGACCACCAACAGCTTTTCGATGCGGTGCTGATGCAACATGCGCTTAGCCTCACCGCTATCGATGCCCTCGCGCACGGTGACCAGGTTTTCGTGGGTCATCAACTCCCTCACCGGCTGGCGCTTGTCGGTGGCGAAGCGCACATCCCGATTGGTCAGGATGCCGGCCAATTTGCCCGTGCCTTCCTCGACTACGGGAATGCCGGAAATGCCGTGGTAGTCCATCAGGTTCAGGGCATCGTCGAGGCTTTGATCGGGGTGGATGGTGACCGGGTTGACCACCATGCCGGCCTCGAACTTCTTCACCCGGCGCACTTCCTCGGCCTGTTCCTCCACCGTCAGGTTCTTGTGGATCACGCCCAGACCGCCCAATTGCGCCATGGCGATGGCCAGGCGGTGCTCCGTCACCGTATCCATGGCCGACGATAAGAGAGGAATGCCCAGGGGAATGGCCTTGGTGACCTGGGTATTGGTCGTCACCTGGTTCGGCAATACGGCGGATGCCGCCGGTTTCAGAAGAACATCATCGAACGTCAATGCCTCGGATATTTTCATATTGTTTCCCGCCTCCTGAAAATGGCGCGCACTATGCCATGTCCGCCCAAACAAAAACAGGGCGCATGACGCGCCCTGCGATGAAAATTATGTATTCCTGCCCAATCATTCGCCAGCGCGATCAGCCTCCGCCTCGGCTTCCATGTCGCCGGCGACGAAGCGGTCCGGATCATCGGCATACATGGCCGGATAATGCTTGATGAACGAGGCCTTGATATCGTCGAACGGCGTATCGGCGAAAGAGCCATGCTCGGTGATATATTCCATGTGCTGGTTGCCAGCCGCATCAAATGGGTGAAACACCGAATCGGTACGGCCGTCGAATTCCAAGGGCAGGGTGCCGAATTTCTCGCACAGGGAGAGATTGAAGGCCGGCGTCGCCTTGACCCATTTGCCTTCCAGATAGATCTCGACAAAGCCGTGATAGACAAAAAGATCAGTGCCCATCAATTCGACCATGCGCTGCGAGGCCAGATGATTGCGCACATCGGCGAAGCCGAGGCGGGCCGGAATGCCAAGGACCCGGCAAGCCGCCGCCATCAAGGCCCCCTTGGTGATGCAAAAGCCATTGCCCCGCTCCAGTACGGAACTGCCCTTCATGCCGTGCTCGGTCATCTCCACGCCATAGGGGTCATAGCGGAAATCGTCACGCACGGTGTAGTACAGACGCACGGCCTTTTCCAGATCGGTGCCGCCCTCGCCGCCAGCTCGTTGGGCAAACTCAATCACCGCCGGATGGTCGCTGTCCACAAAGGTGGCGGGTTCAAGATAGGCTTGGAAATTTTCGCTGCTGGCTTCACTCATAACACTGCTCTCTGCGGTTTGAACTTCCGTATAACGCAAAAAACATCCCGCGCCTACGTTGTTATATCAAGCGTCATCGCCGCCTCGGTATCCGGTGGCCACCACGTACATTTCCGCCGAGTCCGAGCGCGAGGCCTCCGGCTTGGCATGGCGGACAACGGCAAAATCCCGTTTCATGGCGGCCAGCAGTTCCTGCTCGGCGCCACCCTGCCAGACCTTGGCGACAAAGCCGCCGCCCGGTGAGAGCACGCTTTTGGCCAGATCCAGCGCCACCTCGGCCAGGGCAATGATGCGCAGATGATCGGTGGCCCGATGCCCCGTGGCGGGCGGCGCCATATCGCTCAAGACCAAATCCGCCGGCCCGCCCAGGGCAGCGCGGATCGCCGTTTCAGTCTCCAAATCGGTGACATCGCCGACCAGGGTTTGCGCCCCGCCCATGGCATCCATCTCGATCACGTCGACAGCCAGAACCTTGCCCCTTGGACCCAAGGCGGTAACCAGAACCTGGGTCCAGCCGCCGGGCGCTGCGCCCAGGTCAACCACCGCCAAGCCCTTTTTCAGCAAGCCGAATTTTTCGTCCAGCTGCAGCAGCTTGTATGCGGCGCGGGAGCGGTAGCCGTCCTTTTTGGCGGAGATCACATAAGGATCGTTCAGTTGCCTTTGCAGCCAGCGCGTGGACGATGTCTTGCGCCGCCGCGCCGTGCGCACGCGAACCGACAGGTTCCGCCCCGACGGCTTGGATTTACCGCCGCCACCGCCTTTACCGCCGCCGCCTGCCGGGGGTGTCATTGGCCCGCGCCACTGGCCGGCATGGCCGCCGCGCGCTGTCTGTCCCAGCGCATCAGGGACAACAGCAGGCCTTCACGGACGCCACGGTCGGCGACGCGCAATTTCTCGCACGGCCAGGTGCGGCGGATCGCCTCCAATATGGCACAGCCCGCCACCACCAGATCGGCTCGGCCACGGCCAATACAGGGATGGGCCGCGCGTTGTTCCAGATCCATCCGGCGCAATTGTTCCGATGCCCCGCAGGCATCCGTGAAGGACAGCCACAAACCGTCCACCTGGTCGCGGTCATATCTCTCCAGCCCCAAATGCACCCCCGACAAGGTGGTAACGGTTCCCGAGGTGCCGATCATCTGCACGCCGCCGCCGCCTTGTCGGGAACGCATTTTTTCGTTGATGCCATGGGACGCTTCGAAGGCGCGGAAATCAACTTCCAGGCGCTGCACCAGATCCTCGTATTGGGCGGGGCTGAAATCACCACTGCCATGCTGCTCGGCGATACCAACGACGCCATGGGGCAGGGAGGTCACGGCGATGGGACTGATGCCGGTTTCGGGGTCATGTTCGGCCCAAACCAATTCCGTGCTGCCGCCGCCAATATCGAACACCAGGACATGGCTGGTTTCCCGCTCCATCAGGGGCCGGCAGCCGGCAATTGCCAGCTTGGCCTCTTCCTCGGCCGAGATGGTTTCCAGGTGCAGCCCTGCTTCCTTTTCCACGCGGGAGAGGAACTCCTCGCAATTATCCGCCTTGCGGCAGGCGGCGGTGGCGACGCAGCGGGCCCGGGTTACCCGGCGCCGGCGCATTTTGTCGGCACAAACCTTCAGTGCCGCGACGGTCCGGTCCATGGCCGCCCCCGAAAGCCGCCGGCTGCCGTCCACGCCTTCGCCCAAACGGACGATGCGGGAAAAGGCATCCACCACACGAAAGCCTTCGTCCAAGGGCTTGGCCACCAGCAGTCGGCAGTTGTTGCTGCCCAGGTCAATTGCGGCATAGGTATGCTCGGGCGGTGCCGCCATGGCTGAACTGCCATTGCGCGCGCCATCTTGCCGACCGTTTTTCTTGCCGCCCCGTGCTGACATTGCTGCCGCCGCCTTTAACTTTTTTTAGCACTCCCTATCTATAACTTGACCTCTTGGCGGGCTCCTTGCAATAGCCTGGATGCTTAATGCCATCGGTTGACATCGTGACGGCTGCTAAATAGGTTGCGCCCAACCAACGTACTTGGGACAATTTCGTGCCCGGCAGTCTTGGTGGGAACTCGTCTAATGGTAGGACAGCGGACTCTGACTCCGTAAGTCCAGGTTCGAATCCTGGGTTCCCAACCACTTCCCTCCAAACCAGCACGTTGTAGATCAGCAGCCGCGTAGCATGAGTTCACGAGCAAACGAATCTGCCAACCGCCCGGTCGCCCGTTCCACCACCGGCCAGGGCATGTTGTACATGATTGCCGGTACCTTTCTGTTGACCCTGCAGGACGGCATCACCAAATGGCTGACCGCTGATTTCCATGCCGGCGAGATCATGTTCTATCGTGGTCTGTGGATGTTTCCCGCTCTTGCCGTGCTGATCCATTTCAACGGCGGGCCCAGGACCCTGCGTCTGCAGCAACCCGCCGGCGTCATCTGGCGCGGGGTGGCGGCCCTGGGCGCTTCTATTCTGGTCACCGTGTCGTTCAAGAACATGCCCCTGGCCGAGGCCTCGGCCGTGGTCTTTGTCAGCCCGTTGTTGCTGACCGCGGTGTCGCCATGGCTGCTCGGGGAACAGGTCGGCTGGCAGCGCTGGGGGGCGGTCGCCTTTGGCTTTATCGGCGTCCTGGTGATGGTTCAACCGGGCACCGACGCCTTTGATATGTGGGTGCTTTTTCCTTTGGCGGCCTCGGTCTTTTCCGCCGCCCGTGATGTGATGACGCGGCGTTATTGTGCCCGCGACAGTGCTTCCGCCGTGATGTTTTATACCTCGCTGGTCGCCTGTCTGGCCGGGGCGGCGACATTGCCCTTCGGCACCCATTGGCCGAGCTTGTCCCAATGGAGCCTGTTCATGGCCGGCGGCACGATTTTAAGCTTCGCCCATGTTCTGATCGTCAAGGCGTTTCAATTGGCCCCGGGTGCGCCCGTATCGGCAATGAAGTATTTCTCCCTGGTCTGGGCCGCGATGATCGGCTTCATGGTCTGGGGCGATGTGCCGGGACCCATGAAACTGTTGGGCGCGGCCCTTGTAGTTGCCGCCGGCATGTTCATTCTGTACCGCGAGACGAAACGTTAAGGAGTGCTATTCCGGCTTGGCCAGGCGGTAGCCAAGGCGGTGCATGCATCGAGAGTAGAGTTTGCCGCGAATGGCCTTTTCCTCCAACGAAATGGCCTCGCGGGTGGAGGCGGAAAGATCACGGACCCGGCCCGCGCCGGCGCGCAATTCAATCTGCGGCGCCACGCTGCCGCCGCGCTTGTCGATCTGCATTTTCGCCTGGATCGAGGCGCCCCGAAAGCAGGCCGCGGTATCCTGATCGAAAATCGCCGGGCTGCCGCCGGGTTTTTCCCACACCGCCTCGGCGGCGCAGGCCGTCAGCAGCAGCATGGCTGCCATCAGCGTGCGCCCCGGTGTGCGTCCCGGTGTGATCCCAAATGTGGTTTTGGACATGCGCTGTTCTCCGCCATCGACCGGCAATCCGGTGGCGCACTATGCCATGGACCGGCGAGCCGCCGAAAGTGCTAAGGTAGAGCCAATGGCCAAATGCGCCGCCAGTGCGCAAGCCCCGTCGCCGGAACCGTAGCCGTAGCCGTAGCCGCGTGCCGTGGCACAGGAGGAGAGTTCGAGATGTTTCATACTGAAATTTGTGATCTGCTGGGCATTCGCTATCCAATTTTGCAAGGTGCCATGCAAGGCGCCGGCGGCCCGCGCCTGGTCGCCGCCACTTCACAAGCCGGGGGGTTGGGTATTCTGCCCACCTTTGGCGGCACCGAAGAGGCCCTGCGCGCCGATATCGAGACGGCGCGCGGCCTGACAGACAAGCCCGTGGCGGTCAACATCACGCCCATGGGCAAGGCTTTTACCGAATCCCGGGCCCGCATCTGTGTCGAGATGGAGGTGCCCATCGTTACCACCGGGCGCGCCGATCCCGGCGAAGATGCCGTCGGCACCATGAAAGACGCGGGCATCAAGGTGATCCCGGTGATCCCCTCGGTACAGCATGCCCTGCGGGTACAGGCGGAAGGCGTGGACGCGGTGATCGCCTCGGGCAGCGAGGCCGGCGGCCATGTGGGCGGGGTGGCGACCCTGGCCCTGGTGCCCCAGGTGGTGGACGCGGTGGATATCCCGGTGCTGGCGGCGGGCGGTATCGGCGATGGCCGGGGTTTTCTGGCCATGCTGGCCCTTGGCGCGGTGGGCGTGCAGTTGGGCACGGCGCTGATCGCGACGGAGGAGGCGGATGTCAGTGATTGGTACCGCAACGCCATCCTGGAGATGCAGGCCACGGATACCATTGTCACCACCGCCCTGACCGGCGCCACGGTGCGCTGTATCGCGACGCCGGAAATCCGCGCCTATGAAGAGGCCCGCCTGTCCGGCGCGCCCAAGCAGGAGCTGCAACGCCTGCGTCAAATCACCCGGCAAAACCATGGCCACGCCGACAGGGTCGGCGGGGCCGACAGCAACGAGCGGCGGCAGGGCGCCGCCGGACAGGTGGCCGGCTTGATTACCAGGGTCCGGCCGACGGCGGAGATTATCGAACACATGATCCAGGACGCCGCCGCCTTGAGCAACGGTCTGGCGGACTTGGCGCAAGCCTCGGCGCCCGGCGCCGAGCGGGCGGCGGAATAGAGAGCTATATTGGCGGCTTTAGCTATTGAGTAATCGATTGCATGCTATTGTCTCGGTGGACCGCGACCTTTAAGACTGCAGCGTTTAAGACTGCGAGCTTCGAGATTGGGGTCTACAATTGGGGCGCAGGCAAACTCGGGAAGCCATGAAACCGCGCATACTGCTTATCGTTCATCAGGAAACCTCTACCCCGGGCCGGATCGGCCATATGGTGGAGGAGTTCGGCTATGAGCCGGTAATCTGCCGCCATGCCTGCGGTGACCCGCTGCCCGATAATCTGGATGATTATGCCGCTTCCGTAATGTTCGGCGGTCCCATTAGCGCTAATGACGACCATCTGCCTTATATCCGTAACGAGCTGGACTGGTTGGAAGTGCCTCTGCGCGCGGATAAGCCATTTCTGGGCATTTGCCTGGGCGCCCAGTTGCTCTCGCGTTATCTAGGCGGCACGGTGGACGGTCACGCGGACGGCTTTCACGAAATCGGCTTTTACAAAGTTACGCCCAGCGCCGCCGGCAGCGCGCTGTTTGATGCGGAAAACTATTTCTATCAATGGCATAGCGAGGGCTTCACCTTGCCCCATGGGGCCGAGCATCTGGCCGGCAGCGAATTGTTTCCCAATCAGGCCTTCCGCATCGGCAAGACCTATGGCGTGCAATTCCATCCCGACGTCACCGGCGAAATGCTGTACCGATGGAGCACCAAGGCGGCCCACCGCATGGTCCTGCCCGGCGCCCAGGCCCGCGACCGCCAACATGCGGGCCATGCCGCCCACAATGATCAGATCGAACGTTGGTCGCGGCGCTTTTTCGCCCAATGGCTAGCGCCAGTACAGCATCTGGTACGTAGTCAGGCCGGGGCGGAGGCTTTCGCCATGGCCGGCAGCGATTAGACCACGTTTAGGTTGGCAGCGGGCGCGGCCGGCTGTAGACGACCAGGGTTTCGCCGTAATAGCGGTCGGTCTCGCCAAGATGACGCAGGCCAAGTTTTTCCAGAACCCGGCGCGAGGCGGCATGTTCGGCCCGGGTAAAGGCCTGAATTTCCCGTACCGCCAGATTGGCAAAGCCCCAGTCCAGGATCGCGCCCGCCGCTTCTGTCGCCAATCCACGGCCCCAATGCGTCGGCGCCAGGGCATAAAGCAATTCCACCGCCGTGATCCGGTCGGGCAACAGACGCAGGCCGCAATAGCCAATGGCCGGCTGCTGGCTGGGCCGGTCAGATTGGCCGCTAAATTTACCGTCAGATTTACCGCCGGGGCCACGCGGCACGACGGCCAATGCGCCGCAACCGCCGTCCCGCCATTCGTCCCGGCTGGCGGCAATGAAGCTGGCGGCAAAATTCAGCGCGCCCTTGGCGTCCAGGGATCCCAGCGACAAATGCTTTCGCACCGCCCCATCGGCAAACAACGCGGCCATGACCGCCCTGTCGCCCGCGACCAATGGACGCAGGCATAACCGGGGTGTGGTGAGCTCGATTGCCATCCTGAGAGCAGGCTACAGCAAAACGCCGGCCTTCACGATCAATTGAAAATTTTATCGCCGCCCCGGCCTTTTAATCTCGCGCCATCACCCCCATATTATGTCTAATTCCGGCTTGGTGCCTGCCGAGGACCGAAGGGCGGCAGGCCGGATGATGCCCATTTTCAGGCATCGGGGCCCCGCGTGTCGCAATTAGCAATGCCCCCTCCTCTCCGGCAGCGACAGCGGGGCCCTTTTTAATTTCGCGGTCAATTTGGCAGCGTCAGCATCAGCCGGTTTCAGGTCATACAGCGTCGGCAAGACAGTTTTTGCATCTGCCGGGGCCGCTCCCGCGCCAAGGCAAAACCAGGATGGAACCAAGAATGGTTAACCCAAAGGTCACATTTTATCTGTATGGTGGGACACGTATTGGTTAATATTGTCATTAGGCGCGTATGTGGGAGCCTAAACGGCGATCAGGGGACTGAGGGGAACCAGGATGAATCTGACCCAGGTTTATGAAGAACCGGCGCGCCGTATAAGCTGCCGGCGGGGAAAATCCGCGTCGTCCGAGGGCTTTTGCCATGATTGCGCCGTACAATCGCGCGCCTTTTGCGCGGTGCTTAGTAACGAAGCCCTGACGAAGCTGGAAGGCTTGCATACCCTTTGCGATCTGGCGCCCGAGGAAAGCCTGTTCATGGAGGGAGACAGAGCGGCCTCGTTCTTCACGGTCTTGAACGGCTGTTTGCGCCTGTCGAAACTGTTGCCCGACGGTCGGCGGCAAATTACCGGTTTCGTTCTGCCCGGCGAATTTATCGGACTGTCCCCGGGAACAACCCACGCCTACAACGCCGAGGCCCTGGTCGAGGCCAACCTCTGCCGTTTCGCCCTTGGTGATCTGGAACGCATTAGCGATGAGAACCCCGCCATGAAGGGCCGGCTTCTCGACATGACCAACGCCAACCTTGCCCGGGCGCAAGAACATATGCTGTTGCTGGGGCGCATGACGGCGCTGGAAAAAATTGCGTCATTCCTTTGTAATTTGATCGAACGGGCCTCCGCCGCCGATCTGTCCCATGACCCACTGATATTGCCCATGAGCCGGGCCGATATCGCCGATTACCTCGGTCTGACCATCGAAACCGTCAGCCGCACATTCACCAGACTGAAGACCGACAAATTAATTTCGCTGCCGGAACATAATCAGGTTGAGGTGAACGACATGCCAGAGTTGCGCCGGCTGGCCGAGGGCTAAGTTCCCGCACCTTTCGATCAATATCTCGGAAACGCGCTATACAATGCATGATACAATGCAATGCGCGCAGGACCGCGTGCGTGATATGCCGGGTGTGTGGTGCGACAGCGATTTCAGGATAGAGTTCTGCCCATCTGGGCCTGGTTATGGTTGCCCGTCGCCGCCATTGTGATCGAGCTTGGTTTCCGTATTGCCAACGAACCCCTGTACCGCGCCTTGTGGCAAAGCGAACTGGGGCCGGTGGAAACCGGCACCGTGGTGGTTCTGCTGCCGGGTCTGGCCGCCGGCCTGTTGGCCTTGCGCCACATCGCCCAGCTGCCAACCGCCCCACGGCCCACAGCCTTCCTGAGCGGCTGGCTGGTACTGATCATTCTGGGCAGCGTCTATTTTGGCGGCGAAGAAGCGTCATGGGGTCAGCATTGGCTGGGCTGGGACACACCCGAGGTGATCAGGCAATTGAATGACCAGGGTGAGACCAATCTGCACAATACATCGTCGTGGCTGGATCAAAAGCCGCGCTTGCTGTTGGAACTGGGGGTCCTGGTCGGTGGTCTGCTATATCCGTTGTGCCTCGTGCTGGGGCGGCGGAACCGTCCGTTCGACCCGGCTGATCTGCACTATTGGCTTTGGCCCAGCCGGCAACTGCTGCCGACCGCGCTGCTGGCGGTTGCCATCGGGCTGCCGCAACGCCTGGAGAAATGGTTCGGCTGGCCCATCCCCTACCCCCTGGACATCCGCGCCAGCGAAACCCAGGAGTTCTACTTCGCGCTGTTCCTCTCACTCTACTTGATGTCCTACTATTTGCGCCTGGCAAGATTAGCTCATGCGAAACGAGGCTGACGTGCTGGCGCTGATCGCCGCCGACCCCTGGATGATGGCGGTGCTGAAGGCGGCGGCTGGAATGGGGTTGCCCGATTGCTGGCTTGGCGCCGGCTTTGTCCGCGCCAAGGTATGGGATCATCTGCACGGCTTTGATCAGGCCACGTCCCTGGACGATGTGGATTTGTTGTACTTCCAGCCCGGCAAAATCGGCCAAGCGGGCGAGCGCGCCATCGAGGCGGCCTTGCATGATGCCATGCCGGATGTGCCCTGGTCGGCAAAGAATCAGGCCCGCATGCATTTACGTAACGGCGACCAACCCTATACCAACACCGCCGATGCCATGCGCTATTGGCTGGAAACCCCGACCTGCGTCGCGGTCCGGCTGGTTGGGAAGGGTGAGTTGGCGCTGGCGGCCCCCTATGGCATCGACGATTTATTGCATATGATCATACGGCCAACGCCGGCGGGCCGGCGCCGTGCGGCGGCCTACAGGGAACGCCTTGAAAGCAAGAACTGGCTGCAACAATGGCCCAGGACGCAAGCGATCTGGGCCTAGAGCGCATTTCAAGAAAATGCGCTCAGACTCTTAAGACTCGAGCAATTGAACCAATTACTTATATCGCGCCAAATAAGCTACGGTGGCGACGCCGATTAATTGAAAATTGCTCTAGCTCGATGAGGTTTCACAAGACATGATGCACACGATTTCCGTCTATGATCCGGGCCATTTTCATGCCGCCCTGTTGCTAAACCAGAGCAACGCCAGAGTAAATCGAACCATCCATGTCTTTGCCCCGCCGGGGCGGGATGTGGAAAAATTCATCGCCCTGATCGAGAGCTTCAATAGCCGGGATGAAGATCCCACTGACTGGCATCTCGAACATCACATCGGACCCGATGCGCTGGAGGCCTTGGTTGCCGAACGCCCTGGCGGCATCGTCATATTGGCCGGTCGCAACGGGCCACGGCTTGCCTTGATGCATCGTCTACATGACGAAGGATTCCACGTCCTGGCCGACAAGCCATGGCTCACCGACAGCGCCAATCTGCCCCACCTAGAGGCGATCACCGCCAAGCTGCCCCTGGCCGTGGACAATATGGCCGGGCGCCACAGCGCTTTTGCCAAGCTGCGCAATGCCGTAATCAGTACGTCGGCGATCTTTGGTGAGCTGGATACCTCCGCCGAACAGCCGGCACTTGAATTCACCTCCCGCCATCATCTGATGAAGCTGGTCGGCGGCCAGCCCCTGCAACGGCCGGCCTGGTTTTACGACAGCCGCATACAGGGTGACGGCCTGGTCGATATCCAGTCCCACTATGTGGATCACGCGCAATGGATTGTTGGCGAGGGGCATCGCTTTGACATCGACAGCGACGTCGAGATCATGGCCGCCGAGCGCTGGACGACGCCGGTACCGCTGGATTTGTTTCGTGAAAGCACCGGCGAAAGCGCCTTCCCCGATTACCTGAGCCATGCCGTTGAAGACGATGTCCTGCACCTGCCCTGCAACGGCCGGATCGATTATCGCATGCGCGGCGTCCGGGTCCGCCAATATTGCGACTGGGGGCCGCGCGAAGCGGAGGGCGGCGGCGATCTGCAAAGCTTTACCGCGCGGGGCACCAAGGCCGAGCTGACGGTGGAAAGCGGACCGGAAACCGGCTTTCAGCCGGAGATGTGCCTTCACCCGGATGAAGCTCTGGATCTCAGTGCCGCGGCGGCGCAATGGCGCGCGGCATTTCCAAGCCTGGAGATCACGGCGACCGAAGACGGCGGCCATATTCTGCGCCTGCCGACCAAGGACCAGGTCGGACATGACGCACAATTCCCCTTGATGCTGGATCAGTTTCTCGACCTGGTAGAGGCGGACACTTGGCCCGCCGATCTGATGGCCCGCATTCGCACCCGCTATACTTTGCTGGCACGTGCCCTGGACCACTGCTCGGCTGTTAAATAAGAATTATTCGCAAAATCGTTTTTCGGCCAAAACGCACCAAAACGGCCCTAAAATCACCTTAACGAACCCTTAACTCCTGCTTTATATGGTTAACCCAGCTGACGTGCCACTTGACGTGAACCGATACGAAAGATAGTTTCGCTGACCATGACGCGGATGTATCACATAGCGGGCCTTGCCCTGCGACTTAGCGACCCGGGCCTTGAGGGGCACCGGGATGCCGCACTTTTTGCGCGCACGCTAAGGGACCACGCGTCAAATGTTCTATTGCACGACTGAAATCACAGACTCCAGATTTTATCATCTAGCCGCCCGCTGGCCCGTGCCGCGGCGCCGTTTCATAACGTATCGAAATGCGCGCGCGATGGGGTCTCACGGCCTGTTCGGCGGCCCACACGCTGAGGAGCGAACATCATGAATACCATGGCCATCCATAAATACCGCGCCTTCCCGCCCATTGATCTGCCGAACCGGCAATGGCCCGGTAAAATCATCGACAAGGCACCGATCTGGTGCTCGGTTGATTTGCGGGACGGCAATCAGGCCCTGATCGACCCCATGGGCCGGCAGAAAAAGCTGCATTTCTTCAATCATCTGCTGAAGTTGGGCTTCAAGGAGATCGAAGTTGGTTTCCCGGCGGCCTCGGATACGGATTTTGATTTCGCCCGCCATATCATCGAAAACGACCTGATCCCCGATGACGTATCCATTCAGGTGCTGACCCAGTCCCGGCCGGAGCTGATCGAACGCACCTTCGAGGCGCTGGAGGGCAGCAAGAACGCCATCATCCATCTGTATAATTCGACCTCTGAATTGCAGCGCCGGGTGGTTTTCGCCCAGGACCGGGACGGCGTAAAGAAAATCGCCACGGACGGTGCCGCCTGGATCAAGGAGAAAATCCCGGCTCTGCAAGCCAGCGGCACCAATGTGCGTCTGGAATATTCCCCGGAAAGCTTTACCGGCACCGAGTTGGATTACGCTTTGGATGTCTGCCATTCGGTGATGGACATCTGGCAGCCGACAGCGGAAAACCCGGTGATTTTCAATCTGCCGGCAACGGTCGAAATGGCCTCGCCCAACTATTGCGCCGATCAGATCGAATGGATGCACCGTAATTTCAAGGAGCGCGAAAAAGTCATCCTGTCCCTGCACCCCCATAACGACCGGGGCACTGCCGTGGCCGCCACGGAACTGGGCCTGATGGCCGGTGCCGACCGCGTCGAAGGCACCTTGTTTGGCAATGGCGAGCGCACCGGCAACGTGGATGTCATTACCCTGGCCCTGAATATCTTCAGCCAGGGCGTGGACCCGAAACTGGATTTCACCAATATTCAGGAATCCATCGAGGTTTCGGAATATTGCACCCAGTTGGACGTGCCCGAACGCCATCCGTACGCGGGCGAACTGGTCTACACGGCTTTTTCGGGCTCGCACCAGGACGCCATCAAAAAGGGTATGACGGCCAACAAATCATCCAACGACCCGGTCTGGGAAGTGCCCTATCTGCCCATCGATCCCATGGACGTGGGCCGTTCGTACGAGGCGATCATCCGGGTCAACAGCCAGTCCGGCAAGGGCGGCGTGGCTTATATCATGGATACGGAATACGGTATCGACATGCCGCGCGACATGCAGGTCGAATTCTCCAAAGTGATCCAGAATATCGGCGACAAGACAGGCAAGGAGATTACCGCCTCCGAGATCTGGCTGGCCTTCAAGGAAACCTATCTGGACGCCGACGAGCCGTTCGAGCTGATCGATTATCGGATGAATTCCACCGCCGAATCCGCCGAGGTGATCATGTGCACCGCGACGATCCGGGCCTATGGCGAGGTGCGGGACATCGTCGGCCGGGGTGACGGCCCCATCGATGCCTTCTTTGGCGCCCTGAAAGAGGCCTGCGGTGTCCAGGCCACGTTCGAGGACTATGTACAAAAAGCCATGGGCGCCGGATCGGACGTGGAAGCGGTCTGCTTCATCAAACTACAGGGCGAAGACGGCCAGTCGGCCCATGGTGTCGGCGTGCACCCCAATACCAACAGCGCTTCGTTGAAGGCCATAATCTCCGCCGTCAACCGCCTGCTGACCCAGTAATAAGGCGAGGCTGGCGACATCAATTCAGCCGCGCTGTTTGGCTGTCGCCGCCTCGTCGATCTGTCCATCTTCGCTAACCACGACGCCGTAGTCCCGCGCTGCCGCTTCGACGCTGACCAGGCCAAGGCGCACATCCATGGCAACGGCCTCGGCGTCGCGCGCCTTTGGCTCGCCATAGCCGCCGCCGCCGGGCATTTCGATAATCAACCTCTCCCGCGCCGGGATGGTTTGGAAGCCCTTGTTGCGCAGTTCCTGGCCGGAGCCAAGGCGCAGCTCTCCCGTCGCGCCGGAACCACCGCCGTCACGGCCACGCGGCGGGAACAGCACACGCTCGAAACTGGCGAAAATGCCAAACGGGGCATCCTCGCGGCTGGTGATCTCCATGCTCTGGCCCAAACCGCCCCGCTGTGCGCCGCTGCCGCCAGAATCCTTGCGCAATTCCTTGCGCCAGACCACGATCGGCGTGATCGCCTCGGAGATTTCCACCGGCACGTTGCGCACGCCGCTGGGATAGGGCGTCGCGGATAGGCCATCCAGCTTTGGCCGCGCACCCGCGCCGCCGCTATGGAAGGCCATCAACATAAATGATGTCGTCTCCTGCTCGGTCCGTTCGGTGATGCCATGTCCCGCGCCCAGCTTGATATTCCACAGGTTCGAGGTGCCTTCCGCCGGAACCCGGTCGGGCAACGCCTGATGCAGACAGCCGAAGATAACATCAGGCAGCATATGGCCGATTGTCGAACGTGCTACGACGGCACAGGGATGGGGTGCGTTGACAATTGTATTGTCCGGCGCCGAAACAGTGATCGCATCCAGGGTGCCCGCATTGTTGGGAATATCAGGCGCCACGAGGCATTTCACACCAAAGGCGGTATAGGCCTCGGTGTAGCACATGGGGCAATTGATGCCGAAATCCGAAGTCCCGGACGAGCCTGTATAATCCACGTGAATGATGCCGTTCGATATGGTCAGTCTGGCGACAAGGTCGATCGGTTCCTCGAAGCCATCAATGCGCATGGCATGGTCCCAACTGCCCTGGGGCAGTTCGTTGATGGCGGCGGTAATCGCGGTCTGGCTTTGCTCGATGATGTGGTCACCCAGGGCATCGAGATTATCGAGGTCGTATTCCTCCATCATCGCGAACAACCGCCGCGCGCCGGTTTCATTGCAAGCGGCAAGGGCGTAGATATCGCCCTCCACCTGAACCGGCTCGCGCACATTGGCGCGAACCAGGTTCAACAGCCACTGGTTCATCTCACCCGCCGTGGCCAGCGGCATGATCGGCACGAAGAGGCCTTCATGATAAATCTGACGGCCATCCGGCGACATGCCGACACCGCCGATATCGACCACATGCGAAGTACAGGCGAACAGCGCGACCATTTTGCCTTTGTGAAAGGTTGGCGTGACAACCGTGAAATCATGCAGATGACCGGTGCCCTTCCAAGGATCGTTGGTGATGTAGACATCACCGTCCCGCATGCCGTCCGCCGGGAATACATCGAGGAAATGCACCACCGCCCGGGCCATGGAATTGATGTGCCCCGGCGTGCCGGTGACCGCTTGGGCCAGCATCTGGCCTTTCAGGTCAAAAACCCCGGCGGAGATATCGCCGGCTTCGCGGCTGGAGGTACTAAACGCCGTGCGCACCAACGCCTGGGCCTGTTCCTCGACCACGGCGAGCAACCTTTCCCACATCACCTGATAGCGGATTTGATCCATGTTCGTGCTCATGCCGCTTATCCCTCACCGGTTGATGTGCTGGCTCTGGTCATGACAATCTGACCCAGAGCGTTGATTGTTGCGCCAAAGCCGTTGGTCACCAGCGTTGTCGTTCCATCCTCGACGATCATCGCCGGGCCGGGGACCGTCGCGCCGGCCCCCATGTCCTCCCGCGCATAGACCTCCGCCTCGACCCAGGCGCCGCTGGCCGGATCAAACAATTCCCGTTGCGCCACCGATTTGAGGCTGCCGTCGGCAGCTTGCTGTGGCGCCGCTTCCACGCTGGGCCGCCCGGTCGCCAGGGACAGGGTCCAGGTCAGCACCTCGACGCCAAGATTGGGAATGGTCCGCATGAACAGCGCCTCATAAGCCTCGGCGAACCAGTCGGCCAAGGCCTCGCCATCGCCCGCGCCAAGGTCCCTGACCGGGAGCGGAACCATGATCTCGTGGCCTTGTCCGCGGTAACGCATGAACGCACCCCTGGTCTCGACCAATGCTTCATCCGGCGCCCCAAGGCGGACAACCGCCTCGGCCTCGGCCCGCATGGAGCCAAAGATGTCATTGACCGTATCAGCATCGAATTCGCGCAGATCCGTATAGCGTGTCCGCACCACTTCATAGGAAATCTGTGCCCGCAAAAAGCCGATGGCGGAACCGACGCCGGCGCCCTGAGGTACGATCACCGTGTTGATGCCCAGCTTGTCCGCCAGCCGCGCCGCGTGCAACGGTGCCGCACCGCCGAAGGCAACCAACGAGCGGTCGATCATGTTCTTGCCGTTCTCGACGGCATGAACCCGGGCCGCGTTGGCCATATGCTCGTCGACAATCTCGGAAACCCCGGCGGCGGCAACGTTCGTTTCCACTTCCAAGGCATCGCCAATGTCTTTGCTAACCGCCGCCGCCGCACGGTCCGGTTCCAGGGTCACCTGACCACCGGCGAAACGCGAAGGATCGATCCGCCCCAGCACCGTGTCGGCATCCGTCACCGTGGCCGCCGTGCCGCCGTTGCCGTAACAGGCGGGGCCGGGTACGGAGCCGGCGCTTTCCGGCCCGACGTGAATGCGCCGCATCGCATCCACCTCGGCGATGGAACCGCCACCGGCACCGATTTCCACCATCTCGATCGCCGGGATGCGCAATGGCAGGCCGCTGCCTTTCAAAAAGCGGGACATCCGCGCCACCTCGAACGAACGCCCGATTTGCGGCTGGAAATCGTCGATCAGGGTGATTTTCGCGGTGGTGCCGCCCATATCAAACGACAGCGCCTTGCGCAGGTCATTCTCCTTGGCGATTTCACGCGCCAGGATGGCGCCGCCCGCAGGGCCGGATTCGACAAGACGGATCGGCAAGCGAACAGCCGTCTCCACCGTGGTCACACCGCCGCTGGACATCATCAACAGCAACGGACAGGTGATGCCGCCGGACTGCAAACCACCCTGCAGCCGGTTCAGATATCCCGCCATCATGGGCTGCACATAAGCATTGGCGCAGGCCGTCGACATACGGTCGTATTCGCGGATCTCCGGGCAGACCTCGGCCGAAAGAGTGATCGAAACATTTGGCAGCAGCTCGGCCAGAATCTCGCCCGCGCGCAGTTCATGGTCCGGATTGACATAGCTGTGCAGGAAGCAGACGGCGACCGCCTCGATATCGGTCTTAGCCAATTTATCGGCCAGGTCACGCAGTGCGGCTTCGTCAAGCTCCAACAGCACGGAACCATCCGCCGCGATCCGCTCGGGTACTGAAAAGCGCCAATCCCGCGCGATCAGCGGCTGTGGCCGCTCCATATACAGATCGTACTGTTCGAAGCGGTGTTCGTAGGCGATTTCAATGGAGTCGCGGAAACCGTCCGTGGTTATCAGCGCGGTGTGCGCACCCTTACGTTCGATCAGGGCATTGGTCGCCAGGGTGGTGCCGTGGATGACCAAGGTGACATCCGATGCCTTCACGCCGGAGCGCTGCAAGATCGTGTCTATGCCTTCGAGAACCGCACTTTCCGGCGCCGCCGGCGTCGTCAACAGCTTCAGACGCTCCTGACCGCCGTCATGTTCCAAAACCACATCGGTGAATGTGCCGCCGATATCAACGGCCAGCCTCGCCCCGGCATTCATATAAACGCTCCTAATCTACTCATACCAACGTTCGGTGATAAAGATCCATATAGATCATTTCAGGGCCCCATCGGGTAGGAGTGGAAGCGCCGGCGGTACTGGTGCCTTCAAGCTTTCACGACGCCGTCGATGAGGCCCTGAAACGACCGAATTCGGCGCTTCACGAAGGCTTTCGGCGGTGTCGCGCGCTGCTTGTGGTACCGGGGCACCACGGCGCAACACGCTCCTACCCGAAAGCCTTCGTGAAGCGTCTATATGGGTCTTTATCACCGAACGTTGGTATGAAACCCGCGAAATCGTATTCGTCAAAGCGGCGAAACGAGACGGACGATATTATGCGGCCTCTCCTAGGAAGCGTCAACGAAGCCCATAAACACGGGGTGCGCAAAACAAACTATTGACCCGCACGGGTGGCGGCGGTGATACATAATCAGGGGTATGTTTGGGACGGCAATAGTCGAAACGCGAGGCGAGAGACGATGGACCTAACCGATCGCGCGGAGCATGGGGCCTTTCGCGGGGAAGTGCGCCAGTTCCTGGACCAGAACAAGCATCTGGCACCGGACGTATCCTCTTTCACGCTCCGTATGCGACCGCGCAAATTGAGTGAGGACGTGCGCGATTGGCAGGGCCTGCTGGTCGACCGCGGCCTGACCTCGCGCACCATTCCCAAGGCTTATGGCGGTTTCGGCGCCGAACCGGATATCTTGAAATCGCGGATCATCGCGGATGAATTTTTCGCCGCCGATACCGTCCAGGGCCTACGCAACATGAGCATTTCCATGCTTGTGCCGACCATGCTGGAGCATGGCACGGAGGCACAGAAACAGCGCTATATCGAGCCCTCCATCCGCAGCCAATTGGTTTGGTGCCAGGGCTATTCCGAACCCAATGCCGGCTCTGATCTGGCATCTCTGCAAACCGCCGCCACCGAGGACGGCGATGATTTCATCATCAACGGGCAGAAAATCTGGACCTCGGGCGCGCATGTCGCGGATATGATGTTCTGCCTGGTACGTACCGAGCCGGACGCACCGAAACACGAAGGCATCAGCTATATCGTCTTTCCCATGGACACGCCGGGCATCGAAGTCCGGCCCTTGATGAACATGACCGGCGCGCCGGCCTTTAACGAAGTCTTTTTCACCGACGTGCGGGTGCCCCAGGCCAATGTGGTCGGCCAACGCGGCCAGGGCTGGCAGGTGGCCAACAGTACCCTGAAGCATGAACGCGGCCTGCTGGGCGATGCCAACCGCTCCCTCGACAGCCTGTTGCGGGTCGGCAAACTGCTGCAAAATGAAAGCCTGGATGGCCGGCCCCTGATCGAAAACCCGTTGTTCCGCGACCGCTACATTCGCCTGCAGGCGCGGACACAGGCCATGCGCCTGCACGAAATGCGCCTGATCTCCGATAGCGTTAAAGGCAAGCCACGCTCCCTGGGCGATATGGTGGTGAAGTTGCTGGGCTGCGAGTTGAACCACCAACTGGACGGCCTGGGCGTCGATATCCTGGGCGAGATCGGCGTGCTGTACGATGAAAGCTCCATGTTGCGCGACGGCGGCGCCTGGCAGGCCAATTTCATGTTTGATCTGGGCCTGATTATCGGCGGCGGCACGGCGCAAATCCAAAAGAACATCATTTCAGAGCGGGGTCTGGGCATGCCCCGAGAACCTAAAGTGGCCGAACCAAAAGTAGCTGGCGCGTAGGAGGCTGTAGAGATGGATTTCGGGCTTTCGGAAGAACAGGAACTAATCCGCGACAGCTTTCAGGGCAGTCTTTCGCGCATCTCGGAACTGGACACGGTGCGCCAAACGGCGGAGGCCGGCGCGCCCATGGACGAGAGCATCTGGGCCGAGCTGTGCGCCCTGGGCATGGCCGGCTTGATGATAGCGGAGGAATTCGGCGGCGCCGGCCTGGGCCTGCTGGAGGCCGCCGTGGTGGCCGAGGAACTTGGCCGCCGCGTGACACCGGTACCGTTCGTGGCCAGCGCCGTGATGGCACCCCTGGCGATCCGCCTGGGCGGTAGC
>Ga0257116_1000141_pt1 | contig 82421 bp, 53 predicted proteins | sample SI112_120mmetaG_FD_190150 | JGI IMG/M metagenome (GOLD analysis project Ga0257116, IMG submission 190150) | Marine microbial communities from Saanich Inlet, British Columbia, Canada - SI112_120m | ecosystem: Environmental > Aquatic > Marine > Inlet | place: Canada: British Columbia | collected...
CTGTCATAAAACTACGCTGGGGTTCAGGTGCAGAAGATTTATTGTTTAAGGGAGCGGCACCAGGGATCAAATTTGCCCTGGGTGAGAATGTGAAATATGATAGCTATTTTAAGCGCTACCCCCAGACACGGATGGGTGTAGAACAAGTCATACGGGATGCCTTTACACGCGCCCGCGATTATGATCAGAACCAAGATAATTATGCAAAAAAATCAAAATGGCGTAGAACCTTGATTCCACCCCGAAAAGATTTAGAGCTGGATGCTTTAGTTGAAGTTCTGGATGGAAAAAGGCTATTGCACTCGCATGCTTACCGTCAGGATGAAATAATGATGCTCATGAGAGTCGCTGAGGATTTTGATTTTACCGTAGCAACGTTTCAACATGTCCTGGAAGGATATAAAGTAGCTGAGAAAATGGCAGAGCATGGCGCTGGAGGTTCTTCATTTACGGATTGGTGGGCCTACAAAATTGAAACCTATGACGGCATACCCTACAACGGTGCCCTCATGCATGATGCAGGTGTGTTGGTCTCATTCAATAGTGATGATGATGAGATCGCTCGTCGTCTTAATCTTGAAGCTGCAAAAGGACTCAAGTATGGCGGCATGTCCGAGATTGATGCTCTAAATACCGTGACCATCAACTCTGCGAAACAACTAAAAATTGATAAGTGGGTTGGCTCTCTGGAAAAGGGAAAGGATGCTGATTTTGTAGTCTGGTCCGGACATCCCCTGTCCACACAATCGATCTGTACAGAAACCTGGATTGATGGAAGACAATATTTCAGTCTCAAAAAGGATGCTGAACTGCGGAAAAGGGATCGCTTAATACGCCAAGATTTGATTCAAAAGATACTACTCTCTGAAGACGATGGGAATGTTGCCCTTGAGCCACCTCCCCCACATTCACCAAATCAGGACAAAATTAAATGTCTCTGGGAAGATGAAATTTTATGGAAAGGAGGTTTAAGATGAGAACGATTCTAAGTTTTCTGTTTATTGCACTTCAGTTCATTTCTGCCTCTGATCAAATTCCAGCAGCTGCACAGGTAAAGCCCGTTTTAATACAGAATGGAACTCTACATACCGTTTCACAAGGTGTACTGGAACAATATGATATTCTTTTTGAAAATGGATTAATTACTCAAATTGAACAATCCATAGCTAGTACTGCTGATATGAATCTAATTGAGGCAAGTGGCAAACATATTTACCCTGGACTAATCGCAGGCATCTCCACGCTTGGTTTAGTTGAAATTTCAGGTGTATCCATGACAAAAGACTACGATGAAGTGGGTGAAATGACACCGGAGGTTAGAGCCAATGTGAGCTATAATCCTGACTCAGAACTCATCCCCGTTGCTCGCTCAAATGGTGTACTCTTTGTCAATTCCATGCCCACAGGTGGTAGAATCCCTGGTCAATCCTCACTGATGAAAATGGATGGTTGGACCTGGGAAGATGCGACGATGAATCATCCGACTGCTATGCATATTAATTGGCCTGACATGAACATTAATACAAATCCAAACTCTAAAAAAACCATTGAGAAGCAGGAAGAGAATCGTCGAGATGCGCTTAAAGAGTTGAACGATATGATGGACAGAGTCCGTCACTACAAAAAAATGATGGACAATTTGCCCAAAGAGGGTACCCACAATATGGCCCATGATCTTGGACTAGAGGCAATGATTCCATATGTAAATGGAGCTAAGCCCTTTTTTGTTCATGCTTTCGAGGTGAGGCAAATCGAGGCAGCTGTGGAATGGTCAAAATCACAAGAGGTGAAGATAGTTATCCTAGGTGGTTGGGATGCCGGGCGAGTTACTGACCTATTAAAGGAGAATCAAATTCCGGTCATTCTACGAGAGGTGCTCCGTTTGCCCATGCGTAGGAATAGCGACTATAGTGAAACATATGAGCTCCCTCATATACTGCACCAGGCAGGTGTATCATTCTGCATTTCAACATCTGGTAGTGCCTTTCAGTCAGCACATGTCAGAGATTTGCCAAACCACGCTGCAATGGCTGCTGCATTTGGTCTACCCAGGGATGAAGCTATAAGGTCCATTACCCTATCTGCTGCAGAAATTTTGGGTGTTGATGATCGGATCGGCTCCTTAGATGTTGGGAAAGATGCCTCATTATTCATCGCTAACGGTGATATTCTTGAAATTACCACCCAGGTGGAGCAGGTATTTATTAATGGAACCACTACGGATATGAACGATAAGCAAAAAACGCTTTATCATAAATATCAGGAAAAGTATCGACAGTTGGGGATAATCAGAGAGAAATAACACTCAAAGACCCCATCTACGACTAATCATAAGCGAGTAGATACTGTCTCGTCTACCAGAAGCGCATATTTAATAAAGGATAAGAACATGATTAATACTATCTGGCTTGTATTAATGGGTGGTGGAATATTAGTCGCAGCATTCCAGTGTCTGGGTCTTGATTACAGCAGTGCCTCAGGACTGGTGATGAATCCAAGTTTTGAACCACTCACCACACTTACCTCAGGTCTTTTCAGCTCAGCAAAAGCATCAGTAGAATTAGCTCTGGGTCTTGTCGGCATTATGGCTCTATGGCTCGGACTCATGCGTATTGCTGAGGAATCAGGATTGGTAAAAATATTTGCTAGAGCAGTACGACCTATCATGATCAGACTTTTTCCTGAAGTTCCGCCAGAGCACCCTGCTATGGGCGCCATGGTCATGAATATCGCAGCTAATATGCTGGGTTTGGGTAATGCAGCTACACCTCTCGGTCTTAAGGCGATGCAAGAGCTACAGAAATTAAACAAAGTAAAGGATACAGCGACCAACGCCATGGCGACTTTTATGGCCTTAAATACCTCGTCTGTTACGTTTATTCCCGCAACAATAATTGGTATTAGAGCAGCTGCCAATGCTTCAAATCCAGCTGAAATTATTGGACCCGTGATCCTTGCGACCGGTGTCTCCACAACGGTGGCAATTATTATGATCAAATTCCTTCAAAAACTTCCTAAGTACAAATTAGAAGTTCCCGAAGCTACAGCGATTGATGAACAGGGGGAGATCTGATATGTTTCAAGGAATAATAAATGGCGTATCAGCTATAGCTATCCCTCTCCTCATCCTGGCAATTGTTGGTCATGGTTGGTACAAAAAAGTTAAAGTGTACGAAGTATTTACTGAAGGAGCAAAAGAAGGTTTTACTGTGGCAGTGAGAATAATTCCATTCCTCGTTGCTATTCTTGTTGCCATCGGAGCGTTTAGATCCTCGGGGGCACTTGATCTACTGACCAGTCTGCTTGCCCCACTAACCTCCTGGATTGGTATGCCCGGAGAGGTGATCCCCATGGCTCTCATGAGACCCCTTAGCGGGAGTGGTGCTATGGGTATTGTGTCTGAATTAATTAATACATATGGTGCCGATTCAATGATCGCCCGCATGGCAGCGGTCATGGAGGGATCCACAGAGACAACATTTTACATATTGGCAGTCTATTTTGGATCAGTAGGAGTCAAAAAAACACGACACGCTTTGCCGGCCGCTCTCACAGCTGATCTGGCAGGTATCATTGCTGCAGTCGTTGTGACTCAGTTGGTTTTTGGATAAGAATTAGCATGAAGAATATTGGATTAGCCGGATTCGGATTCATTGGGAAATTCCTTTATGAGCGATTGAAAGATAGTAAAGAGGTCTCGGTGAAAGCCGTATGGGAGCCGATCTCTGAGAAAACCGAGGATCTAGATAGTCAAATAGTGTGTAAGGATTTAGAGGATCTAGGATCGCGGCCACTGGACCTAATTGTAGAAGTTGCTCATGCTGATGTTGTCAAGGCTCTCTTGCCAATCATTACATCTGATGCAGATGTAATGGTTGCATCCATGACCTGTTTGTCTGATCCTGATTTCCGCAAGCAGTTGGAGCACGATGCGGCTCAAAACGGTCGGAATATATTCTTACCTCATGGAGCAGTGCTTGGTTTAGATGGTCTGAGAGACGGCAGGTCACTGTTAGATAATGTATCTATTACTACGACCAAGCATCCTCAAAATTTAGGGATCACGAATTCCCAAATCAAAAAGCGTGAGATCCTCTTTGAGGGATCAACCCAGGAGGCATGTAGTCAATTCCCACGCAACGTCAACGTTCATGCAGCAGTTGCTCTGGCAGGGTTAGGTTTTGAGGCAACACACTCAGTTATTATCGCCGATCCCAATACAAATAAAATGCACCACCGGATCGTAGTCCACGGTCGTGGATTGAACTGGAATCTTGAAATAGAAAGTTTTTCTGCAGGTGAAGTGACTGGAAGCTATACACCTGAATCGCTGTACCAAAGTCTGTTAACAATTATATCAGAGAACCATGGATTCTGTATCGTTTGAACAACGCTACTGTCGGTATCAACGGATTCGAATTATTCAATGAGTAGATTCTCAAGGAGAGATGTGGTATGAATATTAAACAGAAGACATTTGGGTTGGCTTGTTGTATCTGGGCTCTGTCCAGCACCCAGTGTGCCTCAGTTGAAACAGTTCAGACCGATGGTAGTCCAACACAAAAGCTACATGTATATTTACTTATCGGTCAGTCAAATATGTCTGGTCGAGCACCTTTCACAGAGGATGAATCCAGACCCATGGAGCGCTGCTTCCTGCTTGATAGTATCGGTAACTGGGAATCGGCCAGCAACCCACTCAATCGTTACTCGACTATTCGCAAAAACCTCAGTATGCAAAAAATGGGTCCCGGTTTCAGTTTTGCGCAAGCGATGCTTGCAATCGATAGTAATATTGATCTGGGACTGGTGGTGAATGCCAGGGGTGGGTCAGCGATTGAGCAATGGGCAGAAGACTCCAAATACTACCAGGAAGCACTAAGGCGCGTGTCTGAGGCGCAGAAGACTGGAACCCTCAAGGGCATTCTGTGGCACCAGGGAGAGGCTAATGTTAAGAATCCGAATAAATACATTGATAAACTCACCAAACTTGTCGCACAATTCAGAAAAGACCTTGGTATGCCAGAGCTCCCCTTTATCGCTGGACAAATCGATGGTGCCTCCCCTATTAATGATCAAACGGCAATGCTTCCAGACCGTCTGCCCTTCACGGGTGTTGTAAGCTCTGAGGGTCTCACACTCTTTGAGGAAGACCATTTTGATGCTGTCAGTGTGAAGCTTATGGGAAAACGTTATGCTGAAGAGATGATAAGAATCCAAAACACGTCTCAGAATAAATAAAAATTGCCACCACATTTCTGCGATAGCAATTTTAAACTTCAACCTATCTATATTTGTGCCCGAGACTGGAGTCGAACCAGCACGCACAAAAGAGTGCACTAGGACCTGAACCTAGCGCGTCTACCAATTCCGCCACCCGGGCATCGCTGACTTAGCTACGTAATGCAGCTTCGCCATGACTTGAAAAAGCGAGCTAATGTAATCCCCCTTCCAACCTCTGTCAATCAGGAAAAAACAAGAATAATAGCCAGGTTTGAAAGAAGCAACAGACCTGCTAGAATCAGAACCACCAAGGGTTGAGCCAGACTGAGCTTGAGAACCAACACGCGCCAATTTTGCTGAGGTTCTTTGGAAAGTAATTTCAGACTTTTTATAAATAACACAACGGTCCATCCATATGCAAAAGGTGCCAGGATGGGTGTGTTTCCCCACAATTTTGCGCTGGAGTCTAGCTTCCAGATGTGCAGACCGTACTGGGAGAGCAGTGCCTCAAAGAAAAAAGAGATCAAAACCATGGTTAGAAATATGAGCGGCAGGTGATAATCAAGGGGTTTGGCTTTCAAATATTCACGTTCCAGAAAATTATTGCTCCAGGTTAAACCGATATAGGCAATGTCGGTCCAGAATAGAGTATATATGAGGGGCAAGCCAAAGAGGGTGATATGGAAGTCACCATAATCATAGATTTTCATGATATCATTGAGCGCATATTCACGGAGAAATCCCATAATCATCCCAGATATCCAGAAAACTTTCACAAATGATTGGTTGTATACAGCTCTGGCGTGGATCACCAGAATGGCTGTCACCAGGATGATGCTGATTTCAATCAACCAGATCATCTTGCATCTTTCTGACTTGTTTATTGAGTGAAACCAAACCCCAGATCAGGATTGGCAGATTGGCCCACAGCAAATCATATCGTTTATTGACCAATTCACTGATTATAGCGATACTTAAAAGAAGATCGATGACACCGTAGGGCAAATATGTGAGTAGCAGTTTATTCATTCATTTCTGACAATTTCGTTAAGTGTAAAAAAATGGTGTCCCACTACTGCAATTGAAGTAAGACACCATTATTTTCCTAAGCAGATTTCTACGAACTAACTAATCGTTCCACTCAGCTTTAAAAATATGAGTTGCCCTGGGATTATCAGCATCGCGGTTGGAAGCAAAGGCCATGAATTTTCCATCTGGGCTAAACATGGGGAAACTATCGAAGAAGGTATTGTTTGTCAGGCGTTTTAGTCCTGAACCATCAATGGCCACCATATATAGCTCAAAGTTATGACCAAAGGCACCGACCTCTTCATTCCAGTCATCCATGTTGGATGAGAAAACCACATGCTTTCCATCAGGATGCCAGGATGGAGCCCAGTTAGTAGCGCCATTGTCAGTCAATCGTACTTTATTCTGACCATCCACATCCATGGTATAAATAGAGAGCGGTACGGCTTCAACCTGATCCAGAGCCATGTTTTCCTGCCAACGCAAAGTGTCTGCGGCATTTTCTGGATACCAGGCACGCCAGACAATCTTTTTTGCATCTGGACTAAAATAGGGTCCACCATCATAACCAAGGTGGTTGGTGACCCTCTGGACATCAGATCCATCCATATTCATGGTGAATAATTCTAAGTCATCATCGATTTCAGAAGTGAAAATCACCTTGCCAGTGAGAAAGGAAACGGTTGGTTCAGCATCATAGCCAACATTTTCCCTGATTCGTACAAGATCAGATCCATCAGGATTAGCTGAATAGATATCATAGGGAAAAAGTGGCCAAAGGTATTTATTCCCCTGAGGTTTTGGTCTGGGTGGACAACTATCCACGACACCAAAGGTAGAGGCAAAAATAATTTTATCCTTCTCCATGCTAAAATAGGAACAAGTATTTGCGCCCAATTCAGGACTCACCATATGCTGTTCACTGCCATCTGCATTCATGATATAAATTTTATCACAACCATTGCCATCCCGTTTGCTCTGGAAGATAATCTGCTGTCCTTGTGGACCCCAGTATGCTTCACCATTGTCACCAACGAATGTCAATTGTTCAACATTGGAAAGGCCAAATGGCTTTTCCTCGACAACAATTTCCTGCTGGGTGCTGCAGCTAACAATTGCCATGCTTAGCATCAATAATACGAAAAACTTTATTTTCAAGTTACACTCCTGATTTTGTTATTAGTTGATTCTGAAAAAAACCTATTTCTCTTCCAATTCAACACGATATAAAAGAACAGCATTGTGCATATGAATTGCAAATAGATCTTTTCCAATTTGAGATAATTTTGGTAATGTGGTTGTCCAGCTTCCAAATGAGCTACGGTGGGCGATCTGGCCGGTTTTACTCACGCCTTCCAGTTCGAAATTGCGATAAGCCTGCACACCATCTTCGGTGAAAAATGGTTCATAACGAATATACAGAAATAAACCCCAGCGAGGCAGATAGTCAGCATCACTGATAGTGGATAAATCGATGGGATGGTAACTGGAAATAATCTTCCCATCTCCCAGATTAACAACATTTAAATCATTTTCAGAAATGATAAAGGCTGCCTCTCGTCCGAGAGAGCTGATCTCCCAGGTTTTCCAGGGGTATTTCTCCATGATTCTATCTCTATCAAATAGCGTTAGGCTTGATTTAAAACCATCATCAATCTCAAGAAAGTAATAATCAGTACCAGGCATGGCCTCTAGCCCAACAAGCCTTCCTGGAACGCTCACAGGATCAGTCAAAAGTTTGTCATGATTCCATAGGTGAATATCGATTGTAGCTGATGATACGTCATCGTTAGGAGAAATGCATGAGGAAGCCGTGATGAATTCATTCCTGTTGATCAATTTATCCATCGCGAGATTTATTTGACAATTTTCCTGATCACCGGGTACAACATTCTCCAAAAAGAGCAGTGTGTCCTCATTGCTCAACTCAAGTATCCAGGGTTGATCATCTTGGGTTAGTAGAATACTACCATGATTGGTCAGACTTGAATTGAGTTCTCCCCCACCTAAGGGAACACCATGAACTAATGTGTATTTTGGATTCCCTTGAGAATCAAACACCTGAAATGAGTAAAGTCTCTGTGGATTGGAAATCTCGATGGATTCGTTTTCTTGAATCAACATAAAACTCGACAGATCCTGATTTATTTTGAATACATCATCTGGAGTACGGTCTATTTGGACTAGTTTGTTCCCCAGACTGTCATAGTAAGAAATCTGATGCTCTGTAAGGGTATACATGATAGGGAAACCGCTGGTGTTTGATCTGAAAATGACCTGTTCCAGCGGGGTGTCAAAGGTCCATTGGGCATAAGGTTCAATATGCAGTATATCAGCTCTAGTTATTTGCAGTAGACCTAAAATTAGTATTAGATACTTACTTTTCACCACTCACCTATTTAAGTAAAACTATTTTGTGGGTCTCACTGCGTGCTTCTCCTTGAAGCAACTGAACAAAATAAGCACCACTTGGTACACTCCGCCCCATTTTATTTTCAGCATTCCAGGTCCAATGGTAGGTCCCAGGTGAATTATTCACCATTTGCTGGTCTGCAATAAGAGCCCCTCGAAGATCATAAATAAGTATGCGACTCTCAGCATATTGATCCAATTGGTACTCGATATTAACCGAAGCATTGAATGGGTTTGGATATATCCGAGATACGGACAAATGCTCAGGAACTTGAATGTCGATTATGTCAGTTGTTCCAGCAAAGTACTGTAGCACACGTCCGATGAGGTTTGCACGCTGAGTTTCTGTATCAATGGTTTCGAAGGCCAATCCCATAACAAATGTCCCTGATGTATTGTCAAGGTAACTCACAGCAGCATTCAGTCCACTCCCATATTGAAGCGCTATTTCACCATTTGATGATACACCAAAATGATCTGGCCAATCCTCTTCATAGGGGCTGCTCCCATAGTTAAAACTGAGACCAGAAAAGTAAGGACCCACTCCATTTACGGTATAGTGATTCCCATTATCACCGAGGTAGGTAATATGTAAGGTTTCATTCAAAAAAGCGATATCGCTTGGAGATCCGGCACTGAGATCATAGCCAATCTCTGCCCCCGAGGCAAACAAGTAACCACCTCCATCCAGATATTCAGAAATCACATTCTGCTCTGACGTACTAAATGTTTCTAAAGTCCTGCTATCATCACCTAGAAACCAAAATACAGAGTAATAATCCTCAAGATTCTGAGTTACAGTGACCCATTCATTGCTCGCTGATGCAATGGCTACTTCTGACCCGCTATTTACGATAGCTTCAGAATAATAGGTAGCAAAATTGTGTTGGACACTTGTCCAAGAGCCATTGGTGCGATCAAAGCCATCAACAACGAGAATGGTGGGTTGATTATTATTTAATCGGACACCGTAGGTATCGGAGTACAGACTCTGATTAGGGATGGGGGCAGTATCTACTGCCTTAAGTCGAAATTGAATGTAGGAGTTTTGTGGAAAACCATCGACTGTAAAACTGGTTAATTCTGAAGTGAGGATATCTGGACCATGATTGGAGCTCCAGGTCGTGCCATTGAACGAGAATTCCAAAATATAGCCTCCTAGATCTGGATCATCAGGGGCTTCCCATTCCAACTGTAAATGTCCCTCTGCATTGGGTCCGATATATGTAAAATTAGGCTGTCCAGGTGGCAGTAGATCCACATCACTGAGTTGTACTCGCACATAGGTCGTGTCCCAATTATCGCGAGTATCAGAACTCATCACAGATATGACATAGGGACCTGGTTCATAAAGGGAACAATCAAGGAAGTCGTTTGATGTGATTCGATTGGTAACGACATATCGGTATATGCTGGTGCTGGATCCAGGAGCATATACTCTATTGATATTCGAATTTGAATATAGTTCATCAGCTTCAAACCAAAAATGAGGTCCGCGTATCACCTCAGAGGTATCTGCTGAGTACAATGCCCAGCCAATAGTGTAGATTCCATTATTCATATCAATGCTAGACAAAAGGTCCGTGGTATCAGCGGCTTGAGCAATAATATCAACCTGACCACTGAGAGTCGCACCGGGAAATGCCGCTGAAGTACCATCTCTCACAAATTGAATGATGGGTGACCTTGGATGATAGGGATCAACAAAAGGGGTGATTTTCCCCGGTAAAAGCGGATTTCCAGTGGGGTGGCCACTGGCGCCACCACCATAATTCAGATGAATATGGGCATAACTGTCTGTGTGGCCGACCACAGCCCCCTGTGCTACTGTGTTACCTACCTGTAGTCCTGCCAGAGGAATAACATGTACATAGGCAAAATCCTCAACTCTAATCCAGTCAGAGCCAAAACCTGAAACCGTGCCAGACATGATGCTCAGGACGTTCTCACCAGGAGCTAAAGGCATATCAGTACCATTATGAAAATGGTCCCGGTCTTCACGACATTCATCAAAGGTAGCTGAGATGCGATGCTGTGCATCCATGGGCGACATGGGCCAGGGGAAGTTATTTATCTGACCCAGTAAGGTCAGGGGTAAGAGAAAAAGGATGAATTTAAGGTACATTACTGGCTGATCTCTAGCCATTCATAGCTGGTTCCTATGAAAAATCGATCACCATCATTTTGTATTTGAAACAACTTTGGAAAACGAGGATCGATTTGAACATCAGTATTATCTTTTGATTGAGGAAAAAAGATTTGGGAGAAATGAGTGTTTCTTTTGGCAAAGAAATCTGCTGCGACGCGAATAATTGCAACCTCGCCGCGGTTGTTTACTGACAAGCCTAAACAAACACGATTGTTGTTATCAAATCGAATTTTTTCAACTCTTTTGAAGTTCAGGTCAAACAATTGAATATATTCATGGCTGCTTAGCACAGCAAGATAGCGTCCATTGGTGGATAATTTAAGCTCATGACCAAAATTCTCATTATTCCAGAGCATCTTCCCATCCCTGGTGAGTTCTGCAACCATAGGTTTCATTTCCTTATCAGTGGCTGAGTAATCGTAGCCACTGACAAAAAAGCGTTGATTCTGAAAGACCAATTTCTGCAAATAAGTAAATGGCAAATAAGCTGTTATCTGCCCGCGACCATTGCTATTTATTCGAATAAAGAGAGATTTACCTGCTGGACCCCCATTAAATCCTGGACGTTCAAGTAAAATGTAGCACTGATCCCCTACCCATTGCATGAGAACATTTCGCTCCATGCTCATCTCTCCATCATCCTCATACAACTGTCCTTCTGAGATGAGGTTGCCAGATTCATAAAAATAGATTAATGCCTTGACAGGATCTACCAGGGCAAGGACGCCATTGTCAGACACTGCTGCCACCAGTGGCTTGAGATCTGATTCAGACCCTCGATTTACAGCATAGAGCAATTCGGAGTGATCATTTAACACGAAATAATCTGAATATCTCGTGTTGTTTTTTATTTCACCTAAATCCTGAAGCAGCGAAAAGAGACGATATTCACCATTTGGTGATAGACTTGGAACGGTAGCCGGATCATAGGCTGTCATTCTTCTAACAGACTGATTATCAATCATATACTGTGAACTACTTGAAGTATAGTACAGTGGACGTCCATCCTTTGAAACCCACGATTCAGCTGCATCGTTGATTTCAATAATTTGATCTACCTGTGATGCTTGCAATAACCCGACAAGCATTGTCAGCAGAATTAAAATGGACGTATTATTTAATCTCATTGGCTTCCTTCTTTCCTTCAACATCGACTAATCAGAATATGAGAAACCCTGGTTAAAATTCCAAACTTATACTAAAGCGATGTGTTTCGTCTAATATTCCCCAATCGCCATAGGCAAGATCTAATTTAAATTTCAGATTTCGGGCGATGAGGAAATTTACACCACCGCCAACATTAAAGCCTTCTGGAGACAGGGCATTGCCATCCTCATCCACATCATCAAGGTAAAAAGTCTGGCCGGCTCTAAGAAATGCTAGATCCATGAGGTTGAACTCTCCACCAACACTAATGCTTTCCGAGTAGTTATTGGGATGAGCTGCATCAACAGCCAGGGTGAGTTTTCCATGTGGAATTTTTAGTACATCTGCAGCCAAGCCGACTCTAAAGGTCAAAGGCAGTGACCATTCGTCAGTATCAAGGTGGGCATTGATACGAGAGTTGTTGCCTTCCTGATCTGGAGCAACATCAACTTCGATCAAGGTATCATCTCCTTTTAGCTGCATTTTTCCACCAAAATTGGATACACTCATACCAATTCTCAGATCTTTGAACTGAGTTTTAAATGTGGTGCCGAGATCCACAGCGACTGAACTGGCTTTCATATGCCATATACGTTCTTCGATATATTTGACATTAGCGCCAAAAGTGAATCGATCTGTGAATTTTCTACCCCACCCCAGTGTTGCCGATAGGTCTGAAGCTCCAAAACGCTCCCCAGTACCATCCGGCTGATCTACGGTAGTAACATCCATTTCTTCGATAGATATGCTGGTCAAGGCGACACCAAAGGTTCCTAGATTTCCCATTGGGAAAGCCGCTGAAATATTATTGAAGCCAATGCCTGCTAACCAATTGGTCTGAATAAAGCTAACCTCACTCTTGTTCATAAGAGCTAATCCAGCTGGATTCCAGTAGAGTGAGTGGACATCATCAACAACAGCAACATAAGCGTTACCCATGGAGGTTCCCCTCGCTCCAATCCCAATTTCCAGGAAAGAAGCCGCTGTGGTCCCTCTTTTGGAGACCGCAAGTGATGTACTGACCATTAACAGGAAGATGAGTGCTATACGAAATGAGTTTCTTGATAGTTTCATATCAACCTCCTACTTAATCACTGCGAATTTGCTAACATGATTACCAATTCCCGGCGCATCTACATGATAGAGATACACCCCATAGGAAACTTCCAGTCCGTCGCGAGAAAGCAGATTCCACGATTCTGCACCGTCCCATATTTCCGAGTTGTGCTCAATTGATTGAACAAACTTTCCACTCATGGTATATATGCTAATAGTACACTCCGGAGGAAGGTGAATAAAATCAATCTTACGCACTCCCCTTCCAGAATCATAAAGATGCTGGGGTTCCCAGGAGGCAGTCACAACATAGGGATTGGGTACCACAGAAATATCCTCCAACAGACTTGCGGGTGCACCTACATCGATATCACCACCGGTAGCAGAGAATGTCAACACATCATTAGCAGAGAAGGGTTTCTGTGCTTTGACAATGAACTGATCACCTGGTTCAGGAGCCCAATTATCCCAGCTACCATCCTTCAATCTTGCTACGGAATTTTCTGTACCAATCCAGATGGCTCCGTCATCCATTTCGCTCACACTTAGCAAGATATTGGTCCCAAACTCAGGAACATCGTCTTTGGTGTAGGCTGTGTATTGAACCGCATTTGGGTCAGTGAAATCGACAATATTATAACCTTTTTTGGTAACGAGGTGAATCCGGCCATCGGCACCAACTATCAGATCAGTAACTTTTCTATCCAGAAGACTGTCTTTATTCGCATATGTAATACTATCCAAGGCGAAATTATAAACTAGCAGACCTCTGTCTTTGGTTCCAATGAATAGCTCGCTCTGGTTGGTCGCGAGAGAAATTATCTTATCCGTTGGAATGGCTGAGTTGTCCCGGTTCAGATACCAGAAACTACTATCAGATGGCTGATAGAATTCAAGTCCTTCAGATTGAGTGCCAATCACAATAGTCCCATCATCCAGTGCAAGAAGCGCTGTAGATTCATGCTGAAGCACACCAGTTACTACCGTGTCACCACTAATCGTATAGAAGGCACCGTTGACAAAGTTCATATATGTGATTTCATTCTCCCCCCAGAGCTCGGCTATGAAGCTTCGATGCCAATCCCAACGCATGATTCCTTTGGAGGAAATGGACCAGAGTATGCCATCATCATCTTCAAGAACTTTATCAAAACTGAGGAAATCAAATTTGGCTTCTTCAGTACCGCTTGCCTCAACAATAAGATCAATTGCATAATTCTCCCAACCATACGGATTGTGAACGCTTAAACCGCCTGAAGTAGCAACCATGAGTCGCCCACTGTTATCATATGCCAGGTCAGAGATGTTATTTGTCAACAATCCCTCATCCACAGTAATGTTGGTCCAGGTTTCTTCATTAAAAACGCCAATACCCTGGCTTGAAGTTGCAAAAACGGTCAAGTCGTCCCATACTGCTATCCGTTTCACGTCACCAACCTTAGATCTTGTGTTCATCTTCCAGGTTACTTTATTCTCTCCACCGGCTTGAATAGTGGGGTAAATCACCGATCCTGGGCGCAAAATGCTATCCGTAAGGGTTTGAGCGATAATTCGTACTGGGAGATCATTGGTAAGATCCTGGATGCTGAAAGCCAGACGTTTATTATATAATAATGAAGTGTCTACAACGGTGGGGCTCAGGGTCAATAGGTAATCGAATGGAACCGATATAATATCTACGTTCGAATTCGCATCTTTGGTGATATTGATTTCATAATTTAAACCTGACCTCAACCAGCCCGTTTCTGCGACATTTAATCCGATTTCATCATTTTTTATATTGACCTTAAAACCTTCGGTGACCAGGCCTCGGCCCTCGCCTGAAAAATTGGTCTGATCTGCAAGCAACACGTTTCCAGTTGTGAGATTTTGAAGCTGATAGGAGGTGGTATGTCTTGGTACCTCATCGACATCATTCTTATCGAATTGAGGCTCACCTGCATCCGGTTTGGCATTGGCTTGTGTTCCAGTCGGATTGGTCAATTCATTCCAGTTATCTCCATTTGGATCGTTGCCCAGGTTGAGGGCAACTTCAGAGCATGGATTATTTAAATCTCCAGTTTCATATTCGTCTCCACAACCATCTGCACCGACATCATCATACAGATCTTCCCAGCCATCCCACAACCCAAGGGTTGGGAGTAGCGTGAAACTGGTATCAGGAATATCAACGAAATATTGGATATATGTTGAATCCCCTGACACGGTCTGCGTATCCACAAAAGTCGTGATAAAATCGAAGCCATTATAGGAAAATTGTTCAGTAGTTGCAGTGATCCCAAGATGGTACTGATAACCGGGAATATTGATGGTTAATGTATCCGAGTTTGGTGGAATTAGCAGTTGCAGAGTTGCGTTAATGTCAATTGTAGTAGAATCATCCGTCCACGTAGCCCAATCGTTATCATTGTCTACACCATCTTCCGACCAATCTCGGAAAGTGATTCGATATTGATCATTACTTCTGATTTTTGAAGGATCAACTACCTCAATATCCAGAGATCCTGTTCCAAGGGTCGTGGTAGCGTCCGCAACAATTTCTGGCGCTATATAGGCCATCGCTGGTGCATTAGGAACCACAACAGCCGTATTAATGGCAAATTTTACAGGATCGCCAGAGGCGTTGATTTCTATTTTTTTTGTACATTCAGATGGTGTGATTGGTGGTCTTAAATCAATTTCGGATATGCCACGCTCATAAAAATCGTAGTCAAAGCCATAATCATAAGCCACAACAGCATAGTAATAGGTCTGTCCGTTGTTAACTGTTGTATCGGTCCAAGAATGTCTAAGACCGGTGTCTGTACCCATATCGAGATGGATACCATTCAATCCATATGGGTGTGGTCCTTCCAACCCGTCTGCTTTATCAAATTGGGCGATAGGTTTATTGAAGGTCTGGTTACCATAGGTGTCAGTAATATTCCATACTTCATTAAAAGCGGGATCAGTAGCTCGATAGATACGATAACCTTCAAAATCAACCCCATAAATAGGGTCAACGCTGTACTCAGCCTTATCATCCCAATACAATGTGACCTGCCCATCTCCAGGAACTACTGTGAGTTTGGGTAGATTTGGTGGTTTGGCAAAGTTATAGTCGCTGTTATAGATCTGCTGCATAGTTGCCGAATTTCTTAAAATATCTTCATAGTCATTTCCAAAGATGACGGCCACAGCAAATTTACGCTCTTCTTGTTTTGGAAGGGCAAAATAGGCAGAACCATACATAAACGTCAAATCTACGGTCTGCGAGATGTCTGTAAATGAGCCCGGGGTTAATTGCCCCCAGGTTACCCCATCCTGAGTCACGTCAATCCCTGGATAGGCTGCGGCGGTAAAACTTGTGAGACCGATTTGATCCGATTCATCATTATCAGTGTACTCGAAATTAGGTTCTCCAGCATCTGGGATACCGTTTCCTTCAGTCCCATCAATGTCTGGTCCAGTATACTCACCAAAATTTGGTCCCACACCATCGGCACCAATATCATCAACGTAAATATCCCAGTCCCCATCGTTATCAATACCATCATCCTGGCTCTCATCAATCATGCCATCATCATCATTATCCAGGTCATCGAGTGGGTTTCCAGGAGACTCCAGATATTTCCACCCAAAGTAAGCCGGGACAAATCCACCATTTAGATGTGACCAAAGGTCATGATCCCATTGGTAGACGATATCATTTATTGTATCAAACCAGGCATCATCATCATACTGATCTCCATCATCACCCACATCAGCATCTCCATACATACCAAATATGAATTTCTCATAATCCCAGGAGCTGACATTTTGAATCCAATAGGTAAAGATGAGAATATCTTCGGCTGCAGGATGAGCCCATTGATAACCCCGTACTGCGATATCTACTCCGACACCGCGTTTAATACCATCATAAATGCTATATTCAGTACCAGCAGATGAAGCATTTGCCCTACCCACGAGAGACTTCACTAGCAGGGTGTGGTCGTCCATAAGGGAGTCAACTTCATACCACTTATCATCTTCAACCTTGATCACATCAGGTCGAGACCCACTTCTCACATCTAGAGCTTCAGAAGTCCTGATATCTCTTACCAGTCCTTCGAATGAGGTCGTAAAATCAATCAACAGTGCATATGTGTTGGAATCTGGGTCTGCGACAGGGATTACCTCTCCGAAGTGTTGGACTTCATCTCGTTTAAAGGGGTAGTGTTCAAATTCATCATTATTAAAGTCATCTATATGGAAATAACTTTCCTGATCAGCGCGGTTGTATTTACCATACTGACCCGGCCAAACACCATTCCAATCTTCCGGTAGATCCGGCCAGCTATCCGGCCAGGATAACGAGTCATCACTCATGGCGATGAGGGAGTCATTTGAGTTGGCATATCCCAGGGTAGGCTCATATTGCCATAGATAATCAGCTGTGGCCGGCCCATCCTGTTGATAGCCTGGCATCCCGTCACTTAAAATCCTGACAACTCCTCCGCCCCCTGCGTTAGGAACTTCTGTTGCAACGATGGGTGAAAATTCAGCGAGATACGATCGACCAGACCCAATGGGATAAATCCCACAGTCATAACGCCCTGGAGAATGTCTATAATCCGAAATTGAACCATTATTGTTGAATCGGGTCAGGATTTTATTGCCGTTATGTACAGCTACCCGACGGTTTCCATGCTGATTTGCATCCACCCCAAGCCCAGATGTTTTTTTCAAATTTGGCCGAATTGCTCGATGCTTGCCATTTGAACCACCTGCTGCCAGTAGTGAGGAGGTCAGAATGAGACTTAGCGCGAAGATGAGATAAGATTTTGAATGTTTCATAGTATATCCTCGACTCACAATGATGTTGATACGCCAATGCGTATCTGGCGTGGTGATGAATAGTAACTGGGACGGTTCATGTATTCTTCAAGCGAGTTATAGTTCCAGTTAGGATCTTCAGCAGTGTAGGTCTGGATGAGTGAGTATCCTGATCTTCCGGTATCGGTATAGACATTGACCTCATTTCTGATATCCAAGAGATTGTAGACATTAGCTGAGAAGGTGAGCTCTCTCCCAGCCATTGTGAATGATTTGGTGACACGCATGTCCACATTCATCTGTTGGGGTCGGCGAGCGCTGTTCTCGAACCCACCACCTACAAGATTAACATTTGAAGGAGTGTATGGGAGACCTGATCCATATTCACCGATGAAGCTGAGGTTTATCTGATATGGAAGTTTAAACAACAGACTACCATTTATCGTATGGCGCTGATCCCAATCGAGATAAACCAGTTGTTTCTCAGATTCACGGTTATTCTGGGCATCCCAGAAGGCTGAGCGGGGATCAGAAGCATTTCCCTCAGCAACACTATAGGTATAGTCCACATTTGCAGAGAACCCGTTAGAATAGCGTTTGGTCAGTGAAATGGTGAGACCTTTTACATTTCCATAATCACGATTGACATAAAGTCCATAGATCTCATTGGTAAAAGTTGTCACAATGCGGGATCCCAGCAAATTGCTGATATCCTTGTAGAATCCGGTTACATCTACTCCAATATTCTCACCAAACTGTTGCTGAAAACCAACTTCATACTGTACTGTTTTCTGAGGTTCCAAATCGGCATTTCCCATTGTTGCAGAGGCTACGCTACCTCCTACAGGGACTTCAAACTCAGGATTTATGTAAAGATAGGTATAGCTTGGAATCTGGAAGAAATGCCCATATGAAAAATGGAGCACACCCTTATCCGTAATGGGATATGCAATAGCCAACCGTGGGCTGAATTGAATCTTCTTGCTGGCTTCTTTGTACCAGTATTCTTTCCTGTCAGCATAGTCTTTGGCATTGTCTGATACTGCTTCAAGTTCTGAAATGAGACCATCTCCATCGAGATCATGAAAGCGGTTGCTCAGTTTTAGTGGTGCATAGATGTTTGGATCTGCAGGATCGCTCAGAGTTTCGCCATCTGGATCAAACACCTCATAGCGAACACCAGCATTCACAATCATGTCGGCAACCTCGATCTTGTCCTGGAGATAGACCGCATACTCAGAAGGATTCTTGATCATTTCACTATAATTCGGTGTGGTTTCCTTCACATCAGGAGTCTGGATTTCAGGTGGATCATAGCCTTCAGCCGGGTTGTAAAGTATGGAAAAGTCTCTTCGAAATATACTGGTGTATTTGAATTCCATTCCACCCTGAAGCTGATGCATTTTGTTTATTTGATTGGTCATATCAAATTTGAGCAGATGGGTCCTGGTTATGCGATACAGGTGATATTTTGAAATTCCACCCAGATTGAATTTTTGACCTGTTGAAGCGTTTAAGATTTTATTATCATTTTCATAGTGGTCCAGGTTCTCTGTAATGTAGTCTGTGGCCTCCGGCATATCGAAATCAGAGATACGGAACATGTTGGAAAGAAAGGTTGAGTTCCAATTTGTATCATAGATTTCTTTATAGTAGGATCTACCAAAATTCCCAAGAATGGAACCCTTGATGGAGTAAAATGCTTCTGGACTCAAAGTATGCTGAAGCACAAGACCGATATTCATATTGTTGCCATATGAAGTCGCCCGTCCTTCAGGAGTATACTTCCAGGCCAAAGAATTGCTATTGTAAGTTTCCGAGCTCCCATAAAGGACATTTAGAGCAAGTTTGAGGCTTTGAGAAAAGCGATGGGTTAACTTTCCCTGCAGGTTGAGACTGGTTGATTGATACAAGGGAACGACAGCATTATCTCCCCGCATGTTATCCCATTCACCATCCTGATCTCCATCAAAGTACCATTCACCACTGAGAATACCATTTCCATCCACATCTTCGAAGGTCATCTCGGGAAATCCAACATTGGTATCTACGTCGGAATTCCATTCTCCATCTCCATCCACATCGCGATACCAAACACCAGCTTCATCGTCAAGAAAAACATCGGGATCGACTGGGTATACGCGATCACCACCGCCCCACAATCCATCTCCCAATTCACCAGCATCTCCAATATGATTACCTTCACCACCATTGGGATTTAAATACTGGTCCCAGTTATCACCATTGGGATCGCCTCCCAGATTGAGAGGTGTACTTGAACATCCTCCCGCTCCATCCTCATATTCATCGGGGCATCCATCTTCACCGTAATCAATAAAGTCTGAGAAATACTCACCATTTTCAACGGGCATTGAGTTGGCATTATCCCAAAAAAATGAGTCACTGTTAAATCTTCTGACCCCGTAGAGTCGACCTGCCACATCCTCATATCTACCAGAAGTGAAAAATGAAGTCTTTTGGGATAATCCAGGAACAGGACCACTCAAACTCCACTGAAAGTCGTGACGACCTGAAGGAGTGAAGGTGTCCGAGTTGAAACCCAGAACATCAACCTTGGAAATATCCAGATCACCTTGAATGGGCAAATCTGATGGGATCAGACCTAAATATATTTCGGGGTCTGTAGAAATGTAGCGTCCATATCGATAGCTAAGTTGTCCAGAGTATTTGTCCAATCGACCGTCTTTGGTAATAATATTGACAATACCAGACATCGCCTGGCCGTACTCAGCGTTAAAAGTTCCTGAGATGACCTGCAGCTCTTGAATGGCGTTATTCTCAATACCCACACCCATATTTTGGCCATAGGAGTTGGTGACGGGAATTCCATCAATCAAATAGGCAACTTCAGAAGAGCGACCACCTCGTATGTGTATTGCACCTCCCGCATCAACTACTACACCAGCCTGCATGGAGACAGCTGCCTGGAATGATTCAACTGGTAGAGCGTCCAACTCAGCTGCACTGATATTGGCTTGTGCATGTGTGATATCCGCCTGAATCATGGATCGGTCTGCAGTTACGGTAACAATGTCACCCTCAATAATACTGAGAGTCATCTGAACGTCCTGGGTAGTGGTCAAATCAACCATTATCCGGATTCCATCAATCACCTGTTCTGAATAACCAATCATAGAACAGCGGAGTTGATATTCACCTGGGGAGATATTCAGTATGTAGAAATTTCCTTCCAAATCGGTTGCACCACCCTGACCGGTGGCAGGTAGAAATACGTTTACTCCAATAAGAGCTTCCCCAGTGCTTTGATCTGTCACCCGGCCTGTCAATTTTCCAGCAGTTCCTGAATAGAGAAATTGAGCCCCAATCAATAAAATCAGAGAAATCCGACATAGTTTTTTCATACCAGTCTCGCTTTAATTGTTTCTGTTAACAGCCTATATAAAAATAGAGGCACCTCTTCGAAATCTTGGAAGATCGGAAAGGTGCCTAGAGTACTTCTTACCTATATTGAGGTAATCCTGGATGCATTAAAAATACAGACTCATATTGAATCTTTGCACATTGTTCAATCGACCGAAATCAGCATAGGCATAGTCAAATCGTAACCCTGAGGCCGATCCAAATAATGGTAGATCAAATCCCGCACCAAAAGTGAATCCTTCTTCGCGAGTTTCCAGCTCGGAAGCTGCCAGGCTGGTGTTGGTCTCTACAAAGGGTGATTTCCATCCGCCTCTGAGAAAGTACTTATCCAATATGTTTAATTCTGTGCCTATGTTGATGGATTCATAATTGTCATTTGGATGAATAGCATCTACAGCCACAGTTAGCTTTGTTACACCCATCTCAATAACGTCCATCGCTACCCCAACCCGAAAGATGAGGGGTAAATCCCAATCGTCTAGAGCATAGTCTACTGGAAGCGCATCATTGTTACCCTCAAGACCTGGTGCCGGGTCATAGCGTTCAAGAATATCTCGGCCAGACATCTGCATACTTGATCCATAATTGGAGATGCTCATACCGAGACGCATATCATTGAACTGGGTTCTAAACAAGGTTCCCACATCAATGGCCATGGCACTTGCCCGGCTATGCCAGATAGTTTGTTGAATATATTTCCCATTAAATCCGATTGAGAACCTGTCTGTCAGCAATTTTGCAAGGGTCACTTGCAAGGCTAAATCGCTGGCTGTAAATTCCTCACCGGTCCCATTCGGTTCTAGCTCAGTCGTAACCGGCATATCGTCCATGGTTAAAGATGTGATACTGACACCAACGGTTCCAATACCATAGAGTGGGAATATCACACCCATATAATTGATGGCAACATCGGCAATCCAGTTATTCCTCTGGAACATGATTTCGCCACCACCAGTCTGAGCAATACCAGCCGGATTCCAATAGAGACCGGAAGCATCCCGACTCATGGCGACATAGGCCTCACCCATACCGGTTGCACGGCTACCAATTCCAATTTTCAGGAACTGCGCTGCGGTTGTACCACCTTTGTACTGTCCAAAGCTCATTGAAACTGCGATTACAAGGAGCATGATCATTTTTTTATGCATGGTCTATCTCCTTATTTAATCACGGCAAATTTGCCGATGGTTTCTGCGTTATCGGTTTCAACATGATAGATGTAAACACCATAGGCAACCTCCAGGTTGTCCAGATTCAGCAGGTCCCAAGATTGAGCACCGTTGTACACAGACTCATGGTGTTCCAATTTCCGAACCAATTCACCTGCCATGGTGTAAATCCTTATCGTACAGTCCATGGGCAGATTGATGAAATAAATTTTTCTCTCACCGCGACCGGATTGGAGATATGGTTTCTGTTCCCAGATAGCAGCTGCAACATAGGGATTCGGCACTACAGAAACTGCATCAAGATCGCTCGCCACTTTTTCAGCATCTTCCTTGGCTGCGCTGGTTTCAAACACCTTAACATCCAAGCTGCTGAACTCCTTGCGGGTGTAGATATTCAGAACATCTCCAGGTTGTGGACCGAAGGTGTTCCACTCATTTGCAGAAAGTCTTTGTTCCAGCCCGGATTCTGTACCGAAATATCCTATCTCACCAGAAAAATTGATGGCTTTGATGTTTTTATCACTATAAATCGTTTCATCACCCCAACTGGCATCAAAGATTTCAAACGTTATTCCAGATGTAAAATCACCAGATGCATTCGAAAGGTCCATGACTGCATACCCTCCACCTGTACCTAGATAGTATTCATCTGTTCCACGATTGAATAGACTATAGACCTTGTTGTTGGGAATCGTGCTATCGGATTTCGCATAGACAACAAAGTGGTCACCCACCATGAAGGCCACACCCTTAGCAGTACCAAAAACAAGATTTCCACCCTGAGATTCAGGTAATTTATCAATTGCGTAGATGTCGTCATTCAAAAGACCATTCACATTATCCTTGGGATAGTGAGTCCATACAGAATCAACATAGTTGTAAGAGATAACTCCCTTATTCGTTGCCATCCACACCATGTTTCCATCGACCAAGATATCGTTCGTACCTGTATCTGATATCTTGTCCAGATAACTTGAGAGTGTCGTGTCAGGACCTGGGAAATGATCAACAATATCATCATATCCTGTAAGATAGGTCCCTCTTGTATTCACCCTTAATAGTCCATGGGTCTTGGTTCCAAGCCATACAGCCCCTTCACTATCGATATCAATGCCAACACAGGCTTCATAATCTTTGGTATCGTCTGGATTCTCCAGTGTGGCATTCTTATCATCTTCCCACTCATCGAACATAGTTGATAGGAAATGGTTAGTAGCCCAGGACTTACCATTGAATAGTGATGGTCCACGATTTGTGGCGATCCAGTAATGTCCCTCATGATATACAATATCCTTGAGACCAAGGTTGGACAGTAATCCACCTCCCGAGTTGGTAAGGTCCCAGAATTTCCATCCTCCCGTCTCAGAATTATAGATGGCTAAACCGTCACTTGAGGTACCAACAATCGCCCCGTTTTCAAGAGGATAGATGGATTCGACCTGTCCCAGGGGTGAATCGAAGGTGAACTCCCAGGTGGGTAGAAGATCAATAGACATTACATCCCCAGTTTGATCCTCATTGGTGTAGTGGAAGGGTGTGATCCTACTGGTTGCTTGAACCGTCGAATCCAGCGGACTCGTGACGATCACATTTCGGCGCTGACCTGACTGCACATCAGTGATCATATAGACCATGGGGGTTTGAGTCCTCGTCCAGGTTCCCAGCCTTAGCGAGGTATCGACAACTGTATCGAAGAATTCGAGGCGATAATCCAGAGGCATAGCTATACCCTTGGTTCCACCATCATATACACGGGCATTGGGTGTCCAGATACAGTCTCCAGATGACCAACCTAGCCTACTATAGTCCAGTTGCAGGGTATCATTCTCTACAAAGACTTTTAAGCCATTACTAATCTGATTATAGTCTTCGCCATGTATCCCAGTTTGGGTTTCAACCAGAGGTATCTCACTAGCCGGATCTGTTACATCAAAGATGGAGAAGGACTGAGTGCTCCGGACAAGTTCCCGAAAATCTCTTTGATCGACGTCTGGTTCACCTGAATCGGGCTTGCCATTGGCTTCCGTGCCATCTGGATTTGAAACTGGATCCCAGTTATCATCGTTAGGATCGTCGCCCAGTGCTGCTACAATTACATCTGAACAATTCCCACCACCCAGCTCATATTCATCTGAACAGCCATCGGAACCGACATCATCATTCACACTGCCATCGATGCTCGGGTCCCAAACATCAAGGGTTGGTGCAAGTTCGAAAGCATCTGGATAAATAATTACGGTATCAGTTTTAAGGCTTGGTCCTTCTAACCAGGCCTTAATTTGCCAATCAAATCCGTTATGTTCAAATACGTTTCCTACTACACCCTCAACCGTTACTCTTTCAGTCAAAGAACTGGAATAGGTAATACTGTCATCACTCGGTGGAATGACCATGTCTACATAGATTCCATTGTCACGGATCATGTCTAAATCTGCGTAACTTTGCCAGTCTTCATCATTGTCAATCTCATCCATACCTGAATCTATAAACCTGACTTCCAGGGTCCGGTCATCAGGGACCAGGGTAGGATCAATGATCTTGAAATTGATCGAACCTGTACCAGGGGATTCATCGGTATTAGCCACTGCAGTGATTTGTGGAGGAAGATACCCAATTGATGGCGCTTGTGGTGTCACAACAGCTGTGTTTACATCAAGGGATACATTTCCGGCAAAATCCTCTTGGATAGTTTTGGAAGTCTCTGTAGGCGGAATGGTATCAATAGCAGAGCCTGAATCGTAGGCGCAAACCGCATAGAAATAGCGTTGGCCATTAATCAGGTTGTCATCCACATAACTGTGAACCAAACCCGTATTGGCACCCATATCATAATGCAATCCAGAATGTTTAATCTGTTCCACTTCGTGGGGGCCAGATAGCCCGTTAACCAAATCAAATTTTGCTATTGGATTCCAGAGATATGGGCTCCCATAGGTATCCGTAATATTCAAGGATTCATTGAAACCAAAATCTGTGGCTCTGTAGATGGCGTAACCTTCGAAATCCTTTCCATATAACGGATCCCTTGACTTCTCAGCACCGTCATCCCAGTACAGCGTTACTTTTCCATCACCTGGAATGGCTGTCACACGAGGTTTACTCGGTGGTTTAACAAAGCGATAGCCTGCATCGTAGATCTCCTGCATAATATCAGCAGTTGCATAGAGATCACGTACGTTATGTTCATTCTTCCAAAGGGTGTCACCTGTGGCTGCATTGATATTGTATCCATAGAGCATGGCGATTGAGAATCGACGTACATCTCCAGGACCCATCTTGATGGGACCAGAACTGTACATAAAGATATTATCAGCTTTCTGCTTGAACGCGTCAGTATCGATGGGTGCGGTCAGACGACTTGAGTAGTAGTAATCTTCAGTCTCAGTAGAGTTAGAATATTGCTCTACAATAAAACCAGTCAAACCGATCTGGTCAGCCTCATCCAGATCCTTCTCATCGTAGTTGGGTTCACCATCATCGGGAAAGCCATTGGCCTCAGATCCATCGATATCTGGTCCAACATATTGAGGATCATCGGGACCCACACCATCAGTACCTAAATCATCGTTGACGGGTTCACCCGGGTCCCATTCACTACTTAGGTTCCAATCTGAGTACGGACGCCAATCACCATCATTATCAATACCATCCTGCATGGATTCATCTATCATTCCATCATCATCATTATCAATGCCATCACGAGGTTCACCTGGTGATTCAAGGAATTTGTAGGCAAAGAATCCAGGTATCGTAGCACCAAATGTTGCTAGATCTCCTTTGGCATTGTCATCCCATCCGTAAACAATATCAAGAAAGGTATCAAAATAGGCATCATCATCGGCGTAATCTGATGCACCTCCAATATGAGGGTCACCATACATTCCGAAGTACATATTGTCCAGAGTATCCTCACCAACGTTCTCTAACTCATAAACAAAGAAAATCACATTCTGGGCGCGGGTGGCAATCCACTGGTATCCACGTGCCTGGACCTCAAGACCCAAGCCACCACGGACTGTGTCCACAGGGAAACTTGGATAGAATTCATCAGCTCTCAAGGAGTCTGACCAGCCCTGTTGGGGCCAGTAGGTGTTGTGGCTCTTGATATAAAAGTCATCCATGACGTAGTAAGATTCTTGATCTGCAGTTGTTATACCCTGACCATATTCCCCTGGCCACATATAATTATTAAAAGCTGGATCAAACCAGCTATTTGGCCACGAATCAGGTTTGCCATCTCGATTCTCATCAATTGAAGTACTCATCGCGATGGAAGCCTGGAAGGGATCGTGGTAACCCGGTTTCGGTTGCCAATCTCCGGGATTGTTATCAAAGCCACTATTGTCATAGGTTACACCGGCGACGGTGAGACCATCACTCACAATAATATCCTGCTCACCACCGTGTGTGGTGATTTTGGCACCAGCGATGACACCAAACTCAAAGGCATAACCTCTACCAGAGCCAATGGGCCATTCCATTGAAGGCTCAGTATTGGGGCGTCCAATGGAACCATAGTTATAAAACAATGTACGCACACGGTTTCCATTATGTGTACCTGCTTTACGATCACTCAACGCTGAGGCCTTGGCCATATGGTTCCGTTTATCGATCTGGTTGTAATATTTCAGCCAGCCAGCCCGATCATTTTTGCTCTCGGGGACTGGGTATTTATCAAAACTATCTGCGTTCACTACACTGAACATCAGGGTAAAAACAAGCAGTAGGATCATATTCTTCTTCATATTCAGCACCTTCCTAGAAACTTGTTGAGATACCGATGCGGAACTGACGAGGACTACTGAAGTAACTGGGTCGTGTCAACCAGTCTGCGAGTGAGTGCCTACCGTATATGTTTCCATTGTCGGGTGTGTAAGTTGGGATCAATGAGTAAGTTGCTCTACCCGTATCTGAGAAGACTGATCTTTCATTCTGGATATTCAGAGCGTTGTATATCTTGGCAAAAACGGTCCAATGCAATCCGCCGAACTCTACATCTTTGTGCATGTTCACATCAACATTGAAATAATCCGGTTTTCTATCAGAGTTTGGTGCATCAAGCGAGCTGCCCTGGTAGCTTGGTGTGTAAGGCAATCCAGATCCATACTTGGTGAGTATTGAAATACCCCATTTACGTGGCTGAGCCAGGGAGATATTTACATTGATCGTATGTCTCTGATCCCAGTCCAGCGGGAGCACCTGCTTGACCACTTCTGCAGGTGGGTCGCTTTGATTGGCATAAAATAGTGATAGCGGATTGGAAGCATTTCCCTGCGCTACCAGGTATGTGTAGTCAGCCGATGCGGAGAGAAGACCTGTGCGGCGTTTATTCAGGGAAAATGTGATTCCCCTACTGTCACCGTAATCGCGGTTCGAGTAGACAATATAATTTACTGTATTATACTTCTCATATTGGTCTGAACTCAGTAGTCCTGAGAAATCCTTATAGAAAGCAATGATCTCAATACCAAGATCAGAAGTTAGCTCCTGCTGGAGACCGATCTCATAGGTCACGGTCTTCTGTGGCTTCAGATTGGCATTACCCAGGATGGATTCATAACTGGCTGTACTGATTTCCATCTCAGGATTGGCATAGAGATAACTGAATGTGGGGATCTGGAAGAAATGGCCATAACTGAAGTGAATGATACCCTTATCCGTGATGGGATATGCCACACCAACCCTCGGTGAGAATTGGTGAACGGGTTCCGTATCCTCATAGAAATCGTTGTAATCTCTCCATGGTTCGCCATTGGCATCAAGTATTGATATAATTGAGTCATAGTCGGTTACTTCTCCAGCAAACTGGAAGAATGTATCAACTGAAGCAGTTTCCGAACTCTCCAAAGTGTAAAGCCAATATTTTGGATTCTCTGGATCTCGATAGTCGCTGGGCACAAAATAATTCGGATCGAAATAGTCATAACGGAGCCCAATGTTCACGATCATATCCGTTAGTTCAATCTTATCCTGGAGGTACATGTATGCCTCACGAGGATTTCTGGTATTCAGGGAGAGTTTGGAAACAGCATCCGTCAACCAATTGTCATAGGAATCATTAGCAAAACTGGATTCAGTATCCTTGATGGTGGGGATCCAATCCAGATTTTTCTGAACAAAGACCGTATATGCTTTATATGCCATCTCATGGCTCTTGAATCCAATCCCTGCTTTAAATTGATGAGTATTGGTCATTTGCCAGGTCAGATCTCCACTCATGAGGTAGGTGCGGTTAATTCGTTCGGAGTAGCTATGACTATGACCACCAGCCAGGTACTCATTCACTGGTTGCTCAGAAATCTCATTGGGTAGGAAGTACGCCTTTTTAAGGTCGTTGAGTACTAAATCAAACCTAATCTGTTTAACCCACCCTGATAATTCTGGAGATGTGAATGCTCCAACCCAGGAGGGTCCATTCGTTTCTTCCCAGGTGTTGGTAATTCCAAATGACCAGGTATTCTGACCAAAAAAGTTTTCGGCGTACATCATAACGCCGCCAACAGAAAGGCTGTCATAAAAAGAAATCGTCATATCGCTTTTTAGTATGAGTAGGGAATCACTTACTGAACCATAATAGCTTCCCATTCCGATTCCAGTGGCAGGGTCGGCTGCTGCTTCTGTGAGGAGATCACCCCATTGAGCAACATCGCTAAAGATCAGAGATTTTTCTTCACTCAACTCCTCAGGATTAACATCAAGGAAAGAAGTTTTTGCTGTGGTCTGATAGAAAGATCCCTTAATGTTATAGAACATTCTTTCATTGAGTGAATGTCTAAGATCCATGATAATTGAAGTCGAAGTCGACTGATTTGTGGGTCTCCCATCAGGATTATACTTGTAGCTGCGACTATAGCTTTGAGATTCGGCAGAATTATGAATAATACTCGTATTGAGCTTCATTTTGGGATTGAGCCGCCAGGTTAATTTGAGCATGCCATTTATCCGCGAGGAAGTGTTTAAACGGACGACATCCCCATCACCGCTTGCTCCACTATCCCACATCTGATTCCCATTGAAATCGATATAGGGTTCACCATCCAGGACACCATTGTGATTTGCATCCACAAAGGGGTCGCCATCAAGGATACCATTACCATTGATGTCCACAAATTCCCAATCCTCAGGATCTATATAACCATTTCCGTTGAAATCAATATTGTGATCATAGCGACCATCGCCATCAACATCGCGGAAGGGCTCACCGGAGCTAAACGAACCATTACCATCAAAATCGAAATAGGATTCACTACCAGGTTCCAGTTGCCCATCATCATTCAGATCCATAAAGGGTTCTGCAAAATTTAAAAGACCGGCGCGACCCCAGGGAGAATCACGCAATTCTTCAACAGCCTTAGACGTAAGATAGTTTACATCATTGGGAGAATGTTCCCTAACCCCACGATAAAGACCACCGTAATCATAGTAACGGCCACTGGCAAAAAAGTTCAGGCTCTTCCCAAACCCCGGTACAGGTCCTGACAAGCTCATGGTAACATTTTTAATATTGGAGAAATCGAATTCATCGGCATATTCAAAGAAACGCGTATCTTCAGTGTAATAATCACCCATATAGGCGCTGAGATTACCAGAATATTTTTCGCCACCTTCTTTGGTAACAATATTGATGATCCCTGACATGGCTTGACCATATTCAGCATTAAAAGTTCCACTCAAAATCTGAAGTTCCTGAACAGCGCTAGTTTCAAGTCCTACTCCCAAACCACCTGAAGAGAGATTGGTCATCGGGACGCCATCAATCATATAGGTTACTTCACTAGAGCGTCCACCTCTAATATGAATTGATCCTCCAGCATCGCTTACGATACCTGCCTTTGTACCGATAACTCCTGCAAGGGACTCTACTGGCATTTCAGAAATTTCAGCTGCACTCACAATCGATCGACCTGAGGTTAAATCTTTTTGAACCATGGGACGTTCAGCTACCACAATAACTTCCTGGTCTGATTCCAGGACCTGGACTGTCATGTCAAAATTTATTTCAGTGGTTAAATCACCGCGAACAGAAACATCAGTCATTATTTGGGTGGTATATCCAATCATCCCGGCACGAACTGAAAATACACCAACCGGCACATTAATGATAAAATAGATACCTTCTCCATCGGTCGAGGCTCCCATGCCAGTATTTTGGATGATAACATTCACCCCAGGTAGACCTTCACCGGTTTCTGCATCAGTGACTCGACCGGATATTTTTCCAGTGGTTCCTGCGTACAGATTGGTGGTGATTAAGACTAGGATAAAAACGTTTATGATGGTTCTACGAAGATTTACCAGCACTGAACTCATACACTCTCCCTGGTTCTATTTCATTACTAAAGTAAAGAATTCTAATCGACTATATTAGTCGCCTTCCGCAGACAAGTCAACCATCTTAGTTAGTTAGCTCACTATTATTAACTAACTACCGTAAGAATGCCCTTTTTCCTTGTCAACCAATGGAGTTCCCTCTAGATTTGTGGCACTTTCAGTATTGCATACAAACGAATGGATGACTCATAGAGATGTATCCATTCTTTTATATTTAGTAGAGAGTGAATATTATCAATTAACAAAGGAGGACAAAATGGGAATGAATTTACCAAAGTGGTCGATTACCCTACTGCTGCTTGCATTTGCAGTTTTTGCCATGGCCGGTGAAAACGGTGTGAACAGTTATACCGTGGGCTGGGGTGAAACCCATGCCACAGATACTGATGCCTATTGGGGCGTCTCTGGACCCTATGATTTTGATGAAGATGGATTTTCAGAAATGGTAGGCTACACAGATGCTAATGGTCTCACCCTTCATATGTATGAGAATGATGGTGATGATGCATGGAGCGAGGTTTGGTCCTATAATATTGGAACTGATCTTGTTATCTACAGCTTCGAAGTTGCTGAAGGCCAACACGATTTAGATGGTGATGGTATTGATGAGTTGATGGTTGGAGGAAAAGGTGGCGAATTTAGTTCACTCTTTATCTTCGAGCTGGACACAAGCGCTGCTGATATCAGCTTCACCATGGTTGCTAATGTTGATGTTGAAGAAGTCGCAGGTCTAGGATCTGATGGAGTCACTGAAGTAAAATCTCTTGATGTTAGTGATCTTGATGATGATGGTGTTATGGAACTGCTAATTTATGATGGTGGTACTACGGACGCTGTTGTCATTATGAGTTTAGATACTAACTCAACTTACGAATTTCCAAACTGGATTACAGAATTTACATGGGATGGTTTCTGCTGTTCTGTTTATGGTGCTGTCATTGGTGATTTTGACAATAATGGAACTAACAATTTTGCCATGGTTGAATGGGATTACAACGGCATCGCCTTTTTTGATGTTATTGGTCCCGATGAGTATGAACTCATTGTATTCTCAGATGATGCAACAGCATCTGATGGTGGATCTTTAAGATCTCTTGATGCAGGTGACCTCGATGGTGATGGATACGATGAGATCTATCTGGCTTCCACAGATGGTAACGTTTACCTCTATGAAGTCGGTGCTGATCTGCTTGATTTTGACATAACAACTGATCTTCATGTCATATTTGCAGGTGCTGACGACGGCTGGAGCTTCAATGGTGCTAAGATGGGTAACACAGACATCTGGCATGGCTCTGCTGATGGTATGGACTATATCGCCACTGCAGATACAACAGGAATTCTTGATCTAGAGTATGATGGAATGGGTGACATCACTGATGCCGCATCCTGGACAGCTTATACAATCGCAACAGATATCGCCGGTGCTATTGACTGGCAAGATGTCGCTCTTGGTGATTTTGATTATGATGGACTGGATGAGATTTTTGCTGTCAATTCAGATCTTCCCATGATTCAGATTTTCGAGCATGATGGCTGGAATACCGTTCCTATGATAAGTAGTTATTCAGTTGTAGCTGATACACTTGATCATCCTGGCTTCCAAACACGTGGTATGACAGCTGGTAGTGATCTGGATAATGATGGTTTTGAAGAAATCATTATTACTGACTACGTTGTTGGTGGTGTACATGTTTATGAGGCCACTAGTGACAACACATTAGAATGGGTTGCTTCTATGGTTGATGATTCAACATCATATTGGGCTACCCCCCGTCACGTCATCACTGGCGATCTAGATAACAATGGTCGTGGAGAGATTATCTACATGGGTATGCGTGATCTGGGAGAAGCATACAATGGTATCAACGTCTGGGAATGGGATGGTGTAGATGGTAGTGATACATATACACGTTATGTAGTTCCAATCCTCGTTGATGGTGTTGAAGTTGACCGCTATTATGGCGATCGTACTTTGAATACTGGTGATGTTGATGGCGATGGAGCCAACGAATTGCTGGTTGCTGTGAATGGTTCTGACAATAGTTCTGATGTTTTTGTCATCGGTTCAATCCAGGGTACTTTCTCTGGTGGTTTCTTCGACCTGGTCGTTGAATACTCAAATGTTCGTACCGTTACTGGTGATTTCAACGGATCTCCCTGGGGACAGCCAAATATTGGTGACCTTGATGGTGATGGCGATCTGGAAGCACTGTTTGTTGCATGGGATCATGCTACACTTCTCGTTGTTGAAACAACAGCTGCCAACACATACGAATTACAGAGCGTTACTCAGTTAGATTCCGCATTAACTGACAAAGCAGTCTATGGTACCACATTTGTTACCGATATTGACAACGATGGCGCAGATGAGTTCTATTGTGGACTTTATTCAGCTGGTTGGGTTGTTCAGGTTGATGGTGGCGACGATGTTGCTGATATCAGTTATGCCAATGGCAATGTAACTATTATTAGTGATTTTGGTGCTCCATGGGATCTCGCAGGTGGAAACGCCGATGATGATGCCGAAGCTGAGCTCTTTACTGTTGATTATACCCATGCCCGTGTATACCAGTGGGATTATACTGGAACAGGTTGGGACATGTCTGTCGTAGCTAACTGGGATTACACCATGGGTGGATTTGCACTGGCTTTCGCTGATGATATCGACGGTGATAACCATCCTGAGATTATTCAGGGATTCCTGGAACCACCACTTTCAAGTGGCAATGGTTACGGTTATACCTTCTCAGTATCTGAGTTTATGGGAACCACTGGTACGGATAAGAACTGGACAGTCATCACACCAGATGATTACAAACTTGCCCAGAACTTTCCAAACCCCTTCAATCCAAACACTACTATAGAATTCACAATTCCATTGGCAAAAGACAATGTGAATTTGACTATCTACAATATGCTTGGACAAGAAGTTATTCGTTTAGCTGACAACGCTTCATACGGTCCTGGAACACATAGTGTTTCCTGGAACAGCTTGAATGCAAACGGAACACCTGCAGCAGCTGGTGTATACATTTATGAACTTAGTTCAGGAAATGTTTCCAAAACAGCTAAGATGACCCTCATCAAATAATTTGAGAGTCTAGTTTTATTAAAAGGCCTCCTTCGGGAGGCCTTTTTTTTGATAGTCCGTCAATAAATATTCATTAATTTCTCCCCTTCATCTTCACCAATTCTTTTGCTTCGTGCAATCTGAATGGTGTGTTAAAATGACAGAGATTCCGACCTGAACGAAAGGACTTGCTGGTGCCCATTTTCTTTGATCTTCCCAATGAATGGATTGCGTTTCTTGTATTTTTTTCAATCATCATTTTTTTTATAGGCATCGCTGAAATTGCCAGGACAGTGCTAAAGCTCTCCCCTGAGCTTTCCAGAAAATTTGTGCATGTCATGGTGGGCATTCTGGTTTCTCTGGCACCCTTCTTCCTCCAGTCAAAAACACCGGTCATCCTCCTTGGGGTTATTTTCACCATTCTGAACTATATTGCACTTCGTAAGGACAGCCTAAAGGGCATGCATACCACAGAGCGAGTGTCATTTGGGACTGTCTATTTTCCCATTGCGTTCACCCTGTTGGTGATCATGTTTTGGGATCGCAACATTGTTTTGTTTATAGTGGCTATGCTGGTTCTGGCCTTCTCAGATACAGCAGCAACCGTGGTTGGCGAGCGGATCAACTCAAAACACAAATTTATACTGTGGCATGATAAAAAAAGTTGGCCTGGCAGTATTGCATTCTTCGTCATGACCCTCATCGTTGTATTGGGAGCTTTCCCCGTATACTCCAATATCATTAGCAATCCACCATTGCCACTTCATCATTTGATAACTATGGCTTTTTTCACGGCTTTTGTTGCCACAGTTGGTGAAGCTGTTTCTAAACGTGGGAGTGATAACCTCACACTCACTTTGACGGCAGCTCTTGGTATGGATTTATATCTCTCATCAATGCACTCAGGCACAATTCCATATATGGGTGGTTGGTTTGCAGCATCCATGATTTTAGGATATGGAGCCTATAAACTTAAATCGCTCAGTGTTAGTGGTGGGTTTGGCGCCTTCCTGCTTGGTGTGTTCATGTTCGGCATGGGCAGTTGGCAAACCATGTTACCATTGATCGGATTTTTTGTACTCTCCAGTCTTTTGTCCAAAATTGCAGATAGACAATCAAAAAAGGATATCATCTCATCGAAAGGTTCTCAGCGAGATATTGTCCAAGTGTACGCAAATGGCGGTATACCGCTCATTTTTACTATTGCATGGTATCTTAGCAATTACTCAATAGATTGGCTTTACTGGGCTTTTCTGGCCTCTCTGGCCAGTGCTACGGCAGATACCTGGGAAACAGAGATAGGCAGCTTCAGCAAGTCTCTGCCACTAGACATTCTTAGTTGGAAAAGAGTTCCCAAGGGATATTCAGGTGGGATATCACTATTAGGAACCTCAGGTGGTGTTCTGGGTGCTGCAATTATCGTTCTCATTGCTGTATTTATGGGATTTATTCAATTGGATACCATTCTCATAGTAGTGATAATTATTGCAGGGTTTCTTGGTAGTATTGTCGATAGCATTCTTGGTGCCAGTATACAGGCCAAATTTAAATGTGAAGTATGCGGCAAGGCTACTGAGAGAGTTGTGCACTGCCATGAAGAGACCACCCACATATCTGGTATGCGATGGCTGGACAATGATTGGGTTAATGTGGCTGGATCACTGTCAGGTGGCTTGATCTTTATGTTGCTATACCTGTTGTTTCTCTAAAATTACTGTAGCTAAATTGAGATAAAAGAAGAAGGCCACCAGAGGTGGCCTTCTTCTTTTATCTATTTCGTTAATCTTCTATTTTAGAAGCAGCATGCGTCTAGCCTGGGTGCCAGACGGAGTTTCCAGCACAACCATATACACTCCAGCAGCATAAGCACTCCCATTGAAATGAAGTGTATGCGACCCAGCTGGCAGATTGTCATTTACCAGAATTTCCAATTTTCGACCCCGAATATCAAAGACGGATACCTCTACCTGCATACTTGAAGGCAATTCAAAGCCAACTACCGTCTCTGGGTTAAATGGATTGGGATAATTTTGATGTAGGCTAACTGTTTGAGGAAGCTCTGGACGTTCAGCATCAATTGAGACGCCAGGCATCTTCTTCACAACCCTGAAATTGTCCAAATAGATACGACCAGCTACAGCGCCAGATTCTGAATTGTAGGCCATTTGAAAACTATCCACACGATAGGCTTGACCATCAAGAGTGGCATTACCAATCCAATTACCAACCATGGAGGGATCCGTAAGATCCCATTCAATCAATCTCCAGCCCTCCCAATCAATATCGAACCAGACTGAGACCTCATGACCAGGCCAATCTGTACCATCGCCTTCATCAATTGCAAATCTGAATCTATTATTGCTGGCATCTCCGTAGACATAACATTGCATGATGTAGGTATTATCGAAAATCACATTTCGAGGGGCACCGCTGGGCATATACTCACGTAATAAATGACTACCTGACGCCATATCCCATTCATAGTTGATATAGGCTGCCCTTTTTTGTGCCTGGACTGTGCTGCTACCAGGCAAATATATCGATGTTGAATAACCCCAATTTGTGGTTGATCCAATGGTTCCAACTGTTGATCCACTTCCCTCTGGATCCCACCAGTCATTTGTGTATGTAAAACTATCAATATAGTTTAATGCGGAATAATGTTCGTTTGCCGTGGAGAAAGGAATCAGGATCTGGTCTTCCACGGTATTGCCGAGAGCATCAGCCAGTGTCGAATCCAATGTGAGCAAATAATCACTTGCAGCACCAATTCTACCATATGGCTTAATATCTAACACGGATTTTCCATGGTCACCTGAAAGCAGATAATCTACTTCGATGGGGGTTCCACCCTCTTCCAAATGAATAGATTCCAGATTGACTGTTGATGGGTCCAACATTTCATCAAAAACCAATGAAATGGAACCATCCACATCAAATGATTCTGTGCCCACATTGACCTCTGGTGTGCTGTACTGCACGATGGGACCTGCCTCATCCAGAGCATTGGTGTGAAATGTAATGATGATGTCGCCCCCGGCAGTACCATCAGCATCTCCATCCAAAGCTGCCCCATTGATATCCATGGCATCATCGGTGAGTGTCATGGTGTAACTACTTAAATAGGCAAAGTTGGTATCGGGATAAATAATGATCCGATGATCACCTTCTGTCCAGGTATAATGATCAATAGCAATTTCTGGACTAAAACTGAGTGATGCCTCCACTGAAGCAACATCCATTGTTTTTGAGAACTGGATTGTAAGAAGCGTGCTTACCTCTACCGTATCATCGTGGGCAGGATATACACTGGTCAACACAGGTGGCAATGATGGTAATGGACTTGTCTCAACCGATGTTGCCAGCTCAGACTCATTCCAATAGCGATCCAGCATTGTGGCACTATAAAAATAGCTGGTATTTTCATCCTGAGTACCGTCGAATTGCTCTGTTACTGTAAAAGCTTCAGACCCAAAATAGACACCCACAATATCACTTAAAGTTACAGCGATGTCATCAGTTTGAGATCTGTACAATGCCCACCAATAATCACCTGATGCAGTGTTGTCTGGTGTCACAGTGACATCAAAGGTCAGTGAATCTACAATATCCAGTGATACAACAGGTGTGGGAGGCGTTTCGTCAACAAAAAGTCCATTCCCACGAATCTTGGTTTTTTGGCCGAAAAAGCTACTTCCAGCAACTGGCCAATATTGATAATCCTGCCAACTGCCATAAGAGAAAAATTGGAATCCGTCTACCCAGCTTACTGAGCGGGAGATGTTCACAATACTGGGATGTCTATTCCAGATATTGTTTTGATCCAATATATAAGAGCCTGGACCTGCTGAGAATAGTCTTCCAGCATTTACACCGGGCTGAATAAAGTCACCCCAGCAATAGGGACTATCATTTTGCAACATTCCCAGAAACCCGGCTGAAGTTGTCCAGTGGTAGTGCATGGGAGTTAATTGATCGATAAAACCTTCATTAAACCATAATGCAGCGTCCTGGTAGACAACATTATACCCATTCCAACCGCTCCAGTTGTATTTTCCCAAGGCTGCCACAGATAGTCTAACCCATGGTTTTTGTGTCTGTATTGAATCATGAAGCGAGTGGACGAAGTCAGTGACTGATGATCGCCAGAATTCAGGCCATGAACTGAAGCCTGCTGGAACACCTCCATTGTAGGGATGATCAATATCATATAGATAGCGGCCAGACTGACTATCTCTCAATGATCCGATATGACTGTAGTCAGTTTCTTGATCCAGAGTGCTGACTTCCTCAAGAGCTGTGGGTGAAGCTGAACTTAAGAGTAAATTATCATACTCGTTCCAACGAACATAGTCCAAGTGTATTCCATCAATATCATAGTTGTTAACTATTTCCATGGCAACATCAACCAGATACTCCCTTACCGCAGGCATACCTGGTGAAAGGGCTCTATAAGCTGGCATGGGTATTCCGCTCTCATCCCGACAGACCCAATCTGGATGTTCAGCTGCTGGAGCGCCAGGCACTGTCGAGGCTGCCTGAAAGGCATTAAACCAGGCATGCAATTCCAGCCCTCTGGCATGAGCTTGCTCAATAGCATATTCCAGTGGATCGTATCCAGGAAAACTGCTGCCTGCATATGTCCCCCAGGGTTCATAGGATGAGTTGTAATATGCAGTTCCACTCTGCCTCGCTTGAAATATTACGCTGGTCATATTGGCAGCGACATGATTGTCCATAATGGTTCTGATTCGAGCCTGATTTTGATCAACACTACTACCTGCGCTTATGTGTTCCCAGGTGATCACCCAGGTTGCTCGGAACTCTTCGTTATCGGTCTGAGCCCAAACCATGGAAACCAATAATATGAGTACAATACCAATTGTTCTTAACCGCATGTCTTCCTCCCTTTATTAAATATGGGTGAAGATAAGCAAGAATGCACTTTAAGTAAGTAAATTTAGCATACTAACTGTGTGAGAATTGGATTTGTTTGGATAGAAAGGTATAAAACAAAAAAGGGCGAGTAAAGACTCGCCCTTTTTTAAGAAACAATAAATCGCTCTTATTTTACGAGCAACATATTCTTTGCACTCACTTCTCCGTTAAAGGATAATTGATAGATATAAAGACCCGAACTCAAATCAGATCCATTAAATTGTGCAGTATGATTTCCAGCCTGTAGCTGTTCATTCAGCAGAGTAGCTACTTCCCTACCATTTACATCAAATACTGTCAACTCAACTAAACCATTCTCATGTAGTTCGAAAGGAATGCTGGTTGAAGGATTAAATGGATTGGGGAAATTCTGAGCTAGACTGAAAGTATTTGGAAGCGTGATCACTCGATCAACACCATCTGGAACCTGGTTCCAGATCGTTATGCAATTATATCCAAATTCTGCAACATACATTGTTGCACCATCTGAACTCCATGCGGCTCCACGACCATTAAAGGTACCACCAGCAGCATAATCACCACCAGCTGTTCCAAATGAGTATAGTTCATTGCCATCAGTATCGAAAACAAACCATTTTCCGCCGTGCTCTTCATCACCACTAAAATCGACCTGAGTGTTGGCAGCATAAATATTGCCATCAGGACCCATACTGACATCTTCCGGCCAGATATAGTCGACATGTTGAGTAATACTAGTATCACTTACCACAACGATGGTTGTATCAGTTCCAATAATGGTTGTATCATTGGAAATAGTGACAGTTGTATCCATGACACCAGCTGGTTCCCAGTTACCAAATACTGGAGTAGTCAAATCTGGTTCGTGTGGTAAGATACCGGGTGCATCACTATGATACTTGAATACACCTGCGCCGTTCCAGGTACTTCCAAAATACAGATCAGTTCCATCACCAGAAACGACAATGGCACGGTTGATTTTTGGAAATGCTGTCACAACATCTGTCTGATAAACAAGATCAGAGTTCAACATCTTGACAGGATATCCTGAACTTACACGACCGATATAAATGTTACCGGCATCATCAACAGCTGGTTTAGTCAATGAAGATCCATCTGGATGCTCATATTTGGCCATACCTGTACCATCAGCTGCATTAAGTTTGTACACAGCGCCGTTGCCAAGTGCAACCAGGATGTTGCCATCATGGGCCTTGGTCATACCACGACACGATACAGTCAATGTATCTGTCACACCGCCCACCGTCACAAAATCAATGGGTGAAAATGAAAGTGCATCTCCTGCAGCGTCGACAGCATGAATACCTATTGCTTCTACGGTGTCAGTGGCTGTAGGATAGTATGTTCCGGTTGTAATTCCATACATGGTGTACCATACGTTGCCGCCATTATCAACAACAACACTATGCATACCCCAGGAATTTGAGACTTCAAGTTCTGGATAATCTACCAGTACCTGATCAAACTCCCAACCACCGAATAGAACACTGCTCAACGCAAGAACAGCAATAAATACGGATAGCGTTTTCTTCATGTTTGTCTCCTTCTTCTTGTGTCTTTAATTGTGCCTAAAGATAATTAATGTGAAATCACATTCCATGCTTTAGAGCACATTTAGTTAAATAATTCGTCTTTCTTAATCTCGTCCATAATACACAGCTCCAGCCTGACCCATATCGAGTTCTAAAACTCGCTGGGTGACATCACCACGTGCTTGTCTAACAATATATAAATAGTCACCACTTCCCCATGATAGAGCTCCAATTGGTGATGACAGGATGGGTTCAACAAATGGTGCAAATTGACCATTCTCGTAAACAATCAATGGTGGATCATTCATGTTTCCTAGAAATAGAGAACCTGAAGCTGAGATGGCCATGGATGTTATAGTTAAAGAACCATCCGTGTCGATATCTCCCAGATCCGCTACCAACTCCATTCCAATGAGTTCATCACCAACGATCTCGCTGGACCATATTCCTTTCTGCACAATGGCACCAAGGGTATCTAATACATCTCCAACAACGTATAAATCACCATCAAACACCCGCATGGTTCTCACATTCATACCATAATAGGTGGAATCCACTGTGAATGTTTTTGTATCCACGTCAAATGGAAATATCAAGCCCGAGACTCCAGCCAAAAATATTGAGCCTGTCACATTAAAATCAAAATCCAGAAGCGCTTCAGGCAGTGCCTTAAACCACAGTCCTTCTGAAACATCGGGAGGTGTTATTCTGGAAATAGCGGAGGAAATAATGAAGTAATTGTTACCTGCTGGTCCCATTTTCATTTTTCCAATTCCGGTGAGCAGGGTTGAATTGTAAAGCGCTTTCACACTATCTGGTTGAACTATGTAAATATTCTTATCACCATTGACGAAAATATTGCCTGCGTTATCACTAGAAACTGTGGAGATATATGGATCACTATCGATAAATCCACCTACTTCTCGAACTGCTGAAATAATTTCGAAGGGTGATGAATAGTCACCGAAGTAAAAAGCCCCTCTTACTGCAACTCGGACCTGGACACTATCCCCTATTACGGTTGGAACCTGCACTCTCAGAGAAGTTGTGGTTGCTGAGAGGATGGTTCCAGGTATGCCGTCAAAAAAGACATTGTTATAGTCTCTAGTGGCTGAAAAATTTTCACCAGATATGATGACTACGCCAATACCGGCAAATGCGATATTACCACTGCTAAAATTACTGTCAGGAACAACAGTCGTGATAATTGGATCGAGATTGCCTACGACATCTGGATCGTATATGCTTTTCGGGTCCTCCTCACAGGCTATAAGTATGAAGAAGGCAGCACTTAAAAACACAAGTGGTTGGATAATACTCTTAAATAGTTTCATATGATTATGTCCTGTATTTTGCATAATACGTTACCTCCGATGACTAACGTACAATTATAAATTTCTTGAACGCAGATTGACCCTCTGGCGTCTCAAAATGTGCTATATAAATTCCACTGACAACAACCTGTCGTTGATCGGTGTTTAACCACCAATATTCAGTACCACTCCCGTTGCTATGATCGATCGTTTTGATAAGATCTCCCCTTTCGGTATAAATCCGAATGGTACAGTGACCGGGAACATCAAAAAATGCCAGTTTATCCGGGCTACCAACAAAGGTTTCCTGATGAATGTTAAATGGGTTGGGTACAACCCTAATATCATCCAGAGTACCCGGTTTCCTTTGCAGTGTGGCACCTTCAGTAGTTCTGGTATAAAAACGACTGCTGTGTAACGAACCTGATGGATTAAGAGTGGTGTTATTTTCGCTACCATCATCAAATGCAACCAGGTAATAGTAATACTCCTGCCCCCTTACCGGGGAGATATCATCATAATAATAGCTTAGGGCATTCTCGGTTCCAAAGCCACAGGCATAGATTTCTTCATAGGTTGTGTCAGGCTTTCCTATGGCACGATAAAGGCGATATCCGCCAAAATCAGGATCTGATTCTGAGGGGCTGGCCAACCAGCTGGTATAAATCCTGTCCCCTCCTGATTCAACAGAAAAGCTGCTGGGTGGCTGAGGAGGTTGAGGGATCTGAAAATTTGCATCCCAGTTTCTTTTGGCTCTACCAAAAGTCAGCATCAAAGAATCTTTGCCTGTCTCAACCCAGGAATTTTTATAAGTATCCAGATTTCCAGTTTCTGAGCCATCAGGTAAAAGAAATGGGCCATTGTCACCAGGGGTGTCATAGGCCTGTTTCCAGCGCTCACCTATCAATTCACACATCTGACGGTTTAGTCCGTTGATTCCTTCAGCCTCCACGATGGTCACACTTTCACCAGGTCCCAGATCAAAGGGTCCATAAGTCAACATGACGTTGGTGCCTCCCCCATCATTGTGAACCTTATAGGCATCATCAAAGAAGTCTCCGAAGGCCTCATCCATTCTGGTCTGTCCACCCTTATTGCTACCAAATGGAACTCCGCTGAGCATCTCATAGACACTTTTCATTTCGGGAGCATCTTCCAGACGTTGATCACCAACATCCGGGTAGGTATCACCAGCGTGCCACCCTAAAAAGGTGGGTTGATGGATCCAATCCTGACTGTCGGTGGGCGATCTATCCACATGGATGGCCACAGAACCGACATGATGGGGTGACGTCAGACGACCAGTTTTTGTCATATCTGGACCACCCAGATTGTCAAAGGCATTATTTTCACCTTGACCAGCCCAGGAGAATCCTGCTCTCAACCAATCAACTATGGGATTTGCAGGTGTAATTTCCTCTGTATAATGTTGAGGGTAGTTTTCACCCCGACGCGTGACCCAGGAATGTTTTCCCCAGCTTTGACCATCACCGATGGTCCAGCTGGCTTCTCGACCACCAGAATAACGTGTACCCCAACCAAATCGAACACCCCTCAGGGTATCGTTCAATTCAATCACATCATCACTATTGGCATTTCCAGTATTAGTGAAGGTAAATTCCTTGATAAAGTAATTATCATGATACTGCTGACTGAATGCGTAGACTTTGCGTGTCATGGTCAATCCCATTGAAGAATTGACAACATTGGTAATGACCCGATCAGCTATGAGATCTGGATCAATATTATCAATTTCCCCTGCATAGATGACGCGTAAATCGTTTCCATCTACAAAAACATTGGGAGGAGCGAATTTGGCAGTCTGTGTCAGTTCCATGGGAAACAATCCAGTCTCTGCGGCTCCAAGCGTGTAATAGATACTGTAATATGGCCAATAGACGCCTCTGGGATCGTTAAAATTCTTAACTGCAGCCCAGGCTCGTTTGATCACGGCGTTGTCTTGATAAGGGTAATCAGCTGGCCAGATGAGACCTTCATAGTAGGAATTATTCCAGGCTCTTTCTGCCCCATAGGCCGAGAAATGACTCTGCAGAGATCCAATCCTAACATATCTCTTGGCTGCAGCATCAATTTGGGCATAAATATTTGCAGCCAACAGCAACAGGATGGATAGTGAGAGTAAGGTCTTTATATTGATTCGATTCATCAGAAGTTAAACCTCAACCCAAACGTGAATTGTCGGGGGTTTAAGAAGGTAAGTGATCGATAGTTGGGCATATCGATATATGATTTGCTTTCGCGTCGGCGCTCGTTATCTGCTGCAATTTGAGGATCATTATCAGGATTTGGCACCAGAGGATCGTAAGCTATATCATCTTCACGATATACTCCCACATAATCATCCCCATGATTGATGCCCTCTTCGAAATAAAAGTTGAGCGAGCTGAGATAATCAGCATAGTCAAATTGATCCGAAAAGCCGCTATAGCTAAGAACCTTATTATCAAGGAGATTGTCAATATCGCAAAATGCCACGAGGGTTAAACCTCCAGCAGAAATAGCTTTCTGAATACGTAAATCCACATCCCATTGAGACATCCATTGTATAAAGACATCGCCTGCCTCAGGCGACTTATAAAGAAATTCCAATCCCGTTTTACTACTGGCCAGGAAACTAAGTTCAAATCCTTCTGCCGGATACATTCCGGCCAAGGACGGTCCAAATTTATCAGGAGTTTTCATGGATAAATTTGCCCGAAAATAGGGTTGCGCTCTGGGTTTGCTATCTACGACATTGTAGTTTTCATAATCACGTTGTTCCTGAGGGTTCTGGAACTGACGTAACAAGCCAAAATAACCGTTGGTCGTTACCATATAGGTATAGTTGATAAATCCAGAGAATATGCGACCCTTTGGTTTACTCAGAGTGATTTCGACACCCCGGATGTCCTGATAATTATTGCTTTCTGCCTTACGATAATTGACAGAACCAGTGGCATTTTTATAAATCACCCAACCTGGTTGTTGTGTGATATCCTTATAGTAGGTGGCTAAATCAAGTATGTAGGTATTGCTAAATCCATGAGAGTAACCCAATTCATATGCAATGGTCCGCTCCTGTTCCAGTTCAGGGTTGCCCAGATTAGTGACCAATCCATTGGACTCTCTCTGAAGTCTGAACCGGTAAGTTGAGCCAGCCTCTGAATAAAAATGTCCATAATTGAAGTACAATTTAGAGTGATCCGTTATTGGATGTGAAATTCCCAATCTTGGACTCAGGGTAAATGTGGATTTTGCATCTTGTTTTTCTGCTAATTCCTCAAGATTACTTCCCAGACCTTGCTTAAAAAGATCATCATAGGCATTCAGTTCATACACATCAGTATTGGCTGATGAAAATTCTGCTCTTAGACCCAGGTTGGCGATAAACCCCTCAAACTCAAGCTTATCCTGGACATAACCACTTAATCTGATGGGAGTCACATCATAGTTCATGGTCCTGGACCAGGTATCCTTATCACTCTCGGTATAGGATCTTATCTGAAGATCATAAAAATTAGCCTGTACCCCCATCTTGATCTGATTACTGGAATTGATCTGGTCGGTATAGTCTGCCTTCAGGAGTGTAGAGCTGGTGTGACTGGTATCTCGCCCCAGACTCATCCAATCGGCAGAATTGTACCCATAAGGTGACTCATCGTGATAGAAACCTGGAAATATTTCAAGTTTCGTAGTGTCACGAGCATCCATCTCATAAGTCTGGTACTGGGTTTGACCATGTTGAATGATAATTTCATAGTAAGAGTCAGAACTCAGCATATGGTTATAACTCACGTCAAATCGTCCTCTAAAGACAGAGTAGGGACTATAATAAGCAGGTGTAAACAGCCCTGCCGATGTCACCAGATTAGCCACGCTATAGGTACCGCGTAAAAGATTTCCCTCTGGGACCGTCGTCCAGTTATATCGGTTCACGGAGTGCTCTTCTGAGTAGAGCATGGTGGCTACCAGTTTCTGATTCGTGCTTAAATCATAATTCAATTTAAGACGAGTAGAATTGGAGCTGTATCCATCTCTGGATAAGGGTACAATAAATTGTTCGTTTTCATTTCTTACGGATAAATAAAATCTAAGTTTTGAAATCCCTGGAATAGGACCACCAAAACCCATATCCAGGGTTTGATCTGGTTTGGTAATTTCACCGGTTCTACGATGTTCATATATCCATTCCTGTTGGGCCGCCGTGGCAGTCATGCCTGTTTCTGGATTGTTATATGAATTCCATCCTTCAAAATTAGGATACTGATCTTGAGTATATGCATCCCAACCACCGCTTCCAGTTCCCGTCCAGGCAACATCATCATCCAGATAGGGACGCATAAAATATGATTCTTCATCATAGGGTGATATGCCATAATGCTTGGGAGCTGCAGGGCTATTCTGATAGTAGAACGATGCTGAATAATGATCTGCTGGACCCTCGGCTGTCACAATGTTTACAATACCGGAGCGAATGTTGCCATACTCAGCATTGAATCCACCTGATTGGACCTGAATCTCTTCTACTGAGCTCAAACTCAAGGTGGTTACTGGGGCATTCGAACGACTGTCATTGGATAGAAATCCATCCACCATAACCGCAGTCTGGGAAATCGAGCCTCCCCTGACCTGCATATTTTCAACACCAGCCTGAACACCCAGTACCGCATCCACTGAAGAGATGGGCCATTGTTGTATTGATTCAGAATCTACATTCAACTGACTTCCTGATAGATCCTTGGCCACAATGGGTCTTTCGCTAATAACAGTAACTGCTTCCATACCAAGAATTTCAGATGACATAGATAAATCAATGGTCGATGTGAGCCCCATGACGACATCGACGTTTTGCATAACCAGAGGAGCATATCCAATCATAGATGCCCGTAATTCATGTTTACCTGGACGAACATTTAATATGGCATAATAGCCATCTATATCAGTGGCAGCGCCAGTACCTAGATTAGAGATGAAAATATTCACACCAATCAGAGGCTCACCACTTTCTGAATCAGTGACATGACCACTAATCTTACCCGTGGTGGCTGAAATTAATGTGTTCACGCAAATGAACAGGAATAACACAAGACGTGTTATCTGATTATTCATACTTCCCCATCACTCACATTATATCGAGAATCTGACAGTCATCCGTTGCACATCGCCCAAACGCCCAAAGGGCTCATAGGCATAGTCGAAGGCAAGACCGAATTGTTGGATTCCGATACCAAAAGAAATATCATTTTCATCATTGGCAGACATGTATCCTGCACGCAGGGCTAGCATATTGATAGGCTTGTATTCCAAACCAATTCTAAGTTGTTCTGCATGTGAGCGATAATGAAGTACATCCAGACTGACCAGCATGGATTGCTCACCCATCCTGTTCCTGAGCAACTCAAAGGCATCCATTGATATACCAAGCGTAAAGGTCAGGGGTAATTGGAAACCTTCCTTTTCGAAAATAACTTCATTTGAGAAATTTTTCACGGACATGCCAAAAGCCAGGGACTTCCAACCTGTCTTATAGATGGTACCAAAATCAAAAGCATTGGCGAAAGCCAGATGAGATTTGACAGTATCAGGGTTGCCTGCATCGTCGGGGTAGATACTTTTTCCATAGTTGAGACCGATGTACTTGACATGAGCGCCAACCGAAAATTTATCATTGAGAGACTTGGCATAACCAAATCCTGCAGCAAATGCAGAAGGTGTGAGTATCTCAGTATCGATATAGCCCAGATCATTGTCCCATCGCTGAGTTCCCTGAATTTCTCCATAATCAACTGAAACAAAGGAGAGTCCGAAAACACCCCATTCGCCTGTTCCTGGTTTAAAGGCAGCCGAAAAGGAGTTGTATGCAATATCTGCAAACCATTGATTCTGACTGGCCATCAAGTCAACGCTGGGAGCCATTCTGGCCATACCGGCAGGGTTAAAGAAAATAGATGCAGAGTTTGATTCAACCGTGGTCAATGCCCCAGCCATACCTCCCGCTTTTGCATCAGAATCAACACTTAGAAATTGGGCCCCTGATTGTGCCAATTTCACCTGGGAAAAGACAGGCGAACCACTACTCAGGAGGATTAGCAGAGCGAATAGGGCGTAAATAAATTGAGAATTCCTTGTACGCTTCATGTTATTCTCCCTCCACGATAGCTAGGTGGTGACTCCACTCCACAGCAGATTCATGGGGTCGGAATCGCAATAGATACATGTCCTCTTCCAGTTCAAAGACCTCACGAACCTTTACTGAGCTACAGTAGGAGATGGTTTCCATTGAAATTGAATTGTCTATGGGAACAACCAGGGTTCCCTCAGAGTCCCAGATAAAAATTGATATGTATTCATCCAGGTTAAATATTAGAGTTTTATTGAGCTGACCCGATCTATCCCACAGGATAAAGCCAGCATCTATGGCATTTGACAAATTCAGATAGTTTAGTGAATCAGCATATTCCAGATAAAGCGAATCGGCCATCAATTGCTCCAGAGCAACATCGTAGCCTGGACCATCGGCAAAATATTTTCCACTTGGTGCACTCGAGAAAGTGGAGATATCTCCTCCACGAATCCGGTTGAGTTTAAGGTCAGTATTTTGTTTTACAATTTCACCGTCAAATTGGATATGCCAAACATCAGAGCTTGTCACCAATCCCAATTCAAAATTTAGATAGGCTGGTGTGTTCGCAATACCTAGCACCAGTACGGTGTCTCTAACAGCTGATGCAAAACTGGGAGTGCCGCTGGCATTATAGAGATATTCCACTTCCACACTGTCTACAGTATTGGATGGTTCATCATACACCAATGATCTGAATTGTAGTGCACCCAGTGTATCGGCACCCTTAGTAAACACATAGATATCGCTGAGAATCAAATGATCATCATCAAACCAGCTACTGCTGATGCGCTCAGAAGAGATGAGTGCTGATTCGATGTCATATCCTGACCAAGCCGGACTGAGATGCGCCATGTCATAGGTATCAATTGATACTTCTAAAGTATCATTTATCAACGCGCAGGCGGCAACTTCTACATCACTCATTTCATAGGTCTTTTCTTCAAAATCCTCACATGATGTGAACAGTGCTGCCACCATGAACAGGAAGACAAAAGGACGCATATTTTTTCTATTTAGGTAAGTCATAAGTGCTCCCCTTATCGGATAACTATAAATTTTCGAAAAGTCGATTGACCTTCTGGAGTTGAAAAATGGGCAACATAGATACCACTGGAGACAACCTGTCTGTATTTGGTAATAGAATCCCAGGATTCATCACCACTATTGTCGTTGTGCTCAATGGTTTTTATTAAATCACCGCGTTCTGTATAAATACGAATCGTGCAAACACCGGGAATATCATAAAAATACAACCGATCTACTCCAGACTCACTGAATTGGAGCTCTCTCGACTTGATATTATACGGGTTTGGTACCACACGAATCTGACTGAGTTGATCTCCAGCAGGTCGCTTAAGCGATGCCCCTTTATTGGTCATCGTATAAAATTTGCTACTGTAGAGAGGTGCTCCAGGGGATACTTGATTCGTATTTCCATCGTCGTATGAAACAACATAGTAGAAATATTTAAACCCACGCTTGGCCTTTATATCGGCAAATTCATTGGTAAGGTCATCAACATCACAGGAGAATATCTCCTCATATGTCGTATCTGGCTTATGAATCGCCCTAAATACTTTATAGCCCATAAAACCAGGATGCATCTCCGCGTTTGAATCCCAGGACAGGCCAATCTGATCACCACCTGAAGTGACAGTAAATTCAGCTGGTGGGGGTGGTGGCTCGGGTACAGCATAGTCGGATGCATAGGTATCCATGGCTCGGTGAAATGTCTGGAAAAGTGAATCCTCACCTGTAAATATCCACTCATTCTTGTATTCGTCCTTGGTTGCTGGAATCGATCCATCGGGATTCAAGAGATCACCAACAGCAACACTGCCATCGAACCAATTCCCCCCTACTTCGTAACACATCTCTCGATTAATACCTGCGGCGGCTTCAGCCAGGACAATATGGATTTTCTCGCCTGGAGCGATATCATAGGGTCCAAAGGCATGCAGTTGTGAATATCCACCAGGATCAGTGCCCCAGGTGTCTGCGTAACTGTTCCCCACTGCTTCAGCGTGTGATTCAGAGGGATGACCTGCAGCCATATGGTTATATCTCTCCTGCATTTTGACAGGATTGAATTGATCATTGCTTTGGGTAATAGGCTCGTCAGAACCGGTGTACAAGGTGGTTGTTGGCTGATATAAATCATCGGTTTGATCCGTAGTAGATTTATCAGCATGAATGGTAACCACGCCCACAAAATGTTGTGCACTAAGGTGACCATCGCCCCCATCTCCATAATATGGAGATCCGAGGTTATCATGGCCATCGGCTGCCTGAGAATGCAATCCATGCCAGGAATAGAGCGCACGGATTTCATCGTCTGCTGGAATCTCTCCAATCACCTCGTTCATAGTGTTAGCGCCCCAGGCAGTATTCTGAGGTGCCCAATATCCACCGGCACCGTATGGACCGCTCTCTCTTGTGGGCGCATAACGATACTGCATTCCGAAGTACACACCGGTGAGCGTTTCACTAAATGAAGATCCATTCACATCATATATACCCGTATTCTCAAACACATAATCGAAGACATGATAGTTATCATGATTTTGATTCGAGAATCCCCGGATGGTTCGTGTCATGGTAATACCAGTAGAGGTATTGATAATATTTACGATTTTGCGATCCTCGATCATGGTAGCGTCCACACTATCCACAATATCCAGATATTGAAGCGTACTGGCTGGATCACCATCTACAAACACCGCGGGGTGATCATATTTGCCATACATCTTGAAGGTTTGGATCAGGATCTCTGTTTTGCTATCCACTGGACCACGTGGCCCCACATGAGCCACCTTATAGTCAAATTGGCTGCTTATCTGGGGATCAAAGAAATTAGTTGTCCCAATCCATAAACCTTTGGCAGCCTGAGCGTCTTGAGCGCTAAACTGTGCAGGCCAGCGGAGACCATCCTGTTGATCCCGGATTTGTCCTGTCCGTCCAACTTCTACCTCGCTACCCTCTTCAGAATACCAGTTATGCAAATTACCGACAGCAATCCACTTGCTCTCGGCGGCAGACATAATATTTACCATCAGACCTATTCCGACCAATATGCCAAGGGTCTTCCAATAAATCTTACTTCTCATTTTATAAGCCATCATAAATTTATTTTCCTTATTCATGCATCGCATTCTTCTAGAAATCATAAGAAATATTTAGACCCAAAAAGATGTCTTGGGGTGAAAGAAAAATGAATGAACCCTGGTTGGGCATATCGATATATGCTTTATCCTCAACCACTTCATTCAGATAGCTCGATCCAACCTCTTCCCAGCCACTGATGTGATCGAATTGCAGGTAAGTCTCGGTAGCTGCATCATAATAAATCCCGCGCTCACTACGAGCATCATCAGACAACTTTTCCACATCAGCAATCCACTCAATGGGTACAAAAGCTACATCGTCAGGTCTTACGTCGCCTGGCTTATCATTGTGATCGATTCCGGGAAATACGGGTTCGCCGATAGCTTCCAGTTTGTCTTCAGAAAGCAATAGGGAACCTAAATAGAAGTCATAGTCATGAATATCTTCGAATCCGTACCCACTAAAGGTTTTAAGATTCAAGGCATTATTGATATCAGCAAAAAACTTGATACTCATATTTCCTGCTTTGAAAATTTTGGAGATCTTCAAATCAACTGATCTTGAATCCTGCCATCTAAAATTGTAAGCAATACCTTCTATGCCCCTGGGATTATATGAAAACCAGGATCCAGCTCTCCAGCTGCTCAATACATTGAGATGCCATTCCGCCAGAGGTTTTTGGCTGAAAATCGTGGGTCCAAAATTGCGAGGTGTGTGAAAATCAACCACTGATTTTACCCGAGGGGTGGGCCGTGGCTTACTCTGTACTGAATTATTCTTCAGATAATCTCGCTGTTCGCTGGGATTCTCATAGTATTGCTTCACACCAAAATAACCTGAAGTATTCACACGGTACTCGAAGTTGACATTTCCAGTAATCCAGTCACCCACCATTTTAGATACATCAGCTTCAAAACCCCTGATATCCTCATAACTGTTGGCTGTGAGATGGCTATAGTTTACCTGACCGCTCGCACTAATGTATCGTGTCCAATCCTGCTGATCCGTGATATCCTTGTAGTAGGCAGCCAAATGGATGAGATATGTATCAAACAAGGCATGATCATAGCCCAACTCATAGGAAATAGTTCTGGCTTGATCCAGGTTTGGATCACCAATAGTCGACAGTTGCGTAAGGTCTTCAATTTCTCTGTCTCCATTAAGGACCACCTTCCGCTGGACCCTGAAAAGACTTTCAGTAGTGGGAACTTGTCTGTAATGGCCATAATTGAAATACAGTTTCGAATTGATGGTAATGGGATGTGAGATCGCCAAACGGGGACTCAGATAAAATCGTGGCTTCACATCCTCTTTTTCAAAAGAATCCTCGGCTGACTGGCTATAACTCGAAGAGTAAAAACTTTCATCATAGGGTTCTACTTTGTACCATGAGGTATTGGGGCTAATAATCTCAGCATTTAGACCCAGAGAAGCGATAAATCCCTCAAACTCCATTTTATCCTGTAGATAAGTAGTAAATCGATACGGTGTGTAGTACATCCGTGACCAATAATTTCCCTCAGGTAAAAAGTAGTTTAATGACCCAAATTCCATTTCGAGATCATCATAGACAAAATCAAAACCAGCTTTGATCTGGTTATTTTTGTTTACCTGGTTTACATAGTCTCCACTTAAAGAAGTTGTTTTAACAATTGATTGATCTCGTGAAGTACTAACTGCACCACCCATATTCATATTTCCGTCAATCGTACTTACAGGAGTACCATAGAAGCCTTCTGGCGCTTCATCCACAAAATATCCATCAAATATCTCATAGACCTCGTCAAGATTTCTGTCGGGTCCAGGACCTGTATCATATTGTTTCTTTATGTGTTTCAATATGATTTCATAATAGGAGGAAGAGCTGAGCAAGTGTGTGAATTTTGCTGAGTAAGTGGCATGTGATACCTCTGTCGGAGCCCAATATTGATTAGAGTACAATCTCCAGGGCATGGTGAAACCTGAACGGTTAACCTGTGATGCCAGATTCCATACGGAGGACATATAACTGGTTAGGCCACCTCTGGATGATGTGGTTGCAGTTAGGTTACCAGCCATATAAGTGAAATTAAGTTTCTTGGATTTGTCAACATCAGAAGTCAGGCGTAGCAAGGTTGTTTTGGACAGGGTTCCACTTTCTGAGACGGGATAGAGGTATTCATTGTTTTCCTGACGATATGAAAGAAAAAATCTCAAATTGCCCAGACCTTCGCCAATAAATGGAACGGGTCCCCCAAAACCACCATCAATATTCATGTCCGGATTGACAATGTTACCAGGTTTGCGATACTGCCATTCAAATAATCTCTTTGCAGCGGATGGTGATAAATCATCACTGGGATCATCATTTGCAAGAGAGGCTTCCGAAACTGCGTTCCAACCAACAAATGAAGGATATTGACGCTGTGTATATTTATCCCAGGCTGTATACTCGCCATCTTCATTGAAATCTGTAAAGGTTTCACCCTCATCCCAAAAACCATTGTTGTTTGCATCTGTATAGGTTTCACCGACTTCAGTACCGGTCCAGGCTACTGCGTCATCTAGATAAGGTCTCAAATAGAAGGAATCTTCATCATAGGGAGATATACCGAAATGCTTCGGCTCTGCTGCACTATGCTTGATAGTCAGGGTTCCGCTGTAGCCACCACTTCCATCTTTGGTTACCACATTGACCACACCTGATCGAACGTTTCCATATTCCGCACTAAAACCACCGGTTTGCACTGAAATTTCTTGTACTGCGCTGAGCGGGATCCCCGTAATGGGTTTATTGGTCCTCTCATCTTTCAACTCAATCCCATCAATCATGAGAGCTGTTTCTTCGGTTCCACCACCCCTGACAGAAAAACCACTCACTCCAGCCTGAAGCGTCAATACTTCCGAAATACTTGTGACAGGTAATTCTTCAATTCCTTCAGCCGTAACGCTACGCTGGCTGGCGGCCACATCCATCTTGATAACTTTACGCTCAGCGACAATTACCACAGATTGACCTTCAAGCACTTCTTCGGCCAATTCAATATTTACTGTCTGAGTTCGATCGATTTCTACTCGGATATCCTCAATTGTGGTCTGAGAATAGCCAATCATCGTCGCCTTTAAAGTTTGATAACCCGGTGGAACATTTAGTATGACATAATAACCTGTAATATCAGTTACCGCCCCGAGGCTGGTTCCTTCAACAATGATATTGACACCGATCATGGCCTCACCGCTGGTCTTCTCAACCACTTCTCCTGAAATTTTGCCGGTGGTTGCTGCCATTAAAGTGGATGCTAGGGCTAACATGATAAGGAATAGACTGACTTTTCTCATATATCGTTCCTCAGGCTGTGAAATTCTATGATGGGTTATCTGTGAACCCATCAAATTCCGGATAAAATATTTGGTATTAATATTCATATTTTTATTGATTCGACCCATTTGAATCGAGAGTGAAAAAAAATTGGACAAGATTGTAAAACCTTGACAAACACATGAATGTGCATCCCCATCAATTTTGTATTGCTGAAATATAGGGATTCAATCAGTTAATACTAATTATTTATTAACTACAAGATGAGGTTCCAGTGACTGGCGTATCCTGTTGTTATTTATGCTACTAAGAAAATCCCCATAACGAAATATAGAGTAGATTTTCCCAAGTTTTAACGTGAATTATTCTCGCTGGGAAAGGTTTAAATCAATGTGCTTCTAACCAGTTGTCACCGATTCCAATATCTACTGTCAGAGGAATATCCAAATCAACGGCGTGTTCCATGGTCTCCCTAACGAGTTGAGTAAGCGTTTCAATTTCATCATCTGGCACTTCAAATACCAATTCATCATGGACCTGGAGGATCATCTTACTCTTTAGATTTTCAGCCTTTATGCGCTTATGAACTTGAATCATGGCCAATTTAATAATGTCAGCTGCGGTTCCCTGAATAGGCATATTGGTAGCGATGCGTTCTGCCCCTTCCCTGCTCATTCTATTGGAGGCATCAATATCCGGGACAGGCCGTTTTCTACCAAAGAGTGTCTGAACAAATTTATGTTCCCGGGCGAATTCGATAGTCTCATCCAGGTAATTCCGAATACCGGGGTAGGTGTTGAAGTAATCACTGATCAATTCAGCTGCTTCGCCTCTTGAAATTTCCAGTTCGTTGGACATCCGAAATGGACCAGCCCCATACATGATACCAAAGTTAACTACCTTGGCACGGCGACGTTGGTCGTCTGAGACACCAAATAGGTTGGTGCCAAACACATGTGCTGCAGTGGCCGTGTGAATATCTTCACCATTTTTAAAGGCTTCAATCAGACGCTCATCTTTTGAGTATTGGGCCATGAGTCTGAGTTCAATTTGGGAATAATCAGCCGCCAGAATTTTCCATCCGCTGGATTGAGGTCGGAAAGCCTTGCGGATGTCCCGACCCAATTCTGTTCTCACCGGGATGTTCTGAAAGTTAGGATTGGTGGAACTCAAACGCCCTGTTGCTGCTATGGTCTGATTAAAATTGGAATGAATGCGACCTGTTTTTTCGTGAATCAGCAGAGGTAAAGTATCAGTGTAGGTCGATTTGAGTTTTGCAACTTGTCTGTAGTCCAGCATATAACGTGGAATAGCATGTTCCTTGGCCAGTATCTGGAGAACATTCACATCAGTGGAAAAGCCTGTCTTGGTCTTGCGTATGGGCTTGATACCTTTTTTCTCAAAAAGAATCTCAGCCACCTGACGTGGAGAAGCCACATTAAATTCTTCACCGGCTTCTTCGAAAATAGCTTTTTCAAGTCTGACCAATTCTTTACCAAGACTCTCTGACATATCATTCAGAATACCGGCATCCACAAAGGTACCTTCACGTTCCATATCCATGAGCACAGGAATCAAGGGCAGGTCGATATCATCAAGAACCGAGTTGAGCTGGTCCTTCTCAATTTTTTCCGAGAGAATATCATAGAGTTGAAATGAAATATCTGCATCTTCTGCAGCATATTCACTAATTACATCCAGGGTTACCAGATCCATGGTGATTTGCTCTTTGCCCTTGCCTATCAGCTCTTCGATGTGAATTGGGTCTATACCTAGATATTGGACACTGAGGTCATTCATCCCATAGCCACGACCGCCTGGATTCACCAGATACCCTGCAATTTGTGAATCGAACCCAACTCCAGTGACATCAATTCCATAGCTTTTCAACACAGAAAGATCGAATTTGAGATTATGCCCCGTCTTCTTGATGGTCTCTGAATCCCAGAATGGTTTGAGTTCTCTGAGGACAATTCCAATATCATCAGGCGTAAAACAGCCATCAGGTGGGTTTGGATATTTCACGGCGATATAAACGGCACTATTGGCTTCCCAGGCAAAGGACAACCCTACAATTTCTGTAGTGAGTACATCCAGACTGGTTGTTTCAAGGTCGAAAGCCACCATCTGCTTGGTTTTAAGGGTTTCCACCAGTTCTATTAGTTCAGGAATGTGCTTCACAACAGTATAGTTTCGAGATCTCTCCTCACGAGCTGGCTCATCACCTGTTGAGTAAAGTGCACGTACATCATCCAGGGGCTTCATGAGATTGAATAGCTCAAATTCCTGGAACACGCTGCGGGCTGCATCAATATCCATGGATTCAATGCGAATCTCTTCCCAGCTTGGCATATTATCCATATCCGTTTTTATGGTGACCAATTCTCTGGATAAGAGTGCCTTATCTTTGTTCTCTTCAAGTTTGAGCTTCAATTTTGGATTTTTAACATCCTCAAGCTTCTCATATAGCTCAAGCATGCTTCCATGTTCCTGAATCAGTTTTACGGCCGTTTTAGGGCCAACACCGGGCACACCTGGAACATTATCAGAGGCATCACCCATGAGTCCCAGCAAATCGATAATCTTTTCAGGTGGAACCCCCCACTTCTCTTCAACATAGGCTGAGGTCCAAACCACATTGTCTTTTGGATTCACAATTTGAACATTGTCGTTTACCAATTGAGCAAAATCTTTATCACCTGAAAGCACTTTTACTTCAAACCCCTGTTCTGCACCGAGTTTTGAGATGGTTCCAATAATGTCATCAGCCTCAAATCCTTCACGCTTCAGATATGGAATGTTTAGTTTGGTGACGATATCATCAATGACAGGTAATTGGGCTGCCAGATCATCAGGCATTTTTTCACGGGTGGCTTTGTATTCCGGATATTGTTTGTGTCGGAATGTCTTTTCCTTGGTGTCCATGACCACTGCCAGATACTCTGGATTCTCCCGGGTCATAAGTCGCAGCATGGCATTCATGAACCCAAAAATAGCACTCACCAGTTGCCCCTTGGAGTTGATTAGGGGATTTTTGATAAAGGCAAAATGAGAACGATAGACCAGGGCTGATCCATCAATTAAATATATTACTTTAGATTTTTTATCGGTCATGATATATCCTGCTTATGGTTGAATTTGCTGAGATATAAACATTTCGACTTGCTTATGCCAGCATGAATTGCCCATTTGGCTGGATTGAATCAGTGTTTAGTTGATATCACTCAGGGCAATAAGATTATCGGACACTCCGGAGGCATACAATTCGTATGCACCTGCATCATCGATTCTCAATTTGACAATACTTCCCACCTCAAATACGCCAGTAATGACTACCTGTTGATCAATCTCAGGTGCATCCCAGATAGTACGACCCAGCATTTGCTCATCATCGTCTGGATCGGGACTGTCTATGATGATATCCAGTTCTTGACCTATCAAAGCCTGATTATTATTGAAGGCAATGCTATGCTGGAGATCCATGACGGCATCCATTCTCTGGATCTTCACATCCATGGGAACATCATCTTCCAGATCAGCCCCGCTGGTATCCTCTTCCTCAGAATAAGTGAACACACCAAGACGGTCAAATTGAATTTCTTCCAGGAAGTTCAACAGGGTATCAAAATCTTTCTCCGTTTCCCCGGGAAAGCCAACAATGACAGAGGTTCTTAATTTCAGCTGAGGTATCTCCTGCCGCAGTTCCAAAAGTAATCTACGTAGGCCATCAGCATCCAGCCCCCGCTTCATTGAAGTGAGCATATTTGTGGAGGCATGCTGAACCGGAATATCCAGGTAAGGCAGTATCCGCTTGGCGTTTTTAAAGATAGGAATAAGCTTCCTGGAAAAATGGGAAGGGTGAGCATAGTGCAAACGGATCCAATCCAGGCCTTCAATCTTGTCTAATTCAGCCAATAGTTCATGGAGGTAACGCTTGGGTCTCAGGTCCCAGCCGTAGGTAGTCGTGTCTTGTCCAATGACCATCATTTCTCTGACACCACGAGCCACCAGTGATTTGGCTTCACTCACTAGAGAATCCACTTCCCGACTTCTCTGTTTGCCACGCATGAGAGGTATTGCACAAAAACTGCATACATTGTCACAACCCTCACTGATTTTAAGATAGGCATAATGACGTGGAGTCAGGAGTTTTCTCCGATGATCCGGATCATCAGCCAGGTGGGGTTTGGATGCGATATACTCAAAAATATTCCGAAAATCCTCTGTGACAAAAAACTTGTCAACCTCAGGCATTTCCTGGGTTAGCTCTTTCTTGTAACGTGCTGATAGACAGCCTGCTACAAGTAGCTCTTTAAGTTGACCGTCGGTTTTTAATTGGGCAGCTTCAAGAATGACCTCAACCGATTCCTGCTTGGCGTCACCGATAAAACCACAGGTGTTGATGATGATGGTATTGGCATCCTCAGGTTCATCAACCAGTTCTATGCCAGCTGATTCAAGCCCACCTGCAATGATCTCACTATCAACGGTATTCTTCACACATCCCAAACTGATGATGTGGACTTTTTTATTAGATTGAGGCATTGTCAGATTTTTCCTTGGATGCAGTAGGCTGGTAGCATGCTACCAGCCTACGACCCTACCTCAAATAATGCCTGCACATAGCTCGCAGCATCAAAATCCTGTATATCTTCCTTTTGCTCTCCAATACCAATGTATTTCACAGGAATATCAAGGTTGTGGTGAATGGCTATGGCTATCCCACCCTTGGCGGTTCCATCCAGTTTTGTAAGAAAGAGATGATCGACTGGTGTGACCTCTGAAAACTGGCGAGCCTGGATAAGACCATTTTGCCCCGTGGTGGCATCAATAGTCAAAACAGTTTCATGGGGAGCACTGGGTATAACTTTTTTAACGACACGCTGGATTTTATCCAATTCAATCATGAGATTCTTCTGAGTGTGCAATCGCCCTGCAGTATCAATGAGAACCACATCTATCCCCCGCTGATTGGCACTTTGAAGCGCATCATAAACAACTGCACTTGGATCTGCAGCATCTTTTTTGGTGAGTTCAGCGCCACTTCGTTCTGACCATATCTCAAGTTGCTCTATGGCAGCTGCACGGAAGGTATCTCCGGCTACCAGAAGCACGCTTTTGCCCTGACTGGTATAGTGGTAGGCTAACTTTCCTATGGATGTAGTTTTCCCGGTTCCATTCACACCCACAACAAGGATAACATGGGGTTTTTCCGTAGTTTCGGTTGGGATTTGCTTCACCTCCATACGACGCATAATGTCGGATTTTAGAAATTCCACCACTGAATTCATTTCAACCACCTGGTTGAGGGGAAAATTCATACGCAGATCTTCAATAATCTCAATGGAGAGTTCTACACCAATATCCGCAGAGATGAGAATTTCTTCGATCTCCTCCAGCAATTCATCAGTTAGGGGTACTGATCCAGTAAATAATTTGCTTATACGGTTGTTAAACTGTGTACGTGAACGGCTTAAACCTTGTTTAAGTCGATTAAATGCAGACGAAAAAATCATATCTTGACACTTTATTTAATGATTAATAATCAGGTGTTACGAGGGTTTCTTGACATCAACCTGATAAAGATGGTAATAACGTTTCAAATAGAAAAACAGGGAGAAAGAGCCAACAACCACCGTAAGATAGAGTATATAATCAGCCCATGGATGCAGCTCAAATATCATAAGTATAAAGGTAATACTGGTGAGGAATATGGACCATTTACCGGTTCGATTTGCTTGCATATCACGCTTTGAATCTTTGCTGACATAGTATCCTAAGCCAAATATTAACAGTTCTCTAATTATGATAAAAGCCACAAACCAGCCCGGTATAGCCCTGGCAATTGGTTTTGCAAAAAACAGCACACCAAATACCACAATTTTATCAGCCATTGGATCAAGGAATTTCCCAAACCGACTCACTTCATGATAAGAACGTGCAAACCAGCCATCTAGATAATCAGAAAACATAGCCAGAATGATCCAGAAAACGGCCCACAGCGGGAAATCTGCGACGCCACCTTCCCATCTATTCAATAAATACACCAGGGGGAACACCATAAAAGCTCTAGCCAATGAAGTCAGATTAGCAGCGGTGAGAAACTTTTTTATGGTTGCATAGTTTACCATTTATTGACTAAACCTAACTCCGTATTTCTCTAATTCAAAGTTGGGGTCAGAAATTAGTTCCTCAGTCCGACCCGCTCTGGCAATTTTTCCATTAATAAGACAGATAATATCCGATGATTGCCTTACAAATTCAGCATTGTGCGAGATAATGATTACCCTCGCATTCGTGCCGGCCAAATTATGTAATTTTGATAGAAGCACCATGTTTTCTTTTGTTGTAACACCAATCTCTGGTTCATCAAGAATCAAACGGGCTGGTTCTAGATAAAACACACAAACCAGTGCCATGCGTCGTCGTTCTCCCCCACTCATGAGTAGAAAGGGAAAATGAAGCATGCCTTCTGGATCGGAGAATCCAAGTTCTTCAATGAGACTCACCAATCTAGTTTGATTTATTTCCTGTGATAGCAAGGCACTAAGCTGTTCACTTACGTTTTCAGCAAATAGAAACCGGTCAAGATGCTGAGGTAAATAATACCACTTTTCATCTGAGTTATGTGATGATAACTCGGCTAAAGTTTCCCCATAGGTGCTCTTACCAGATCCGTTTTCTCCGATGATACAGGTATATCCAGCTCCACTAATTGATTGCTCAGGAGCTTCTAGAATAAAGGACGGATTATCGCCATATGTCTTTCTCAATGCTGGAATTGTGTGATTCATAGGGTAGCCAGGCTCACATTGGATTGATCCAGGTCGATCACATGGGTTCCCCACTTGAGTTCAGAGACGAATTGGGTGACATGTAAAATTGTTTTTCCGGATTGGTGCGCTTTCTCCAGGAATGCCTTAAGTATGGAGGCCTTGGTCTGATCAAGATATGAGCTTGGTTCGTCTAATATCAATAAAGGAGCATCCTGCATCATGAATTGAGCCAGTGCCAGGGATTGTCGCTCTCCCCCTGATAAACTTTCCACGCTTCGACTCCATAGAGTATCCAAGCCCAGTGTGTGCAGTATTTCCTCCATATTGGGCACCACCACATCATCTCTTTGATAGCTCATTTCCTCAGCCACCGTTTCCGAGAAAAAAAGATCCTCAATTTGTTGAGTTAAATAGGCTATTCGATTGGTTTTTATTGCTTCTGGATAGCCAGGTCTGACGATAATGTCATTTAGTAAGACTTCACCAGATTCTGGTTCTACCAACCCAAGGATAAGCTTAACCAGACTGCTTTTACCACTACCATTTCCACCAATAATCGTCACAAACGATCCTGATGGAATACATAGGTTTAAATCCTGAAATATGGTTTTTTGAAATATTTTCCAGCGATAAGAAAGTGCCAGGTTTTTAACCTGAATATGGCACGGCATGGTTTTATTTCTCGCGTTGAATATTGTAATCGATAAACTGAATCATGGAGTGTTTAACAGCTGAATCGGGGAAATCACTCAGCGCAGTCTTGGCTTTATCAGAATAGTCCTGAAGTTTTTGTTTGGTGTATTCCAGGCCACCATAGCGATTGATAAACTCTAGAACATTTTGTTGAATAACCTTATCGCTGCCCTTTTTGGTCATGCGCTTAAATTCCCGTTGCTCCTGCTTGCTACACTGCTGCAGTGCATGTATCAGAGGTAAAGTTACCATATTGTGTTTAACATCCAGACCAATAGGTTTTCCCACAGATGAAGCACGTCCTTCAAAATCGAATAGATCGTCTTTGATTTGAAAGGCAATTCCAAAATTTCGACCATATTCGTACAGCGCATCCCACACCTTTTGGTCATCGGATGTAGTCATGGCACCCAGCTTACATCCTGTGGCAAGTAGTGAAGCCGTTTTATCCTCAATCATATCATAATAGGCATCTTCAGTCATCGTGTCGGAGCGAGCACGATCTATCTGGTCAATTTCGCCAGTCACTAGCTTATCAGCAGTGTTCGCAAGGAGCTCCAACATCTCTGGATGCTTGAGAGCAACCATTTTCACCAACGCTTTGGAGAAAAGATAGTCTCCAATGAGTACGCTAATTTTGTTGCGCCAGATAGAGTTGATGCTGGGAAGCCCCCGTCTGGTTTCAGCCTCATCCACAACATCATCATGAACCAGGGTGGCAGTGTGTAAGACCTCCACCAAAGTTGCAGCAGAATAAGTTTGCTCCGTACATTCACCACTAAGTCGGGCCGAAAGCAATAAGAGCATGGGGCGCATCTTTTTACCCTTTTGGGCAATGACATATTTCATGACCTGGTTAATCAGAAACACATGGGATTTGAGAGAATTCTCAAAATAGTGTTGAAAGCTATTCAGCTCAGCCTGAATAGGCCGTAGGAGATCATCCAAGGAAATCTTCAAGCAACTCGTCCTCTTTATTTATTCCCTCAGATTCAACTTCTTCCATCTCGGCTTTTTCCTGCTTTTTTTGCTTAACAAGTTTCGCGACAAAAATGCTGACTTCATACAGGAGAACCATAGGCATGGCTACACCCACCATGGTAAAAGGATCAGCAGGTGTGAATATCGCCGATACCATAAGTATGCCCAGATAAGCAAAACGACGAACTTTCCTCAAAATATTGGGGGTCACAATACCGATCTTAGCCAGGATGAATACAACAACGGGAAGTTCAAAAGCCATTCCTGTAAAAAGTATAAGGATGGTGATATAATTGAGATAGTCAGTGATGGTTACATAGTTAACCAGACCTTCAAGGCCATAGTTCAGTACTGCAAAAAATTTCAACGACCAGGGTATCATTACAAAATATGAGAAAAGCCCACCGATAACAAAACTCACGATAGTTGTAATGATGAGCATAGGAGCGAATGAACGCTCATCGTCTAGCAGTCCAGGAGCAATAAATTTCCAGACTTGATGAATAATAACCGGTAGGGAAAACACAATACCCAGGACCACTGCCACCCGCATTTTAGCCAGAAAAACACCAAGAATGGTTGTGTTCAGAAGATCCAGTTTGGGTTCAGTGTTTTCAATGGGAATGCTCAAGATGTAGATGAGCTGATTGGAAAAAATAAAACCAATGACCGCAAAAAGAAGAATACTACTAAAGGCTTTTATAACTCTCCACCTCAACTCTTCGAGGTGATCCAGCAGTGGCATTTCAGTATTACTTACTTTTGACATAGTCGATTAAGATAAAAGGATTAGAGGTGAGAAAAACCCCAATTGAATATAGAAGTAAACAAATCTATCCAACCTACAACTTCAATTACCCACCACCTCTGATTTGAATTTCACTTTGAAAATTTATTTAAAACTTGACTTTATCTGCTATTAATAATTGGAAATATTGAATTTGAATTCCCCCATATTGCGTTTTATACTATTTGCTGACTATGAATCGATGCTACTTACAAAAGAATCAACAGCCTGACACAGCCGGAAACAGGATCGAAAAAAGGTCTTTAACTGGATTCAGTTTGGTTGAGCTTATGATTGTGATTCTTATAATCAGTGTGCTTGCTGCTGTTGCAGTGCCCATCTACCGAGGTAGTATTCAAAAAGCTGTCAGAGCCGAAGGTGAGGCCGCCCTTGGGTCAATACGTAATGAGGTTCGAGCTTATTACGGTGAGTGGGGTGTCTACCCTACCGAAGATTTAGGTCAAATCATGACCCAGGATTGGCATAACATTCAATCGGGTGAACTAGATGGCAATAATTTTACAGAAAATTCCTATTACTATCAGGGCGGTGGTTCAATATACTTGATTGGAGTTCATCGAGGGCAGGTCATGGATCTACATCGCTCCCTCAACCAGGATGGCTTGTTTCAAGACTGGGATGTTAATGTTGATGAATAATTCTTTAACTGTCAGGTAGCATTTAAGGTTTTATCAAACCACTACATCACTTCTCATCGTTTTCAATTCGCTTCATCCTTCAACAGAGAATCCACAATTTTACCAGGTAAGATGCTCATGACATTTTCAGTGTTCATGGCTTGATCCAATTGTGTCTTGTTTGCTTGCGTCCAAAATGTGTTAAGAACGTTTTCATCGATATGAGATTTAATCTTAAAAAGGATTCTGTCCTTGAAATTCTGACGGATGATACCATGTTCATCTAAGAATTGACGATGTTCTACCAGGGCATCCGTTAAATCTGAAAGCCCCTCATCTTTAAGTGCACTGGTTTTAATGACCTGAGGTGGCCATAATCCCTTTTCTGGATGTCTCATCTCCAACATGGACTGAATCTGGGCAAAAGCTTGATTGGCTCCCTGTCGGTCTGCTTTGTTAATAATAAACAGATCGGCTATCTCCATGAGACCGGCCTTCATAGCCTGAATATCATCACCTGATTCTGGAACAAGTACTACAAGAGTCGTGTCAGCTGCTTTTGCGACATCCAGCTCCACCTGACCCACTCCCACGGTTTCGTAAACAATGATATCGTAACCGGCAGCATCAAAGATATCAGCAGCATCCTGAGCCCTCAGAGCCAAGCCACCGTGACTTCCACGAGTGGCCATAGATCGAATGAAAACGCCTTTGTCAGCATAGTGCCGACCCATGCGAACGCGATCTCCCAGGATGGCTCCCCCTGTAAAGGGGCTGGTGGGATCTACTGAAATGACAGCGATACGTTTGCCCTGATTGCGCCAATATGTGATGATTCGATCAACCAATGAGCTTTTACCAGCTCCAGGAGGACCAGTCACACCAATTCGATAGGCTCGACCGAGATGTTTAAACAAAGCATCTGTGATTTCCATATCGAGGTTATCGGTATTTTCTACAAATGAAAGCGCCCGGGAAATGGCCAGGCGCTTGGAATCTAATATTCCATTTAAATCAATTTTCATGGTGGGTAAGATCAGAATTTGAGCTGATATATTTCCTTAAATTTACTGTATTTACGAATAATGACCTTCTGTCCATCACGGGTAAGCCAATTCTTCTCTTCCAATTTTTTCATCATACGTGAAACCGTTTCGCGGGTGGTCCCGGCCATATTGGCAATATCCTGCTGCATGGGCATATTTCCCAGTGTGACATCACCCATTTTATAGGTGCCATTTTCTTCAGCAAGCCCAATGAGGATAGAGGCGATTTTACCTTCAGCATCACTGAGCGTCAAATATTCTAGGTGCATATCGGTTTTTCTAAGACGCAGGGCTAATTCCATCAACAGGGCAGTAGCCACGGATGGGTGGTGCTCCAGAAGGTCCAAAAATTCTCGACGATTAATAGTTTGAATTTTGCATTCAGTCAAAGTAATTACATTGGCAGATCTGGTTTCTCCATCCAGGATGGCCAATTCGCCAAAGAAATCTCCTTCTCGAAGGAAGGCCAGAACAGCTTCACGTCCATCTTCTGCCAGGCGGGTCACTTTTACAGAGCCGGATTCAATTACAAAAAAGTTGTCTCCAGATTGTTCTTGATGGAGGATATGCTGATCTTTATCGTAGGATTTCTCCTGACAAACTTCAGCAAGATGTGTGAGTACTTTGTCGTTTAAATCCGAGAATAAAGGAACCAACCTCAAGGAATCTTTTATTTCTTCTACCCGATCACTCATCCCACTCTCCTCCTGGTGACAATATTGTCAAAATATTGTGAGTTTAAATCTGTGATATTTAAAACTCATTTTTCTATAGCATTCTTAAATATTTCGTAAAGTAGGCAGAAATGAGGCAAAGCAAAATCAGAAAATTCAAAATGGAAAATTATTTAGCGTGCTTTATATGATTGAAAAGACATGCAAATGCCTGATTTTTATTTCCACTTAAAGCGTTGACAGAGGTGTGGTGCGCATCTATATTCGCGGGCATTTTTGAGGAGAAAGAAAAAATATGCCTGTAAAAAAGACCATCGCGAAACGTATCAGACAAGCTGAAAAAGCCCGTATACGCAATAAGCATTATAGTTCATTGATGAAAAGCGCTATCAAAAAAGCCATGGCTGCTGACAATGCCGAGAACGCAACTGCTCTTGGACATTCCGCCATCGTGATTATTGACAAAGTAGCTGCTAATGGAATTATCCATAAAAATAAAGCTGCTAACCAGAAATCACGTGTTGCCAAACATATGGCGACCTTTTCTTAAAGCACTTTTCTGCAATTTATAGTCACTGCGACTATAGCGTCATTTAGACCGGTGATTCACCGGTCTTTTTTTTACATAATAATGAAGTAATACAGAGTCGGACATCGAGGTCCTCGAAATGTCCTGCAATATGTTTAAGAAAGAGGCTTCGAGAGCCTCAGCCTCCGGAAATAAGTGCTAGTATACTTCGTTGGTCAGACAGTGAACCGAACCGCCGGCATAGCGAAAACTAGTTAGGGGTGTCACATACCTCTGGATACCCATCTCAGCCAATTGGTCTTCGATACCGGGAGTTGAAAACTTGCTGCTGTTTACCATGATACCTGGTGCAATAAGGGCATTTACTGCGTAATCTCCCAGTTCGCCTTCCATACCGGATGAGTCCAATTGGGAGACTTCCATTACTTTTACTCCTAATGAGCGAATCTCACGCATGCTTTTTTCACTGAGCATATCAGCAGTCACTATCACAGCTTTCATTTCATTTTCTACTGTGACAACCGGTGTAAAGACAGTATCAAGATGATAACCTTCTGATTCCACCAGGATGTAATGATCTGGTCGAATGATGTTTCGTACAAAATCATGCCCCGCCTTGTTTGAACGTGATAGACCACCGAAATAATAACTGCCATGAATGGTTTCAAGATAATTGATATCCCCCCCCTCAAGGAGAGCACCTTCTGGCAGGGTAACTACTGTTTTTCCAAGTTTTGATTCCACTAATTTGGTATGGAACTCACCTTCGTAGATACGGTCTTTAACACTAAATCGACTTTTAATCCAGATTCCTCTGAAGATCATTCCCCCATCTCTTATAAAGACAGCATCATGATAGAGGCTATCAGGTCGATTCAATTCATCGGGAAATGGAACTATATGGAGATGGAAACCGGCAGTCAGTAGGGTGTCTACAAAATTCAGCCATTCTTGTCTAAGCAAGTTTTGATCAGGGACAATCCCATGTTCCTGGGCATACAGCGTGGCAAAATTCATGCTCGATTCGGTTTCCCCTTGATGTACGGGGTAACCTTTGTACCACATTCCGTGAACTTTCTCAGTTACCGGGGCCAACCCCAGCAATATAATTTCTCGATTGTGTAAATGTGCATTCATGGGATCAAGATAGGACAGAAGTTAGGAGTTAGAAGGTAGAAGTTAGAAAGTAGAAAGTAGAAAGTAGAAAGTAGAAAGTAGAAAGTAGAAAGTAGAAAGTAGGAAGTAGGAAGTAGGAAGTAGGAAGTAGGAAGTAGGAAGTAGGAAGTAGGAAGTAGGAAGTAGGAAAATGGAAATGGCTAGTTTCCTTAATTCCCAAAATAATTCAGATGTCTGAGAATTGATATAATTGAGATTCTCTTTGTGGAACATGTAGTTCTGATTTAATTAGACGCGATGGATATTAGTAAAATATTAAGCGAATGGCCCTTTGATCCCCTGACAGTAAGTGCAAGAATAATCAAGGCTGAAAATGGTCGCCAGCTGGTTCAGATGCGGGTAGATCTGGGTCTTATCCAAATGGAATATATGGGGAGACCTGATGGTCATCGTCCTGAAGGATTCGATTCCTATCTTGACTATTATCGCTCTCTGGCTGCTGCCGAAAAAGAGTTTACCTTAGATCCGCGTCAATCCTTTAACCTGAGACAGGAAGGGATGCAGTATTATCATCGTTATCTCAGCCTACATCAGTTGAAAGACTACCAGGGTGTAATTCGAGATACCCGTCACAATCTTGATATCCTAAATGTCATTGCGAATTATGCCGGCGCGGTTGAGAACATTACCAGTCAACAGCATCGTCCATATGTGATGATGATGAATACTTCAGCTAAAACCATGTTAAAGCTTGAGTCCAACGACAAGAGTGAAGCTTTGAGAATTCTAAAAGCAGGTGTTCGTCAGATTAAACATATCTATAAAAATGTTCTTGACGATCCTCAACCCGATTTAAGTCCTGAAATTTTTCAGCTTCGTGAATTACAGCACCGTATTACAGACGATGGGGTTCCCTCAGAGTTACCTGTGCAGGAAAAACTTGAAATTGAGTTGCAGATGGCTTTGCTTTCTGAAAATTATGAGGAAGCAGCTCTACTTCGAGACCAGATTGCCAGATCATCCAAGTAAACCGTTTTAAAAACTACAATTATTCAGGTAAAATCAGCGATCGGTAGGTCGCCAGGTTTACAATTGGTGGCTTGAAAAGATCCTGGAGGACCATTCCTACAGCTCCCAGAGTACCTGCCCGATTCTTTAGAGCACCCGCTTTTATTTTAACTACTTCAGCAGGGATCAATAGAACATCTGCTTTTGCACTCCGAGTTGCCGAATCAAGGACCATGGGACACTTATCAATAACGGGACCACCCATGATTATCAATTCCGGATTAAATAGATTGATCACACCAATGGTCAGTATCCCAAGAATTTCACCAAACTCTTTGAGAGCATCTAGAGCCAGTTCATCATTGTTCTTGGCAGCTGAAGCGATGCTCTGAAGATTAATTTCAGCATCTTTTAAGATGGTCATTCTTCCATTGGAGCTAGCAGCCTGCTGCATTGAAAATTCCAGGTGTTGTGTGGTAAGAATTTCACCAAAACGACGCTGATCTTGATACAGTATGGGATATTTACCGCGATTAATTCCACGGGCAGAAATTTCAGTATAACCAACTTCTCCAGCTGAGGCAGTAATTCCACGATAGATATCACCATTGATGATGATTCCGGCCCCGATTCCCTCACCCAGCCAGATATAGACCACATTCTTGGCCTGCTGACCAGCTCCCCAATGGTATTCACCCAGGGTAATGGTTTTAACATCATTTTCCATATAGACTTTGGTATCAAGGGAGTCTTCAAGGAAAGTCTTAATGGGAAAGCCTTCCCACTCTTTTAGTGAGTGCGTAGACAAAATCGAACCAGCTTCATAATCAATCAGTCCAGGTAATGCAATTCCCACACCTAGAATCGATGCCATTTTTTCTTCATCACCAACCATTTTCTCAATTGATCTTGTGATTCGAGTCAAAATCGCCTTGGGGTTGGTGTTATCATTAAAATTAACCACACCTTCATGCAAAATTTCAGCATTCATATTGGTGATGAGGATGGTTGCGCTATGTAAATGTACTTCTACTCCAATGGCCAGACCAGCATCTGCGTTGAACTCTAACATCACAGGTCGCCTACCACCCTGAACAGTAGACTCCCCTTTGCCAATCTCGAAAAGAATATTGGTCCCAAGAAGACGGCGAACAATCCCCCCGATGATTACTTTCGAAACACCCATACGACGGGCTACTTCAGATCTGGAAATAGGACCTTCATCGCGGACAATTCGCAAAACAGATATTTCATTAATTTGACGGACAAAATGGAAATTCGATTTTTTCATAGCTATCCCCAGAGCTCAACTGGTACTGTCACTCCAGAATGGAATCTTTAGTTTGTTGAGGTCTACTTTACAATCTTCGTTTGCAGTTTGTATTCCAAGGTCAGTAAGTTAATCTTTTTTACTTACTAATGCTATCGCTTTGTGTATTGATTCAACAGAGAGCCGGCTTAGATTCAGTTGAATGCATTATCAAGCCAATATTCTCTAGTTATATGTGCAGACCTGCGTGGATAAGATGACTTTTCTATCCACAAGCTGGATAGTTAGGCAAAATCACAACTTAGGAAAGTATCATGAGCTCATACATACTCTTTGAACCTGAGAACCTATCCCCTTTTGGACCTCTAACGCTCCTCCGTTCTGTTGCTGAACTTCGATACGGCATTTATTCCAACCTGGAAAGAGCCCAGCACATATTTGCTGATGATCAAGTCCAATTGTGGGTCCGGCCCATATTGGCTGATGAGCACAACGAAAAGTATCCTGATATTCCAATAAATATGGAAGCAGAGAAAGACGCCATATTTTTAAATGCAGCCACTCCAGCCTGGTTGTACCCATCTGCCATTTCAATCCTCAATGAATCAGGTACATCTGCAGTAGTCATTGACAATCAGATTGTTGCTGCACGAACTGGATCAACTATGAAATTCAGTTCTGACTTTCACCTATCACTTGAAAAACTGGAAAAAATTGTCTGCAACGTCGAGATTTGCGAGAATCATCCAAATTGGATATGGGATTATTTGGATTTCATCGCCCCGGCAATCGAATTTGATGCAAAAATGTGGGTTGAAGAAAATAACATCCTCAACAAACTTCCAGCCGATCTATACACGCTCACAGATCGCAATATTTTCATCCACAATACTGCACAGATTGGAAAATTCGTCCATCTGGATGCCAGCAATGGACCCATCGTTATTGATCAGGATTGCAAAATCAGTCCCTTCAGTTCAATTGTTGGTCCAGTATACCTAGGCAAACGAACCTCATTAAAGCCCTCCACCTCCATCAGACAGTCTGTCGTTGGTAGAGTTTGCAATTTGGGTGGTGAGGTCAAGGGCTGTATCATTCATCCATATTCAAACAAGAGTCATGATGGTTTTCTAGGTGATTCCATTCTAGGGTCATGGATCAATCTGGGAGCAGGAACCATCACCAGTAATATGAAGAACAATTACCAACCGATTCGTGTATCCTGGGATGGCAATAATTATGAAAGTGGTCGTCAATTCCTGGGTTCCATCATTGGTGATCATGTTAAAACCGCCATTGGCGTCCGCTTAAATACCGGCACCCTGATCGGGCCATTCTGTAACGTCTTTCAAGCTGATTTTCCACCGCGGGCTATCCCCTCCTTTTCATGGGGAAATGGAACCCATGAGTTGGAAAAAGCTATACAAACAGCTGAGCTCATGCTCAAGCGCCGAAGCTTAGCCCTGTCTAAGACTCAGATTAAGTTGATCACCGATCTGGCTGAAGATCACACTCACTTTGTTCACTTCTAAGAAACATTGTTCATTTTACAGGACTCTCATGAATTATTCTCGGATATTTAGACTTTCTGCGGCAACACTGGCTGTACTGATACTCGTCACCTGTAGTAGTCAACCTGCAGCTGTTGATTCAACACCCTGGGTAAGAGCCACACTCAAGAAATTAACTCTGCGTCAAAAAATATCCCAGATGATGGTCTATTCCATGAGACTGGACTATTTGCCAGCCGAATCTGCCCGTTGGCAGGAAATCGAGGGTCTCCTCGAAACCGATGGCATCGGATTCATTCATGTCTGGGGTGGTGAAACCGCGTCCGCCCTCACCCTTCTCAATGAAATGCAGTCACGATCCCTGGTGCCCATCATGATAGAAGCCGATCTGGAATACGGGCTTCAAAAAAGATTTGGTGCAGGGACGCAATTACCATGGCCTATGGCCCTGGCTGCCACTGGTGACCCAAAATGGGCATTTGAAGCCGGTCGAATCACTGCTGAGGAGGGTCGTGCTCTAGGTGTTCATCTTGCTCTGGCCCCCGTAGTTGATGTGAATAACAACCCATCCAACCCCATTATTAACACTCGCGCTTTTAGTGAGGACCCTGATGAAGTCGCACGCTATGCCATCAGTTTTATGCAGGGACTCCATTCGCAGGGTATGCTAGCTACGGCAAAGCACTATCCAGGTCATGGGGACACTCAGACTGACTCACATATATCTCTGGCACAAATTCCCTCTGATTCTGCTCGTCTGTGGAATGTGGAGCTCAAACCGTTTCAAGCCATCATCGATGCTGGTGTTGATCTGGTCATGGTGGGTCATCTTGATGCAGGTGAATTTCAGATGGAGCCAGGTATTCCATCCAGCCTCTCCCCTTATTGGCTACAGGATATTTTAAGGAAACGGCAGGGCTTTAAAGGGGCTATCATTACTGACGCCATGGCCATGGGTGGTATTACCAGAAATTTCCCCGATCGATATGCCTTGATCCAGACCATTAAGGCTGGTTCAGATATCATTATTCAGAATCGGAATTATAAAGGCTCAGTGGACTGGGTTGAAGAAGCTGTGAAAGATGGGTTGATCAGCGAAAGTCGAATTGATGAATCCGTGGTGAGGATTTTGACCCTCAAACAAAAACTTGGTCTGGACAAAAAGAAAACTTTAAGCCTATCTGATATGCAGCTTAGACTGGGCACCCAACACAATAAGTCTGTGGCTCAGGATATCATGGCCAAGGCTGTCACGCTGGTGAGAGACAATCAGAACCTGGTGCCTGTGAGTATGACGGATTCACAACATGTCTATATTGTCGATATCCGTGACTGGGCCAATGATCACGATAGATCCACTATTCAATCTGTGCTCCAGCGCTCACTGAATAATGCTTCAACCTGGATACTGGACAATTCTGATCTGACTACAACCTATGATAATGTTCTGGCAAGTATTCCAGATTCTGCCAGGGTGATCTTAAATATCTTCAGTCGGGTTAAAATGAATAAGGATCGAGTACTTTTACCTGCCGTTCAAAGTGCCTTTGTTGATTCCCTTTCTCGTAAGACACCTCATATGATTGTCACCAGTTTTGGGACGCCTTATTTAATCCGGGCTTTTCCTGATATCCCCACCTATCTCGTGACTTATAGCAGTCAAACTGAGATGCAGCGAGCGCTTGCCAGGGCGTTATTAGGGAAGGCTAACATCACGGGCAAGCTTCCCATCACCATTCCAGATATAGCAAAGCGCGGTGATGGCTTAAGAAGAAATGGAATCCCCACATCAAGTGTGACAACCAGGGTTAAATCCAGACTCCAACCAACGATTCTCCAACATGTGGCTCCCGAAGACATTGGAGCCGACCCTGGAAGAATTATGCCTCATGTGAATCAGGCACTTGCTGAAAATGCCTGGCCTGGCGGTGTCCTGTTGGCAGCCAAGGACGGCAAAATTTTTATGCATGAATATTTTGGTGAACATACCTACGATTCAGACCGCCAAACCTACCGCGGGGATGTTTTTGATCTGGCCTCAGTGACCAAAGTGATAGCCACCACATCGGCAGCTATGAAACTTTATGAGGAAGGCAAACTTAATCTGGACAGCACGGTGGTCTCCTATCTCCCAGAATTTGCTGGACCCGATTCGTTGAATGACTCATTAAAACAAACAATTACAGTTAAAAATTTATTGACCCATACGGCAGGCATGAAACCTTTCAAGCGATTTTACGCCATGGAGTCTCCCAACCGGGAAGCACTGCTGGACAGTGTGTTTGAATCAGAGCTGGATACAATTCCTGGCACCAAATACAAATATTCCGATATTGGTTTGATTACTCTGGGTAAAGTGATTGAGAAACTGGCTGGGACTGATTTGAATGCCTTTACGGATAGTGTCATTTTTGGACCCCTTGCCATGCATGGCACTGGTTATCTACCGGATCAACGGCTTGATCGAATTGTCCCAACTGAGATCAGTGAGCTGGACAGCATGCTGGTGCATGGGTTTGTCCATGATGAAAACTCACATTCCCTGGGTGGGATTACTGGACATGCAGGTCTTTTTGCTACAGCAATTGATCTGGCCAGGTTTTCACAGATGATGCTAAACAATGGCACTTTGGGTGATACCGTCATATTCAAACCTGAGACCATCGAATTGTTTACCAGCAGAGCGAATATGCTGGATGACGACAACTCTCGCTGTCTGGGTTGGGATAGTCCTTCTGAAAGCAGTTCAGGTGGTGTGTATTTGAGTTCCAATAGTTTTGGTCATACAGGATTCACAGGAACCTCCATTTGGATTGATCCTGACAATCAAATGTTTGTCATTCTCCTCACCAATGCGGTCCATCCCAATCGCAGTTACAAATATCCCAACTATTTTGACTGGCGCCAGCGTGTGCATTCATCAGTATACGAAAGTCTAGGTTTTAATGAAATCACGGAAGGTCTGGAATGGCGAGATCGTTGGGCTAGAGAAGAGAAACGGCGAAACTCCTGGTGGTACAATATATTTCATTAAAAGGATACCGATGACTGAGCTTGTCGAAGTTGAGAATGAATAAATGGGAGTCAACAAGTCATCTCGAGCGCATCCTTCGAGAGCCTCGGGATGTCAAGGGATCTACATAATAGGTCTTCGCGTGCAGAGCGCGGCGATCTCTGGGTTCGAGATTGCCACGGATCTTCGATCCTCGCAATTACTAGATCTGGAGACTGAACCTGCCCGCCCTGTCGTAGCTTAAGGAGCGAAGATGGGTCGAAGTCAACAAAATTGAATTGATAGAATAATGGACATTTCGACGAGCTCAATGTCCAGAATGATAAACTTTGGAGATAAGATGCACATAAAAATTCGACCTCACAATGATGCAAGCCGCAAACAATATGAACAACATGGGCATTACCATGCTGGTGATGCGGGTCTCGATTTGTTCATCATGGAAAACCAAATCATTAGAGCTGGTGAAACTGCACCTCTGAAACTGCAAATATCCTGCGAGACAGCCTCAGGCCAGCCCTACTATCTCATGCCTCGTTCAAGTATCTCTAAGACCCCTTTAAGGATGTCAAACTCCATTGGTTTGATAGATGGTGGCTATCGCGGTGAAATAATCGGGATGGTTGATAATATCAAGACTGAGGATTACCGGGTATCTGCAGGAGATCGTCTGTTCCAATTGGTGGCTATGGATGGCTCAGCCATCACCTTCGAGCTGGTAGATGAGCTAAGTGATACCACACGTGGAACCGGTGGATTTGGGAGTACCGGGAACTAGTTTTCCTTTTCATAACAGATCGGCGGTCTGGGTTTTATCCTTCATTCGCTCCATCTCATCAAAATAAATTCTAATTGCTTTCATGTAAAACAACGTCATGAAAAATGGATAATATCGGCATATGCTTCTGTTATTATTTAGGATATAGACGTTTTCTACTCATCTCAAATCGTTGATTTTTACTTGGAGTGACATTGTAACCTGAATATTATTTGGCGCTCTAAAGGTCTGAGTGCCAATAGAGCATATTATTTGAATATTATGAGTCAGTAACTACTGACAATCCTTTAAAAGAAACGAGAGGAATAACAGAAAAATGGCAAAATACATCGAATTTGATCAGGAAGCCCGGTCCAAACTGAAGACTGGTGTTGATGTTCTGGCAAACGCTGTAAAAGTAACACTGGGACCCAAGGGTCGTAATGTCGTTATCGACAAAAAATTTGGTGCACCAACGATTACTAAAGATGGTGTAACCGTAGCAAAAGAAATCGAACTGGATGATCCACGTGAAAACATGGGTGCCCAGATGGTACGCGAAGTTGCATCAAAGACTTCTGACATTGCTGGTGATGGAACTACCACAGCAACCGTACTTGCTCAGGCTATCGTCACACAGGGTTTGAAGAACGTTACAGCTGGCGCTAACCCAATGGAAATCAAACGTGGTATCGATGCTGGTGTTAAGCAGGTTGTAGATTATCTCCAGACATTGAGCAAAGATGTTAAGAGTAATGAAGAAATTGCCCAGGTTGGAACTATTTCAGCTAACAATGACAAAGCTATTGGTGATTTGATTGCAGAAGCCATGGACAAAGTTGGCAAAGACGGTGTTATCACTGTTGAAGAATCCAAAACCATGGATACACACTTAGAGACAGTTGAAGGTATGCAGTTTGATCGCGGTTACCTCTCCCCTTACTTTGTGACCAATGCAGAGAACATGGAAACACTACTTGAAGATGCTTTGATCCTGATCTATGATAAAAAGATCAGCACCATGAAAGATCTGCTTCCAATTCTTGAAAAATCCTCACAGACTGGCCGTCCTCTCCTCATCATCGCTGAAGATGTTGATGGTGAAGCTCTAGCCACACTGGTTGTCAACCGTCTCCGCGGAACACTTAAGATTGCTGCTGTAAAAGCTCCTGGTTTCGGTGACCGTCGTAAAGCCATGCTTGAGGATATCGCTATCCTCACAGGTGGAATTGTAGTTTCTGAAGATCAGGGTTACAAGTTAGAGAATGCAACGCTTGAATATCTAGGATCTGCCAAGACGGTTATCATCGACAAAGAGAATACAACTGTTGTTGATGGTGCTGGTGAAAAAGAGAAGCTGACTGCTCGTATCAATGAGATCAAAGTTCAGGTTGAAAATACAACTTCTGATTATGATCGTGAGAAACTTCAAGAACGTCTGGCCAAGTTGGCTGGTGGTGTTGCTGTGCTGAATGTTGGCGCTGCTACTGAAGTTGAGATGAAAGAGAAGAAAGCACGTGTTGAAGATGCCTTGCATGCTACACGGGCTGCAGTTGCTGAGGGAATCATCCCTGGTGGCGGTGTTGCTCTTCTTCGTGCATCACAGGTTCTTGATCTTACGCTTGAAGGTGATCAACAGTTGGGTATTGATATCCTGCGTCGCTCACTGGAAGAGCCTATCCGTCAGATTTCAAAGAATGCCGGTTGGGAAGATTCAATTGTTGTACAGAAAGTTAAAGAAGGTAAAGATGACTTTGGTTTTGATGCCCGCGCAGAAGATTTCAAGAATCTTCTTAAAGCTGGTATCCTTGATCCAACCAAGGTTGCCCGTACAGCCCTCGAGAATGCTGCTTCAATCGCAGGTCTCTTGCTGACTACGGAATGTGCCATTACTGATAAGCCTGAACCTGCTGCTGGTGGTCCTCCAATGGATCCAGGCATGGGTGGTATGGGCGGTATGGGTGGCATGGGCGGAATGATGTAAACCTCCCCCACTTACTGTTTTACCAAAAGGCCGGTCAGTTGACCGGCCTTTTTTTATTCAACTACAGAGAGCACAGAGAACGCAGAAGATTTTTATATGGATCTCGCGAGGGATCAAACAATCGTGGTCATCACTCTTTTTTTACAACAATTAAAACGAAATTGACTAATATTTTTAAAGATTGATAGATTTTTTTCGCCTGATGTATGCTATGGTTGACCTGATATCAATGTGAAACTATATTGGCGCGCTTTATGACATGGCGTGGTGCCCAAGTTGGTCTAAGGGAGTGGTTTGCAAAACCATCATTCGCCGGTTCGAATCCGACCCACGCCTCTTGATAATTAGGAATAATCAATTACGAATTGCGAATTCGATTATGCTCACTTTTAATTCCTAATTGCTCATTTATAATTCGGAATTAATACCGTTTGGCCCGGGTGGTGGAAAAGCGACGCTTTTCTGCGAAAAGCTTCAGGGCTAGACACAAGGGACTAAAATTCCCTTGGTATGAATTGAAAAATGATTACAACACTTCGAAATTCGACATTCTGTGTTCGAGATTCAGTGTTCTGATGGCCCGGGTGGTGGAAAAGCACCGCTTTTCTGCGAAAAGCTCCAGGGCTAGACACAAGGGACTCAAAACCCTTGGCGTGATTTGAAAAATGATTACAACACTTAGAAATTCGACATTCCTTGTTCGATATTCAGTGTTCTGATGGCCCGGGTGGTGGAAAAGCGAAGCTTTTCTCCGAAAACCTCCAGGGCTAGACACAAGGGACTAAAATTCCCTTGGTGTGAATTGAAAAATGATTACAACACTTCGAAATTCGACATTCTGTGTTCGAGATTCAGTGTTCTGATGGCCCGGGTGGTGGAATTGGTAGACACAAGGGACTTAAAATCCCTCGGCCCTTAAAGCCGTGCCGGTTCGATTCCGGCCCCGGGTACTACCCTAACATATTGATTATACATCACTTACACTTGTTGTAGAATCCGATAATATGTATCATCGATTTGGTTGAAAAGTACCTCATATACCCTAGTAAACAGGTAAAAGTGCTCACGGAGCGCTCATGGAATATCTAGCTATGTTGATTATAGATTACATCGCATATACTGAACTTGAGTTCACTGTTTCTGAAGATTCTACCATGAGATTTTAGGTATCGCTTCGTCTAGTGTAGCGGACATCTCCGTATAGTTCTTTTGTAACAGATCTACATAGTGACGTTCGGTAACAGTAACACTCGAATGTCCGAGGAATCTACTTACACCGTAAATGGTTACACCACGCTGCACCAGCAATGCCCCTGCGGTCTTGCGCAGTGAATGTAGATTGGCATTTTTGATTCCTGCCCTCGAATAGTATTTCCTGACGATACGGCTGTAGACATACTCATAATTATATGGGAATGGATCTGATAGAACCCTCCTCCTCTGGAGTATCTCACGAGTTGTGTCATTCAATCCAACCTGCCGTGTTTTATCACCCTTGCCAGCAAGTTCAATATATTCATCCTTGATACTATCCCATGTGAATAGTGGTGGTAGAATCTCGTTCGCCCTAGCACCTGTGTTTAAATAAAACAGCAGAATGTCCATCGTATCAGTATCAGCAACAGCTTTTATGACTTTAAATAGAGCCTCTAACTCACTCATACTCAGCGACCTTACATCTTTATGGCTAACTTTTACTTGCTTTACTCCAGAGTAGGGACTTTTTACTATGTACCCCATCCGAACACAGTAATTCAAGAATGCACGGAGATGACGCAGGTCAATATTAACTCCAGTTGGAGTACAGGTATCAAGTCTGTGAGCTTTGTACCTTTCAATATCAGCGTATGTTACTTCCCCTACATATTTCTCCCCTGAAAAGTATTCTACCACGTTCACTAAGGATACTGTGTAACGTGTAATAGTGCTTTCCTTGCGTCCTGCACCACGTAAATACTTCAAGTATTTGACCTTAAGGTCTGCAATACTCATTTTCATACTCGGCGGTAATCTGATACCATTCCTAATATCCTGTACTTCGATTTCAATACGGTTAGCGAATGCAACAGCACTTCTCTTAGTTCCATACACTACCTTCGAAGTCCGTTTGCTTAAGTGATTTGAGTAAAATACTCTGTATGCAGATTTACCATCCTTTGATTTATGTTTGATAATTGATGTCATAATGTACCTCAGTAATTGTTGGGTAACCGACCCTCAACTCCAGTCTCTCACTCTCTCCTGAATGCAAAACTATACCAGTACACCCTATTTTCGCAGAAGTATGAAAACGGTAGTGTGTAAGGTGTAGTGTTTTGAATTAAGAATGGAACGAGGTTGGACTAGAGCTGGGGTGGAATGTAGCCTAGCTGCACAGACAGCTGTATTATTGTTTTCGTTCAGACAGTTTACCCCTGGTGTTCTTAACCCAGGAACCGTCGTCTCCTTTAACGGATACACCTAGATAGAAATTCATTATCTCTGAAGCTTTCTGCCTGGTCATATCTCCAGCTTCTAATAGCGCATGCAGTGATCGTTTCTCTGAAACATACACAAGTGGATGATCTATGAATGATCTTATGGCTGCCAACTGTTTATCACTTGCTGGAGTACCACCTTGATGACCATTAGTTTCCTGTCCGAAGTTTCCCTGTGCAACTTCATCTCTCGGCATCTCCTCTGCAGGAGTTACTTCTAACCCTGCCATCACCGCCAAGAATGATAGTGGAATCCTATACGCCTTTCCAGATGCTCGAGTAATTGACATCGACTTGATGGCATACTCATCAGCATTTCGCCAACGATCCTCACGGTTGGAACACATAGCTTCACCGGATGCGATGATCTGACCGTTACGATGTACCTCAACCTTGGCTTCGTAGGCAATCTCACTATCACGGTCTAGACGTTTTGAATAGAGTACACGGGGAAACAGCCCCAGGGACGCACTGACTGACGTCCACCATTCTATCTTTGGGTATTGTTTACCACGTATGTTCACCAGGTACCCAGGTCCGGTACACTTACTTGCGACGGCGTTTACTAATCGTTGCGCTTCACGGTAGGCTTGTTCCGGGTCGTGACTAAATAGTGCACGATGGTTATCTACATTACTTTGAACGGGATGAACTATATCCATGACACGTTCTTGTGTTTCCATAATTAACTCCTATTGTAGTTATTGGTTTTGTTACAGTAAGCGGTGATCTGAGAATGAGAAGAATTCCTCTGTCCCGTTTCCGATGATAATGTGATCCAGGATCTCACAATCCATGGCTGTTAGGATTGTCTGTAGCTTTTTGGTCAATGCTCGATCTGAGCCACTTGGTGTAATGGATCCACTTGGGTGATTGTGAGCGAGCATAACTGATCCAGCCCCTAGTTGAATTATGCGTTCAACTACCTCACGGGGGTAGACAGCGCTGGTATTGATAGTCCCTTCGAATAGGATTTCAGTTGCGAGGGTTTGATGCTGTGAGTTCAGAAAGCATATCACGAACCGTTCTCGTTTCAATGATTCGGCAAAATAGCTCCTAAAGTGACCAGCTGCCTCTCTCGATGTCCCAATTGATGCACCTGCAGGGATTGAAAACCTTCTGATGTACTCGTGTAGGACTTCAGAGTCACTGATACTTGAGATATTCATCAAACACTCCCATTCAGTTTGTAACTGAACTTATGGGGACGAGAACGTACCGTTGTTCCTTCCAACTCTTCCCCAGTGGCAATCACATATTTCCGCAACGCAGCTTTGTCAATTGTTCGCTTCTCAGGGACAACCCTAACGAATCGTTTGTCCGCTAGCACCCTATCCTCATCGGTGATTTCAATCTCAGGCTGTTGTGACCTCACCTTGAGTGTACCATTAACCAGTCGTTTAGTAGTGAAGTCATTCAAATGCATATAATTATCCAACGTCAATAGGTAGTAATCCCTACGACGCACGATCTTATCTGTCTCTACTTCCAACCATAGTTTGATACGGTCTATCTGTATTGCAGCGCTCTCAGTATTGGCAGCGAGTACTTCATCCAACTCTGAAACCTTCGAGAGGTAGTAATCAGCATCAGCCTGGGTTATAGCAGGTTTATCGTTGGGTATAGGATTATTTGTCAGGTAATCTCGTACTATCCTGACGTGTTCACATTCACCGTTTGAAAACTGGGCTTCAAAGCATTGACATTCTAGACCAGTATCTGTTATAGCGACATCAACAGCGATACTACCGTACTTACCATCTACGAGGTACCCTTTATCGGATTGTATCACGCTTGGTAGTATTTTATTAACTACGTTTTGCAGAGTCTCCATGTTACCTCCCTACCAATGAGAGTTCACGGTTGGTGGGCGCTAGTAACTGGTGTAAGGCAATGTGTTTCTCCATGATTTTAGTAGGTGGAGCCGTCTTCAATGCCTCAGTCACAGCATTATACATTGACCAAACAGAACGATCCTCAAACTCCTCATGTGATGGTGTAAGCCACTCCTTCTTGACTACTGGAATCTGTCTAGGGGTAATTATGCCATTGCCGTAAAGTAGCCCAATCAGACGATACGCATCATTGTCCGTAAGATGTTGTCCTTGCATGACCTGAGCATCTTCTACGATACGGGTAAAGTTATTCTGGCTACGATATATAGTGGTGATAGTAAGCGCTTCCAAATCCTGCCAGACGTTAGAGGTGTGCTTTCTAGCGATTGCGATCTCACCTGTCAATGCAAGATTATCGCAAACGAATACACTCGCTCCGATAGCAATACCCACACTCATACTTTTGTCATACGAGTTGCGAAAACCTATACTGAGCCCCATTGAGTCGGATCCGTTACGATAGGTGTGCACTCCGAAAAGTTGATTACCATCACGAGCTAATCCATACTGTGACCTTTCGAGCTCATAGTCTTTAAGCAATGTTCCTGATACCTCAACGAGGTTCTTTGCTAAGTCGTAATGACTGACTGGCTTGTAAGTTGGAGTCTCTACTGGTACAGGGATTTCATACAGTTCTTTCAGTGTGGCATATTTCCCACTTGAAGTGTGCATTAATAGTTGAGTCATGATAGACTCCTTTCATGTATTTAGTTATTATTGATTTATATGTTAAATGGTTGTCACGTTGTACTAGCAGGTATAACAAAGGCCAGTTACCTCACAATAACTGACCCCTAACACAGAGACGTTCGCTACGGGTACAACGATTGTCCCTTACCACCGAAAGACACCAACGACAGGTTAGATGTATGTAAGTAGTTCCTGTTGTGAGTACTTACGATTCAGCGGGTATTCATTGTTTTGATTTAGGTGATGGGTTTCTAACACCAGCATACGCAAATGTCAGTCTGTCAGTACTGGCATATACGTGAGCTACTCATAGTGAGCTGCGGTACGTTTATACTCTTACCGCTAGAATGAGTTGTAAGTCGTCAAAGTAATTCGGACAAGATCGCTTAAAAAATAAGAGACACTTTCCGGGCCTCCAACATATTAAGCAAACACCTCATGGTGCTGCGATTTCATGTTAATACGCTTCCTCATCTGAA
>Ga0257116_1000147_pt1 | contig 80161 bp, 75 predicted proteins | sample SI112_120mmetaG_FD_190150 | JGI IMG/M metagenome (GOLD analysis project Ga0257116, IMG submission 190150) | Marine microbial communities from Saanich Inlet, British Columbia, Canada - SI112_120m | ecosystem: Environmental > Aquatic > Marine > Inlet | place: Canada: British Columbia | collected...
CTGCATATGCATTAGTTAAAGTAGGAGAATTTGAATGGCTGCAAGGTGAAAACATACTTACTACGTTTGAAACTGATTCAGACTTCGGTCTTCAGTTTTGTAGCCGCTGTGGCTCAACTCTATGTGGTCTTTTTAATGGTAAGTTGCATGGGATTACTTTGGGTTGTGTAAACGGTAATCCAAATATAGAGATAAAAAGACATATTTTTGTTGGGTCAAAAGCAAATTGGGAAGTGATGCCTGAAGGGGTTGTCCAATATGATGAAAATGAGTAACGAAACTATGAGCAGAACAAAATGACCAACCCAGCTCACTCCAGTGCATGTTATGGTGGGTTTAGGCAACACGTAGATACAATGAAAAAAATAAAATTTCCCATGTTCAAAACCTTTTTAATTGTTATCTTGTTCATTTCCATGAATTTCGCCGATTGCGATGTACCTGGAGATTTTAATAATGATGACGCTCTCAACGTAATTGATTTGGTCTTGGTTGTTCGTTGTAGTTTTTTGATTAATCCTTCTTTTTGCGAGGGAGAGGTGTATTGTTATGAAAATATGGATATTAATGATGACGGTAATTTTGATATCTTAGATGTGGTTGGAATGGTTGCTATTATCTTAGGCATCCAGTAGATACAATATGAGTTAAAATGCCGAATTTTCAATCAACCGGACGTGAAAAGCAAGTGCATGATTTATAGAAATATCAATATTAACCAAGAACAACCAAAAACGGAAATGACCTGCCGTGAACATTTTCACGCCGGTTATTTCACTACTTGCTACAATTCCAAGGCTAAAATTCTCTTTTATTTTAACTAATTTCATTTTCCTTACGTTTTTCCTCTAGACCAGGAGGTAAATGGCTCCTAATCCACCCTGTTTTGGACGCACGAATCCTATTAAGGAAAAGATCGCCAAATTGCCCCTGGATGTTAATCCGAATCAATTAATATTGAGACCATTCTAAAGCATGTCATACTTCTGAGTTGTCGATTGTGACTATGAACTAGCAATCTTATTCGCTTCCAGAATGAGGAGCGCCTGAACCTTCTGGTTAACGCAGCGTTTCTTTCAACCTGCCATGGAAATAATTTTCAGGCGGCCCGATCCATCTAGGATATGTTTCCTTTTGATGAAATAATTAAATGTCAAAAAACAGTTATGCTACCCTACTCCTCTTTTTTCGCTCTTTTTCATATTTGTTCTTTAGCTGAACTATCTGCGCAATACTTTCTTCCCGATAACCATATACCCTACGATCTCGGACTAATGCCATAATCAATTGAAGTAGCGGTGATGTACAGGCAATCACGTTTTTTGTATAGTTAACTCTTTTGATCTGTCGCTTTAAATATTTTATTTGTACTTCAGGGATATATTTAACTGTCTCACGTGTCATAAGATAAATGATCCATCTCAACCGACGATTGCCCATATGACTTATCTTTCCTCTGCCACGATAACTTCCTGATTGGGACATCTGAATATCAAGTCCGGCTAGTTTTTGGATTTGTTTGTAATGATCATATCTATACAAATCAACTACTTCTGCAATAAACAATGCAGCAAGAGTTGAGGATATACCCTTGAGGGAAGTTAATATATGGAAGTAATCAGTTTGACCAGCTAATGCATGTAGTCTTTTCTCAATTACATCTAATTGAGATTTGATTGTATCTTGGGTATTCAGCCACGCATCTAGCACAATCCTATCAATCTCAATTTCTGTACCACTACGGGGAATTCCAATTGTTTTCTGTGCTGCTTTTTTCAATTTCACCAATGTATCGACACCATGTTGTTGCTTTGATATTTTCAGAATTACTGGTGCTTCATTCTGCACATCTAAATTATGATAATCTTCAGCATGCAGATAATGTCGAAGCAAATACCCAGCTGTGTCTGTGCCTGGAGACAAGATACTAATAAATTCTGGGAAGTATTTACTGACAACTGATCTTATTCTTGCTTTTGTTTGTGTAAGATTCTTTTTGAGTTTGGAATATGTTATTGCCAATGTACGTAATGCTTCCTGATTCTCTGTATGGATTTTAAAGACACTATAATAACCGCTACAGGCTGCCTGGGCTATTACAAGTGCATCTTTTGGATCTGTCTTTGAATAACTCTGATCAGGTAAACGTCTTGAACTCCAGGTTATCCTGGGACTCACTAAAACAACCAAATGGCCTGATCTAACCAGATAATATGCAAGGTTTTGCCAGACATCTGTGGAGGCTTCGATTGCAAATACTATATTGGATTTATCCAAATCATCGATGTACTTTTGGATATAATTCCATAACTTTATTTGAAAGCCTTCTGATGAATGACGAAATGAAAATGTCTTTCCTATTTGCAACCTATCCGGACCTAGGATTAGGGCTTGATGATGGTGTTTGGAAGGGTCTATACCTATTACTATTTTATCCATTATGTACTCTCTCTTTTGCTGCAGGTATTTGTATGACATGAGAAATCTCCTTTCAATTTATTTTGATTTTATTATTTCAGGAGAATTTAGTCACTTTGCCTGCAGCGAAACATAGATTACGGTTATGTGCCAAGAAGATTTACAAAATAAATGAAAGGTAAAAATAAAGATTATGGACAAAGCACTTAAAACAATGATTGGCAATTTACCGCAAAAAACAGGAAAATCATTAGATGAATGGAGAGTAATATTAAAGGAAAAATCTTTCTTAAAACATTCAGAAGGTGTGAAATATTTAAAATCAGAACACAATGTTACACATGGATTTGCAAATACTATTGTGGCGCTTTCCAAAGATCAAAATATTTCCTCAGAAGACCTTGTTCATACTCAGTACAAGGGGAAAGAAAATTTAATCACGATTTATAAAGAACTCCTGGAATATGTCAAATCACTAGGTGCAGACATTACTATAACACCAAAAAAGGAAAGTGTAAGTATTATTCGTAAAAGACAATTCCTGTTAATAAAACCAGCAACAAAAACAAGAATTGATTTAGGTTTCAAATTAAAAGACACACCAACAACCAAAAGACTTGAGGATTCTGGCCCTTTCGGAACTATGTGTACGCATAGAGTAAAGGTATCCAACATAAACGAAATTGATGATGAATTGAAAAATTGGATTAATGAAGCATACCAAAAATCCATATAACATTATAAGATGTTATCTTTAAAATGTAGAAGCACATAACAATGGTATCAACGCTGGCTTTACAGTCCGACGATGATTTCGGCATATTTACAATTTTTAAAGCTGTAAAGCCGGTTATTTCAGCGGTTAGCGGAATAAAGAAGTGATGAGGCGACTATGGTGTTTTTAGATGGTGGTCGTGAGAAACAAATTGTACGAGATGGTGATATGGTAAGGAGACCTTGCGGACCCTGGACAAAAAATATTCACAACCTACTTCATAGTGTTCGTTCTCAAGGATTCCTAAAAGTGCCGGAACCACATAGCATTGACGGCAACGGATGCGAAATCCTAAGTTACATTCATGGTGAAGTAAGTAATTATCCATTATCTGATTCGGCGTCTAGCGTAGAAGCCTTGCGATCTGCAGCTATTCTTTTACGAGAATTTCATGACTCAACAATTTCATATTTGAAAACAATGATGGGGAATGAGAAATGGTGGCTTCCGGCACGTGAACCATCGGAAGTTATTTGTCATGGGGATTATGCACCATACAACGTGGTTCTACATGGTAAAGAAGCAATCGGAATCATAGATTTCGATACTGCTCATCCAGGTCCAAGAGTTTGGGACATTTCTTACGCATTGTATAGATGGGTACCATTAATGAACCCGAACAATCATAATGGGTTTGGAAATGAAGAATCGAAAATTGAAAGAATAAAGATTTTTTGTGATGCTTATGGTTTGCTCGATTCAGACAAAAGCCTACTGATTTCAACTCTAATTGAACGATTGCAAATCTTAGTAAAATTTATGATATCTGAAGCCGAGTCAGGGAATGATTCGTTTAAGGCAAATATTGCTGATGGCCATCATTTGCTTTATTTGGCTGATGTAGACTATTTGAAAAAACAGGAAAATTATTACCAGAAGCATTTGTAATGCTTCCGAAATCCGCTAACTTTCCATGAACGCGAACGCGAAAAGTAAGTGCATGATTTTTAGAAATATCAATATTAAACAAAATCTACCAAAGCTGGGAATGACTTGCAGTGAATATTTTCACGCCGGTTGTTTCAGCGGCCTGCTCAACAAAGCGAGAAGTTGAGAAAATATCATCAAATATTTATTGTAGCATTAATTGCATTGAACTCATTAAAATGCATTGATTCGCACAAAGCACCGTCCGTCGATCCTTGGCTCTCCTTTAACTGGCCTGCTGCAGACTCGTTATTTCAGAATGATAAATATTGGATTGGCGGCGATGGAGGGTATTCCATTGATCTTGGCAATGAACGTGTTCTTTGGCTATTTGGAGATAGCTGGATTGATTCAAATGGAAGTGGATCTCGCAAAAATGCTGTAATGGTAAGCAATACAGTCGCAATTCAGCAAGGTTATGATCCCAGTAAGGCATCTATAGAATTTTTCTGGAATCTAAAGCGGGGAAAAGCTGAAGCATACTTTCCTGATAATGATAGAGTACGATATTGGCCGGGCCATGGTATTCGTGTCGGAGATAAACTTCTCTTGTTTCTAATGGGAGTATACTCATCGGACATAGGTCTTGGTTTTGAGGTCAAAGATTGGAAACCCTTGCTCATTTTTAATCCGGATGATGATCCTGACAGATGGGAAATAAAATATTTTGAAGCCATATCAAATGATCTTCAAATCATTGTCGGATCAGGTGGGGTGCTTCAATGGAATAACTTTGTTTATGCATTTGGTGCTCAAGAACTTGAATCGAAACATGATATATATCTGGTTCGATGGTCAATCGAAAACATTGATGAAGGACAGCTTGATCTTATACAGTGGTGGGGGGGTGATCAATCAGACTGGATAAATAATAAAGACCGATTTAATAGTGCTATCCCAGTATTCGACAAGGGACAAACTGAATTCACCATCCACTACGATGAAAAGGATTCTATCTTTATAGAAATTCAAACTGAAGGATTTGGATCAGCAAATATTGTTTACCGAAATGCAACTTCAATAACAGGGCCATGGTCTGATCCGAAGATCATTTTTTCCCCACCCCAGAATCAGTTTCCGAACATCATGATTTATCAAGGCAAAGCACATCCGTATTTACTCTCAACAAGCCCAGTAGTGACATATTGTACTAATAGTTTTGAATTTGCTGATCATCTTCGGGAGGATTGGCTCTATTATCCACGTTTTGTTCGAATTAAATAAGCTGGCAGCCAAAATCAAAATGTGGTCTAACAAACCACTAAAGCCGACCGTAATGCGTGTATTGAGAAGTTGTGTGGCATTAAAAAACAAGAAGGCAAATGATAAATAAATTATATAGATTTCTTTCTAAACCCTTTATAGTAATAATCGTGATGATTATTGCACCAGTATTATCTATTGCTGATAGAAATTTTGGTTATTTTTTTGGTCTTTTTATAGCATTATTTCTATTATGGAAAAGTGGTTGGAATTGGGCAAAATTTGGATTCGGGAAAAAGATAAGCTTAAGCACAATATTAAAAAGTCTATTACTTGCGATAATCATATTTATTGTCGTTGACATCTGTATCCAACCATTCTTGGAAATCTATTTTGGTGAAATTGATTTAAGTTCGATAGATGATATAAGAGGAGATTTTACCAGCTTTTTTATTTTATTCTTAATAATGTGGGTATTTGCAGCATTTGGAGAAGAATTTTTATTTAGTGGTTACTATATGAAACATTTAGCTGAATTTATGGGGAATACTGACAAAACGTGGTTTGCTTCAGCTATTATACTATCTATTTATTTTGGAGTTTCGCACAACTATCAAGGAACATCTGGAATGATTGCTGTGGGATTAGCAAGTATTATATACTTCTTTACATTTTACAGAAATAGAACAAATCTTGCTTTACTTGTTTTTACTCACGGATTTTATGACACGATTGGTTTAACTCTAATCTATCTAAATAAAGACCGAATATTTTATGATTGGGCTTTGAAACTGATAAGTAACTGATAAAAAACGCCACACAACAATGGCTATAAGTAATTGGGACGTAAGTGATAGAACAAAAGTATAAACATAAAACAAAGGTCTGTGCTAATTCGAAAAGTTAGAACGTAAAATCCCCAACTACACATAGCCGCTTCCATTCAAACATATATATGGTGAGAGTTTACTATTAGAATTATGAACAGTAATGAACATAACAAAAATGCAACTAACAACCGCTTGCATGGGACACCCCGCCTGCAGCCACGGCGCTACTGATCTCAGTCGTTAGAGTCACTTTTTTTATTTGGATGTAACATGATATCCGTGCTATTATTAACATGTGGTTAGATCATTAGCAGATAAAGGCACAGAAGATATTTTCAATGGCATTGAATCTAAAACTGCACGAAAGCGATGCCCCGTTTTCCTTCGTGCTCTTACTGTTAGAAAACTTGATCAATTAGATTCAGTTATTCTCATTTCTGAGTTACGAATCCCGTCAGGAAATCGTTTTGAAGCTCTTAAGAGTAACAGAGAAGGTCAGTATAGCATCCGTATTAATGAGCAATATCGGATATGCTTCAGTTGGACTGAACTGGGTCCAATAGATGTCGAAATAGTAGATTCCCATTAAAGGAGTAATTATGGTACGAATTCCTACAAACCGCGCCCCAGCGCATCCTGGAGAGATGTTAATTGAAGAATTTCTCAAACCAATGGGAATCACACAAAAACAGCTCTCTTTAGCAATACATGTACCCTTCCAACGCATAAATGAATTGGTTAATGGCAAAAGAGGAATTACACCAAGTACTGCTCTAAGACTTTCAGTTTATTTTAATAATACACCCGGTTTTTGGATGAATCTACAGCAGAGATGGGATTTGTATTGGGCAGAAGTTAAAGAATCTGATGAATTGCATCGCATCCATAGTTTTGCATGATGGTTTCAAGGGATTTCTAACCTTCAATCAACTGAACGTGAAAAGCGATACTATGAATTTACCAGATACAGATATTTTAAAAGAATTTCAAAATTGGAAGTGACTTGCTGTGAACATTTTCACACCGGTTATTTCAGATGTTATATGTTTAATGCAATCTCAGTTAAATCCAAGGAAAGGTAAACGAATTCTAATGGCAAAAACTAATTACTCATTCGAAAAAAGACAGAAAGAAATTGCAAAAAAAAAGAAAAAGGAAGAAAAGCGGTTAAAGAAAATGGCTAAAGATGTAAAAGAGGATCAAGTCCCACTAGCTGATAATGAAGATACTACGATTGACAGTGATAGCTAGTGTGCTAGTGTAGGAGTAGAAAAGTCGATATCGAGATTTCCAAATGGCCTGCTGTGGCGAAAATAACAAAGCGTTGCATCGAACACCTTGAGCCCTGCCGTGATGCTGAGAAAAAAACCTGCTATACATTTGTTATAATGTAATGGTGTGGCATATGAGGTGACGCTGAACTTAAGCGTTAGTCACAAAGCAGTAAAACGGACTCCGCACATTCACATAAAATTTAATGGTTTATTAACAGATGAAATTGATAATTCGTAATCTTGCTCGCAGCACTACGGAAGAAGAGGTAAAAGCTCTTTTTCAAGAATATGGTACCGTACAATCCTGTGATTTAGTATCAGATAAGACCACTGGTGAATCCAAGGGTTTTGCTTTTGTGAAAATGCCAAAACCAGGAGAATCCAAGGTAGCAATGAAAAACTTGAATAATACGACTGTTGCCGGAAACAAGATTCGTGTCAAAAGAGCTACAAACAAAACGGAGTGTATTGGTGCATCAAAAGATATGAGTAGTGAACAATCTAATAATCCTTTGCATGGCTTAACCCTCGTGAAAGTTGTAACGAGGTTAGTAGAGCATTACGATTGGGATGGATTGGCTCAAAGAATCAACATAAATTGTTTCAAGAGTGATCCATCAGTAAAATCCTCACTGAAGTTTTTGCGTAATACCCAATGGGCCAGGGACAAGGTGGAAGACTTGTATATTTCAACATTTGTAAAGCAACCCCCCATGGGTAATGCCAAATAAATGGTGCTGAGTTACTGGAAGGTAGTTGTTGAAATTACTAAGCATCTTGAGCATAACAATCGTATGTAGTCGGAGGCTGCAGGGCCGCACCATTAAACTTAAGCGTTATGCACAAAGGAGACACGGTGGATATTCTTAAGTGGACCGAAAAAGCAATGTCGATGGATGATGAAACCTGGAGTAAGCATTCCAACCCCTGGAGCGTTTACACTCGATTCACAACCTTGCCATTAATATCCTTTGCTTTTTGGTCAAGGGAATGGCTTGGATTTTTCTCGATAGTACTTATTACGCTTTCATTTATTTGGGTTTGGGTAAACCCTCGCTTATTCAACGCTCCTAAAAGCACAGACAACTGGGCCTCGATGGGTACCTTTGGTGAGCGAATATACCTAAATCACCGAAATGAAATTATACCAACTCATCACCTTGACACTTGTCGGATTCTCCAATCGCTTTCAGCAATGGGCCTGCCTTTTTTCGTGTATGGACTTTATTCATTGGATATTTGGGTTTTAATTCTTGGCAATCTATGGGTAATGGTATTCAAAGCATGGTTCGTTGATCGTATGGCCTGGTTGTACATGGATATGAGGGAATCAAACCCTGTATATAATTCATGGTTCAAGGCATAACAAATTGCTCAAGCATCTTTCCTGCCAAAAACAGCCGCTGGACGCGCAAATGCTCGCCGCTTAGCAAAGCGATTAGACATGTTGCTTTGAACATATGATGACATAATATGAGAAACTTGACAAAAGAATTAAAAAAAGAACTCAAGACGCCTCATATCTATATCGCGTTGACAACAGGGTTTAGTATTATACTCTTAGCCATGTTTTCTAAATGGGTTTTACCAGAACCAATTGGATATCTGGCTTTAGCTACTCCTCCCTTTGTAGCAACAATCTTTGAATCATTTTATAGTCACAATAAGGACTCTAAGATTTGCACCACTTCTTATTGGGTGTTAGGCATACTGGGTGCAACTGCCTTGGTTATTATTTTTCATATGTTTTGAATAGAAAACGGTGATATCAAAAAATCCAAATTGGAGCTCTCTAATTTTCGTTGCTGCCAATGGCAGGGAGCCAACATCTGCGGGCTACAGGTGTATAATTTTTAGAGATAGGATAATGAAAACAGGGATTTATCATAGAGAAATTAATCGTTTAGCGCTGTGGCGATTGAAAAATGAACAAATGAAACAAGGCGATTTGATCCAGCCGGAACATCCGACATATTATGAAAGTCTTCCGGAATGGAAATGAATTCTATCATGACAGGAGTCGCCGCCGGAGTACTTGGTACGATAACGATGGATTCATTGAATCATCTTTTTGCACGAAAAGGGTTGATAATAAAAATAGACATTAGGATGATTGGAAGAATGTCCGCAGGGTGGGCAAACGGCCGATTTTGCTTTCGTGATCCTGGCCAAATGAAACAGATTGCACACGAGGTACTCTTGGGATACCTCACTCACTATGCAATCGGCATAGCTCTGGCAATTCCGTTCGTTCTAGGTTGGAGTCTCTTGGTTGGAGACCCTGTGTCACCGATATGGACGTTAGCATATGGAATCGCAACGACGGCGGCCTCTGTATTCGTTGTCCATCCATCCATGGGGCTGGGAGTATTCGGTATGCGCTCACCAGAAGGCATCCGGGCTCCACTTTCCAGTCTGGCAAACCATTTATTCTTCGGCATAGGAATGGCGGTTGGCGTTGCACTTACGTAAGCATATGGCCTGTTTTCATGTGAGCTTAATATCAGATAACACAAAAGTTAGGAGTATAAATGAATATAATCGTTAAACACATCAAATGGATCATGCTGGTCCCAGGCTTGCTGGCCTGCTCAATGATATTTGCTGTTTTCACGCCACAAACATCTTTAATAAATATCTTTGGTGAATCGTTTGCTGAGCCTTTGGCTCTAATAGTTGTAAGAAGCTGGGGGTTTCTTCTTTTCTTATTAGGCTCGTTATTGATTTATGGAGCCTTCAAACCAACATATCGTAATCTAGCACTAATTATATCAATTTTGAATAAAGTTATATTTATTGCTATACTTATTTTTTTTGGTGATCAATATCTGGATAAAACCATGTTTACAATAATTCTAGATTCAATATTTGTTATTATATTTATTGCTTATTTATTTAAGGCGAAAAGTCTGGATTGATCGCATTCAGAATTGCATGGTTCACGGTAAGTCGTTTTCTTCCAATGCTAACTGATAAAAATGATCGATACTCCTAATTCGTTGTCGATGAAAAAAGCACTCTGGCGATGCATGTAAGGCTTTTATACAAGAAGGATTTTCAAGCTTGAAAAACATCTAAGCGAAAGGCTGTTGCCTGATAAGGCATCCACAATACTATCGATAATTTGGGTTTAAGAATGTTGAAGGATTAGTCCATGATGGCATTCCCTCTGAAGTGTTTTTCGCTCATTCATTTGACGGAATTATTCCACAAGGTAATGTCTTGTTTCATGAAGGATTCAACGCAAACGGCTAACAAGACGCTTCAGTGGACAGGTAACCGCCGCCGCTGAGTTTTTAAAAGTACGTAAATTTCTAGAATTATTAAAGGCCATAAATGTCAATAAAAATAGATGTTTTAAAAATGCTAAAAACCTTAATCAGGAAAAAACAATTTCCCATCTTACTCGGTATATTTCTGTGCATGCTTGTTGCGGGATTATGGAAAGCGCTTGAAGACCAGGAAGATGATAACCGTTTTAAAGCCGTGGAAACCGAGGCCCAAAAGATTGCTGCAATAATTAATATCGACTTACAAAGCCGAATTCATTCATTGGAACGAATTACTAATCGATGGGAAATACGTGGTGGAACACCAAAAGATGAGTTTGAGAAGGATGCTAGGGCATACATAGTTGACTCCCCGGGATATCAGGCTATTGAATGGGTAGATAGGACGTTCCATGTGCGATGGATCGTCCCACTGAAAGGTAATGAAGCAGCGCAAAATCTGAACCTGGCCTTCGAGAATACTCGGCTTATTGCCTTGGAAAATGCTAGAGATCGTAAATTCCCTACCTTAACTTCACCAATTGATCTGATTCAGGGGGGAAAAGGATTTCTAGTGTATCATCCAATTTTCGTCCAAGATAAGTTTGAAGGTTTCGTTCTAGCTGTCTTTCGTACTCAGGAATGGCTAGCTCATATTCTACAATCAAAAACGAGTCCAAAGGAAAAACGCAAATTCCTAGCGTTGATCTCGATGGATGATAAACAGATTTATAGCCATGAACATTGGGATAAACAGAAGGAATCCAAATGGGAAATGACAGTTGAGACGAATCTATATGGTCATCGTTTCTCAATCCGGTGTCAACCCTCAGAGAGTTTTATCAATCAAAGTCACTCAATATTGCCAGAAATGGTCTTGGGTGCTGGTGTTCTGCTATCACTACTTTCATCGGTTATCGTTTTCTTGATTCAAAAAGCAAAAAATGCCATTCAGGAGACCCTGGCTAGTAAAGTTGCACTGGAAAACGAAATCATTGTTCGTAAACAAGCAGAAGGATCCCTGGCAAAAGAAAGACAGCGCCTTGCTTACATACTTGCAGGCACAAACGTCGGAACCTGGGAATGGAATGTCCAAACAGGTGAGACAATATTCAATGAACGATGGGCAAATATAATTGGCTACAATCTGGAAGAGCTTGCTCCAATATCTATTGATACATGGACAAAATTCGTACATCCAGACGATTTAAAAGTATCGAGTGATTTGTTAGAAAAACATTTTAATGGAGAACTGGATTACTATGAGTTTGAAGCACGCTTGCGTCATAAGGATGGAAATTGGGTATGGGTGCTTGACAGAGGAAGAATATCTACAAAGACGGATGATGGCAAACCGCTTCTGATGTCAGGAACACATCAGGACATAACCAGACAAAAGCAGATTGAAGAGAAAATTAGTCATCTTGCAACCCACGATACTTTGACAGATTTACCAAGTTTAAGATTGGCAAATGATCGCATATCCATGGCGATAGAATCGGCAAAACGAAATCAATCATTGGCTGCAACATTGTTTGTTGATCTAGACGGATTTAAAATGATTAATGATACACACGGGCATAACGCCGGTGATGCAGTACTGCGAGAAGTAGCAAAACGCTTACTTTCCTGTGTACGTAAAACTGATACTGTAGCACGAGTTGGAGGTGACGAATTTCTCTTGGTTCTTACAGAGTTTCAAAATAATGACTTAGCAGCATCGATTGCTAAAAAGATAATCAACATTTTAGCTCAGTCCATACCTTTCGAGAGGGTCCAGCTAACAGTAGGGGCAAGCATAGGAATCGCTATTTACCCAAATGATAGTGACTCAGCAGACGGTCTGATCAAACAGGCAGATGAAGCGATGTATGTAAGTAAGAAATCTGGGAAAAACAGATATACTTTCGCAAATACTTTAAAATCATAACACCAACAAGTGTTTCAGCCTGACTTTTTCCACTGCTCCGATTGAGTCGTTCTATACGTTCTTAAAAACCAGATTAAACCAGTGTTAAGCAATAAATAATAATAACAAAGAATATGCTCACAAAACAAAAAAATGAAATTGAAGAACTTTTGCATGACTTTGAGACTGTCAGTCCGGGACTAACAGAAATTATTGTTTTTCTGCGAAAAATTGTACTGTCATTTTCTCCGGCAATAAAGGAGGAGATTAAATACGGCGGGATAGTCTTTATAGAACACAAACAGTTAATTTGTGGAATTTTCTTACGAACGAAATTTGTGACAATGGAGTTTGGATTTGGTAGTGAGTTTACCGATGAAGGCAATCTACTCGAAGGAACTGGAAAGTTTCGCAGGAATCAAAAATTTAGAAAAGTGGAAGAAATAAAAACGAAACATGCAAAGTACTTTATAGGACAAGCATTGACCGATTATTAACCAGTAATATTGTACTATTGATTCAATACAAAATCGCATTCCACTGAAGACCACAAGCGAAACCATGGAAATCAAGGTTTTGAGGATCATATTAAAAGTTTTACCAAAAACAACAAATAGAAGTTAGCGCCCGTGAGCTTTGGCCATTATGTTGCAAAATTTGCATTCTATCTTATTGGATACCTGTGGATAATTACAGCATTGTTTATCAGGTTATTCCTTGCGATAAAGCTGAAAAGATCTCTTAGCACTACTTGATTATTTTAGGACACAATAAGTCGCCTGACATGGTCTATCGGCTACACCGCTGAACCGATTAACTTTGCGTTTTGCAATTACAATCAACCCCAAGTAGTAATGTTATAATATCCTATGGCAGAAATGGCCAACTAACATCGAGGTAGTATGTTAGAAACAGTTAAAAGTAGTGGTGAATTACAGCCTATTAATTTGAATGAAAATAAATTGACCTGAGAGGAAAAGGAATGGCGCAAGCAGGCATACATGGTCTTATGGGCATAGTATTGAGCAATTTGAACTTTAAAAAAGAATGGCTCTTATTGGGTGTTATCTTTGGGAATATGCTACCTGATTTAGATGCTGTTGCTGTTGCTTACTTTACTTTAACGGGCGGAGATACAAATGGATTACATCGCACATGGTCACATAGTCTTCTATTCATAGCCAGCCTGGTAGTCATAATCTATATTATCTCAAAAATCAGAAAAGTCCCTCGTATTAGAAATTTTGGAATAGGTTTAGGTTTTGGCATGCTTACACATGTTTTGATGGATATGATCATCTGGTTTAGAGGTGTCGAGGTATTTTGGCCATTTTATCCAGAAATTAACTTCTGGCATTTTTTTATACCGCCTGAATGGTGGTACAATAAATTTGAATTTGCACTGGAATTTGGCATGATGGCACTATATCTCTTATTTTTAAGTCGGTTTGCCTTGAAACACGGAACGGATATTGAATATTTACCAATGATTAAAACCCTCATATGGTTTGAGATCTTTCTATTTATTACCTTTCTAATTCTGGTATATACATGGTCTGGGTTTTATTTCATTTTTGGTGGTGTGTATATATTGTCTTTGTTTCTTATCCTTTACACGACAATACGAATGAGAAAGACAATAGAATCAATTTGATAAATTGGAAACCCTATTAATAATAAGTAAACAATAGCATGATCAGGGAGGAAACTCTCTCCTCGTCTGCAGAACTAGTCGCTGCCAATTTTCTTTACGACTCACTGTCTTCAATGGCAAAACAAGAAGGGCATAAATATAGAAAAAGGCCTCATGATAATGACCAGCAATTTATAGGAATACGGTAAAACAGTAAACTCGGTCTAATCTTTATTAAAACACTTAGTAATTTATATGATAAAAATATTCCTCTCGTCAATAGAGCATAATATAGAAGAAAAGAAAGCATATCGCTGGAAGGTGGCGATAAGTCTTTTTATAGTTTTCGTTTCCTGTTCTTTGGCAAACATCATTTTTGTTAGAGAAGTAACCAGACTTAAATTAGAATCAGGCGAGATTAATAAAATGTTATCTAAGCCTATTATTGATCATATTCTATCCACAGGTATAAATAGCCTTATAATTGGTGCTTTTCTCATTTATATTGGTTTATGGGTATCCTCAAAAGCGAATTTGGGGGCACCCGTTCTTGCTCGATTTTTTTCTAACAGACCTGTTAGTGAATTGATAAATTGGAAACCCATTTTATCAAGTGTCACATTAGCCATAGTTATAGCGACAGCATTATTGGGTTTATTTGAATTACATAAATGGTTGTACCCTGTACTGGCTTTTCAAGAAAGACCTTCAAAAATTTATTATGTCATTGTTTCCTTTGTAGCGGGCACCAATGAAGAAATAATTTATCGACTATGTCTAATGTCAGTACTGATTGCTACCATCCAGTATTTCAAAAAACTGGATAAACCAACTGATAAAATAGTATGGACAGGGATTTTATTTGCCGCATTAATATTTGGATTGATGCACTTCCCAATAACAAGCAACTTTTTTAAACTTACTCCTTTCACCATCGCTGTTACGATGATTGGAAATTTAATAACAGGTACAACATTCGGATGGATTTTTTGGAAACGTGGATTGTTAGTCGCTATTGTATCACATATTGCCTTTGATATTGTCTTTCACGTAATCGGTTCACCCTTTGGATAATATTAGATGAATTTACAAAAAACAATGAATTATAAATTTTGAAATATTTTAGCAAGCTGAGGCGAAAATGAGTAGAATAGTAGTCCTGGGTTGTGGGGCCGTGGGAAAACACATAGCCATCGATTTAAGCAATGCCCACGACTGTGAGATAATCTCAGTGGACATCAATCGGGATGCCCTTGAGCGTCTGGCCCGTGAATATCCCATCCAGATCCAGGTAGAGGATCTCGCCACGACGGAAGGAGTCACGCGGGCCGTTGAGGATGCGGACATTGTTATCGGTTCGGTGCCGGGCTCCATTGGATACGCAATGCTCGAAACGGTCATTAGCGCCGGCAAGAACATCGTTGACATCTCATACTTCCCGGAAGACCCGTTCGACCTGGACGAGCTTGCGAAGGAAAGGGGTGTCACTGCCGTGGTCGACTGCGGTGTTGTGCCTGGAATGGCCAACATCATTCTCGGTGACCATGTGCAGAAGATGAGGGTTTCCAGCTACGAGTGTTACGTCGGCGGTATTCCAAAATCAAGGAATGCTCCTTTGGGGTACAAGTCGCCCTTTCCGGTTCTCGAGGTTTTGGATGAATACGCCGGCTCTGGCAGGATGGTTGAAAATGGTCAGGTGGTCATAAAACCAATGCTCTCCGAAACCATGACTATAGATCTTGAAAATGTCGGTACTCTGGCATGTCTCAACTCTGACGGACTCAGATCCTTAATCCGTACCATGGATATCCCTAACATGTTCGAAAAAACTCTGCGTTATCCTGGACATGTAGACATTATGCGCATTTTCAAAGATGCTGGGTTCCTCAACATGACCCCTATCGAGGTAAATGGAGCTTTGGTGCGGCCGATAGATGTGACTGCATTGCTGATCTCTCCTCTTTGGGAATATAAACAAGGCGAGGCTGATCTCACAGTCATGAGGCTTGTAATTTCCGGCGAGGAGAATGGGAAACAGGCAACCTACACCTATGACATGTACGACGAATATGATCCAACAACAGGGGCCCTCTCAATGGCGAGGACTACTGGATACACTTGTGCAGCAGTCACCCGATTGGTGCTCGATGGCGGTTATTCTCAAAAAGGAATCAGTCCTCCCGAGTTTGTGGGCCGTGTCGATGGGTGCCGTGAAAGTGTCGAGAAATATCTTGGGAATCGAGGTGTCAGTTGCAAAATGAAGCGGTCTTGATCCATCCGGCAGTTTTAGTAAAAATGAAACCCATCGATCCGTTTTATTTCAATGACTTTCCCGTAAATTTAATTAACCGGATCTGGTAACTGGTAATTTCTTCAATTCTGTAGATTGTTTGATCGATGGGCGAAAGAGCATGGAAATGAGTACATCCAAATAAAGTGTTTTATGATTTCTTATAACAAGTTGGTGTGTTTCGTTTTTCCAGGCGATCACATGCATCGGAAAAAAATTAAATGACCATTTCAAAAAAGTTAATATCAACCATAAAAATGCTCAAAGTCCCAGCAATTATTGCTGTTTCCGGGTTTGGTGGTGCTGGAAAATCCACATTCACCAAAGCCTTGAGTAATGAGGTGGACCTCCCTATTATCGGGGTAGATTCATTCTTTAGAGGGTTCGACATCAAAAACTATTCAAAATGGGAGTGTTTTGATTTTGCACGGTTAGAGAAAGATATTTGTCTTCCTTTTTTAAAAGGCAACAAACAAATTAAGTATCGAGATTTCGACTGGGTAAATAATTCGACTGGCAATATGAAAAAATTTTCACATTCTGGAATAATTATTATTGAAGGGGTTGGATTATTTAGACCTGAATTAATAAATTACTTTTCCTATATGATATGGATCGACTGCCCAATAGAGGAGGCCATAAAAAGAGGGAAGCAAAGGGATCTAGCACTCAATATTACTTCACATGACCAATATTGGGATGGAATTTGGAGACGCAATGATGAAGAATATTGGACCATCTATAAACCAAAAGAAATTGCTAATGATATAATAAAAACTTAATTACAATTATTGCCAATCAACGGTATTAGTTGTTGAGTTTTGGGGCCCACTGGGATGCTACGATAACAAGGAGAGTTAATTATGAAGAAGCTTCCAAATAAATGCGAAGGTGGTTGCGCATGTGGTTTTGTACGGTACAAAATTACTTCAGACCCGCTAATTGTACATTGCTGTCATTGTCGTTACTGTCAGCGTCAGACAGGTGCATCATTTGCATTGAATGCCCTATTTGAGGCAAATCATGTAGAAATTCTTAATGGAACAGTCAACGAAATAATTACTCCTTCTTCAAATGGCAAAGGACAAAAAATCACTCGCTGTCCAAAATGTGAGATTGCCATTTGGAGCAGTTATTTCATGGGTGGTATAAAGGATATGATACGCTTTGTCCGCGTTGGGACCCTTGATAATCCAGACTTGCTTCCCCCTGATGTTCACATCTTTACCGCTTCAAAGCAACCATGGGTAAACCTGCCGCCGAATGCTTTAGCATTTGACGAGTTTTATAATTACGAAGATATCTGGACAATTGAAAACCAGAAAATTCGTCTATCTTTGCTAGCAAAAGCAAAAAGCAAATAATTAACCAACTCAGATACACGATCAGCAACACGAAAGCAGAGCCACAAAGTAAAACTAATAAGAGATAATTTATGAAAGCAGTATATGACTGGTCCCAATTCCATGTCCATATGTATTATTTAATGCTTCTGGAGCAGGTGTTCCATTACTTTTCGACAGCAAAAGGCCTTGGATCATTTTTTAATCATAAAGCGGTTCATACTGCCGGAGACGGCACACATAGAAAATCAGATGAGCAGGTGTAGGCTGGTGACAGCTACCATTGGACCTATGTCCACGATTTTGCACATGGAGGTGAATATATACTGGTGGAGACAAATAAATTAGTCCACTTCACGTTTGGAACCATGACCGTGGACGTGCCTGGCAATATGTGAATTATCGTAGCTGCTAGATATACTTTATGACAAATTTTCGATCGCTTAATTTCAAAAATATTTTTGTGCGTAGATTTAAAACATCATAACCATGATATTTATTAGGGATTTGGATTTTGAGAGAATCTTTTAAGTAGCCTTGGAATGGCTCAACCGCAATCCGTTATACATACGAAAATGAATAAGCATTTAGATGGATTATTCCCAAAGTCAGAAAAATCTTGAAGGGATGGTGAATCAAGCAATAATAATCAGGAGGGATAAATATGGGCACAAAATCTAAAATTATAATAGGATTCTTACTAATTGTGGCAGGGGTTCTGGTTGGTCATGGAGTTGGGCTAATAATATCTGAGCTTACCGGCAAGAGTCTTGTTGACGGCTTTCAAATCACCGGACTCGGTATTGGATTTTTCGCTGCAGTAATGATGTGGAAAAAATAATTTCGGAATATGAGTAGCTAAAATTTAGAAATCTAGAATTCTAAATAGAAACTTTTTGATGATAATAATATGTCGTCAATAGGATGAATTTGGCATAATCGAGGGGGGTGAATCATGTTTAAGGTTGCAGTCTTTTGCGAATCGAACTTTGAAAATAGAACCTGGAAACCGGGTGAGAGGGTCATGTGTGTGGCCGTGTTTGGATCTATGAAGATGGATTTCAGACAGGCACAATTAGAAACGGGGGCCACTCATGTCATTTGCATCAATATATTTGGCGCGACGCGATTCCGAGTCCCCGAAGATATACCTGTAAACACAAGCGGTATATCGATTTTTGGAAAGACAAAGGACTCCGGTGCCGCAGTGAAGGCAGCAAAGAGTGACCATCTTCTTGATATTGCCTGCTTCAATATTTTTGGCACAACAACCATCACCAACTAACAAGTTTCGCTTTGCTTTTCGCCCTTTTGTTTGTCATATTAGGTTATCATGTGAGGAAAATATAAATTTCGCAATAGAAGACATTAATCAGCAATTGAGTCAAATCAAATGGCAAGAAGAGCGTATGTTTTCAAGTTTTAATGGTTTGTTGATAATAGTTTGGAGAAATCGGACTGGGTGCATTTGAATTCGACAATTATACCAATTGGTGAACAAAATATAAATTATTCTGATAGAGGGGCGTTGAATGAGAGCGGTAATATATTTGATTGTAGGAATCTATCTGTTGAGTAATTCTCTCCTATCCCAAAAACACAACAATGCCTATGTGAAAATAAAAGTTGAAAATGGTCTCATTGAAGGGTTTTTTGATGCCTCGGCGAATCTTAATGTTTTTTTTGGAATTCCTTATGCAAAACCACCAGTGGATGATCTTCGCTGGAAGGCTCCACAGCCAATGGATAACTGGAACGGTGTTTTAGAGACGAAAAAATTTAGCGCCCATCCTGTCCAGATACCCGTCTGGGGCGATTTGCATACCAGGTCTGAAAAAATGTCGGAAGACTGTCTCTACTTAAATATCTGGGCACCGGCCCAGGCAGATATCAAAGGATTGCCAGTACTCGTCTATTTTTATGGCGGTGGCCTTGTAGCCGGAGACGGTGCTGAACCCCGATATGATGGCGCCGCCATGGCACAAAAAGGGATTGTAGCTATTACAGTTAACTACAGGTTGAATATTTTTGGGTTTTTCAGCCATCCTGAACTCAGCGCAGAATCACCATACATGGCGTCGGGCAACTATGGGCTATTGGATCAGAATGCGGCATTAAAATGGGTTCATAAAAATATTTCGTCATTTGGTGGAGACCCGGATAAAATCACAATTGCCGGCGAATCGGCCGGTTCCGTTTCCGCTAGCGCCCACATGGCTTCTCCATTATCAAGGGATTTAATTGCAGGTGTAATCGGGGAAAGTGGCGCAGCCATTAATCCAAACCGAGGACCAATCCAACTGGAAGATGCCGAGAAAATTGGTGATGATTTTGCAATAGAGGCCGGTTATGCAACTTTAAATGAATTGAGAGCTCTGAGCACAGAGCAACTTCTCAAAATTTATGAAAATTCTAAACGGTTTGGTTTCCCGGTAACAAAGGATGGTTATTTCTATCCAAAAACTTTAACTGAAATATTCAAGGCTGGTGAGCAGGCGCAAGTTCCTTTACTTGTGGGCTGGAATTCAGCTGAAATACCCGGCGATGCTTTTACTCAGGGACCCTATACTGTAGAGGGCTTTTGCCAAAAAGTAATAGAGAATTATCCAAATGATTTTGATGAAATTTTAAAACTATATCCACATGAAACTATCAAAGAAGTTGAGCTCTCAGCAACTGCGCTTGCATCTGATAGATTTATCGTTTACCACACGTGGAAATGGTTTGACCTGCATCGGAAAAACAGTCCTAAGCCTGTATATCGTTACCTGTTTGACAATCCTCGACCACCACTAAATGATACTAATAACACATCTATGGGTCCAAAACCCATTGGGGCAGCTCATGCTGAAGAAATTGAGTATTGTCTGGGAAATCTGTATCTTGTTCCTGAATTTAACTGGAGTGACGATGATCATAAAGTATCGGAAACGATGTTAAGTTTTTTCGCAAACTTCATCATAACAGGAAATCCAAATGGAATTAATCTTCCGGTTTGGCCAGCGGCAAAATCAGATGATCCTGCACCGCCGGTAATGATCATAAAAACTGATTCTAAAGCAGTGAATGCCAAAAATGATGATCGATATCTACTTCTTGACAAGGTTTATGGCAATAACTAAAAACCGATTTGGTAATGACCAAATATAATTGTGCATCAACGGATGAACACAAATCGGACAAGTGATATTAGATTTTTTAATTTTAGGACAAATAATATTTTATATAACAGAGAGAGGAAGCCCTCCCTTTTCAGCGAAAAGGTGGAAAAATAATTCGTATGAATAAGAGCCCAATCAATACAAGCATAAAGCTCCCTTGCGGAGTTACATTAAATAATAGACTGGTAAAATCTGCCATGACTGAACGGATCAGTAATCGCCGATATGAATCAACAAAAGCACATGAAATAATGTACAGAGACTGGTCTAAAACAGGGGCAGGATTATTAATTACCGGCAATGTAATGTTTGATAGGAAGCATTTAGAATCCTCTGGAAATATCTGTTTTGATGATGAAAATATGCTTCCAAAATTAAAAAAATGGGCCGAAGCTGGAAAATCAACGGGTAATCATATTTGGGTGCAAATCTCCCATGCAGGCAGACAGACCAATAAATTTTGCAATGGAAATCCTTTGGCGCCCTCAGCAGTCCAACTAAAAAAACTTGGCCTTTTTGGGAAACCGAAGGTTATGACAGAGGAAGATATTCAGAATATAATTAGTGGGTTTTCAAAAGCAGCAAAAATTACAAAAGAAGCCGGTTTTACAGGCCTGCAAATTCATTCCGCTCATGGGTATTTATTGAGCCAGTTCTTATCCCCTAATGCAAATAAGAGAACTGATCGATGGGGTGGTTCACTTGAAAACCGTAGTCGCATGCTTATTGCTATTATAAGAGAAGTCCGCAAAGTTGTCGGTGCCGGTTTTCCAATATCCATAAAGCTCAATTCATCGGATTTTCAAAGAGGCGGGTTTACTGAAGAAGATTCCCTGGAAGTTGTTAGAATGTTAGATCGCGAGAAGATCGACCTCTTAGAAATTTCTGGGGGGACGTATGAAAAAGTGGTTTTTTTAATGGCGAATGAAAATCAAGCCGATGTGAAAGAAAGCACAAAAAAAAGAGAGGCCTATTTCATCGATTTTGCCAGGAAAGTCAAATCAATTTCCAATATTCCTTTACTTATTACGGGTGGATTCAGATCTTATAATTTTTGCAACGAAGTATTAAAAAACGAAGAATTAGATCTAGTTGGTATGGCCCGCCCCTTCATCACCAACCGGGAAGATATTCCCGGGTTTTTAAGTGGTAAAGTCCCAAAACTAAATAATATTGTTTTAAGAACAGGGATAAAACAATTTGATGATGCGGCTGAGGGAGGGTTTTATGCCAAGCAGTTGATTCGCTTTTCTAAAGGCAAAATGTACGATTCAGAAATTGGTCCAGTTTGGAGTTCAATATTTTTAGTCCTGCATGAGATCAAAATGGCTTTGTCAAAGAGATTTTAATAGAAAAAAAGTGTCAAATTTATGATTTGCATCCTCGAGATTGATTGAGCCTTGAATATCCATATTTGAGTCAGGTAAGTTTAATAATTCACGCTGAATGTTAAAATGTATCAGTTGATTTTATTGTTGAAATGGCATGATCCAATTAGAAAAAGGATATAATAGATTATAGCCTGACTCAGACGTTTGGATTAACAAAACTTAAAAATGAAAAAGTGGATAAATAAAAATCTTAAAATATTAGACCTGTTGCTTGCGCCTCTTGTTTTTCTTGCCGCATGGTTGTTGAAAAATATTCGTCGAGCCGGGGTGCAGAGTCTCCCGCGCTGTAAGAGTGTGTTAATGAAAATCGGGGTATTCCCAATACGTCGTCATTATTATGAGCCACAATTTGACCATCGATTTCCGAAACCCGATTTTTCCCAAGACAGAAACCTCTCAGGAATAGATTGGAATGTGTCTGGCCAATTAGAGGTTCTCGAAAAACTTACATTTTCCAATGAGCTTTCGGATATCCCAAAAGAGAAATCAAAATCTCTTGAATTCTATATGAATAATGGCACCTTTCAATCTGGTGATGCTGAGTATTGGTATCAGCTTATCCGAACGGTTAAACCGAAAAGGATATTTGAAATCGGCAGCGGAAACTCCACCTTAATGGCCATCAATGCCCTTAGTAAAAATTATGATGATGACCCAGAGTATAAATGTGACCATATTTGCATCGAACCCTATGAAATGCCATGGCTTGAAGAAGCTGGCGTTTCTCTTGTTAGGAAAAAGGTTGAGGATGTAGAGCTATCATTCTTTTCTAAACTTCAGGAAAATGACATCTTGTTCATTGATTCATCTCATATCATAAGACCCCAGGGTGATGTTCTTTTTGAATATCTAGAGCTATTGCCTTCTCTAAACGAGGGCGTGATTGTTCATATTCATGATATTTTTTCACCCAAAAACTATCCAGGGAAATGGCTTCAGGATGATGTTCTTTTCTGGAATGAACAATACCTCCTTGAGGCTTTTCTGTCACATAATACTAGCTGGAAAATAATTGGTGCCCTCAACTTTTTACTGCACAATCATTACGAGAAACTTAAATCAGTTGCACCATTTTTAACCACCGGCAGGGAACCCGGATCATTTTATATCCAGAAAATCGTCTGAAAGAGCTAATACATCTGTCGGTAGCCATATAGAAATTGATGGCCTTCTGTAATTTTAAAAAAATTTAGGGATAATCAAATCAGGAGTAAAAATGACCCCGGAAGAATTCAAAAAATATGGATATGAAATTATCGATTGGATTGCGGATTATAGATCCAATATCAGTGATTATCCCGTCATGTCTACAATTCAGCCGGGTACCGTTAGAGAGCGTTTACCAGATAGCCCACCTGAAAATCCTGATCCATTTGAATCTGTAATAAATGATTTAGACAATATTATTCTACCTGGTATATCACATTGGAATCATCCAAATAACTTCGCTTATTTTCCTTCTAATGCAACACTGCCCTCAGTGCTTGGCGATCTGCTTTGCTCTGGAATTGGCGGGATTGGCTTAAATTGGCAGTCTATGCCGGCTTTAACCGAAGTTGAAGAAGTCGTCTGCGATTGGATGCGTCAGATGCTTGGTTTATCATCAAACTGGGAGGGTGTTATTCAGGATACTGCTTCAACCTCCACCTTGGTTGCATTACTTTGCGCTAGAGAGCAAGCCTCGAATCATAGTCAAATTAAAAATGGTCTTCAAGGAGAAAAACTCCCTCTAATTATTTATTCTTCTATCCAAAGTCATAGTTCGGTAAAAAAAGCAGCTTTATTGGCTGGTTTTGGCTTGAACAATATTCGGACAATTGAAACGGATGAAAATTTTGCAATCGATGTGGAGCAGTTGAAAATAGCTATTGAACAGGATATCAAAAAGGGCTTGAAACCCTGTGCTGTAATTGCCACAATCGGTACAACAAACACCACTGCTATGGACCCGATTTCAGACATTCTTTCTTTGACCCAAAAACATAATATGTGGTTACATGTGGATGCCGCCATGGCCGGTACTGCAATGATTCTCCCTGAATGTCGATGGATGTGGGATGGCATTGAAGGGGCTGACTCGATTATTATAAATCCCCATAAATGGCTCGGAGTAGTTTTTGATTGTTCGCTTTATTACATACGTAACCGTGAACATCTGGTTCGGGTTATGTCGACCAATCCCAGTTACCTTCAAACATCGAAAGACAATGAAGTAAAAAACTACCGTGATTGGGGTATTCCCCTTGGGCGTCGTTTCCGAGCGCTAAAACTATGGTGTTTGATTAAAGAGCAAGGTGTGAGTGGATTACAGGAGCGGATTCGAAAAGACATAAAAAATGCTAAATGGTTAAAAGATCAAATTGAGAATGAACCTCAATGGGAAATTTTGGCGCCTGTAACACTGCAAACTATTTGTGTTCGACATACTCCATCAGGGTTAAAAAATGATCTGCTGGAAAAACATACACTGCAATGGGTGACAGATATAAACAATGGTGGGGCCGCTTACCTCACACCCGGTCAATTGAATGGAAAATGGATGGTGCGTATATCTATCGGGGCTGAGGCCACGACATTAAAACATGTAAAAGCATTATGGATTACTATGAAATCTGCAGTTAATAAAGAATCTCAGAGAAACCGGTGAAAATCCAACCGGGATAGATGTGAAAATATTAATTTTAGATTATTCAGTATCAAGAATGGAGACACCTGCCATCAAAAAATGGCTGCCTGAAGATGCAATTGTTACATCATTCTTTATCGACACAGAAGAATTCTTCCCAAAGGATTTATTGGAAAGAGATTTCACCCATGTAATTCATTCCGGGTCTGAGCTTTCAATTACCAAAACATCGCCGTTTACCAATAAAGCCATCAGCTATATTAAAATTTTCCGGGACAAAGGTATTGCCCAATTTGGCATCTGTTATGGACATCAACTTATTTCTCGAGCTTTGGTTGGAAAACAATCTGTTCGATCATCTCCCAATGGGGTTGAAGCAGGATGGGACCCAGTATCATTCAATGATCATGCAATGAAACTCTTTGGGATTAGGGAAAGCGAAGTTGTTTGGCAGTATCATTTTGATGAAGTAATTGAAATGCCTGAAGGATCAAAGCTCCTTGCAACCAGTCCACATACAAAAATTCAGGCATATGTTAATTACGAACAAAATTTACTGGGCACCCAGTTTCATCCTGAGTTTGATAAAGAAACGGGTGATAAACTCTTTCTTGATGACAGAGAACAATTGGAACGAAACAATTACAATGTTGATGAAATGGTCACCAAAGGACCATCATTTGATACTGGAAATATATTCTTTGACTATTTCCTTAAATAGTCCGCACAATCCAAACTGTAAATGGACTCATAATTTTGAATGGTATCCAAAATGAACCGTAAATCATTAATAAAAACATTCATACTTACCTCAATGGCATTAATAGCATTTGCTGCCAACTCGGTGCTTTGCCGCCTGGCATTAGGGAGTGGGGCAATTGATGCATCAAGTTTTACAGTTGTACGATTACTTTCTGGATCAATTGTTCTTCTCGTAATTATTGGCGTCACTCGAAAATCTTCAACGCAATCCGCAAAAGGCAGTTGGGCTGCCAGTTTCATGTTGTTTCTCTACGCCGTCACATTTTCTTATGCTTACATCTCATTAGACACTGGCACAGGTGCCCTCATTTTGTTTGCCTCTGTTCAAATTACAATGATATTGCTATCCCTGATTTCTGGTACTCGACTACATTTTATTGAATGGATTGGAGTGACGGTTGCTTTTGCAGGTTTTGTATATCTCATTCTTCCAGGGGTCACGACGCCATCAATTATGGGATTCCTGCTTATGACTATAGCAGGAATTGCATGGGGCATCTATACACTAAAAGGGCGCGGCTCGAATGCTCCCCTATTGGATACGGCCTATAATTTTTTCAGAACGACTCCGTTGGTACTAATATTAGTTATTTCGACAATTAGTAAAGCAAATTATTCATTTGAGGGGATTTTACTCGCTGTCATATCCGGTGGTATAACGTCAGGAATCGGTTATACAATATGGTATATCGCACTTGGTGGTCTTTCTTCGACGCAGGCGGCAGTACTTCAGCTGTCAGTACCTGTAATTGCTGCTTTTGGTGGGGTAATATTTGTGGCTGAGACAATCACTTTCCGTCTTGCTATATCAGCCACATTTGTTCTTGGTGGTATTTTAATGGTGGTAATAGGCAAATTCTATTTCATACAATCAGGTAATGAATAACTTAAATCAGAGTTTTAGAGTATGGCTTCGCAGTATACTCTTTTTAAAAAGAACTATGATTTTTTGTATATACAATTGATAATTCGGTTTTCACGTCTTTAATTATAAGTTTAAATTCAAAGAGGGGAAGTCCTTCATTTATAAATTTTTCAATTCAATTTAATAAATCATAATGAATTCAATGCAACCGGACCATTAACATGATAAAACAACTCGCACATATCTGTATTCATACAAGCAATCTTGAAAAAACACTGATATTCTATCGGGATGCACTTGGCCTCGAAATTGGCTTTGAATTCGAAAAGCAGGGACAGCCATTTGGATACTATATTAAGCTGGGCAACAATACCTTCATCGAGGTTTTTCTTGGCGATCCGGGGAAACTGGGCAACATCCAGCATGTCGCTATTCAAGTAACTGATATGGATGCCTTGATCCGTCGCATCCATAGCCATGGTTATGAGGTGGGTCCCAAAACTCTTGGCGCTGATAATTCGTGGCAAGCATGGGTAACAGATCCAAATGGTATTAAAATTGAATTTCATCAATATACTGACCGTAGTTTTCAGCTTGTTGGTGGTAAATGTCAAGTCACTTGGTAATACAATAGTGACTAACCCATACACAGAATGGGCCTGGCCCTGGTGGACAGTTATGGTGAGTATTAATATCATCAATCTAATCGTCTGCATCATTGTGTACAGAAAATCTCTGCTTCCAGAAGATGGGATTGATTCGGTCTACCGAAAAAGGATGCGAATTATGGGTGTTCTTTTTGTCTTGATAGGACTGTATCGCGCCATATTTGTGTCCATGTATTTTTCTCAGCTGGCCTGGTTTGATAGTTTGGCCAATAGTGTGCTGCTCATTCGAATATTTGCCTGGGTTGCTGAACTCTCATTCAGTGGGCAAATTGCCCTAGCCATGTTAAAAGTAAATGTGGACTTGCCTGATGTCGAAAACAATGGCAGTTCTTGGAGAAACTTCAGGTCATTCATGATGACAAAAACGCCCTATATCCTCTGGACATCTATACTTCTTGCTCAGTTCTTTGCAACTGGCGGTTTAATTTTTAAAAGTAAAACATTGTTTGCCATAGAAGAAACATTATGGTTGGTGGGGTTCCTTTCAGTGCTTCCACTTGCTATAGTACAACTGCGTCGTGTTGCTGATAGAAAAAATGTAAAAACCCTTGGACATTTACGATTACTAAGAAATTTCACCCGTCTCAATCTGGCCTGGTGTGTGATTTATTGCTGTTACAGTTTGCTATATCATTTACCTTTTGAATGCTGGCCAAGTGCTATTCACCAATTAGAAACAGGAATCCCTCTAATCAAAACAGGGCTTAGTGCTATATCAGATGCATTTCTAATTGTTTATGAATCAAAAACCTTTAGCGACTGGGGAATTGGTTTTCTATTCTGGCATTCAGCATACTTCAGCATCTGTGTGTGGATTTCAATATTTTTGATGCAGGCTCCACGGATCATACACGGTAATATTAGCAAGAAAAAATAATAAGGGGAAAATTATGAAACGTTATCTGGGAAGATCCGGAATTGAAATCAGTGCTCTTGGTATGGGTTGTTGGGCAATTGGTGGTCCATTCTGGGCAGATAAAACACCGTTGGGCTGGGGAGAAGTAGATGATTCCGAGTCAATCCGCGCCATCCACACCGCTATCGACAATGGCGTTAATTTTTTTGATACGGCAAATGTTTATGGTGCCGGACATAGCGAAAGAGTCCTGGGCCAGGCACTTTCAGGGCGACGGTCTCAGGTGGTTATTGCCACAAAATTTAATGCTGTATTTGACGAAACCAGCCGTCAGGTGACGGGGGATGATGCAACTCCTGATGGTATTCGTAAAGCTTGTGATGAATCGCTCCGGCGATTGAATACTGATTATATTGATCTCTATCAATTTCATGATAACGGCTTCTCGGCTGAAAAAGCATTGCCAGTACGAGATACACTCGAATCACTCGTAGAAGCAGGTAAAATTCGCAGCTATGGCTGGAGCACCGATTTTCCCGATCGCGCTGAAGTTTTTGCTCAGGGACCAAAATGTACTGCAATTCAGTTACAACTCAATGTATTGGATGATAATCCGGCTGTGATTGCTCTTTGCGAACGCTATGATATGGCGGCCATCAATCGTGGTCCGCTGGCTATGGGGCTCCTGACTGGGAAATATACTGCTGAAACCAAGCCCTCTATTGATGATGTGCGTGGAGCCAAAAGTCCTGAATGGATGAAGTACTTTGCAGATGGTCGGCCAAATCCTGAATGGTTGACAAAGCGTGATGCCATTAGCGAAATTTTATGTAGCAATGGCAGAACGGTGTCACAGGGCGCCCTGGCATGGCTCTGGGCTCGGAGCCCCCAAACCATCCCCATCCCCGGTTTTCGTAATGTGAAACAGGTGGAGGAAAATACTGCTGCGATGGATTTTGGATCATTAACCGCTGAACAGATGGCTAAAATTGACAGGCTTTTAGAGAGATAATCGACAGGGCATGTTTACTAATAACGTGTTTGGATCAAATACACCATCTCGGGCATCCATTAATAGAAGATCGTTGCTTACAGGAGATTTATGAAACCAATCATTGACCATATACAAATCACCGTTAAAGATATGAGTATTGCCGTGCCGTTCTATGACAAACTCATGCCTCTTCTGGGGTTTGATATAAATAAAAGGGTAAATGCGGTAATCGAAGCACATGATTTTCATGTTGTTGAGTATTCCCATCCGTTGTTGTGTTTTGCTATCACTTCACCAAGGTCAGCCTTTGCCAAAGACAGTATTTGCCGTCGGAAACCAGGCGCTTTGCATCATCTGGCATTTAAAGCAGAGTCACCTGCTGAAGTGGATAAGCTGTATACTCAACTTTTGAAAATAGACGCCCATATCGTGGGCAAACCAAAGAGATACCCGGAATACAGTCCGTGGTATTATGCTGTATTTTTTAAAGATATCGAGGGAATTAAGTACGAAATTGTCTTCGACAAACACGATGAGGCATAGATTTTCTTTTTGAGGATCACGGCCAAAATCTTGAATGTCAACCGAATTCCAGAATGTAGATTGCAAAATGAAAAGGTATTAGTGGAATGGAAAATCTCTCTCAAATGTCTACCAGTCAACAGCAGATGAAAAGGGTCTCCTATGGATAAAATTAATATTGATAAAATCTCAGCTTCGTTCAGGTCAAAAAAAACTGAATTATCATATAGAATGAACTTCTTGAGCTCTGATAGAAGGCAAACTGTTATGGCCCTTTTATTACTTTTAATACCTGTGCTCGTTTTTATACCATCAGACTACTTTCTGTTTGGCTATTCTTCAGATTTCGCCCATATGATTTTGGCCAGAAGTTTTGCGATTATATTTCTAGGCGCAACAATATTTACTGTGATTAAATCGGAGAATGTTTTTACTACTGACAAACTGATTCTTGCCAGTCTCATGATAAACTGCTGCCTTATTCTGTATATAAATCTGGGGCGGCCTTCAGATTATCTTCAAAATTCAATGTTAGACATTCTAATTGTTTTTACTGCCTACTTTCTCATTCCTAATCGTTACTTTTTTCAAATTATTCCTGCAATTACTCTAACATTGTTTAATCTTTATGTGTTTTTATTCCACAAGGAGGCGGCCACGATAGTTACAAGCATTGTGTTCTGGTTTTCATACATTTTTGCCAATATCATTGGTATGTGGACCGCGTGGCATTTACATATATATCGTCGTCGTCAATTCCGGACACAACTTGAAGAAAGAGCCGTGACAGAAAAATTACAAATTGCCATGGGCGAGATAAACACCCTTCAGGGAATTCTTCCGATATGCGCCAAATGCAAAAAGATTCGTGACGATAAAGGTTCCTGGAATCAGCTTGAATCATATATAGAGTGCCATTCAGAGGCTCATTTTAGCCATGGTCTGTGCTTAGAATGTGAAGAAACACTTTATGGTGATGAAGAATGGTACCGAAAATTAAAGGTGGATTAAACCGGATAAAGTAAAATGCCATGATGAGTAATTTTATTTTTGAAAGTTCTTCCGAGACTAACTTTTCGTCAAAATGAACGATATGAAAGAGAATGACAAAATAATACCTCTTGACAGAGGCAATAAAAATCAGAGAAGCGAGTTTCATAAGTACATCTCCGTCGTTTTCCCCGGGATTAGTTTTCAGGAATGGTACTCAAAAGGATTCTGGACAGAAAAATATCTCCCCTTTTCTATTTATGAGTCCGGAAAAATAATATCAAATGTCTCTGTCTCCTTTATGAATATCATACTAAATGATAAAAAGGTTAATGCAATTCAGCTTGGCGCCGTTGGAACTTTGCCCGAATATCGACATCAGGGATTATCGCGGCAAATAATGAATTTTGTTATCGAAAAATATGTGAATGATGTTGACTTCTTTTTCCTGTACTCAAATGAATCCACTATAGAATTCTATATAAAGTTTGGGTTTTGGGAAATGAAAGAAAATATATTTTTAGCAGAATCAAATATTATCAAACCAAAATATACCGCGCGCAAACTAGATATCAGATTAGAAAGTGATTATTTGTTATTGCAAAATATTTTGAATGATCGGCTGACCTTAACAAGAATATTTGGTGCCGAAAAGTATGGGTTTATTACCATGTGGCATATTCTAAATTTGTATCAAGATAAATTATATTATCTTGAAAAAGAAAAGATCATTGTAATAAAAGAGGAAAATAATAACTCTCTTTGCATTCTGGATATAATATTCAGCGGATCCATTGATATGCAATCCTTGCTTCCTAAAATAATTGAATCTGATTCAATACAATATATCAAATATTCTTTCCCGCCCGATATTGTGAAATTTTCATACGATACTATCCTACAGGAAGATACTGGTCTTTTTATTCTTGGGGATATGGACATGGGAAATAAGCCATTCAGGTTTCCCGAAATGGCAATTACTTGATTGATGTCTTATTCAATTTTTATAAATTGTTCTGACAGGTTGAATTATGTTAAGAAAAACTGAACTTGGTCAATATCTGTAAATTTTCGCAATGCACCATTTTTTCAACATATTTAATATTTTTTCATATAAAGAACAGTATGTCTAAATTAAACGGCGGTTGCTTATAAAAGAGTTTAAGATACGAAGTACGCGGAGATCCGCCCATATTTATCTTAAACATGATTATTTAGATCCCTTTACCACAGCACCTGCATAATATTAATTAGTAGATAGTTTATGTATAAACCAATAGCTTTCGCCATTCTTTCGATTTTGATAATATCATGTGACTTGCGTGATAAAACTGAATATCTCTCTGACAGTGAAATAGAACAATTGTCAGATGAGATTCCAATAGAAATAATAACAAAAATCTCCAAAATGTGTCGAAGTAACCCTGTGGCAATGACTGTCCAACGGATTAAATATAACGTCGAGACTAAAACTGCCTTCTTCAAATACGACTCACTTGTAAAAGGCATACAGTTTAAATCTGTCCCCGATGAATTGGCTCGTCAGCTCTGGAATGAATTCCACGATGAAGTTAGCCAATTTGGGTATTATTTGTATTTAAAGAATCTTGACTACGACAAGAAGTGGAGCGTCTACTACGATGTTGCTTTTGCTAAAACAAATAATCAATTCAATTTATTGAAACTCGTCAAAACTTCAGCACCCAACAATAAACCCGGAAATGCCCAGATAATCTCCAAGCTTAAAGAATGGAATGCCCAGTCATCTTTCAAATTAATCGTTGCTGATAAAGATAGAGTTGAGGCTGTTTTTTTGGATTTCCCCACTGATACGAAATCATTTTGTTTGGCAGTGGACAAGTTTTCTCCAAATGTGATTGATCGTGGATACGGATCAATTGAAGACATGATAATGGACTTCACCTCTAAGCAATACTTCTGGATGTGGTGGAATTGAGGGTGGAGGTCCAAGATAACAATGATAAAAGAGGAGGCAGGCTTTACCCGATAAATCGAAAATATTAAAGAATTGCCCGTCGGAGACGATTATGCAATTTTAAATATATCAGTATTATGATCAATAAAAATGAGAAGGGAATATATGAATATTAATGAAATGCACCCCGTAGGTTCAAACCGACTTTGCTGGGTTGATAATCTTAGAACAATTATTATTTTCTTGGTGGTTTTATATCATATCGGTGGTGTTTATGAATCTGCAGGGCTCTGGGCCAGCTTCTGGATTGTCGATGATCCTTCAACTATCGTTTGGGTGGGCATCGTTGGTATTATGTTTGATATTTTCGTGATGCCAGCAATGTTTTTTATCTCTGGATTCCTAGTCGTCACGTCTCTTCAAAAAAAAACTGGTTGGGGGTTTGTAAAAGGAAAATTCAGACGATTGATGGTTCCCTGGGTGATCGCAGTTTTTACATTAATCCCAATCTATAAATTCATCTTCCTTTATTCGCGAAATCTTCCACAGGAACACTGGAGCAATTACTTCCACCTAACCAATCCCAACAGCCAAAACTGGTTATGGTTTCTACCGGTGCTGTTTATGTTCAATATGATTTTTCTTCTTATGGAAAAAGCAAAAATAAGAATCCCTAATATCTCAATAACAACAGCTGTTTTGATTGCCTTTTTTGCGGGTATTGCCTTTAGTTATTATATTGGCGGGGCTCTCGGTTTCCGGAGTTGGACGCTTACGCCATTAATTGATTTCGAGAACGAAAGACTGCTCATGTACTTTTTAACATTCCTTCTTGGTACTTTGTGTTTCCGTCAGAACCTATTTGCTGAGAAGCCAAAAACCAAATTACTATATAATGTGATCAACTCGATTGCCTGGATTCCAATTACTGCCCACATTTTCGCAAGGCTGTATCCTTTCTTTTATCATGAAGGTTTTTCCGTTACGCCTTTATACCGGATAATTTGGTGGGTCAGTTTCTATTTATCTTTAATATGTCTAATGTATTTAATGATCGAAAGCTTTCGGAGATATTTAGATAAATCCGGGAATCTATGGGATCTACTAAATAAGAGTTCTTATGGTGTGTACATCATCCACGTCATCATGATCGGCGTCTTTGGTACCTTATTACTAAATCTGACTATTCCGGCAGAGGTTAAATATCCTCTACTGATTTTATCAACATATTTGGTCAGCAATTTTGTGGTTTGGACCTATCACTCAGTAAAATTCAAATTTAAGGGTAAATAGTTCCGGGGGGATTTTGCAATATAATTTGTATTCCTGGATTGTCTTATTTGCAACTGACAAGATTTAAAGCTACAATAGTTAAAAGTCCTTATAAAATTATTAATAGTATGAGGTTAACCCCTTATAACAGCTGGCAAATAACCGGAGAGGAGTATATATGTTCATAACATTGCTTATTGTAACCTTCATCATATCACTTGGGTTTAGTTTTTTAGTCGTTCGTCTTTTTCGAGGTCCGACAAATGCAATTTTAACCCGAATCATTTCAGACGAATTGAGTGACGCCTGGAATCGATACATCTCTTTTGCCATCGTAGTTGTCGGGGTCTCTGGAGGGGTAAGGGTGTGGGATCTTGAAAAATATATTACTGCATCCTCAAAGGACATGGTGCTGGTTGTTTTGAATTCAGATCGCTGGGTGTTAGAAATTTATCGTACAATTATCGGTACTCTACAAAGTGCTGCCTGGTTATTATTTGTGTTCTTTGTTTTTGCACTCATTGCTTATGTAATTGTTCGTGGGTTTGAATTGCGCCATGGCTCAAATCCTCCTGCTGCCAAATAAGAGTTTCAACCGGTCTTTTAAAAGACAATAAAAAAGTTTGATCAGACTCGTATAAACGTCTGTGGTTTTATAAAACGGCATTGGCGCCGTTACCATATCATTTACAAAAAAACATCGATTTTTTTGATTATCGATTAATTGTAAAAAGTCAATTAATGAGCAGGGCGTCATAAGCCTTTTTATAAATGAACCAGAAAATACAACCATATAAATATGACCTTTGCGCCAGCATCAGTATCCTGTTGGTAATTATTATCGGTAATTTCGTTGATCATGGTGAAAGCTCCGAATTAAAAATTTTGGGCATATCATTATTAATCTTATCAATCTTCTTTTGGATTGCCCCTGTTTTTACCTTAAAAAAATATGGTCATGTTGAAAGGGGTAAAAATTATTTCGAAACCCGTATGATTGTTGTCAAAGATATCTATTCAATCATCAGGCATCCACAATACCTGGCTTATACTTTATTCGTATTTGGATTTGCTTTTATTTATCAAAACTGGATTACATTTGTTATGTCTATCATAGCAGCTGTTTTCATTTATGTTCATACATTTGAGGAAGATAAAGAACTGATGATAAAATTCCCACAGGATTATAGAAATTATTGTGAGAATGTGCCCCGTTTCAATTTTATTAAAAGTGTGCTCGTTAAAATTACAAAAAATGGTGTTTGGTAAACCATTACCTGAGCTCATTTCCTACAGGCTAAATGGCCGTCTGTTAAACAAAAAAAGGAGAGACCAATGAATACTAGGATAAAGCAAGTTCTGTTTTGGACACCAAGAGTGCTGTGCATTCTATTTGCATTGTTTTTATGCATGTTTTCGTTAGATGTATTTGAAGAGGGCTTAGGCTTTTGGGGTACGAGTCTAGCGCTGATGGTCCATCTCATCCCAGTGTATATTGTCATCATTGCACTGGTTATAGCCTGGCGCTGGGAATGGATTGGCGCGATGTTATTCATTGCATTAGCGATATTCTATCTTGCCTGGAGCTGGGGGCGATTCCCTTGGACCGTCTATCTGAGTATATCTGGACCGCTGGCTTTGGTTGGTTTTCTTTTCATGGTCAATTGGTTACACAAAACAAGACTACTTAAAAAATGAATTTTCGTTTTGGCATTAAAAATAATCTACAATTATTAAGAGAATTGCTTTCTGTAGTACTCTGTTATATTTTGAGCTTAGCAGCTATCGAGAGTTACTCAGAATATTGACAATTGTTTTAAATAAGGAAGATCAATGAAGCCAAAAGAATTAATCATCATGTGGGTTAAGGCTTTTAATGACGCCGATGTTGATGCCCTTGCTGATCTATATGCTGAAGACGCAATAAATCATCAGGTGGCAGATAAAAAAGTAATGGGTCGGAATTCAATTAAGCAGATGTTCATCGAAGAATTTGCAGTCGCGAGTATGGCTTGCGTCGTTGAAAATATTTTTGAAGATGGGCAATGGGCCATTCTGGAGTGGAAGGATCCATTGGGATTAAGGGGCTGTGGTTTCTTCCATGTTGTCAATGATAAGATCCAATTTCAAAGAGGTTACTGGGATAAACTCTCTTTTTTACGGAAACATGAATTACCAATACCAAAACTTTGATCAACAATTTAAAAGTAAATATAGCCATTTATTGGTTGATCTGCTCAAATACAAATCTGAAGAGTTTAAACAATTAAGAGTTTAGAAAAAAATTGTTATTCGAATCTATCCTGCTAAATGAAAAACAGGAATTATTAATTACGGTGCACGATCAACTGCTTGCCCTCTTAAAGGATGAAAATTTAAATCTGGGGAAAAGTATCTCAAAATCATTAAAGCGTATTGGTAGCAGCATCCGTTATAAACATGATTGGGATGAGTTTGATAAATGGTTTACGGAAATCCATTATAATTTTTACCAGCTATTATTGAAAGATTTTCCGGGACTATCACAGAAAGAAATAAAAGTCTGAGCCCTTATGAGATTGAATATTCAATCTCAAGATATGGCGGCAATTTTTAGCGTTCAGCCCACAACAATTGAGGTTTATCGCTATCGTATTCGCAAAAACCTCGGGTTGAATATTGAGGATAAATTGTATCGATTTATAAGCACATACTAATATGTTGTCCTCGGTTGAGGCTTGTTGATTTTAAATTATAATTTTATACTCATTGTCAATGGTTTGTCATAGTATTGTGGGTTTCACCTTTTTGTAACAGGGTTTTCCTGTTTTCTAAACTCTTTCCTTTCTACTTTCCCGCCTCCGGCAGGCAGGCTACTTTTTACTCTTTTGTATAGGTTTTGTAGGGGTGTCTAACATTCTGTCACCATTATAATTTTGGTGTGTGGTTGTTATTATGTTTTCTGTTCTGAGTTCAATATCAATATTATCCTGTATTAGCTTTCAAAGCACCCAATCAAAACAATCACTGTATTTATAAATAAAAGCACCCAAAAAAAAGGAATGTAACAATGATTAAACGTATATCATTTTCAATATTAACTCTGATAATTATGACAGCCGGTTTATTTGCTGTCACATATTATGTGCCTGGAGATTTTACTACCATCCAAGACGCTATTGACGCATCCGTTAATGGTGATGAAGTGGTGGTTGGACCCGGCACCTACTTTGAACAGATTAATTATGGCGGTAAAAATATATCTATTACCTCTACGGATGGACCGGAATCAACCATCATCAATGGCCAATATAATGGATCAACCGTCTCATTCCTCAGTGGGGAAACACGGAATGCATCCTTAACCGGGTTTACAATCACTGGTGGAACAGGCACGCCAACTGAAACCGCCGCAATAGGTGGGGGCGTTGCCTGTCGTAATAGTTCTTCTCCAACGTTGCGAAACCTAATTATCAGTGGCAATCAGGCCTATGCATCAAATAGTTTGGCTGCTGGTGGCGGTATTGCATTTTCTATGGGTTCAGACGCTCTGTTTGAAGATTCAATTATCGAAGATAATTGGTCCAATTATGGTGGTGGAGTCTGTATTTATTATTCAAATCCTACAATAAGAAACCTTATAATTCGAAACAATAACACCAACTATGGTGGTGGTGGTGCAATTCACGTGCATGGAGATTGTCGCCCCATACTTAACAAGCTTACAATGATCGAAAATACTGCTCCCGGTGGTGGTGCTATTATTGTTTCAGATGGCGCTCATCCACGGTTGATCAATTCTATTACATGGGGAAATTCGTTTCCAGAAATACAGCTTTGGTGGCAGTCTGGTTTTCAAGGAGCAGATATTTCTGTTACTTACAATGATATAATGGGTGGGATAAATGGAGTTGCCGTCGGCACTCTCTGCGAACTATTTTGGCTTGGTCATAATATCAATGAAATACCATGTTTCGTTGACCCTGATGAAAATGACTATAGGCTGCTTCCAGAATCTCCCTGTATTGATGCTGGCACAGATTATTTCACATTTGATGACGGCCTAGTCTTCGATTATGATGAAGAAAATTGGTATGGTCTTACGCCTGATTTTGGTGACTGGGAATTCACTTACCTACTGGGTGACGCCAATGACGATGATGGGATTGATGTATTGGATATTGTTTTTTTAGTAGATTTTATTCTGACATCTGATCCAGAGGATCTCTACCAATTTTGGAGCAGCGACTTAAATGGTGATGATATATTGGATGTATTAGATATAGTTCAATTGGTCAATTTAATACTTGAAGGTCCAGCCTACAGACAGGGCATAACAGGACATAACAATACTCAATTAAATATGAAGGATGGCGATCTTTCAATTTCTGCAGATGACTACATTGCCGGATATCAGATCAATCTGATATCTCCAGTAGAAAATGTAATAATTGATTGCCCAGTTGGATGGCAGTGTCTCTCAAATGACAATATCGTTTTAGGTTATAGTTTGGATGGATCGAATTTAACCCAGGAAATTACTGGTTCTTATTCTAATCAGCTGAAATTCTCAAAAATCGTCATTTCAGATGCAAACGGACAAGCGATGGATCTTTCAAGTTTACCTGAAAAGTTTGTGCTTGGCCAGGCCTATCCAAATCCGTTTAATCCTGTTATCTCGATTCCATATACTCTCGAACAAGACTCTCACCTGAAATTAAATGTGTTTGATCTCCAGGGCCGTCTAACTGCAACATTAATGAATCAGGTACAGCCTGCAGGGAGTTATCAAATGACATGGGATGCAAGTAATCATCCTAGTGGTTTGTACATACTGAATTTTGAAGCAGGTCAATATCAAAGTAGCAAGAAAATTTTCTTGCTAAAATAAAACCAAAAATTGGATGCCGGGTATTTAAAAACTGCATATGGGTGCTTCAATGAGTAATCATTGTCTTTTTCTTAAATCACCTGGCATCCTAAATAACAAATTATACAAGAGTAGGTCTCTCCCCGTTTGGACTGTTTTTTACCAAGTTTTTTTAATTAGCTAAAAAATGTGTCTCCGTTGCACTGGTTAAAAATAAATAATTTTCATTATTTTGTTGTGTCTAATACGGGGAGAAATTCATCGGCCATGCTCTTTCAACTTAATTCTAATGGTAATTAGATTAATCTAAAACAACACCTCACAGAAATTATTTTCACCCAATTAAAATAATCACATGTTTTATATTTCTATTAACTGATTCTCTCTATTCAAATTTGATATAACCTCTTGATTCAATTCTTTTATGGTTTGCCCCACATTATCCATCCTGTAAATAAAAGACCGCAACCCTCATCAATAATCAACATGAAAACACTAAAAGAGTGATGTTTATTATAATAAATTATGGCAACTAGATTAATTAATTAATAGATAGAAATAATGAAACCACGAATCAAAATTGCCTCTGCCTTAACTCCTGATGGCGGTGAAATGGAACTTTATAAACATGATTTGGACTTCTCTATAAGGGTCAAGGGGCAAGAGTTAATGAACTCCCGTTTATTTGAATCTGAGCTTGAGCTCGCTCGTTTGGGTTGTGCTCATCTGAAGGATAGAAAAAAACCTCAAGTGATTATTGGTGGGCTCGGCATGGGATATACTCTGCGCCAAACTCTCGATCTCCTCCATCCTAGTTCAAAAATAATCGTCAGCGAACTTCTCAGTGCCGTTGTTGACTGGAATCGTGAATTCCTTGGAGAACTAAATAATCATCCCCTTGAGGATAAACGGGTTGAGGTGAGAGAGGGAGACATCACACAGCTTATATTGCGCTCTAACAACCTTTTTGACTCTATTCTCCTGGATATCGATAATGGACCCGATGCGATGACGAATTCCAGTAATAGTTTTCTTTATAGTTTTGAAGGAATGGATGCCTGTCGCCGGGCCCTGCGAAACATGGGCTGCCTGGCAATTTGGTCGGTTGAGTCGAGTAAATCATTCGAGCAACTTTTAATGCGTTGTGGCTTCCACGTGCGCCGCTATCGAGTTCCAGCCTACAAAGGCAGTAAATCACGATCTCGATTTGTGTGGGTTGCCTCAGAAAACGAAAACATCTTGCCTGCTGGCGGTGGCGAGCCGCGTAGATCAGCAAAAAGAGCATTTAAGGTAGACCGATCATATAAGGGAAGAAGATAATATTGAAATTCATTTTATCCTGTTACCCAGGTTGTCAAATTACTGGGTTCAACACTAAAGAGTAATAAGAGGAGTGAAAAAGCTGCTGGTTTATCAATTGGAAAACTCTTAATCATCCTCGTTTTATTATTTAAAAGACATGAAATATTTTTGCTTGAAACTCACCTATATCTTATTTTACATTTCGTAACAATTTCGTTGTGAAGTTTTTATATTATGATTAAAGTTTATAAAATAATATTTATCGGAATGATTATAATGGCTCCAATCCTTGCTGGTTCAGGGAATGGCCAATTATCAAACCCTGGGATGGTCGCTATTCGTGCAAATTCTGGAAGTGAAACACAACTGGAATTCAAAAAATATTGGGATTATCAGGAAACAGTTTACAAACCTGAGCGAAAAAGATCGCATAAACGACGTCGAAAACTAAAACCACCAAAAGGCCCGAAACCCAAATAACTTTTGTCAGACTAATTTTTCCAGGCGTCTAATGACGCCTTTTTTTTGCTATGAATGAACCCCATATTGATGATTTAATTGCTGTTGATAACGAATATTCGGATAGAGATTTTGATGTAAAAATATCTGTTCCGGAATTCAACTGTGTGTGTCCAAAAACAGGGCTCCCTGATTTTGGCACTATTCATATCGATTATATCCCAGATAAAAAAATTATTGAACTGAAATCCTTGAAGCTGTATATGGTAAAATATCGAAATATTGGTATATTCCATGAAAGCGTGACTAACAGAATTCTCGATGATTTGAGGTTAGCGCTTGAGCCAAGACAGATTACAATCACTGCAGATTTTAGCCCTCGCGGCGGTATTCATACGGAAGTAATATCATCTTGGAAAAAATAATTTTTTTACATATAGTTTCAGCAATAAATTATCAGGCTAAATATCAACTAGAAATTAATAGGTAGACATGAAAATCACGATCAGAATCAGTAACAGAAAACGAAAGAACAAACACGGATTCTTTAAACGAATGGGTACAAAAAGCGGCAGAGCTATTCTTGCCAGAAGAAGAAGAAAGGGACGTAAAACGCTCTCTGCCTGATTTTCTTTTGGAAAACAGTATTACATCAAAAGATTTCTATCGTATCCTAAAAACTTCAAAATCCCTGGTTGCCGGGGATTTGTTGTTTCGGTACCTTAAACACCCAAAACCATTGCTTGGCATGATTGTATCTCGGTCCTACGGAAAATCCCACGAACGTAATCTGTTTAAAAGACGCTGTAGAAGTATATTTACTGATTTAATTAAAATACAATCTGACTTCTCTGTAATTGTAAAACCGCTTCATAAAAAAATTTCTAATAAACAAATTCAAACCTCCTTCGATTTGTTTCAAAAGCGAATACATGTTTAAATATTTGTTCATCATTATAATCAAATTATATCAAAATTCAATCGGATTGGTTCTGCCGAATTCGTGCCGTTATACTCCTTCTTGCTCACATTATGCTGTAGAAGCAATAAAAAAATATGGCGCGATAAAAGGATCATATCTTGGAGGAAAACGAATTTTAACCTGCCATCCTTATTCAAAAAAAAATATCTGGGACCCCGTTAAATAATGGATATCAAAAGAAACTTAACTGCAATTATACTTATCGGACTAGTCATTGTCCTTACACCAACGTATTTAAGGTGGGTATCTCCTGCCACGGAACCTTCTGCCGACACAGTTGAACAACAAGTAAGCCGCTCATCCCTTGACTCCGCTCCTGCAACTGTTACGGAAACACCTGTGGCTGAAGTCAGGGAAGAGAAAAAGACATCACTGCCAATTCCTGACAGATTGGAAATGGAAAAGGAAATTGTCATAACGGTGGACACCGATTTATATATCGCCAAGATTTCTAACCGTGCCGGAGGTTCACTTGTTGAATATACATTGAAGAATTATACAGGTGGGTATAACGAATATGGTGAGTATGATCCCATCAGCCTTGTGTCTCTGGTTCAAAATAACGATAATAATTGCACACCCTGTCTATCTTTATACGATCAAGATGAAAAATTGTCTCTGCCCTTTCTCCAGTACTTTACAAGCGATTATCGCGACGAGGAGACATTGTATTTGTCCGGAGAGGATGAGAAACAGGTCCATTATAGTTTGATGCTTGAGGATGGGCGATCAATTGATAAAACAATAACCTTTAAAGGAAACTCTTACTCAGCCAGGCATGATTATGATCTATCAGGATTTGATCAGACATATCGCCAGGACTTTGAAGTAATGTGGGGCAATGGCATTAAACCTGCAGAGAAAAACGAAAAAGATGATCTGCAATACTCAGGTGCACTTATGTACCAGGCCGGTGAAAAAGACGATATTATGTTAAAGGATGTTGATCCAATCTCAAGAAAGAATTTTGATGGAAATACAGATTGGGTGGCTGTAAAGAACAAATACTTTATGGTCTCACTGATGACTGATTTGCCTGGAAAGTATGCCTCTCTATCTGCAGTAAACACTCAATTCGGTATACGTGAGATTACTCCTGTTTACAGCGCATCCATCGGTTTTGACATTCATAGTCAAAGAATTTCAACCTCTTTGTTTTTTGGTCCCCAAGACTATAAAGTATTAAAGCAGCAGGGCCATGCTCTTGATGATGCAATGAACTGGGGGTTTGTAGTTATCAAGCCAATCAGCAAATATGTGATACTCGGGTTGCTTACTTTTCTACATAATCCATTTGGTGATTTTTATATTAACTATGGTCTTGTTCTAATAATCTTTGCTTTGATTATCCGTGTCGTAACAGGACCCCTTACGAAGAAAAGTGCTGAGTCCACTCAGAAGATGCAGGCGATTCAACCAAAGATGAAAGCGATGCAGGAAAAATATAAAAACGACCCTCAAAAAAAGAACTCGGAGACTATGGCTTTATATCGGAAGCATGGGGTGAATCCTGTTGGGGGTTGTCTCCCCATGTTAATTCAAATGCCATTGCTTTTTGCACTGTTTACAGTCTTCAGGAATACCATCGAATTCAGGGGTGCAGAATTCATTTTTTGGATTTCAGATCTGTCACAACCTGATGTCATATTTAACTTACCCTTTTCAATCCCTGTCTATGGAGATGGAGTAGCTGTTTTACCAATTGTCATGGGTGTGACAATGTTTCTCCAACAACGGCAATCAATGGCCACTATGGATAAAAGTCAGCGCCCAATGATGTATATGATGTCTGCATTTTTCTTTTTGTTATTCAACACATTCCCTTCTGGGTTAAACTTATATTATGCTATTTACAATTTCCTAAGCTTCCTGCAACAAAGATCAATTAAAGCAAAACTCGCCAAGACTCCTCTTAAGTAATTAATTGGAAAATGGTAAATTATGTAAATGATACTATTGCTGCCCTTGCAACACCGTATGGGGTGGGGGCAATTGCTGTTATACGTATATCCGGAGAAGACCTTAAACCTTTAATTCCTCAGTTGACAGATAAGTCCAAGCTTACACCAAGGTACGCAACCCTAGTGACCTTGAAGTCCCCAGCCAGCGGTATAAAAATTGACCAGAGCATAATTACTTTCTTCCCCGGTCCAGACAGCTATACCGGTGAAGATCTCATCGAAATCTCATGCCATGGTGGTGAATATATTTCACGATCTATTTTATCTGAGTTGATTGCCCTTGGTGTGCGATCCGCAAATCCTGGTGAATTTTCTTATCGTGCTTTTATGAATGGTAAAATTGACCTTGTGCAGGCGGAGGCCATCTCTTCTCTGACACAGGCCAGAACAGGCTCAGACGTGGGGGCCAACCTCGGTAATTTAACTGGAAAACTGTCTGATCGTATTAATCAGCTAAGAGCAGGATTGCTGAATATTCTTTCCATTATCGAACACGAACTAGATTTTCAAGAAGACGAGATTAGCTTTACCGATAGAGATATGATTATGGAAAGACTTTCATCGGTTGAATCCAGTTTATCAGATATTGCCTGTACGGCTGCTTTTGGGAAAACAATTACAAATGGTGTTCGCCTTGTCCTGTTGGGGCGGCCGAATACGGGTAAGTCCAGCCTGTTTAATACAATTTTGGGCCATGAGCGGGCAATTGTATCCAATGTCCCGGGAACAACCAGGGACACCCTTGAGTCATGGTTTGATTTGGGTGGCATCCCTGTCTGTCTTGTTGATACGGCCGGATACTGGGAATCTGGGGATTTTCTTGAAAACCTTGGAATCACAAAAACCATCATGGAAGTTAAAAAATCAGATTTTATTTTATTTGTAGATGATGTTGATCCGGTTAATTTATTCTCAAAACTTAATTTGACGCTTTCGCATGACAGGGTAATATTTATTAAATCCAAAGTAGATGGCCAAACTATGATTTCAGATGAGGAAAGCTTATTTTATACCTCCTCGAAAAATGATACTGGTATTCGGAAGTTAATAACATATATATCCACAGCCATTCACGATTCAATTCATGAAATAAATTATGGTGATGGTCTTTTGATGACCCAGCGGCAAAGAGCTTTGATAATTTCTTCTAAAGGCTTGATAAACAATATTATATCAGAAGTTAAAAACCAAACCGAAATGGATATTATTGCCTCATTGCTTCATAGCCTTTCCAATAACCTGGATGAGGTTGTTGGAAATATTACCAACAAAGAAATTGTGAAAAATATTTTCACAAAATTCTGTGTCGGAAAATGAATCCCCTTTCAAAAAAACAGACAGTTGTAATCTGCGGCGGTGGACATGCCGGCATTGAGGCATCACTAGCAGTTGCCAGGTTGGGCATCAACACAATATTGGTTACCCTGGATGCAAATGCTATTGGCAGGATGTCATGTAATCCTGCAATAGGCGGACTTGCAAAAGGACATCTTGTGAAAGAAATTGATGCACTCGGCGGACAGATGGGTGTTGAGGCCGATAAAGCAGGTATTCAATTTAAAATGCTTAACAAATCTAAGGGCAGGGCTGTTTGGGGTCCACGAGCCCAAATGGATAAAGTCAATTACGCCAGAAATATTCGCAAAACAATTCTTTTAGAAAATAATATTCGTATCGTTCAGGGTGAAGCAGTTGATATTAAAGTAGATAATCAATGTGTTTCTGCTGTCATACTAAAAGATGGTACACATATACCGTGTCGGGCGGTTATAATTCCATCAGGGACATTTCTCGATGGTAAAATACATATCGGTAACAAAAATTTTCCGGCTGGCAGATTTGGAGAGAAACCCTCAATTGGTTTGACTCAATCTCTTAAGGGCCTTGGATTCAAATTTGGCCGCCTGAAGACAGGGACCCCGCCAAGAATATTATCTAATAGTATTGACTATTCTCTTGCAGAGCTTTCAGATGGGGATAAATTACCAACACCCTTTTCAACACGCACGCCAAGACCTTTCAAACCAAAGAACCTTGGCTGTCACATCGTGAACACCAATAGCGATTGTCATGACATCCTTTATAATTCGCTATCATTATCACCAATGTATTCTGGAATTATTAAAGGTGTTGGACCAAGATACTGCCCAAGTGTTGAGGATAAGATTGTTCGGTTTAAAGATAGAAAAAGTCATCAACTTTTTCTAGAGCCGGAATGGGAGGGCTCAAAGCAGATCTATGTCAATGGTTTTTCAACAAGCATGCCCGAGGAGGTACAAAAAGAATCCCTCAGGATGATTCCAGCCTTAAGAAATGTTGAATTTATTAGACCCGGTTACGCAATCGAATATGATTATTTTATTCCCTCACAGCTGAAATCCACTCTTGAGTCAAAAGAAATTACAGGTCTTTTTCTTGCCGGTCAAATAAATGGTACATCCGGGTACGAGGAGGCTGCAGCGCAAGGCCTTATTGCCGGTATCAATGCCGCCTTATTATGTTTACAGAAAAACAGTTTTTCTCTCACTCGATTCGAATCATACATTGGTGTGCTAATTGATGATATTGTAACAAAGGATATCGACGAGCCCTACCGAATGTTTACATCCCGGGCTGAGTTCAGACTTTCTCTTCGCCCAGACAATGCGGACATTCGGTTGACACAACAGGGGAGGAATATCGGTCTGGTTACTGATGCACATTTTGATATTTTCCAAACCCGTCTCAAAAACATGCAGAAAATTGAAGCAACCCTGGAGAAAGCCTCAATTGATCTCGGGACAGGCATAAAAAAACCTGCTATAAAAGTTCTAAAACAACCGCTAGTTACAACCAGCGAGTTAGCAACCCACGTTCCAGGCCTTAACACGTTTTTGCCAGACGATCTTTTTACAGTTGAAACAGATATAAAATACACAGGATATGTTGACCGAGAACAAAAGCGAATTGAACAAATCAATAAAATAGAAAACATAAGCCTGCCCGTTGACATAGATTATCTGCTTCTTCAGACCCTGTCTATGGAAGCACGAGAGAAACTTCAGCGCATTAGACCTGAAACACTGGGGCAAGCCTCAAGAATTGCCGGGGTAAGCCCATCAGACATACTTAACCTGAATATAATGCTCAAATAAGATGTTTCACGTGAAACACACCTCTCCGGTTCTCAACCTCGAACTGGAAAAGCTTTTAAGGTTTATAGGTAAAAACAGGGGTTCGGGTATCTTGATAAAAGACATGCACCCGGCTGCATTTGCACTCATTCTGTCAAACCTGGACTCACCCCTTATTATCATATCCCCAGACGATAAAATAAATATGCTCTACGAATATTTCAGACCGAACTGGGAAAACAATAATGGTTTGTACTTCCCCCATAAAGAGATATTGGCAGATACCCCCGGTGGGTTTATCTCACGCGCCGCCCGCGACAGGGAAATCTGCAAATCCGTGATTGAGTCGTTCCGCAGCCATATATCCTTTGTGCTTACAACAGAGAGGGGGGCCTCAGAGCGGCATTTCTCCGCTCAGAAACGCCAACTATTTCAAATCAACCGTGGTAGCGATTTTGACCTGCTTATTGAATGGTTGATTGACACTAATTACGAAAACACAGACATGGTTCTTGCTCCTGGATCTTACTCAATCCGCGGCGGTATTGTTGATGTTTTTCCTGTCACAAAAAACGCCCCAATAAGAATCAATTTTCTTGCAGAAGAAGTCGAAATATTTAATTTTAATATTGACACACAGCTTACCGAAAAAACCCTTGAGACTTTTGAACTGTCACCCATCGATACAAGTATCGGCAATTTAGATCTTTATGAAATACTATTAAACTCATATACTCGTGTTGAAATTATAGCCAGTGGTGATGTTTTTATTGGTGAAAGCACTTCAAGCGCTCAACCCTATGTTTTCCCCTTAAAACCACTTTCAATGAAAACATTTTTCCGTCAATATAAAGAAAACCCTCAGCTTGAGCTTCAAATGGACTCCCGATTACTGCAAGCAGGTTTTTCCTCTATTAACCATAATGGTGAAGTTTTTATAATTCCTGACTGGCTGGATAAAAAAGTACAGCAAAGCTCTCCTGAAAATGTTGAGATAAAAGTCCCTGTAATTGACTTTGGCAGTATAGAGGCTGGCGATTATCTAATTCATCAGGATTATGGCGTTTGTCGATATATTGGTTTGAAATCCAGCGAAGACGGCAAAGCAGAATATATTCTTCTCGAATTTGATGATAATAGTCTTATATCCCTTTCTACTCACAAGATACGAAAACTCTCTTTTTATGCCTCTGGTAATCAGGTGGCCATTATTCCAGACAGCTTAACAAAAACATCAAAGTGGAAGCGAAAGAAAGACAGCGCAAAAAAGCAGGCTGATGAGATTGTTGAGGAGCTCCTGCTTTCATATGCCGAAAGATCTTCTGTCACTCGTCACGGACTCTCCTTTGACAATGAAATTGAAAACATCTTTTTATCTCGGTTTCCATTTATGGATACACCGGATCAAACCAAAGCCTGGTGCGAAATCCGGGAAGATCTTTCTGATAAAAATAAACCCATGAACAGACTTCTATGTGGCGACGTAGGGTTTGGAAAAACAGAAATCGCCATTCGAACATCGTTCCGTGTAGTGTTTAATGGTAAACAGGTCGCCATTCTTGCCCCCACAACAATTCTTGTAAATCAATTATATTTATCATTTAAGGAGCGATTGGTTGAATTTGGAGTTTCTGTAGATGTTGTTTCAAGGTTTCGTACAAAGGGTGAAATCACCAAAATATTTGAAAATATAAAGCAAGGCAAACTGGACGTGGTGGTCGGAACCCATTCTCTATTATCAGATAAACTTGAATTCAGTAACCTTGGTCTGCTAATTATTGATGAGGAGCAAAGGTTTGGTGTAAACCAGAAAGAGAAAATTCAAAATATCCAGAAAAACATTGATGTCCTTTCCATGTCTGCCACTCCAATTCCAAGGACGCTCCATATCGCGATCAGTGGTATTCGTGATATCTCAACACTGCTTTCACCGCCAAAGTCAAGGTATCCTATAAATACACAAATTTCTTATTATGATTTGAAAACAATTAAAGACACAATTCTTTTTGAAATCAGTCGGGACGGGCAGGTTCTATTTATTCACAATGAAGTGAAAACAATTCATGATGTGGTTGTTACATTAACTGAAATGTTTCCATATCTTTCTGTTTCTTATGCACATGGACAGGAGCCTTCAAAATCTCTTGAGAAGACCATCTCCCTCTTTTTACAAAAGAAAATTGATATACTTGTCTGCACAACAATCATTGAAACGGGTATTGATATTCCAAACGCAAACACCATTATTATCAACAAAGCGCATCGCTTTGGTTTGTCTCAACTCCATCAGATACGTGGAAGGGTTGGGCGTAGCACGAGACAGGCATACGCATTACTACTTATTCCTAAAGGGTTTACCCTTAAAAGAGATGCACACAGGCGTTTAAAAACCATTGAAAAACACACCCGCTTGGGTGAGGGGTACAATATTTCGGTCATGGACCTCGAAATTCGCGGGGCCGGTAGTATGTTTGGATACAAACAAAGTGGGGGCGCCGCAAGAATTGGCGCTGAGCTTTATACCCAGTTTATCAACGACGCTATCAACAGAAAGTTAAACAAAAAGCAAAACAATCAAAGCATCGATATCTCGTCGATAGGGATAGCAATTTTTGCAGATGGATCTATTCCCATATCATATATTAATCCCACAAATATTCGCCTAGATTTCTACAGAAAATTATCCCAGGCAAATACCGTTTCTGAGGTGCTGCGCCTTGAATATGAAATAAAGAATAGGTTTGGAAATATTCCAATTGAGCTTTCGCATCTAATATCTGAAACCAAGCTCAGGATTCGCTGTAGTTTTATAGGTATTACCAATATATCCTATGTGAATAAAAAGGTTAACCTGGAGTTTGACGGTAACTTTATTGTTCAAAAGATCCACAAGCTCCTTGAGGCAGTATTTGACTACTTTGACAGCAAGAGGATACCCTTCTGGTATAAGGAAAACAAAAAGAGTAAATTAAAACTCACCATAACTCCGCTTTCCGACGAAGATATTCCTACTCTTTTGATGGATTTTTTTGATAAATTAGACGATGTTTTTTTTAAGTAATAGGAGATTTTTGTGAAATATTTTTGGACCCTGATTTTAGTAATCAGCGGACTCATTGCCAGCCAGACAGTTATTACTATTAGCAATACCGAATATAGTGATGACTTTTTCTTTGAAAAATACTCAAAAGAAGAATGGGAAAAGGCAACTGACTCCCATAAAACAAGGATGGTAAATGATTTCATCCGAAGAAAAGTTTTTGCTGAGGAAGCATTAAGCCTGAACCTGCAAATGGATCCCAGCGTTCGAATTGATATTTATAATCAGAAAAATAGGCTTTTGGTCAACCACTCTTATGAAGAGTTCGTCGCAAAACCCTTGATTACCGATGAATTAATCCGGCAAACAAAAGAAAATATAAAAAAAGAATTAATGGTCCACCATATTCTCGTTGGATACTCTGGGAGCAGGCTTCAAAAAAAAATTGAGAGATCTGATGATGAAGCACTAGAGTTGGCACAACAGATATATGAATTGCATTCGAAGGGTGAATCGTTTGAAGACCTCGCAGTTAAATATTCTGATGATAGAAGCGTCACCTCCAACCAGGGGAAGCTGGGGTGGCTGTACTGGGGACAGACTGTGCAGGAGTTTCAAGCAACAGCATTCTCGGCGGGTGTCAACTCGCTATCCGCCCCAGTAAAGACAGAATATGGCTATCATCTTATTTTAGTTTCTGAAGATAGGGCCTCAGAGCAATACAGCGATATCGATCCCGGCAGTGACAATTATAATGATTTCATTCAGCAAACCGCAAGAACCTGTGTTAGCTCAAAGCTTCAGCCCGCCGCTCAGGAATATGACATTCAAACAATCAAGGAATACGGAGTTGTATTTGACACCGAACAGCTTCGGAATATTTATAGTGAGATTGAAAAGACATTAAAGAAAAATAAGATTACCGGCAACCCTAATGTTGATATCGTTTCTGTGCTTAACAATATGGAAAATATTTCAACAGTTTGCGTTATCAATAATAAGGGTTTCGGGGTTAAGTGGTTTGCCAGTAAGTTTGGCCGCCTACCAATGTCGCGTCGTCCAAGAATTAACTCACTTGAGTCTTTAGAGTCTGTATTTACAATTACAATTCTACAGGAAGTTGCCATTGAAAGAGCCAGCCTGAGCAAGCTTGATCAAGACCCACTATTTGAATCAATGTTTGACGGATATGAAACCTCAATTTTATTCGAAGCGTTCAAGAAGTATGTCGACAATAGCTTGGTTGAAGCCGATAGCGCGATGATTGCAGACTATTATCATGAAAACAAAGATATTGAGTTTTCTGAAGGCGAGAAAGTTTCTCTTCGAGAGATAAGGGTTTCAACGCAAAGTCTCAGCGATAGCCTTTATAGTTTTATTAACAATGAGGATGATTTTATAGAAATAGCCAGACAGTTTAGCCTAATAAACCCTGAGGATGGCGGTAAAAAACAACCCTTTGCAAGGGGAAAATTTGCCACCCTTGGAGATAAAGCCTTTACTCTAGATGTTGGTGAGATTTCACGGCCTTTTGAAAACCTGGATCGTAGCTGGTCCATTATTATGCTAATTGAAAAAATTCCAAATGGTTATAAACCGCTTGAAAAGGTAAAAAATAAAATTGTTACAATCCTTAACCGGGAAAACAAGGCCTCCAAAAAGGATGAATTGTTTGAAGAACTAAAAATAAAATATGGTGTTGTGATTGAAGATGGTTTTTTTCAGTTTGAATCTTCAGAAGAACCAGACCCAGCAGGATAATATGAACAGATTTTTCATTTTATTAATTCTAATCTCCAATTTGCTGCCTCAGTCTCAAGTAGACGGCGTCGTGGCATTGGTTGGTGAAAATGTAATCCTTCAAAGTGAAGTGTATCAAAACGCTCAGCTTCTTGCCATGCAGAACAATGTTGATGTCTCAAGCAATCCCTATCTTCTCAATTCCTTTGTTGAAAAATCACTTGACGCCCTTATTCAGCAATATGTTATTTTTGAATATGCCAAGGAGGACACCTTAATCTCTATCAGCGAAGAAGAGGTTACTGATGCCCTAGACCAACAAATTACTTCAATGATTGCCAGGGCGGGATCGGAAGACATGCTGGAAGAAGCCCTTGGACAGTCAATTAGAGCTTTCAGAAAAGATTATTACGAAGACTTATATAAATTAATGTTAATCGATCGCTATAAAGGCTCTTTTTTATATAAGATAAAAATTTCTCGTGCTGAAGTGGAAGAATTCTTTTATGCTTACCAGGATTCTCTTCCATTAAGTGAGCCGGTTAAAAAGTATAGCATCATTGAGGTCCCAATACTGCCCGGTGAAATCGCCAGGCAAGAAGCATTAAGCTTTATATCAAGCCTTGCGGACAGCCTCACAAAAGGTGTCAGTTTTTCAGAATTGGCCACAAAATATTCACAGGACGGGTCTGCGTCTTCGGGGGGGGATTTAGGTTGGTTTCATCGCGGATCTCTTGTTAAGGAGTTTGAAGAGGTGGCCTTTAGTCTTGAAAATGATGAGATAAGCACACCCGTTGAAACGGAGTATGGATATCACCTCATACAGCTAATTGACAAGCAGGGTGAAAAAATTCGCGCCCGGCATATTTTATACCCGGTTATTCCCTCTGAATTAGACAGGGAAAAAGCCCTGAGCGAAATACGTGAAATATTTTACCTGATCGAAAAACATCCCACCTCTTTTGATTCATTAAGCATTAGTTTTTCATCAATATATAAAAATAGATCGCAGGTCCACGGTTTTCTTCCTGACCGCATGATTGACCTGGATATCATTGAGCAGCTTAGCAGTCTTGGCGATAATCAATATTCTTACCCATTCGAAGGCGGTGCTGGAGATAGTTTTGTGTTATTATTTCTTCATGAGTCAAAGCCTGGTGAAAAACCATCTCTTGATGATTCATGGGAATATCTTGAAAATATGGCCCTTCAAAAGAAAACCGGTGATAAATTTGATAAGTGGGTAAGTGTGATAGAAGAATCAATTTTTATTAAAATTTATTAATACATGTATAATGGCTGGATAGAAACACCTGCTTGTCCACTTATACACAAAGTTATGCACAGTTATTCGATGAAATTAATTATTGCCTTTGTTTATGATATTACAAACTTTAATTAAAATTTATTGTTATTAAATAACAGTATTCAATACTTAATATAAAACATCTTTTATAAGTAATAAGCTTATATATTATATTGTTTTCTAATTTATAGCTACGGGAGAAAAAATGAAGTTTTCAATAAATAAGTCATCCTTACAATCATCCTTGATTAGTTTAAATAAGGTGATACCCGTCAGATCTACATTGCCTATCCTGAGCAGTGTATTGTTTGATATTCAAAAAGATCATATTGAATTAATTGCAACAGATTTAGAAATAACCTTGTCAGTTATTCTACCGACAGAAACTGCCGAAACAGGCAAGATTGCAATACCGTTGAAAACAATCCTGGATATAACTCAAGAAATTCCCGAGGGGGATCTTTTCTTTGAGATAACCGATATAGGTAAAATTATTATTTCAACAGACTTTGGAAAATATACCATTATGGGAAAACAACCCGATGAATTTCCATCAAAACCATCTGTTGATAAACCAAACGAGGTAATAATTAAAGCCCGTGATCTTGCCGATGTGATTGACAATACAAATTATGCGGTGAGCAAAGATGAAATGAAACCACAGCTCCTTGGTGTGTTATTACAGATGAAAAATGAACAGATTACTGCTGTAGCAACTGATGGGCACAGATTAGTACAGTACACAAAGATGGGTATGAAAGGACACACATTCGAAGGCGAGGCAATCCTGCCATCAAAGTTTTTATCAATTATAAGAGGACAGCTTGTCAACCAGGATGATGTAAATCTTAAAATAAGTGAGAATCACGTACAGGTAACAATCGACGGATCAACAATATATTCACGGATAATAAAACAACGGTTCCCTGATTATGAAAGCGTTATACCAATTGATAATGATAAAAAGATGACGATCAATCGTGACGAGTTTTTGCAATCTATAAAACGTGTGTCAATTTTTTCAAATAAATCCACCAAACAAATTTCTCTTTCAATAGGAGACAATCAGCTCATAGTAAGCACTGAAGATCCTGAAAACATTACCACAGGGAGGGAAAAAATTAACTGTGAATATGACGGGGACCCCCTTGCTATTGGATATAATGCACTCTATTTACGTGAGGTTTTGATGCATCAAAAAGAAGATGTTGTTAAAATGAGACTTAAAAGCCCGGTCAGTGCCGGAATTTTTAAATATGAAGGAAAAAAAGAAAAAATGACCACTCTGATTATGCCAATCAGGATTAACGATTAACCGAACTGCATGTTAATTGAAAAAATTGAATTATCAAATGTAAGGATTTTTGAAAAGTATTCATGCGATTTCAAGCCGGGCATAAATTTGATTTACGGTGAAAATGGAAGAGGGAAGACAACAATTCTGGAGGCAATACATTATCTTTCGCTTGGCAAGAGTTTTAAACCGGGTTTAAAAAAAAACACTATTCGTAAGGGTGAAAAAGGATTCCAAATCAGAGGGAAGATTATTGACCAATACAAAAAGAGTAAATTTATAGGTGTAAATATTTCTGATGACAAACAGAAAGTAACCGTCGATAATTCTTCTTTAAATAGCATTGTTGAACTGGTTGGGCTACTACCTGTTGTCATCATGTCTCCCGAAGATGTCAATATTCTTGATGGTGGTGGTAGTATAAGAAGATCCTTTTTTGACAGAATTTTTTCGATTGTTGACCGTCGATATTTATTGCAATTAAAAGAGTATAAACGAATACTAAAACAGCGGCGTATTGTTTTACTAAACAATGACAGTAAATCATTAAATATCTGGACGGAAAAACTTGCTGAATCGGCAATAAGTTTGTGGAGTAAAAGAGCGAAGTACATTCAACAGTATTCTGATATATTTGATACTTGTTGGAATTCAGAGTTCAGCGAACTGCTTTCGGAAATGAGATACGAAACAAAAGCAACAGAAACCACAGAAGATTTTTTGAAAGCCGTTGAAGGATTACAAAAACAGGAAATGTTACGGAAAAGTAATTTGTTTGGTCCTCACAAAGATGACTTTACTTTTTATTATAATGGACTTCCTGTAAAGCATTTTGCATCACAAGGGGAAAAAAAAACAGTACTTACAGCCATAAAACATGCTGAGAGTCTTTTTTTCCAGAATTATTTGAAAACATCTCCACTGTTGCTGCTGGATGATCTTTTTGCAAAGCTGGATAATACTCGAGGTCTCCGCACAATTAGGTTGTTAGGCAGTCAATTTCAGACGATTATAACCTCAACAGACCAAAATGTGAGCGAGTTAATTGATGAACATCAGGACAATATTCAGAAAATTCATCTTAATTAAAGATGTCAGAAAAAATATCAGATTTAATAAAGGATTTATTTGATTCCAAAGGAATTAGGGATAAAATTGATACCGCTTCTGTTCAAACCCTATGGTCGCAAACGGTGGGAGAGATAATATCAAAAAACACGTCGGTTGTTTCATTAAAATCCGGCACCATGACCATTAAAACAATAAACCCTGTTTGGAGAAATGAATTGGTCATGCAGAGTACAGGGATAATTAAAAGAATGAACAAAAAACAGAATAGATTAAAAATCAAGGAAATAAGATTTATATGACAGCGAACCGGAAAGATAACTATGATGCGGAGAAGATCAAGGTTTTAAAGGGCCTTGAGGCAGTAAGAAAAAGGCCGGCGATGTATATCGGTGATGTCAGTAAAAAAGGATTGCATCACCTTGTTTGGGAAGTCGTCGATAACTGTATAGATGAAGCCCTGGCAGGACATTGTGATAATATTACGGTTAAAATTCTTTGTGAAGATGGGGTTGCTGAGGGTGTCTCTGTTGAAGACAATGGCAGGGGTATTCCTGTTGGAATCCATAAGGGAGAAGGAATCTCCGCCATGGAAGTGGTTATGACCGTTTTGCATGCAGGCGGAAAATTTGATAAAGACTCATATAAAGTCTCCGGAGGTCTCCACGGTGTGGGTGTGTCTGTTGTCAACGCATTATCCCAAAAATGTATCGCTGAAGTTTCTCGTGAAGGTCAAATATATCGACAAGAATATTCACTGGGTATTGCAAAAACGCCAGTGGAAATAATTGGAAAAACCAAAAAAAATGGAACCAAAGTCACTTTTTTCCCAGATTACTCTATTTTTACACACCAAAAGTTTGAATTTGATACTATTGAAGAACGCCTTAGAGAATTATCTTACTTAAATAGCGGTCTCAGAATAACGGTTGAGGATACAAGAACAGAAGATGGAAAATCAGTTGTTCATCTCAGCACGGGTGGTCTTGCAGAATTTGTCGAGTATCTTGATCATGGCCAACCGGTAATGATAAATAAACCAATTCATATTATCGGAGAAAAAGAAGGCGTCCCTGTAGAACTGGCCCTGCAATACAACTCCTCATATAATGAAAACATGCTCACCTTTGTGAACAATATCAATACGGTTGAAGGGGGTACGCATCTTGCAGGATTTAAAGCAGCATTAACCCGTTCATTAAACCAATATGCCAACAAGAACAAACTTTTCAAACCCATTAAAGGAAAACCGTTTTCATTAAGCGGCGACGATGTAAGAGAGGGGCTTACTGCTGTTTTATCTATCAAGGTTCAAGATCCACAGTTTGAAGGTCAGACAAAAACAAAGCTTGGTAACAGCGAAGTAAAAGGGGCTTGCGACTCTGTCATCATGGAAGGCTTGATGGAATTTTTTGAACAGAATCCACCAATAGCCAAGAAAGTGATTACCAAAGCCGAAACGGCTGCAAGGGCACGAGCCGCTGCCAGGAAGGCAAGAGAGCTTGTTAGAAGAAAAAATGTTCTTGATGGAATGTCCGGGTTACCGGGGAAACTGGCAGATTGCTCTGAAAAAGCACCAGAATTATGTGAATTATATCTGGTGGAGGGAGATTCGGCTGGTGGGTCTGCGAAACAGGGTAGAGATAGACGTTTTCAGGCGATACTTCCATTAAGGGGTAAAGTTATCAATGCGGAAAAAGCCCGATTTGACAAACTGCTGGCAAATAATGAAATTCAGACGATTATAACAGCCCTTGGAGCAGGGTTCAATAATGAATCAGATGAGGATGCAATTGGTGATTTTAATATTGATAAAATCAGGTATCACAAAATCATCATTATGACGGATGCTGACGTTGATGGAAGTCACATCAGAACATTATTATTAACATTTCTATATCGGAAAATACCGGGATTATTTTATAACGGTTATGTCTACATCGCCCAACCGCCATTATATAAAATTAGTGCCGGCAAGAAATTTATTTACGCATATGATGACAAAGAGCTGCAAATTTGGTCGACTCGCCTGAAAAAAGATTATCCCAACCGAAAACAGGAAATTCAAAGATATAAGGGTTTGGGAGAAATGAATCCTGAACAGTTATGGACAACCACAATGGACCCCGAAACAAGAACTCTGTTAAAAGTCACCGTTGAAGATGCCATGGAAAGCAATTTGATATTTACCCGCCTTATGGGTAGCGATGTTGAAGCGAGAAGGCATTTTATAGAAAGCAATGCTAAGTTCGTTGTGAACTTAGATATATAGGAATTTGAATGGATAGAAATCAGGAAATAATTATAGAGCGCGACATTGTAAAAGAAATGTCCGAATCATATTTGAATTATGCCATGTCGGTTATTGTTGCCAGGGCATTGCCAGATGTTAGGGATGGGCTAAAACCGGTCCACCGCCGAGTATTGTACGGGACATCAGAACTTGGTGCATACTGGAATCGCAGGTATAAAAAATGTGCAAGGATAGTTGGTGAAGTACTTGGTAAGTACCATCCTCATGGTGACACTTCTGTTTACGATGCTCTTGTGAGAATGTCACAACCCTGGTCATTGAGATACCCGCTTATGGAGGGCCAGGGAAATTTTGGATCCATCGATGGTGATAATGCCGCCGCAATGAGGTATACCGAGGCGAAAATGGCACGAGTATCTTCTGAGATGATGCGGGACCTGGAAAAAGACACCGTCACCTGGCAGCCCAATTTTGACGAGACTCTCCAGGAGCCAACTGTTCTTCCATCGGTAATTCCAACCTTGCTCATGAATGGTGCTGACGGTATTGCTGTGGGTATGGCCACAAAGATTCCACCTCACAACCTAACAGAGATTATATCGGCACTCCTTGCTCTGCTTGAAAATTCTGAAATTACCATTGACGAGTTGATCGAACATCATATCAAGGGGCCGGATTTTCCAACAGGCGGAATTATTCTTGGAACCGATGGAATAGAATCTGCCTTTAAAACCGGGAGAGGTAAAATTTTACTACGCGGCCGCGTAGTTATAGAAGAAATTCAGGGTGGTAAACGAGAGCGCATCATTATTAATGAACTGCCGTATCAGGTAAATAAAGCCCATCTTGTTGAAAAAATAGCAGACCTTGTCAGGGATAAAAAACTTGAAGGTGTATCTGGTCTTCGGGATGAGTCTGATAAAGACGGAATAAGAGTTGTTGTTGAATGTAAGAAAGATGCTATTGCGAATGTGGTTTTGAATAATCTTTTTAAACACACACAACTTCAAGAAACATATGGTGTGATCATGTTAGCGCTTGTGAATGGTGCTCCAAAGGAAATGAACATCAAAGAGATACTGGGTCATTTTCTTACTTTCAGACGAGAAATCATCATAAAAAGAACAAAATTTGAATTGGCAGAGGCCGAACACCGCGCCCATATCCTCGAAGGTTTAAAAATTGCCCTGGATAATATTGATGAAGTCATTGCCATTATAAGAGGATCAAAGGATCCCGTCGAGGCAAAAATGTCTTTGATGGAAAGATTTAAACTTTCTGAAATCCAAACAAAAGCTATTTTGGATATGAGGCTGCAAAGACTCACTTCATTGGAAGTTGATAAAATTGTCCAGGAATACAAGGAAATCCTGCAGCTCATCGAAAAATTACAATTCATTTTGGATAACCATGATAAACAGAGTCAAATAATCCGTGAGGAGTTTGACGATATTTTGAAAAGGTACGGCGATGAAAGACAAACTCAGATCATTGAGGGTCACGGAGACCTCACCATTGAAGACATGATCGCCGATGAAGATATGGTTGTGACAATTACTCACAACGGGTTTATCAAACGCCTGGCATCATCAAATTGGAGAAGGCAAAGACGAGGGGGCAGGGGTATGAAGGGGGCTCATGCAAAAGACGACGATTTTGTAGAGCATCTCTTTATTGCCACGACCCACAGTTATATCCTGTTTTTCACAAATACAGGTAAATGTTATTGGCTAAAGGTTCACGAAATCCCCGAAGCAAGCCGCGCCGCAAGGGGGCGTGCAATTGTAAATCTAATTGGCTGTCAAGCCGGTGAAAAAGTCCATGCATTTGTATCCGTAAAAGAATTTACTGAAGATGGATATGTTGTAATGGCAACCAAGAACGGGATTATAAAAAGATCCAGATTAATGGATTACAGCCGCCCGAGAAGAGGTGGAATTTACGGAATCGAAATAAGAGATGATGATGAGCTCATTGATGCCCGGATAACAAATGGCGACCAGGACATCATTCTTGGTACAAAATTTGGTAAATCAATAAGGTTTAACGAAAACGATGTCCGCCCCACCGGTAGAAAAACTATGGGTGTAATCGGGATCACGCTCGGATCTAAAGAGGATTCCGTTGTCGGGATGATTGTTGTGAAACGGGAAGGGACTATTCTTGTCGCTTCAGAAAATGGGTTTGGTAAGCGAACACAGGTGATCGAATATCGTGTTCAAAGGCGCAGTGGTAAGGGTGTTATCACATTGAATACCAGTGCAAAAGTGGGTAAAATGGTTGCTATGCTTGAGGTTGTTGACAGCGATGATCTAATGATAATCACGACACGGGGTGTGCTTATTCGCCAATCGGTGAAAGACATCAGGGCAATCGGACGGAATACCCAGGGCGTTCGATTGTTGAGGCTGGATGACGGCGCAAATATTTCGTCTATCACGCGCGTTATGGAGAAAGACGAGAAAGATGAAAGAGATGGGGACGAAGAAGAATAAAAAAAAGCTCCGCAGGATAGAATTTTCATCATGATTTCCGAGATTCAAACAAGAGGCGTTTTTGATATTATTAAGAAATCGGCTCTTATTTCGGGGAGGAAACAGAGCGATATAACGGTGATCGCTGTCACAAAAGCATTCCCGGTAAGTCTGATGAATTCGGCATATGAAGCGGGTTTCTCTGTCCTTGGTGAAAGCCGGGTTCAAGAGACGGAGAAGAAGCTTCCTAAATTTAAATATTTGGAGCAATCTGAACTACATCTCATCGGCCACCTTCAAAGCAACAAAGTAAAAAAAGCAGTAGAAATTTATGATGTCATTCAATCGGTGGATTCTATCAAAATCGCCGGTAAAATAAATCGTATTGCCGCCTTCGCCGGTAAAAATCAGAAAGTGTTTCTTCAAGTCAATACAGGAAATGATCCCGCAAAGTACGGTTTTTTAAAAGATGATGCCCTGGCGGCATTGAGTACCATTATTGAATTAGAAAACATTTCTCTTTTGGGTATCATGGTTGTGGCGCCACTAACCAACGACGAGAAAAATCTCAGAAAAGTATTTTCAGAAACACGGATGCTAAGAGATAAAATTAGAGACAAATTCTGCCCCACCTGTAAAATGTTGTCGATGGGTATGAGCGGTGATTTTTCCATCGCCATCGAAGAAGGGGCAACTCATGTCAGAATAGGCAGCGCTTTATTTGGAGAACGTCCTCAATGGTAATCATTTATACAAAACAACTTCATGAAACAGGTTTAATGCCCGAGGGAAATAATGTGGTTGTAATGGATCCAAAAGATGTTGATGCCTGTATTCCGGCATTACAGGAAATGAGGAAGTTTGTTGATAAAATCAGCATTTATGATTTGTGTCCTTCAACCAAAAATACCGAGGAAATCATCCCAGTAAATGATCACGTTAATCGTACAGGAGAAAACCCACTAATAGGCAGACAGGGAAAACTAAATGTAGAGTTTCCCGACATTACATCCCTGTATGTCAAAAAGGAAAATGGCGTTACCACTTTTTGCTGCGGCAACCATGAACCCTTAGAGAAAATAGAATATCCATCCATGTATCTGTCAAACATCTCAATCCTTGCAAGGGTTCTCGATTTTCAAGAAATTCACGGGTATATTGTCAAATAAAACAATTCTAAAACTGATATAATAAATTCTGTTTCAGGCTTTGTTTTCAGAGTGGTAATTAAAAATTAAATAAGCCGATCAATAACAAATATTTATTCTATGTTATAAATTTTATTTGAGATGATTTAAAGGGGTGCATGATGAATTTGACACCCTGTTTACAAAGCATTACAGCATTCATGGTGTTTTTGAGTGCGTGCTAAATAGTATTATTCTTAATTTCCTCGTCAATGATTTCATAATTTTTATTTCTTGATCAGAGATGAAAGCTTAGAACCGTAAGTTTTTGAATTAAAATCAATAGAAAAATTTTAAAAAGGAGATGATATGCATACCGTTTGCCATTTTGATTTACCCAGTACTAATCTTGAAAAATCAAAGTCATTCTATGAAAAATTGTTTGGCTGGAAGATCGACACGTTTTCAGATGAGTATTTGATTTGCATGTTAAATGAAACAGAGTCCGGTGGGTTTTACAAGGTAGATAAGATAACCCCATCGCTTGTTTCAATTTATTTTCAAGTTGAGGATATCCCGGCAACGCTGGAAAAAGCGGTTAGCCTGGGCGGGAAAATACTTAATGAAAAAAGGAGTATTGGAGAACATGGTTATATCGCATCCTTTGAGGACACCTGCAATTGCAAAATTGATATTTGGTCCCAAAACTAACTAATAATATGAACAGATTATCTTTAACCACACTGATTCTCCTTTCAACAGTATTCTCACAGGTAAAACCTGAAATTGGCCTGAGGGACAGAACCCCCAGCACTTACGCTTTTATCAATGCTCATATCCATGTAACACCCAAGAAAGAAATTTCAAACGGCACTCTCATAATTAACAACGGAAAGATAATAAATTCCGGTAAGTCAATAACAATACCAAAAGACGCTCATATTATTGACCTCAAAGGACAAAGAATCTATCCTGGTTTTATCGATTTGTATGTGGATGTTCCAACACCAGACACCGTAAGCCTTTCTGGCAGCGCTCATTGGAATCAGCGGGTCCACCCAGAATTTATTCCTCACAAAACACTATTGAATGAATCCACAGCACAATCCTTGCGAAAGCAAGGGTTCACCACTGGATATCTTGTTGCTGATAAGGGCATATTCCGCGGCGGCAGTAGACTCGTCAATCTAACCACTGGCAATGAGAGTGAGTTATCAACAACGTTATCCACGACTGGAATTGCTTTTGAGTACGGTGGATGGGAGTCAGTAGACTACCCTGGCTCTCTTCTTGGTTCAATTGCACTAATTAGACAAACGCTTTACGATGCTCAGTGGTATGGTCGGGCACAAACGATTTGGAAGCAGCACCCCACAAGTAATAATAAACCACAAAAAGACGATGCCCTGGAGGCCCTTTCTTCTCATAAAGGTGGCCCATATGTATTTTATGTCAATGATGATATCAATGCCCTGAGATCTATAAAAATATCTCAAGAATTCAAATTAAAACTATGGATGGTTGGTTCAGGATATGAATATAGAAGGATAAAAGAATTGTCACAGGCTTCATCATTTGTAATTCTACCAATGAACTTTCCATCTGCCCCCGATGTAACCATTGCAGAGTATGCTGCTGAAGTGAATTTGAGAAAACTCCGCCACTGGGATATGGCTCCGGACAATGCAAAGCGGCTTGTTGAAGGCGGTATTCCCTTTTCTATTACCAGTGCTAGATTAAAAGATAGAGGTGAGTTTAAAAAAAATCTATCAAGATCTGTCATTAGGGGACTTGACCAAAACCTGGCTCTGTCTGCCCTAACGATAATCCCGGCTGAAAAACTCGGTGTGAGTGATTATCTTGGAACTCTTGAAAATGGCAAGATGGCAAATCTAATGATTTGCGACGGGAATTATTTTGACAAAGATTCAAAAGTATCCTCTGTGTGGATCCAAGGAGAGGAATATTCTTTTGTACCGGCCTATGAAGAAATACAATTGGCAGGCGAATGGAGTTTTGAACTGGCAAACAACACCCATGCCTTTGCAGTATCCATCAAAAAAGGTTGGGGAGGTTCCTCATATAATGGAAACATATCAAGCAATGATACAGAAGTTACCATAAACAACCTTCGATATGAACATCCCTTTTTATTTTTTACATTTGATGGGGAGGAGCTGGCTGGTCTTAACGAGGGCATATATCGATTCTCCGGCACCGTCGACGGTAATGATGTTTCAGCCGATCTTACTTTCCCCAATGGCAAAATAACGGGCATCAACCTCAATAAATTAAATGATGAAGAACAGAAAGACGACCCTGAACCTGGTGACAAACCGGAAATGGATAGCAACCTAACCGTCAGATATCCTGATGGCGCTTTTGGACTTGATTCTCCGGCACCTTACTACGATGAAATATTAATTAAACATGCCACAGTCTGGACAAGCTCAGATCAGGGGATTCTTGAGGATACCGATATACTTATCCAGGGTGGAAAATTCAGGGAGATAGGAAAATCCTTAAATGCTGGAAAAAAAGCGCTGATCATTGATGCCGCTGGAAAATCAGTGACCCCTGGCCTCATCGATTGTCACTCCCACACGGCACTTAACTCAGTAAATGAAGGGTCACAATCTATCACCAGTGAAGTAAGAATTGAGGATGTGATAGACCCTGATGATATCAATATCTATCGAGAACTTGCCGGTGGATTAACTATGGCCAATCTTCTCCATGGTTCAGCAAATGCCATTGGTGGTCAAAATGGAGTTATAAAACTCAGATGGGGACAAAACGCTGAAGGACTATTGATGGCAAAGGCCAAGCCTGGGATAAAGTTTGCCTTAGGGGAAAATGTCAAACAATCCAACTGGGGTGAAAAATTCACAACACGATATCCACAAACCCGTATGGGTGTAGATCAGATAATCCGTGACGGATTCAGCGGTGCCGTTGAATACCACGAGAATATGCTGTCCCATGAGCAATTATCCAGAAAGAAAAAGAGCAGAACTATTCCACCGAGGCGTGACTTGGAATTAGATGCATTATGGGAAATAATTGATGGCCAAAGACAGATCCATTGCCATAGTTATCGCCAAGATGAAATAATGAATCTCACCTTGATCGCCGATGATTTTGGTTTTACTGTGGGTGTTTTTCAACATGTACTTGAGGGCTATAAAGTTGCCGAGTACTTAAGGAGACATGGTGCGGGGGCATCAACCTTTTCAGACTGGTGGGCTTACAAATTCGAAGTATATGATGCCATCCCATACAATGCATCTATCATGCACGATGAGGGCGTTGTTGTTTCGCTGAATTCAGATAGCAGTGAACTTGCCCGCAGGATGAATCTTGAAGCAGCAAAAGCAGTGAAATATGGTGGCGTCGACCGCGAGGATGCCTTAAAAATGGTAACGCTTTATCCGGCTATCCAGCTTGAAATTGACCAATATGTTGGAAGCATTGAATTGGGAAAGGACGCCGATTTCGTAATTTGGAGCGGTGATCCCCTTTCAGTGTATTCAAAATGTGAACAAACATGGATCGAAGGCAGTCGTTATTTTGATCTTGAGACAGATGAGCTCATGGTATTGCGAGACCAGATGGAAAAAACATCACTTATACAAAAATCTCTTCAATTTCCCGATAAAGACAAAGGAGGAGATTATGAGCATTTCGAACATGAATATATTGAACACAGCTGTGGGACGGGGGTAGTGAGATGAAATCTATATTAATTATATTAATTGGCATTATCACCACCTGTCTTGCGTCTGATCAAATTCCGGCATCCATACAAAAAACTCCCATTCTTCTAAAAAATGGAACCATTCATCCGGTCTCGTCAGAATCCTTTGTGGGAGACATCCTGTTCGCCGATGGTGTTATTTTAGAGTTAGGGAAAAATATCGCACCGTCTGGGGAGATAAAAATACTTGATATTGATGGCCTTCATGTTTACCCCGGTCTGATCTCAGCAGGAACCACAATTGGTTTAGTAGAAATCAACGCCGTGAGAGCGACGAGAGATCATGCCGAGACAGGATGGCTTAATCCTAACGTTAGAGTCGAAAGAGCTTATAACCCTGACTCTGAAATCATCCCGGTAACCCGCTCAAACGGTATCCTGCTTGCCCATGTTATACCCATAGGCGGAAGAGTTTCCGGTACATCTGCAGTGATGAAGATGGATGGCTGGACATGGGAAGACTGTACTTTTAAAAGCCCCACCGGATTACACATCAATTGGCCGACAATGAGAATTTCTAATTCAAACTCAAAGAAAAAAAGTCAGGAAGAAAAGTTAAACGACAGAAATGAAGCTCTGGAACAATTGGATACAATGATTAATGATGCAAAGGCCTACAAAGCCGCCGTTTCATCTGGCACCCAGGAAGGTGTTGATATGAGATGGGAAGCATTCATACCAGTGTTAAACAATGATATCCCGGTATTCATTCATGCGCAGCGATCACTCCAGATAAAAGCAGCAGTTGAATGGTGTTCAAAAAATGATTTGAAAATGATCCTAATGGGTGGTGCTGACAGCTGGAAGGAATGGGAAATACTCAAAGAAAATGATATACCGGTGATTTATGAAAACCCTCTATCATTACCAATGAGAAGGGATGAAAGAACGGATACCAAATACACAGTACCAAGGAAATTATGGGAAAAAGGCGTCAAGTTCTGCACCATTGGCTCAACAAGCAATTTTCAAACTCCCCACCAAAGAGGTTTGCCATATCATGCGGCGATGACAGCAGCATTTGGATTGCCAAAAGACGAGGCATTAAAATCCATAACTTTATACGCTGCAGAAATTCTTGGAATAAGTGAATATGTGGGAAGCCTTGAAATCGGCAAAGACGCCACCCTCATTGTCACCACCGGGGATCCCCTGGAAATTACAAGTAATGTGGAAATCGCATTTATCAATGGAGCTCAAACAGACCTTTCAGACCGACATAAATCACTGGATAACAAATACCGGGAAAAATATCGTCAAATAAAAGAAAACAGTCAGGAATGAAATAATGTCTGAAAATGACAATAATTACAAACCGGGATTAGCAGAATTTAACGACTGGATATCTGAAACAGTTCGATTCAGAGATTCTGAAAATGTAAAAATAAGCCGCTCGACAAAACATATTGATAGCGTTCTAGAGGATATCTGTGCATTTGCAAATTCCGGACAGGGGATTGTCTATTTTGGGGTGGATGAATCCGGTATCGTTATCGGTGATGATATGGATTTAGAAAAAATCCGCTCTGTGATGTTAGAGATTTTTATTCGGATTTCACCATCATTATTTCCGAGGATTATTGTTAAGCAATATGATGGCAAATCTGTTTTAGGCCTGGATATTATCAACGCACCGGACAAACCATATTTTTTTGATGGCAAGTACTTTAAGAGAATGGGTACATCAAACATGTCTTTGTTTCCTCACGAAATAAAAATATTTATGGATCAAAAACACTCCCCAAAATATTTTGATACAGATATTGTCTCCGGTTACCATGGCGGCGTTAACCAGGAGCGATTAGACTGGTATATTGATCAGGCCGATATTCAAGATAATCTTGGTTCAGACAACAAACCGGATGACAGGGGCCAGATGCTGAAACTTGGTTTACTGACAGAAAATAGAATGAACTCTGCTGCAGTTTTGTGTTTTGGCATTGATCTCAAAGAAGTTTTTAGCCATGCAAAAATAATTTGCCAGGTGGTAGACGGATTTGACGAGGATGGAACCGTATTATTAGAAGATAATATCGATGGCGATATATTTACACAACTCGAATCGGTTGAACGATTTCTTGAGAACAAAATGCCTGATATTATTCATGGATATGATGATGACAGGGAAAAGGTGGAATTTCTTGTTTTACTGGCTGTTGAAGCAATAACAATTGCCATTGTCCATAGAGATTATTCGCTGAAAGATCCAATTGGTATGCTCCTCTTTAACGATCGGATAGAAATATATATACCAGGAAACCTGAGCAAATGGCTGCCTGATAAAAAAGTCAGATCTGACCAGGTAGTGATACCACCAAACCCCATAATGGCAAAATTATTTTATCTCGCTGGACTTACAGAGGACTGGCTTCCCTCCATGGATAAATTCGAAAAAATAATGGATGAATTAAACTTGCCTATTCCAGAATATATAAATGATGATAAATACCTCGGATTAGTGCTAAGATGGAAAAAGGCCACAGAAGAATACCTGCAGAAAAAGAAGAAAGAGGCCCAGGTATATTCGCATCAACCGATTCAAGCTCCTTCACCGACCTTCACTGCAGATTATGCTATGCCGGAATATAGACAGACGTTATCACATAGTGACACCTATACGCATCGGGTTCTTGCATTTTGTACCATGCCCCGGCCCAGAATGGAAATTCAGTATTTGTTACAATTGAGGGATAGAAAACATTTCAGGGAAGCGATACTTAAACCCCTCCTGACAGCTGGTTTATTAAAAATGACGATCCCGAGGAAACCAAACAGCCCAAAACAGCAATATGTCATCACTGCTAAAGGGGATAGGTGGTTAGACGTCCGGAATATCCCGGAATAAATTTAAATTTGATCAAATTTTTTTATAAGGAAAGTAACATAATGGTAAGGAAATTTATTACAGCAATTTTGATTGGCTGCGTTTCTCTTGTATTCGCCTATGAATCAAATAATGTTAGACTTGTAGGACAGCTTCCCTATGAATATACCTCAGATATATGGGGTTACGAAACACCTGACGGACACGATTTTGCCCTGGTTGGCGGATATAATGGCACATACATTGTGGATATTTCCACAAATCCCGCCTTTCCCACCGAGACAGGATTCATTGAAGGCTTTGGGTCTATTTGGAGAGACCTTAAGGTTCACGATCACTACGTATATGTGACAAATGAATCCGGGAATGGTATGGACATAATTGATGTATCTGATCCATGGAATCCAGTACTGGCAAATCGATATTATGGTTTTTCATCGGCACATAATCTCTATATTGATGATGGTTATGCATATATCGTTGGTTCGAATCTGGATGAAGGGGGGGTGCGAATTCTGGACCTAAGTGATCCTGTAAATCCGGTAGAAGTGGGAAGCTGGGAAGTAGCATATGTTCACGACCTGTATGTGAAAAATAATACGATGTATGTATCCGCGCTCACAGCCGAAAAAGTTTTCATTCTTGACGTAACAAATAAGGCCAATATCCAGCAAATAGCGGTTGTCTGGAATATTCCACACTGTCATGCGGTATGGGTTTCAGATGATGCTGCCACCATGTTTGTTGCATCGGAAATGTCAAATGGATATATCCGGATTTTTGACATAGAGGATTTATCAAACATCAACCATATTTCTGATTATGTTGTTATTCCAGGTGATGGACAATCAGTTCACAATGTGTTTTACCTGAATGATTATCTCTATTTATCATATTATGTTCACGGAACCAGGGTGGTTGATGTATCTGATCCATATAATCCTGTTGAAACAGGTTTTTATGATCCCTTTCCCCCTGATGTTGGGTTGTATGCTGGTAATTGGGGGGTGTACCCATACTCTACATCCGGTTTAATTTACTCTACAGATTCAGATGGAGCTGGTTTATCAGTATTAGAATTCCCGCTGACAGCAGATTTTATTTTTGACTCACTTGGTGATACAGAAGATCTCACTAACGCCATCCACATAGAAGTTGATATTGTTGAAGGGGTCAATGCCGAACTGAATTATTCAACCCTTTCAGTCTATTCTGGATTGGATAATACATTCAATGATATTACACCTATGACATCTACACAAATTGAAAACCGCTATGAAGCCTGGCTGCCAAATCCCGGTGCCGATGGGGAATTTATCTATTATGTCTATATTGAAGATACTGACGGGAACATGCACTCTCAGCCTTTTGGTGCTCCAGGTGCTTATTTTTCATTTCATATTGGGACAGATTTTGAACCACCTGAATTATTATATGTATCCCATGCTGACAACATGGGATTTATGAATACAACAGGGAGTTATACGGTTTATGGCACTGCAATGGATAATATCGGTGTTGGAGCCATGTCGGTCAAATATTCTATTAACAATGGCGACTGGCAAGAAGCACCGATGGATTATAACTATTCCGAAAACAATTATGATGTATATCAGGGAGACATGACCTGGGAAGACCTACCCATCCCATCAGAAATAAGTTATTATGTCCAATGCTGGGACTCATCCTCCCAACAGAATTCCATCACCTCTCAAATGTATTTCATGAATATTGGTGGTTATGAGCTTCTTGACAATTTTGAGAATGGATTGGATAAGTGGTATTCTGATGGCGATTGGGGGATTTCTAACTGGGGTATAGATTTATCTCATGCCGCCCACGACAGTCCTGATGGATCATATGAAAACAATTCATCCACATCGATTACATACTATCAACCATTTAATCTGACGCCATATTCAGATGCTGAACTGAGATTTTATAAGGCAAGCTTTATCATTCCGAACCAGGATTTTGCTTATCTGATGCTATCCAATGATAATGAGCACTGGACAACAGTCGCATCCTATACTGGATGGCATAGCTGGATGGAGTTAGAAATAGTCGATATATCTGACTGGACCGGAGAGGGTAATGAAAATATTTATATTCGCTTTCAGATGACCAGTGATGCCTCAAACAATGCCGATGGGTTTCACGTGGATAATTTGGAGATTTTCGCCAATGTTGCTCCTGACATAATGCCGGGGGACGTAAACCAGGATGGCGTTCTTGACGTATTAGATGTGGTAACTATCGTAAGCTTTGTACTCGGAAGCATGACTCCCTCCGAGCATCAATTGATTGCCGGTGATTATAATAATGATGGTATCATTGATGTTCTGGATATTGTCATGATTGTTGGAATTATTATCGAGGACTAGAAAAATGAAAAAGACATTATATATATTTTTATTGATACTGGCTGGTGGTTGCGGAATTTTTGATGACGACTCCTCTAATGAACCGCTAAGCAAACTATATGTTACATTGCAGGGCGTCGATCAGGTTGCGGTATTGGATGCGGAAAACCTGGAAATCATCAAATTGATCGATACTGATTTTAATGGAAGCGAAATGGATAACACTCCACACTTTGTCTCGATTGACAAAACAAACGGATACTGGTTTGTAACAACCATTATGAGTGGATATGTGGGTATGTACGATCTGGAATCAGACGCTTTAATCGATACCCTAATGTTGGGAGACTCGCCGGCATTAATGACGCTGGATGTGGATAATAAAAAATTGTACTGCTCGCGGATGATGCCCATGGCTGGCATGATGATGGGCACAGTTTCACAGGTCATTCAAGAAATCGACTATTCCACCGGCAGCCTGGAATCTGTGACAGAATATCAAATTGACTCACCATCCCCCCATGGTATTTCTGTGGATGCCGCATCGGGTTATATCATTACGGCCAGCAATACCGCAGACTGGTTATATCAGATAGATTTGATTAGTGGTCAGGTTACTGGATCAGCATTAGATCAAAATATAAATCCATCAACACCCGGGTTAGAGGTCCAGAGATTAAAACCAATACAATGTACCGTCACCAGCCCCAATAGAGTTGTTGTAAGTTGCTCAGCCGGTAAATGGATGAATCCATATACTGGAGTTGAAACAGAAATAAACGGCAATATTCAATTATGGGATACCTCCACCATGACTCTTGTTGATTCATTAAATTTCCAATGGTCGTCAAAACCATGGCATTCTGTAAAGTCACCTATTTCAAATACCATTTTTGTTGTGCTGTCTGGCGATGGCAGTGTCGCAAACAGTTCAGGTATAGCAAGTGTATCCATCAACAATGATGAGTTGATTTTGAATTGGATATCCCGGGATAATGACTTTCACACGCTTCATGGAATTGATGTCTCCGGCGATGGAAGTAGATTATTCGTCTCCTCTCGTTTGACTGGAGAAATACATATGTTGGATGCAAATTCGGGCACTCTTGTTTCAACGATGCAATTATCCGATAACCCTGATATGCTTCTCTGTGGCGGTGTAGCCGCGGGGAGATAAGGGTTAACAGTTATAAAATATATTGATTTCAATCTTCAGGCTTACGGCCAAAGTATTGGGATCACCAAAAACCGTTTATGATGGACTATCAAAACACATAGAAAACATATAGAATTATGAAATATACTTATCGAAAATCATCTCTCGTTTATGCCACCCTGCTTATATGCGGTTTAATCTTTATTCAATGTAATGATTCGGGAGATCTTAATGAGCCGTCAACAGAAGATTTCTTCCCCGAGAAATTATATTCATTGGATGGTAATGGTAGAATTGTTGATACAGAAATGATGCCAACAGATTTCCTGCCGTCAGATTCCTGTATGTCCTGTCATCCAAATCATTATAATGAATGGAACGAATCGATGCACGCCTATGCTATGAAAGATCCGGTCTTTTTTGGCGGTTGGAATGGCGAGCAGCTGTCTAGGCCCGGGACAGGCGAAAGGTTTTGCCTCCAATGTCATAATCCCGTTGCATTTGTTACGGGTGTATTTCTTGACCAATATGGTGATAGTGAATCTCTCCAAAACTCCAATGAAAACCATGTGATCAAAGAAGGAATTGGCTGTGATGTCTGTCATACCATGACAAAATTATCAACAGCAGTTGTCACTGGTGACGATGTAAGTGCCAACGCCGAATATCATTATAATCCTGGTGAGGGAATTGAATATGGTTCAATCGAGAACCCGGTGGCAAACTCATTTCACGAGTCTCAGTATGCGCCTATTTACCAAAGATCTGAAATATGTCTGCCATGCCATGATTTTTTTATTCGCGGTGTCGAAGCAGAAATCACCTATACAGAATGGAACCGAATTCCCGCTGCAGCCATGTCCGGTGGCATGACCTGCCAGGATTGCCACATGGTTAAATATCCAGATGGTCATAGCGATCATCGGTTTACTGGGGTGGATTTGGATTTATCCTCTCCAGTTGAAAATACAGCCGCATATCAGGCGGTTTCGGAATTATTGAGTGGAGCCCTGAATATTTCACCAGGTTATCCAGATGTAGATTTTCCTGCTTCAGTTGGGTCCGGCGAGACCCTTGTTATCCCTTTCACCATAACTAGTCTCACCGGCCATGCCCTCCCCTCAGGTGTTACATTTGCCAGGGAAGCCTGGATGGAGTTTACCATTTCACAAAATGGAATCCTGCTATTTGAGTCCGGCCTTATCTCTAATGACAGTGCGGGATTAGATGAAAACGATGATCAGCTATTGTTATTTTACTCGCAATTGCTGGATGCACAGGGAAATCATATTTCGGGTGTAACTGATGCTCATGGAATCATTAATAGCACCCTCCCCGGTTTTGGAGCAAGATATAAATCATATTCCTTTGATGTGCCCCCTGACATAACTGGCACATTGACTGTTTCAGCGAGGATGCTATTCAGGTCTTTTAAACCATCCATTTTGGAAGGCTCTCACCAAAATCTTCTTGACAATCTGCCCGTATTTGAAATGGCGTCTTATCAGGCAACTATAAATATCATTGATTAAATTACATCTATCATAACAAATTCTTACATGCCTTCGATTTAAAAATGCTCAATAACTAATATCAGCTCTTTAAATCCTAATTAAAAAGTAATAATTCAATGTGACATTTATGCAATGATAGTCTCTCGGAGAATTAAAATTAAAGTCCTAAAAATCCTGATTATTGATGTAAATTATGGATAAGAGTCTCCAGAATTTTAGTAAAACCATTCTCATTATTTGACAAGATCCAAAATGATTGACAATCAGCATATTGAATTTAGTATCATTTTAGAGTTTATTTATAAAAATAGCGGATTGGATTTCTCCGTGTATCGCCATTCAATGATAGAAAGACGGATGGGCAAACGATTATCATCTTTAAACATTGACTCTTACCTCCATTATCTGGATTACTTAAAGAACCACAGTGAAGAAATGACGGCCCTACTGGATGTTCTAACCATAAATGTCACCAGATTTTTTCGCAATACATTCACTTTTGAATATATAGCTACGCATATTCTTCCTAAAATAATTTCAAAAAAGAAATCTTCGAATAATAACCAACTCAGAATTTGGTCTGCAGGCTGTTCGACTGGAGAAGAACCGTATTCCATAGCGATACTGATAAATGAGATCCTTGAAAAAGAAGGGCTCGATTTCAACACAATGATATTTGCAACGGACATTGATAAAAAAGCACTACAGTCTGCCCATAAAGCGGTTTATTCATTTGAAAATATAAAGAACGTAAAATACGAATTATTAAAAAAATATTTTTTTGACAGAAATGATTCATATATACTGAAACCGGGAATAAAACAAATGGTCAGTTTTTCACAATTTGACATGCTAAATAAGAACACAATGATTCCATCTGAAAGTATTTATGGTGAATTCGATATTGTGTTCTGTAGAAATCTACTTATTTACATAAATCCATTGTCCCATAATAGGATATTTGAAAAATTGTGTTTCTCTTTGGTGAAAAATGGAATTTTGGTTTTGGGTAAAACAGAAACGACTGCAAGTGAATTCACCCGTAAATTTGAAGATGTGACAGGAATGTGTAATATTTATAAGAAAAGATAAGTGGCGTTTTGATACAACCAACAATTATAAATCATGAATATATCAGCACCCAATAATAGATTCTTACAACCCCAGAGGCCTTTTATGGTTATAACAATTACATTGTTTGCTTATTTATTACCTAAAAAACAAGGCTATGAAAAAGGAGCCTCAGATTCATTATCGGCATTACTTCATCCCCCAATATAATTAGTGCCACATTTATAACGCAAATAGGATAAATCATGAGTAAAAAAAACAAATCAAATTCAACTTTATCTTCGATATCAAAAATAGCCACCAATGACATCTTTCAAGAGCTATTTGAGGAATTACCAATAGGATTTGCGTTATGCGAAATAATTAGTGATGAACAAGACATACCTATAGATTATAGATTTCTGCTAATTAACCCTGCCTTCGAAAAAATTACCGGTATGAAAATAAATGCTACCTTGGGTAAAACCATAAAAGAAATCTATCCGGATGTTGAACAAAGCTGGATTGAATTTTATGGTGCTGTTGCTGTAACGCAAAGACCGGACGAAACAGAAAATTATAACCACAACACTGACAAATATTATAATGTGAAATCGTTCTCTCCCGAAAAAGGGAAATTTACTATGCTGTTTTCCGACATTACTGAACGCAAAAAGGCTGAGGTGGCAATATTTGAACTTAGTAAATTGAACAAAATGATTTTGGACAATGCCGGTGATGGAATTTATGGACTAGATTTAGATGGTAATACCACGTTTCTCAATCCTGCCGCAGCCAAAATGATCGGATGGGAAATTGAGGAGATTCTAGGCAAAAGACAGCATGATCTACTGCATCATACAAAACCTGACGGTACCATCTATGATCGAAACGACTGCCCAATCTATGCTGCCTATAAGGACGGAAAGGTTCACAGGGTAGTTGATGAAATTTTCTGGCGTAAGGATGGTAGCAGCTTTGCGGTGGAATACATCAGCTCCCCAATTAGAAACGAACAAGGAAAGCTTTCAGGGGCTGTAGTCACTTTCAAGGACATTTCCGAACACAAATTGGCGGAAAATGAATTAAAAAAAATAAAAATCCTGCTTAATGATACAGAAAAAATCGGCCGAATAGGTGGTTGGGCAGTTGACCTGAATACAATGACCCAAACCTGGACAGATGAAATCTATCGAATCCATGAAGTGGACCAGCATTTTAAGCCCGATGTGAATAAAGGATTAAATTTTTATATTCCTTCTGCAAGACCAATAATTGAAAAGGCCTTTAATCATACAATAAAAACGGGAGAACCATTCGACCTTGAACTTGAAATTATAACCGCTAAAGGAAAACGTCGCTGGATTCATTCTGTTGGAAAAGCCCATCAGGAAGATGGTGTAACAAAAGCTGTATCAGGATCATTTCAAGATATAACCGAACGAAAGCTGGTAGATAAAAAACTCATTGATAAAACAAAACAACTTACACAAAAAACGGACGAACTAAAGAAACACCGTTTGCATCTGGAAGAAATGATAGAAAATAGAACCAGAGAATTAGAACTTAAAAACCAAGAACTTGATAAGGCTATGAAAGTATTTGTTGGACGAGAATTAAAGATTAGAGATTTGCAGAATAAAATTAATGCCATGGGTGGTGAAGAATAAAGATTCGCCCGGTTGTGGGGCACGGCCTAGAATATATTTGTTGAATGAGATTTAAATGTAGTTGTAGATCAGTTGTATAGTTAAACTGTGTGCTTAACTACCCCAACAAATTTAGAAAATATTTTTTTGGAGTTAGAATGAAATTATATAAGTTCAACAGTATCAAAACCCGATTAATATTCTGGTTTCTTATTATTGCGTTAATTCCGCTAATAACAGCTATAGTAATTACATATAATCAGAGAGTAAATGTAATTAAAACAAGAACTTTCGATAAACTTACAGCAATTCGTGATTTAAAAGTTGAACATTTAGATTTCTGGATAGAAGAGAATAGTAGAGATATAATGTTATTATCAAGGAATCTAGAAGAGATTACAAGCAAAGAAAACCTTGATAAAAACGATCAAAGAGCAACAGAAATTATTAACAATCGTTTGGGTCTCTTTTTGAAACATTATTCATCTTTTCACGAATTATCTATAATTAATCCCAAAACAGGCGTCATTCAAATATCAACCAACCGTTTATCTCAAGGATTGGATAAATCCCAATATCCTTACTTTACTGAACCAATGGAGACCAGAGATTTATTTATCAATGATATACATTATTCCAAATTATCACAAGAAAATGAGATGGTCTTTTCTGCTCCTATCTTTTGTAATGAACACGACCAGTCACATATTATCGGCATTCTGGCGGCAAGGGTCGATCTAAAAAATTCGCTTTATAAAATGTTACTAGACAGGGTTGGACTTGGGAAAACGGGAGAGACGCTTATCGTCAATAAAGATGTTTTGGCTTTGAACGAATTGCGCTGGCATGAAAATGTACCGTTGAATCTTCAAATAAATGCCAAACCGGCCATTTACGCATCGCAGGGAAAAACCGGGATAACCGTTACTTCCGATTACCGCGGTGAGAAAGTTCTTGCTGCTTATACCTTTATCCCTGAAACAGGCTGGGGTTTTGTTTGTAAACAGGATATTTATGAATTGTATGAACCTATTCGTGATATGATATATAATTTCATTGTGTTATTTCTATTATCTACTTTTCTGATTTATATCACTGCTTATTTTATTGGTAATGCATTATCGAAACCCATTTTTGATATGTTTACTATATCCCAAAAAGTTAAATCAGGTGATCTATCAGTTAGAAATGAAATTAATTCTGAAGATGAACTCGGTTCACTCGCTCTATCCATAAATGAGTTAACCGACTCAATTGAGTCAAAGGAAGTCATCCAACATGGTGTTATGGGTGTATCTGGCATGCTGATTGAACAATCATCCATTCATGTATTCGGCCGTAAAATTTTACAAAACATGATGGATATAACCAATTCCAACATGGGCGTATTTTATATTTTGAATGAAATGATCTCTAAATTTGAACCGTCTTTTTCTATAGGTGCCAATGAAGCTTTACTAAAAACGTTTAATTTTGAAAACCCGGAAGGTGAGTTTGGCAATGTTCTTTCAAGTAAAAGCATTTATTATCTAAAGAATATTCCGGAGGAAACGGTCTTTAGATATCAGACAACTGCAGGTGACATTGTACCAAAAGAAATTATTACCATTCCAATTTTAGTTGAAAATAATATTATTGCCATTATTTCACTCATAAATATTCACAATTTCAGTAAAGAAAGCTATATAATTCTCCAGCAATCCTGGCTGAATATAAATGCTTCATACTCCAGTTTAATTGCCAATGAACGAACTAGAATACTTGCCGAAAACCTCGCTCAAGCTAATCAAAAGCTGGAAGCACAAACAGAGGAATTGCAAGCACAAACCGAGGAACTACAAAGGTCGACCCAAGAACTGCAAAATACTTCCGAAAATATTCTTGCTCAAAACATTGAATTGGAATCGCAGCGCCAACAAGTGGAAGAAGCAAATCGTTTAAAAAGCCAATTCCTATCAAATATGAGCCATGAGTTGCGCACGCCACTGAATTCCATTCTAACCCTTTCCAAAGTACTGATTGATCAGACCCAGGAAATTCTTTCAACAGAACAATCTCACTATCTTGAGATTATTGAAAGGAATGGCAAACAATTATTACAACTTATTAATGATATCCTCGATCTTTCAAGAATTGAGGCTGGTTTTGCTGAATTACACATAAATTCTTTCAATATATCCAGTACTATATTAGGTATAGCAGAAAGCCTGTCCCCACTTGCACACAAAAAAAACCTTGAATTGAAAGCGAATATTCCCGAGGATATTCCATATTTGGAAAGTGATGAATTAAAAATCCATCGCATCTTGACAAATATTGTCGGCAATGCAATAAAATTTACCGAGGCCGGTTCAGTTATTATAGATGTATCATTTGATACTGATAGTTTGGTGGTCAAAGTCAAGGATACGGGTATCGGTATTCACCCTGACATGATTAGCAGTATTTTTCGTGAGTTTCACCAAGTTGATTCCTCCTTATCACGATCTTATGAAGGCACCGGATTAGGCCTGGCGATAGTTTATAAGTCAACCCAATTATTAGAAGGTGATATTGCTGTCGAAAGCAATTTTGGAGAAGGCTCTACCTTTACTCTCAAGGTTCCATTAAAATGGCCCCAGTCTTTGTCATCCACCGAAAACATTACAATTACACATTCTATTGCGGATGAGCCAAAATCATTGATAACATCTGAAAAGCGGATTTTGGTTGTGGACGACAATGATGAGACCATAATGCAAATTAATTACATACTGGAAACGGCAGGTTATATTGTCGATATTGCCCTCGGAGGACAACAAGCCCTTGATTATCTTTCTCATACAAGTCCAGATGGAATAGTACTGGATCTGATGATGCCAGATGTTGATGGTTTTAAAGTTCTGGATGCGATCTGCAAACAGAATACACTTGGTATATCCGTAATGGTTTTAACGGCAATGGATTTATTTCCAGAAGAACTTGAGAAGCTAAAATCGTATGGTGTATTTTATCTTATTCAAAAAGGAGCAGTGAATAAAAACCAATTGCTTTCAAAGGTATTTGACATGCTGGAAAATAAACCTGAACTTTCAACCAATGAATTGGATGTTGGCTCTGAGAAGAATAAAAAACGGTCATTACGTGGGAGTAATTTCAAAACAGTTCTCCCCACTATACTAATAATAGAAGACAATATGGATAACCTAACCTCCCTCAAGGCTATACTGAGAGACAAATATAATCTTCAGGAAGCAAATGATGGAAAACAGGGTCTTAAAATGACCTTAGAAAATATGCCAGACCTGGTAATTCTTGATATCATGCTTCCTCTAATGGATGGTTATGAAGTAGTCAAAAGAATCAAAGCGGATAAAAAAGCAAGAGATATTCCAGTCATTGCCCTTACGGGAAAAACAATGATGGGAGATCGGGAAAAGATACTTGCTGCCGGCTGTAATGATTATTTAACCAAGCCCATTGATCCAGAAAAAATTCAGAGTGTACTTAAAAAATGGCTAAGTTTGTAAACTGATAATTCAAATTGCTGAGGAAAATATGGAGAAAATGAAAGTTTTGATAATTGACGATAATGCGGATAATCTGATATCAATTAAAGCATTATTAAATAATCTGGAACCAGATTATAAAATTCTAACGGCAAAAAGCGGAATAGAGGGAATTGAACTTGCAGTCTCTGACTCCCCTGACACAATTCTATTAGATATTCAAATGCCAAACATGGATGGTTATGAAGTTTGCAAACGTTTACGGGCCGATAATAGAACCTCGAGTATTCCCATAATTTTTTTGACTGCGATAAAAACCAGTGCAAAAGATCGAATAAGAGGATTGGAAATTGGCGGTGATTCATATCTTGTCAAACCGATTGATGAAGGTGAACTACTGGCAAATCTAAATTCTATGTTGCGGATCAAAAAAGCTGAAGATAAAAAATTATACCAATATAAACATATTATATCCAGCTCCACAGATCTTATGGCTCTTCTCGATGATAAATTAACTTACCTTGCTATAAACCAGGCTTATTTAGATGCATTTAATAAAACTTCAGAAGAAATCATTGGCCGCAAACCACAGGAAATATTCGGGCAAGAATTCTTTGATATTTTTATAAAGCCAAATGCCCTGAAGTGTTTATCTGGAGAGACAGCAGCGTATTCTGGATGGTTTGATATTCCAACAAAGGGCAAAAGATTTTTTGAGGTAAATTATTTTCCCCATTTCGGAGAGAATGACCAAGTGGAGGGTTTTGTTGTAAACGCAAGAGATGTAACCTTGGCTAAGAATACTGAGATTGAATTGCAGAATAGTGAAGAAAATCTTCGAACTCTTTTCGAAAATTCGCGAGATGCAATCTTTGTCTCAACAATGGAAGGATCTCTCATTTATTTCAATCAAGCAATGACAATTTTACTAGGCTACTCATGGGATGAAATGTTTGCAATTAATATTTCCGAAATATTCACAAACCCAGAGGATCAGTTTGAATTTCTGGAGACCATTGAATCTAATGAATATACTGAGGATATTGAACTCATGCTAAATAAGCTAGATGGCTCAACGATAGACTGTATTTTATCAGCCACCTTGCAGAAAGATTCGAATGGGGAAATTACAGGATTTCAGGGCATCATACACGATATAAGCGAGCGCAAGCAAACTGAACGCTTAAATACGGTATTATTTAATATAACAAAAGCCTCGGTATCAGCCCCCAATTTATCTGAAATGATAAAGTCAATAAAAACAGCCCTTCATACCGTCATTGATACAACAAATTTCTATGTTGGTTTATACGATGAACATGAACAAAAAATTATAACACCCTATGCTTCTGTTTAGCGAAATTTAGAACTCCCTACCGGCGACAATTATAATTCCCTATTGAACAATAGTTGATATTAGCTATTTGAACCCCCTTAATAATGGAGGTTTAGATGGTGACAAATCACCAATATAGGA
>Ga0257116_1000149_pt1 | contig 79753 bp, 81 predicted proteins | sample SI112_120mmetaG_FD_190150 | JGI IMG/M metagenome (GOLD analysis project Ga0257116, IMG submission 190150) | Marine microbial communities from Saanich Inlet, British Columbia, Canada - SI112_120m | ecosystem: Environmental > Aquatic > Marine > Inlet | place: Canada: British Columbia | collected...
GGCGAGGATCCATGACAATCAGCTTGGCACCTTTCATCATTCCTTCCATAATCCGCTGGGCGTGGGGATTAAAATAGTGTCCTGTTTCCAAATGGGATGACGCCAACAAAATTACTTCGGCATTGGTATGGTCCGGGCTTGGCCGATCATATTTATGCCACAGGGCATAACCGGTTCGTGCACCGGCAGAACAAATATTGGTGTGAGAATTGTGCCCATCCACACCCCAGGCTTTCAGCACACGTTCCGCATAACCTTCATGTCCGGGACGACCCACATGATAGACCACCTTTTCTTTACTTTTTCGTAAAGATGCAGCAATCTTGTCCGAAATTTCATCCAATGCTTGATCCCAAGTGATGCGTTCCCACTTTCCTTCTCCACGCTTCCCAATCCGTTTCAGTGGATATAAAATCCGTTCCGTATCATTAATCTGATTAATAGTCGCCGGACCTTTGGCGCAATTTCGTCCGCGGCTGCCGGGATGGTGGGGATTACCTTCAAACTTTCGCACTTCATTGGAATCCTTATCAACATAAGCCAAGAGACCACAAGCCGATTCGCAATTGAAGCATGTAGTTGGAATAATGGAATAATGTCGTACCTTTTTTCCCGGCCAAGCCTGTGGGTCCAATTCTGTAAAGTCATCCCATTCACTCGGTTCAGGGTATTTATAGAGCTCCCGCGGTCCTTCCATGGCAAATTCTTCGGACCAATCCGGACGGTTTGATATTTTTGGAATGAGCCCAATGGACTCTGAAAATGTTTCTATCCAACTGCGTTTCATACTTAACTCAATGGTATCATTTGCGGTACGCGGATGCGTACAAATTCTGTTAAATAAATTCCAATCAATGCACATATGCCTGCTATTAATGCCATACTTGGATAAGCATTAATCAATATGATGGGCACCACACTTCCAATGACAATACCCGCCCAGAAATATTTAGAATAATATCCTTTTGTCATGAGTTCAATAGCTTTTTTAGTATCGGTTGTATCATGGGGCATTAAAATTTCTTTTGCCATGATAACCATATTTGCCACAATTCCCCACAGCAATGTATTTGCTACTTCAGATATAGTGTCCGGTGCAATAAACATCATAACAACTGATCCTGCCATAATTGCATGAACTAACATATGTACTGCTGAAAGTTCAGTGGATTGCCATAAATCTCTCGACCGTGCTTGTCCAAATAAGAAGGCTGTATAAATTGCTCCTAATACTGCAAATACAGCACCTATATTCCATAACCAATCCCATCCAAGACTAAAATAATTATCGAATAATTTTAGCGTAACTAATCCACCAAACCCTGTGATAATATATGCACCACGGACAAGCCATGACTTCCATTGTGGCCGAAGTAATACATACAAAAATCGATCTGGGCGATCTAAATCTTTCACCAAAAAAGCGCCTGTGAGTCCCATAAATACTAAAGTAGTCATAAGCCCCGTCAATTCTGATGTTTGGGAAAGACTTCCATCAAGCATGTTCCAAATTGCCATCATTAAAAAAGTACCAGTAGCAATGGCTTTTGTCCACACATAGGCTGGGACTTCCCAGCCCCAAAGAACGCCTTTACTTGGGGAATCATAGACACGACGTGCTTTTGCTGAATCCACTTCCTGTTGAATTTCTTGTGTTACATTATCAATAGCGCGTTGGTCAATTGATTTGCCGGTTCTGGCAGAATTTTCCATGGCCAATTGAACCAGTAAATTTTCTGTATCCGATTCGGTCACACGCTTGTCTGCATATTTTGCATAATGCCCCACACCCGCTTCTTGTTCTGACCATAAATATTTCCCATCCCGAGTTGTTGCATTGGGGTCAAGCATTTCATTCGTCCCATTCACATAATACAAATTAGGATTGGTCAATTTTTCCGGCTTTCGTGTCATGGTATCTTCATTGATAACTAATTGGGCAATCTTGGAATTAGTATCATCCAAATCACCGGAGACAATGGCTTCTACCGGGCAGACCACCACACAAGCTGGCTCATAACCATAATCTACACGATGGGCACAATAATTACACTTTGCAGCCGTATTCGTATCTGGATCTATATATAGAGCATCGTAAGGACAAGCTTGCATACAGGATTTACAACCAATACATCGATCATTGTCAAAATCAACAATACCATCAGCTCTTGTGTGCAGTGCCGTGGTTGGGCAAATTTCTACGCAGGGCGCGTTAGCGCAGTGGTTGCATCGGTGTACAGAAAACTCCCGGGTATTATTTGGGAATTCCCCTTTTTCAATATATTTCACATGAGTACGGTTGACACCAATAGGCACATCATGCTCACTTTTGCAAGCTACGGTGCAGGCATGACAGCCAATGCACATTCTATTATCTATTACAAATCCGTAATTCATTTTATCCTTTTAGCCATAGAGATCGAAGAGTTTATCTATTTTTCATCTGTTATTCTCGGTGTGCTCTGTGGCTAATCAATCTTCAAATAAATCTTCTACACTTCCAGAAATAATTCCTAGAATCATAGTGTATTTGGCAAAGGGAGCATCATCTGATTTACCATTACTACGAAAATCAGAATTAATACTTGTTGTTTGACTTTCTGTATAATCATTCGATATACCAATATCATGGCCTGCAAATAAGCATTTCGAAACAAGTATAGTAAATAAAAATATTTTTAGGTATTTCATATAAATATCCCCTTATTAGTGGAGAATAAAAAAATATACATTAGGAAAGTTTAAATAAGTTTCGAGCATTATTACTTGTTTTTTCTGCAATATCTTCAATAGATGTTTCATGGATGAGCGCCAATCTTTCTGCAACAAAACGCGTTCGTCCAGGTACATTTGGTTTCCCCCGAAATGGCATAGGACTCAAATAAGGTGAGTCTGTTTCAACTAAAATTCGTTCAAGTGGAACTTGTCCAGCTACCGATGGAAGGTGACTATTCTTAAATGTTAGGTTTCCTGAAAAAGAAATGTAATATCCTAATTCTAAAAAAGCTTCAGCAGTTTTTAAATCACTAGAAAAACAATGGGCGACCCCGTTTCCATTACCATATTTTGTTAACACCCGAATAGTATCCTTATCTGCATCTCTATTATGAAAAATAATTGGTTTTTCTAAATAGTTAGCTAATTCAATTTGTTCAATAAAAATGCGTTTTTGTTCCTTTGGTGTAGAATGATTTCTAAAAAAATCTAATCCCATTTCTCCGCATGCAACCATACGATCAAATGACATTAAATTCGTAATTTGATCTATATAATCTATTGGAGCATCCTTTGCATCATGGGGGTGAATACCAGCTGAACCAAATATACGGATATCTGTTTCAGATAAAATGAGACATTCTCTTGAGTCTCCCAAATTTGTCCCTACACAAATAAATTGTGTAACACCTTGCTCTTCAGCTTGGCTCAATACACTCTCTAAACTATTTTTAATATCAGGGTAAAAAAGGTGGCAATGGGTATCAATAATCATTTATGAATTTACATCACTAAAAAGAATGACACACTCAGAAGGAGATAAATAATTATTAAACTAACTAATATATTTTTTAATATTTATATTATCATATATAGTTTAGCTCTATAAAACCATTTAAATATTTTGGAATTATTGCAATGCTCGATAGTTTATTAGCAGGTGTAGTATTATTTACATCTTTTGCCATGCGAACATCAAATGTTCAGCCAAACCCCGATGATTATGAATTTAGTCTAGGGATCAAAAAAGGCCATTGGTTTCTTAATACCCAATGGGAAAGAGAGTTGGGTAGTTATTTCACAGATACACATTTTTGGTATCAATATGAAGGACATCGGTTTTATTTTAAACCAGAATATTTGGATAAAGAGTCTAAAAGTGTCTCCTATGCTAAATTAGATTCTCGGTTAACTCGTGCTGGATTTTCCTTGGGGATCACAACACGAAGTTTGGAAGATAATTTATATAAATACGAAAATTTTATTTCTGGTGGATATGTGATTGAAAAAATGTATGAAAAATTAAAATTAGATTTCTCTATGGATGGGTATTACACAGAAGTTTTTGATTATGAAACTAAATTCAATATTGGATATAAGCTCATCGAAAAAGTTTGGCTCTATCAATTAGGAGAATTTTATTTTGTCCAAGGAGAACATTTTTACAAAGCTAAAGTAGGCATTGAAATTAAATTGTAGTTATGTCATCCTTAAAAATAAAATTTACTTCGGATGAAAAGGGTCAACTTGTAAAAGAAATCCAACAATATTGTTTTGATGAACTTGATCTTGAGTTGAGTCGTTTTGATGTAGAATTCTTATTTGATTTCTTATCAAAGAAAATGGGAACCGTTTTTTACAATCAAGGTTTGAAAGATGCGCAAGCAATATTATCGACAAAACTAGATTTAATTACTGAAGCTATTGCAGATATTGAAAAACCGATAGATTGAGTATTTTTATTTTTCTATATCTTTTATTTTAATTCCAAGTTCATCTAATTGAACTATGCTTACATTGTTTGGGCTTTCATCCATTAGTGATGTAGCGGATGTTGTTTTGGGGAATGCAATGACGTCTCTGATATTTTCAGTCCCAGCCAACAACATAACGAGTCGGTCAAACCCAAGTGCAATACCTCCGTGTGGAGGTGCCCCATATGTGAGTGCTTCAACTAAGAAACCAAATTTTTCAATAGCTTCTTCTCGGCTCAGCCCTAACAATGAGAAAACTTTTTCTTGAATTTTTTGATCATGAATTCGAATAGAGCCACCGGCAATTTCATACCCATTCATAGTTAAATCATACCCTCGGCTTAATGTATGTGATGGATCTGTATCTAACATAGATATATCTTCATTTCTTGGTGCTGTGAATGGATGATGCATCGCAATATATCGATTTGCTTCTTCATCATATTCAAACATAGGGAATTCAGTTATCCATACTGGTCTATATTCATCAGTCTTAGCTAAAGATTCTTTCTTCGCGATTTCAATTCGTAATTGGCCCAATGCATTTAATGTGACAGATTCTTTATCGCCAATCATAAAAATGATATCACCATCTTTTACATTTAGAGACGATCGTATGGATTGATGTAATTCATCTGAGAAAAATTTAGAAATGCCACCAATAAGAACCCCATCTTCCCCTTTCATCCATGCTAACCCTTTAGCTTTATATTTTTTCACATAATCAGTGAATTGGTCTATATTTTTTCGAGAATACTTTGCTCCGCCTTCAACAACAATTGCTTTTACTCTTTTAGCAGATTTAAATGCATTAAAATCTGAAGCATCCGTGAATTCTTTTACATCCTTCAATTCCAGACCATATCGTAAATCAGGCTTATCAGAACCATAGGTTTCCATAGCTACAGCCCAAGTAAGCCTTTCAAAGGGTTCTAGTAATTCAATTCCTCTTACTTGGCTAAAAATATGTTTTGTCAATCCTTCAATTATTGAAAAAATATCTTCCTCATCGATAAAGGATAATTCCATATCAATTTGAGTGAATTCGGGTTGCCGATCAGCTCGCAAATCTTCATCTCTAAAACATTTTACAATTTGGAAATACCGATCATACCCAGATATCATGAGAATTTGTTTATAGATTTGTGGGGATTGTGGTAATGCATAAAATTTCCCATGATGTATTCGACTTGGTACAAGATAATCTCGAGCACCTTCAGGTGTTGATTTCATCAACATGGGTGTTTCAATCTCTACAAATTTTTCTCCTGAAAGATAAGAGCGTGTTGCTTGGTAAGTCTCATGGCGTATTAGCATATTCCGCTGAAGTTCTTCCATCCGAAGTTCTAGATAACGGTATTTTAATCGAAGATTTTCTTCAGCATTTTCTCTATCTGATATTACAAATGGTAGCGGTGAAGCTTCATTTAGCATAATATACTCACCAACCACAATTTCAATTTCACCTGTTTCCATTTTTGGATTGATAGCAGACTCTGCACGCGATTGTACCTGCCCCTTAATAGAAAGTACATCCTCCATTGATAATTTTTTTACTGCTTCAAAATCTCCACTAAATGAGTCAGCGTTAAATACAATTTGTGTTTTACCATAGCGATCTCGCAAGTCTACAAATACGACTTGCCCATGAAGCCGAACTGTATTCACCCACCCATTCAGATAAATAGTATCACCAATATTTTCTCTTTTTAATTCACCACATGTGTGTGTTCGTTTATACATATCTATTTCTCTTTAACCATAAAAAAACCGCTCGGAAATTACGAGCGGTTTTTAATTAATTCAGATTGAAAATTGGTTTATCTTTTCGAAACCTTTAGTCGATTGATTGCACGCATTAATGAAGCATCCCTCCGAGCATCATCCATATTTATTTCTATTTCAGCCTTTCTATTTTTAGCTCTTTGAATTGCACTCTCTGCTCTTCCTAGATCAATCTCTTTGGATTTCTCTACTGACTCTAAAAGCATTTGTACTTTTTCGTTCGTGATTTCAATAAATCCACCGCTCGTAGCCATCCATTCAGATTTACCATTTCTGTCAACCTTGATTTCTCCAATACCTAGAGCAATAATTCCTTCACGATGATTTTTCATAACACCAAAAGATCCATCTAAGCCAGGACAGCGAACGTGATTCACTTCCCCTAGGTCTATGCTTCGTGTTGGAGTAACTATTTCAAGGCTAAAATGGTTCATTATGCAGTGAGTTTTTTATTTTTATCAATTGCTTCATCTAAGGATCCAACGTAGGAAAATGCATTTTCTTGCAATTCATCTACTTCACCATTTAGAATAGCTTCAAAACCTGAAACTGTATCTTCTAGGCTAACATATCGACCGGGAGTACCCGTGAATTGTTCTGCAACAAAGAATGGTTGAGACATAAATTTTTGCATTTTACGTGCACGTGCTACCGTGATTTTATCATCATCAGATAATTCATCCATACCTAAAATCGCAATAATATCCTGTAAATCTTTATATTGCTGTAACACAATTTGAACTTGCCGAGCTACATTATAATGACGATCACCAATAATACGAGGATCTAAAATACGCGACGTGGATGCTAGTGGATCGACTGCAGGATAAATTCCTAATTCTGCAATTTTACGCTCTAAAACCGATGTTGCATCTAAATGAGCAAAAGCAGTAGCAGGTGCTGGATCTGTTAAATCATCCGCTGGGACATAAACTGCTTGAACAGAAGTAATAGATCCTTTTTTTGTTGATGTAATTCTTTCCTGTAAATCACCCATTTCTGTTGAAAGAGTTGGTTGATATCCTACAGCTGAAGGCATACGACCGAGTAATGCGGATACTTCAGATCCAGCTTGTGTGAATCGAAAAATATTATCGATAAATAATAATACGTCTCTTCCTTCATCGTCTCGGAAGTATTCAGCCATTGCTAAACCACTTAATGCTACACGAAGTCTTGCTCCAGGTGGTTCATTCATTTGACCAAAAACCATAGTCGTTTTATCAATCACACCTGATTCAGTCATTTCATTATATAGGTCATTTCCTTCACGAGTACGTTCCCCAACACCTGCAAATACAGAATAACCACCATGCTCAGTCGCAATATTTCGTATTAATTCTTGAATTAATACTGTTTTACCAACACCTGCACCACCAAATAAACCAGTTTTACCACCGCGTGTATAAGGCTCCATCAAATCAACTACTTTGATTCCAGTCACCAACATTTCTGTGGATGTAGACAAATCTTCATGTTTAGGTGCCGTACGGTGAATAGGGTATCTCTTCTCAGTACTTACATCATCTTTTTGGTCAATTGTATTCCCTAAAACATCAAATAAACGCCCAAGTGTTTCTGGACCCACCGGTACTGTAATCGGTTCACCTGTATCAACTGTTTCGTGTCCGCGTACAAGTCCATCTGTTGAATCCATAGCAACCGTTCTAACATTTCCATCCCCTAAATGTTGAGCCACTTCTAAAACAAGTGTCCCTTCTTCCCCACGATTAACGGTTAATGCATTATAAATATTGGGAAGGTGTCCGTCTGAAAATGAGACGTCAACTACAGCTCCCATAACCTGTGAAATTTTTCCTGTCATTGACATAGAATATGTTTCCTTTTTCTTTTTATTCCGTTAAAGCTTCAGCACCACTAACAATTTCGAGCATTTCTGTGGTAATGGCTGCTTGGCGAGCTTTGTTGAATTGTAATGTTAAATCTTTGATCATATCTTGCGCATTTGTTGTGGCATTTTCCATGGCCATCATTCGTGCTGCTTGTTCACTTGCATATGATTCGAGTAAATATTTCCACATTTGCACATTTAAGTGGCGTGGAATGAGAGACTGTACTAATGCATCTTTTGATGGTTCATACAAACGATCTGTCGTCTTTGATTCATTTTCATCATACACTAAAGGAAGCAATACTTCAGATTTCACTTCTTGCTGTCCTACATTAATGAAATAATTATAAACCACATGAATTTCATCCACTTTTCCACTTACAAAATGGTCAATGATACTGCGTCCTATCATCATAGCACTGTCGAATTCCATTTCTGCCCAAAAATCTACATGACTTTCGATGATATTATATTCTCGTCGTTTAAAATGATCTCTAGCTTTTTTCCCAATACAAAATAAATCTATATTCTCTTTTCCAAAAGTATCAATTTCATTTTGGGCTTCTTTTAATACATTTGCATTAAAGGAGCCGGATAATCCACGATCTGCTGAGACAACAACATATGCTTTTCTTTTAATTTCCCGTACATCCAATAATGGTAGTGTCTCGCGGTCAACATCTGGTAAAATATGATGAATTACATCTTGTAGACTTTGACTGTATGGGCGTGATTCTTCCATACGTTCTTGAGCACGACGCATTTTGGCTGCGGAAACCATTTTCATGGCTTTTGTCACTTTTTGGATACTTTTAACGGATTTTATCCGATCCCGAATATCTTTCAGGTTTGCCATAAACTATGCAGTAAATCCTTGTTTGAATTCTGTAATAGCTTTATCTAATGCAGCGCTTGTTTCGTCAGTGATTTTTCCTTCACTTACAATAGAAGCTAAAACATCAGATACATTTGCTTGTATATAATTAAATAATCCAGATTCAAAATCAGATACTTGTTCTACGCTTAAATCATCTAAATATCCTTTTGACGCAGCATAAATAATGGAAACTTGTTTCTCTACATCCATCGGGACATATTGGTTTTGTTTTAATATTTCAACCATTCGTTCACCACGGGTTAGCTGAGCTAATGTAGATTTATCTAAGTCAGAACCGAATTTTGCGAATGCTTCTAATTCACGAAATTGGGCTAAATCTAAACGAAGAGTTCCTGCAACAGATTTCATTGCTTTAATTTGAGCAGCACCACCCACACGTGAGACTGAAAGTCCCACATCAATAGCTGGGCGTATCCCTGAATTAAATAAATTTGTTTCCAAATATATTTGTCCATCTGTAATTGAAATTACATTGGTTGGGATATAAGCTGAAACGTCACCTTCTTGTGTTTCAATAATGGGTAAAGCTGTTAAGGACCCTCCACCCAAATCATCGGATAATTTTGAAGCACGCTCTAGCAATCTACTATGAAGGTAAAAAACATCACCTGGGAATGCTTCACGTCCTGGTGGACGACGAAGAACAAGTGACATTTGTCGATAAGCTACAGCTTGTTTTGATAAATCATCATAAACAATTAATGCATGTTTCCCACCATCACGGAAATATTCACCCATTGCAGCACCTGCATAAGGAGCAATATATTGCATGGGAGCAGGATCAGATGCATTTGCAGCAACAACCGTTGTGTATTCCATAGCACCATTTGCTTCTAATTCTCCAACAAGTGAAGCCACAGTTGAAGCTTTTTGTCCAATGGCAACATAAATACAGTAAACAGGTTTATCTGTATTATGTGTGTATTTTTGGTTGATAATTGCATCAATAGCGACAGCAGTTTTCCCTGTTTGGCGATCACCAATAATTAATTCTCTTTGACCGCGGCCAATTGGAATCATACTATCTACCGCTTTAATGCCGGTTTGTAATGGTTCTGTTACTGGTTGCCGCGCCATTACACCCAGAGCTTTCCTTTCAATTGGCAAAGAATGTGGTGTATCAATTGGACCTTTCCCATCAATGGGTTGACCTAATGGATTCACAACACGACCCAGCATGGCTTCGCCCACAGGAACTTCTACAACACGTTCTGTTCGTTTGGCTAAATCTCCTTCTTTTACTAATCGACTTTCACCAAAAAGGACTAGACCAACATTGTCATCTTCTAAATTTAATGCCATTCCAAAAACGCCATTTGGTAGTTCCACAAGTTCGGAACTCATTACATTTTCGAGGCCACTTACACGAGCTACACCATCACCGATTTTGATTACTTCACCGACTTCAGCGACATCTATTGCTCCATCAAATTTTTCAATTTGTTCTTTTATTAACTGTGTTATTTTTTCAGTCTGTATTTCCATTTTCTTCCTTAAGAATTAGGATTGCATTAAATCTGAACGCAATTCATTCAATTTATTTTGTATGGATGCATCCAAAAATATATTTTCAATTCTCAGCTTAATTCCTCCAACCAATTCTGGATCAACAGAAACATTTAAATCCGTTGATTTCTCAAGAATTGTATCAAGAGATAATTTAAGATGGTCTGTTTCACTTTCTGACAAAGCTTCAGCCACATGGGCGGTAACAGAAATCTTATTTAGAGAATCTTTAACTTTCTCTTGAATCATTTCCCCTGTTTCGCGAATGAGTTTAATCGTTTGAGCACCTGATATCATTCCAAGAAATTCTATCACGATTAGGTGACAGCTTTCTCCTAGAATAGCAACCAATGATTGCTTTTTTTGATCAGATGGAATTCGCTTTGACAGAATAAAAGATCTGAATTGCGCATTAGTACGAATCAAATTTTCCACAACGTGAAAAGAAGCACCCACTTCTTGGGTTGCTCCCAATTGCTCAGCAACTTCTATAAGCGCAGTGGCATATTGGTTCGGTTTTAAATTATGCTTCATACCCTTTTATTTTTTGTAATGATTCATCAATGAGTGATTGATTATCATCTCTATTGAGATTTTTTTGAATCAATTTTTCTGCAACTTGAATAGCAAGATTAGCTACTTCTCCTTTGATTTCTGAAATAGCTTTGTCTTTTTCAACTTGGATCTGCTTTTCTGCTGATTCAATAATTGCAGTTGCTTTTTCTTTAGCCTGATTCAAAGTATCTTCTTTTACTTTTTCGGCTGCTACTTTCCCATCAACTAAGATGGCTTGTGATTCAGCTCGTGCTTTAGCCAAAACATTATCAGATTGTTGGTTTATTGTTTCCAACTCTTGCTGTGCTTTTTCTGCATCTGCAATAGAAGATCGAATCATATTCTCTCGATTTTCCAATGCTTTTAAAAGGGGCTTCCAAGCATATTTGGCTAGTGCCCCAAATAAAATGAGAAAAGTGAGAATGGTCCAAATAAATAGACCGGGATCTAGCTGAACTAAAGGATTATCCATTTATTTCTCCGTTTATTGATTGTAAAGGTTCACCCCTTACTTCATTAAAACGATTAGCAGAACAAATACTTCAGCAAGAATTGCTACCCCTTCGAGAAGGAATAAAGGCAGATTCACTGCGCCTGTGATTTTGTCTGCTGCTTCTGGTTGACGTGCGATACCTTCAGCTGCTGCTGCAGTGAATTTGCCAATGCCTAACCCAGCTCCAATTACGATCATTCCAAGACCGATTGCAGCGCCAAAATAATGAAGAACTTCCATGTTAAGGACCTCCGTTTTTATTGTTTAATGATGAACATTGATAGCCATGCCTATAAACACAGCTGATAAAAGCGTAAATACATACGCCTGTACTAAAATAACGATTATTTCTAAACCAGAAATAGCTGCAGCCATTGGAACAAATACTAACGCAACGCCTACACCAGTAACTACACTGTGAAACATTTCTCCAAAAATAGCCATAAATGATAGGATGGCTAATAATGCAATGTGACCTCCCGTCATATTCGCAGCTAAACGCATAGTTAATGCGAAAGGTTTAACAAATAGGCCAATTAATTCGATTGGAATTAATATAATATAAATGGGCCAAGCTAAACCATGTGGGACCAAATTGATCCAATGTTTTATAAATCCGTGTGCTAATGTACCAGCAACCATAATGGAGAAAAAAGTCACGACCGCAAGACCAGCAGTTACATTATAATTCCCTGTAGCTGTTGTTCCTCCATGAAGTAATTGATTCAAAAAAGAATGAGAATCTGTGTGTAAAACGAATCGGTCGGCTAGCCCCAATATATCAAAGATTGGAATCATACCAATGGCATTTGCAAAAAAGATAAAAAAGAATAAAGTAAAAATAAGAGGAGACCATGTATTCACCCAACGAGGTCCAACATTAGGTTTTACTATTGAGTCTCGAATAAAAACAACAACTGTTTCGATCAAATTAGCCATCCCACTTGGAACAACTTTATTCCCTTTTAAAAATCGACGAATCGGAATAATAACTGTTATCGAAACAAGCATAGCAACAAGCCATAACATAAACACATGCTTTGTAACAGACATGTCTATTCCAAAAACTTTTGGGAGATGAATTAATGGGTGATCAATAGGCGAATTGGAGACATGGTGAATGATATTGTCCCCGACTTGCGACATGACACTTCCGGTGTTTCCACCCGATTCAATTGCACTACTCATGCTATCAATATATTTATGTTAATTATGTTTTGGATTTTAAGACTACAGCTTCTACAACGTGAAGCCCAATAAAATAGCCGGCAAAGCTAAAAATAAACGGGTAAGGAGCAAAGGAATAAAATTTAAAAATTATTATAAAATAGATTGGGTAAATCAGCATTTTAATTCCAAAACTAATCATAAGCCATTGGGTCATTTGTTGGGTAGTCATTTTTTGAAATTTAGAAAAAAGCATTACCGTCAGTAATCCAATAACTGCAGGAGCCATTAAACCTAATAATATTTCCAAACTCCATTCAGGTTTAGCTCGTACGAAAAGCCCATATATTCCAAAACTGATCATTAACCCATACAAAAATAATTTCATTTATTTAACCATATTGTTTTGGCTAATTGATAAAACCCAGAAATAATACCTAATAAAATTCCGCCTAATAAGAACCATGGCTGAGAATTAAATCGATTATCTAAATAATAACCTATCAACCCAAATAGAATCACAGCCCCAATTAATGCATAAGATGCGCCAGCTGCAGGGCCAGATTTTTGAACTATTTTTTGAAAATAAGATAAAGAATTGATTGCAGAATGTTCGACAGATTCTTTATCAATATGTGACATATGAATACTTAATTATATTTTAATTTTTTTAATTTGATGAAACAAGATTGCATTTTCCTTCAAACTGAGCACCATCTTCAATCAATAGTTTTTTATATATAATATCGCCATTCATAATACATTTCTCCCCTAATACAACCAAGCCATTAGCTACCAAGTTTCCTGTCACTTGACCACCAACCTGAATATCGCTACCAGATATGTTACCTTTTACAGTTGCTCCTTGCGCAATACGAACAGGTCCTTCCGTTATAATATCACCCAATACATGCCCGTAGATAATAATACCTTCGTTTAATTTAACCGGGCCATGGATTGTTGCATCTGCACCAACCATAGTGTGTACATTTTGAAAATTAATTTTAGTCATTATTCGATGTTAAATCTTTTGATTTGAAAGCTGGAAAATAATCCAATGGATCAACAGCTACACCGTCTTTCCATATTTCATAATGCAAATGAGGCCCAGATGAATTCCCTGTATTTCCTGACAATGCTATAACTTCACCTCTCGACACCATATCTCGTTGATTTTTGAGGTTTTTTTGATTATGTCCATAATGGGTAAAATATCCATCCCCATGGTACAGTATGATTAAGTTTCCTTGATCATAAGTCCAATCAGAAAAAACGACAAAACCTGCAGCAGATGCTTGAATTGGTTCACCTTCTTTTATTACAATATCAATCCCATAATGCCCTGGCTGTATAAAAGTATCTGTTCGCTGCGAAACATACCCTAAAACGGGTGGCACAGATGGAATATTTTCAATATAAGATATAGATTCATTCTGTTTCGTTAACAATCCATATGATGTTGTATCAATAATGGATTTATTAGATGTTCCCAATGAATTTCGAATAAGCTTATCCATTTGCTTCAAGCGTTGAAGGTCTCTACTCAATTCTAATATTTGTGTACGCTCAGCTGCAAATATATCATATTGTTTCTTCATTGAATCATATTTCATTGACTTTGGAATATAGTATAGAAACAATCCAACAATGATTGCTAATAATACTACTGAAAAAATAAGTGCACTTTTTAATCGGAAGCCAGATAAGCGAAATCGCCGTGTTTTCCCATCATTATCTGGGATAAGAATTGCTGTATATTTTTGACTCAACTGAATCCTTAATCAAGAGAATTGAGCAAATCAAGTAGTCGTTCTAAATCGTCTTTAGAAAAATAGACTATTTCAATACTGCCACCCTTTTTTGCAGGTTTAACTTTTACTTTTGTTCCAAGAGAAGTAATCAATTGATTTTCAATGGCGCGAATGTGAGCGGGAGATTTTTTCTTTTTAGATTGAACTTTAATTTTTGTCCCAGATTCTTTTACAAGTGATTCTGCTGCTCGTACGCTCAAATTATCATTAAGAATTTTTTTCCAAATGCGATTCATAGATTGGTTTGTTTTTGCTTGGAGAATAGCTCTGCCATGGCCTCCTGAAATTTCACCATTCCGAAGACTTTTTCGAATGTCGGGTGGAAGTTTTAATAACCGTAATGCATTCGATATGGTTACTCGTTTTTTACCAACAGCTTTTGCAATCGCATTGTGGGATAAATTATGTTGACTATTTAAAACGGCATATCCTTCTGCTTCTTCCAATGGATTTAAATCCTCCCGTTGAATATTTTCAATTAGAGCTAATTCCATGACTTCAGCGGCATCTGATACAGTAATGATATATGCAGGAATGGATTTTAATCTAAGTTTTTTTGCAGCTCGCCAACGACGTTCTCCTGCAATTAATTCATACCCATTATCTATACTTCTAACCGTAACTGGTGTAATGATTCCCTTTTCTTTGATCGATGCAATGAGTTCTTCTAACGCGCCTGATTCAAAATCTCGTCTTGGTTGATTTGGGTTTGAAAAAATATCTTTAACTGGGATTTGTGAAACTCCCGGTTTATTTTTTTTCTTTGGTGTTTGTTTTCTCTTTTGTTCGGGTTCAGGGCGAATAAGTGCTTCTAACCCTCTCCCTAATCGATTAACCGACACGATGTAATATTTCCTCTGTTAAATTCATATAATCCATTGCTCCAGTGGAACTAGCGTCATACAATAGGGCTGGTTTACCAAAACTCGGAGCTTCACTTAACCGGACATTACGATGGATCAATGTTTTAAACAATTTGTCTTTAAAATAACCCTGAACTTCATCTGCAACTTGTTTGGACAAATTTAATCGACCATCATACATTGTCATAAGAACACCGGCAATTTCTAACTTTTTATTTAAATGGCGCTGAACAAGCCTTACGGTATTCAACAATTGCCCTAAGCCTTCTAATGCATAATATTCACTTTGAATTGGAATAATTATGGAATCTGATGCCGTTAATGCATTAATGGTTAAAAGGCCTAACGATGGTGGACAATCAATAATTATAAATTTATATTTCTTTTTAATGAACTTTAAACATTTCTGCAATTGATACTCTCGAGCCATGATACTCACTAATTCAATTTCAGCTCCAACTAAATCATTCGTGGATGCGATTAAATCTAATTCAGGAAATTTTGTAGATGTGATTGCATCTTTAACTGGGACATCTTTTATAAGAACATCGTAGATAGAAGATGTGGGTGGGTCAGAAATGTCCATAACTCCTGTCGTCGCATTGGCTTGTGGGTCTAGATCAATTAAAAGCGTTTTTTCTTCAGTAACACCTAAACTTAAAGCCACATTAACAGCAGATGTGGTTTTTCCCACACCGCCTTTTTGGTTTGTGAATGAAATAATATGTCCCATAATATACTTTCCCGAAATATTTTCGGGCACGGAATTTATATCTAGTCAAGCCTTAAGGTTAAGGAATAAGATTATACTAATAAAGATTTAACATGTTTCGAAAAACTAGAAAATGTTTTGTCATCATATGGTTTAATAAAAATTCAACTTGTAAATTTCAATTGTATTTTTCCTATGAAATGAACTTAATTCTTGAATGAAAGCACTTGTAAAAAAATCTCCAGAACGTGGAATATGGTTGGACAACGTACCTACTCCAACCTGTAGCACAAATGATGTAAAAATAAAAATAACCCATACAGCTATTTGTGGAACTGATCTTCATATTTATAAATGGGATGAATGGTCTAAGCGCACAATTAATACACCGTTGGTTACAGGCCATGAGTTTTGTGGCATAGTCGAAGAAATTGGGCCAGGCGTTACACACTTCAAAATTGGAGATCGTGTTTCGGGCGAAGGTCACATTACATGTGGATATTGTCGAAATTGTAGAGCAGGTAAACGCCATTTATGCCATAAAACAGTTGGCATTGGAATTCATCGTGAGGGTGCATTTGCCGAATATTTAGTCATGCCAGAATTCAATGTATGGGGTGTTCATAATGATATTCCTTCTGAAATTGCTGCCATTTTTGATCCATTTGGCAATGCAGCTCATACAGCTCTTTCATTTGAAATGGTGGGGGAAGATGTTCTTATTACGGGTGCAGGACCTATTGGAATTATGGCTGTGGCGATTTGCAATTATGTGGGTGCACGTCATATTGTTATTACAGATGTGAATGATTTTCGCTTAGAGCTTGCAAAAAAGATGGGCGCCACAAAAGTAATCAATGTATCTAGGGATAAAATAAAAAATGTTATTTCTGAATTAGGTATATCCAATGGTTTTGATGTGGGACTTGAAATGTCGGGAAATTCTGCAGCATTCAAATCCATGTTGGAGAATATGTATCATGGCGGACGCATAGCTCTTTTAGGGCTACTTCCAGAATCTACACAAATCAATTGGGATGATATAATTTTTAAGGGACTACACGTTAAAGGGATTTATGGACGTGAAATGTTTGAAACTTGGTATAAAATGACCCAAATGCTCAGAAGTGGATTAGATATTTCAAATGTATTAACTCATACATTTCCTGTGCATGATTTTCAAAAAGGTTTTGATATTATGGAATCAGGAAATTGCGGAAAAGTAGTACTGGAATGGTGAGTATTATCCAACATTACAAGGTGTTGATGAGTAAGTAATGAATAACCCATATGAAAATAGTTTAGATGGCTTAAATATTGACGATCCTATAAAGGCGTTTTTTAATTGGTGTATTGAAAGAGAAAGTATACGCATTAATAGAGAAAATGGCCAAAAACCACCTTGGACATCTGACTCAATATTCCAACAAGGACGTTTCCTGAATACATTTAGAGAAGACGACAAAGGGTCTAAAGCAGTAATAAAATTTTGTGAACCCGTAAAAGATTCTTTAGAAGATTTAATCCATGCGCTTTTTTTTTCTCGTTGGTGTAATCAATATACAACACTAGATCGCCTAGACCCTTCAGATTTAAAAAAGCCATCATACCTTAAAGATCTATTATTAAACCAAATGGATCAACCCTGGTCATCTGAAGCTTATCCTGTTGTACCTGTACATTGGGATGATGTTGAATACGATAGACTGGCCGCAAGCACAGAACTTTTTCCCAATATTGTTAACTTCCTATTAGATATTATTTTAGCATCCAATCAGAATGTTGTTACTGCCACAAACTCAATAAATCAAACATTTGCAATGTCCAATGATTTCCCAATATTTATGGCTGTTATTGATATTTCTTGGTTTAGGCCAGACATTATTACTCCCAATAGTCCCGTACCCACAGGTATTGGTGCGAAGCCATATTTAGATCGATTACAACAATATCTCGACTTGAAAAACCATCATGAGACGATTGATAAAATGATTGAACTACAAGATGAATATTGGCCAACACGCCCAAGGCAATTGACACCTGTAGATATTGAATATATTTCGTGTGAAAACAGAAAATATTTTAGTTATATAAATGGAACAAAAACATTTGAAGGAAAAAACCTATTTAAACCAAATGAATAAATCCAATCAACATTTCACTGCTATTCTCTCTCAAATTGAGACTAAAGGTCTTTATAAAAAAGAACGAACTATTGTAACGCCACAGGGGGTTCATATTTCCACCAAAGAAGGTGGAAATGTTTTGAACTTTTGTGCTAATAATTATTTAGGCTTGGCCAATCATCCTGATTTAATTCATGCTGCAAAACAAGCATTGGATGAACATGGGTTTGGTATGGCATCGGTCCGGTTTATTTGCGGAACGCAAGATTTACACAAATCACTGGAAAAATCTATTTCATCTTTTCTTGAAACGGACGATACCATTTTATACACAAGTTGTTTTGATGCAAATGGCGGACTTTTTGAAACACTTCTTGGCCCAGAAGATGCAGTTATTTCCGATGCTCTAAACCATGCATCCATCATTGATGGTATACGATTATGTAAAGCACAACGATTTCGATACACCAATAATAATATGGCGGATTTAGAAGCCAAACTTATTGAAGCTGAAAATGCACGGATTCGACTTATTGCTACCGATGGCGTTTTTTCAATGGATGGCTATATTGCTAAATTAAAAGAAATCACTGATTTAGCTCAAAAATATAATGCAATTGTGATGGTGGATGATTCACATGCTACTGGTTTCGTAGGAAAAACTGGTCGTGGATCTGCTGAACATAATGGTGTTTTAAATAAAATTGATATTTTCACATCCACTCTTGGGAAAGCATTAGGTGGCGCTTCAGGTGGTTTTACATCTGGGAAACAAGAAATAATTGATTTATTACGGCAACGATCTCGCCCATACCTTTTTTCTAATAGTGTGGCTCCATCCATTGTTGCAGCAGGATTAAAAGCATTTGAGCTATTATCGTCAACTACAGAATTACGAGATAAGCTAGAAAAAAATACTTCATACTTTCGATCTAAAATGGCTGATGCAGGTTTTGATTTAAAAAAAGGTATTCACCCTATTGTACCCATTATGTTATATGATGCAGAGTTGGCTCAAATGATGGCAGAGTCACTATTAAAGGAAGGAATTTATGTTACAGGATTTTTCTTCCCTGTAGTTCCCGAAGGTGAAGCTCGGATTCGAGTTCAAATTTCCGCTACCATGAACCAAAAACATTTAGATACAGCTATAAATGCTTTTATAAAAGTCGGAGAAGATTTAAATATTATTTAAAATAAAAGGTCTAATTTCTAAAATAAATAGAAATTGCCTGTGGAAATGCCGGCGAGTAAATTCCCGGGCTTTAATAGTCAAATCATAAATATTTACAGTTAAAAAGGCACATGAATAAAGAACTTACACCCAGATACATAGTCATTGGCGTTATTTTGGCATGGGCATTATATGCTCTTATTCCTTCTTGGAAATTCCAAAATCTTAACGAGAATGAAAAAGAATCTCTTAGAGAATCTGGCCAACTGGCACAACTAGAATCCAAAATAATCCGTCAAGGTTTAGATTTAAAAGGTGGAATGTATATTGTCCTAGAGGCAGACATTCCTCTACTAATGTCAAACTTGGCTAAAAATAAAGATGAACGATTTGAAAAAGTCATTCAAAGCGTTCAGGAAAAACTCTCTGCTCCTGATGCAGAATTTTTTCCATTATTTAAACAGGAAATTGCTACAACAGGTTTAAAACTTCCGCGTTACTACCATGAATTTGGTGGAAACATAGACGATATTTTTGTTCAACTAGAACAAGAAGCAGGTGATGCAATTAATCGTGTTTTAGAAATTCTTCAAAATCGAGTAGACCAATTCGGTGTTTCCGAGCCAACGATTCAAAAACAAGGTAAACATCGCATAGTAGTCGAATTAGCGGGAATCCAGGATCCTGAAAGAGCACGAGCTCTTTTACAAAGTACAGCACTACTAGAATTCTATCTCGTAAAAGGACCTGAAATATCAAATGACATTATTCAACGGATTGATGATAAACTTAAAGGAACAACTGAATTAGATGAATTTATTGCATCAAATAAGACTTCATCTGAAAGTACAAATGAAGAAACAGATGATACCAAAACTGTCAGTGAATTATTTGGTGAAGAAGATGTTAATCCCGAAGAATCAGATGATAGCCTTTTAGTGGATGATGCACTTTTTGCTGAACGTCCTTTATTATCATTATTAATACCTATGGGGACTGATTATGGTGTAAATGAAAAAAATATTTATGCCGTTAAAAAAATGCTTCAAAAACCAGAAGTTGAATCCATTGTTAAAACAGCTGGCGGACAATTCATGTTTGGAAATGATATTGAGAAACCTGCTGGTGCTGAAGAGCAATCAGGGTTTTACCGTCTTTATTATTTAAAAAGTACATCGGAACTCACTGGTGGTGTTGTAGAAGAAGCTAAAGCTAACTTAGGTTCCTTAGGTGGCGGTTCTGCAGGACAACCTGTTGTTTCTTTAACAATGAATTCAGAAGGTGCAAGAACATGGGCTAGAGTTACAGGAGCAAATGTTGGACAAAGAATAGCAATTGTTTTGGATAAAAAAGTTCACATGGCGCCTAATATTAGAGAAAAAATTCCTAGTGGCCGTACCCAAATTGAAGGATTTGCAAATATAAATGAAGCGAAAGATATTGGTATTATTCTAAGAGCGGGTGCATTACCAGCTCCTGTCAATATCATTGAAGAACGTATTGTTGGCCCTTCACTCGGTGCTGATTCAATTTCACAGGGGACACGATCTGTTATCATTGGACTTGCATTAGTTCTCGTTTTTATGGTCTTGTACTATAAGGGATCTGGTGGAATTGCTGATTTTGCCTTAATCTGGAATATTTTATTAGTCCTAGCTGTGCTTGCTTCTCTTAAAGCTACGTTAACATTGCCAGGTATTGCTGGATTAATCTTAACAGTTGGTATGTCCATCGATGCAAATGTCATTATTTTTGAACGGATTCGGGAAGAACTAAGAAAAGGAAAAACACCAAAGACAGCCATTGATGCTGGTTATGATCGCGCTTTAACAACAATAATTGATGCGAATGTAACAACTGTCATTGCAGCCTTAGTCTTGTATCAATTTGGTACTGGGCCAATCAAAGGATTTGCCACAGTATTATTTTGGGGAATCTTAATAAGTATGTTTACGGCTGTTTTTGTTACCCGGACCATTTTTAATTCACTATCTGCTCGCGGGCGGATGAATAGCTTGAGTATTTAATTATGAGATTTATTAAAGAAACACATATTGATTTTATGAGCCAATCTCGATTAGCCGGGTTTCTCTCACTCTTTCTAATAGCAGCTGGCATCATTTCTCTCGGCCTTAATGGTGGTCCAAAACTTGGGATTGACTTTAATGGCGGTACAATGATTGCGGTAAATTACAGCGAAACGGTTAATATTGAAGAAGTGCGATCTGCGCTTGCAAATGTTTCCCTTGATGGACAATCATTTGACTTTAGTAAAGCAGAAATAAAACACTTTGGGGATCATTCTAATGTTGCTGTTCGCATTCCAACATTAGAAAATGAACCAGAAAATTTTTCTCAAAAAGTTGTTGGATTTATGCGAAGCATATTTCCCGATAAAGTGCCAGAAATCGAGACTGATTTTATTCTATCTATCGAAAAAGTAGGTCCAAAAGTTGGGGCAGAATTAAGTGGTGATGCTATGATGGCTATTTTCTCAGCTCTTGCTTTGATTTTAATTTACATTTCAATTCGGTTTGAGTTTACATTTGCAGTGGGTGCGATTGCAGCCTTAGCTCACGATATTATGATTACCTTAGGCTTTTTCTCTATATTAGGATATGAAATAACCTTAGCTGTAATTGCTGCCTTCTTAACAATTGTGGGTTATTCATTGAATGATACAATTGTGATTTTTGATCGTATTCGTGAAAATTTAAAGCTCAATAAACGTGCAAATTATACAGATGTGATTAATCAAAGTATCAATGAATCATTGAGCCGAACGATTATTACATCTTTAACTACATTTTTTGTTGTAGTTATACTATTCTTATTTGGAGGAGAAGTGATTCATAATTTAGCATTCGCTCTTATTATTGGTGTAATTGTAGGGACATATTCCAGTATTTTTGTTGCAAGTCCAATTGTCATTCGGATGCATGACAATAAACAAAATTAATACTTTAGAGTAATGTTTAAATAAAAAACCCGCTTTGCTGCGGGTTTTTTATTTAATTAATTCCGGAAGATGGTTTCTTCTCTGTTAAACCGGTTAACGCAAAACCAAATCGACAGCCCAGCTAATAAAAAAAGAGACCCATATACTTCAGCCATCAATATAGGGTCAACAATTCCAGCCACAACATCTTTGGCCGCTAATGAAACATTTAAGACAGGGATTAATGCAGTTATATGATTTAATTCAATACCTGGAATTGTCCCAATGATTGCGGGGAAAATAATTATTATATTTAAGGGAGCAACTATACTTTGCGCCTCTTTAAATGATTTTGCATAAATCGATAAACTTAAAATGATTGCACTAAAAAACGCAGATACGGGAACAACCAATCCCACAATCATAAGAAAAACCTTTAAACTTAAAACATCCTGAATAACCTGAAGTATTTCTACCGGTATGTCAGGAAATTGCTGAACAGCCAAATATAATCCTCCAATAGCAATAAATGATGTAGTAATGGCTGCTGTTAAGACAACGAGAAATTTTCCCATCACTATATCAAATCGAGATGCAGGAGATGATAAAATCGTTTCTAATGTACCTCTTTCCTTTTCTCCCGCACCTAAGTCTAATCCAGGATACATAGCACCCATAAACCCAAAAATGATGAATATATATGGTAGAAATCCACCAGCAGCTTTCCCGATTTTTTCTTGGGATGATGATACATCAATCCTCTCCACTTCAAAAGCATCTACAATATCTAAATCTAAATTTAATTTTTCCATACGTTCTGAAATGATAATTCGCTCTCGCCGCTCAACAATTTGTTCCACACGTTTCCTTGTAATACCCATGGAATCTGAACCTTTGTAATATAATTTTATACTCGCTTTTCTGTTCTGCCCCAAAGCTAAACTATAATGAGATGATACTTCAATGACGGCATCAATGAATTCTTCTTGAATATAGTGTTGAATACTATCTTTTTGGATGCGGGGTATCATAACCACTCTCTCAGAAGAAACGAATTCTTGAAAAAGATTTGGAGCATACTCTTTTCCAATAAAATGCAACTTCAACTTTTTTTCTTGAGCTTTTTTCATTTGCATCATTTGAACTTTTGAAACACCTGTTATAATCGCTGGTGCTATTAAGAGCGGAAATATAATCATCATCATGATTGTTCGTCTATCACGAAGAATATCTTTTAATTCTTTTTTAAAAATGATCCATATTTTCATTTTAGTTTTCCTCCACACGAAATACAAATTCATCTTCAAATGTTGGCTGAGTCATTTCTGATTTAAACTGTTCTAAACTACCATTGAAAAATAATTTACCTTTATAAATAATAGCCAAATCATCACAAACTTGATTTATTTCTCCCATACGATGAGTAGAAAACAAAACTGTTTTTCCATCATCCTTACATGATCTAATCAGATTCATAATGGCCCGTGAAGACATAACATCAAGTCCAGAAGTTGGCTCATCAAATACCATCACTTCTGGGTCATGAATTATTGTTCTAGCAATAGATGTTTTCTGTTTCATACCTGTACTTAAACGAGCGATTCGTCTATTCGAAAAATCGTGCATATCCAAAATATCAAAAAGTTTTTCCCTTCTCTTTAGGAATTTTTCCTTATTCATTCCATGTAACTCAGCCATGTATTGTACCATTTCATTAGGCGTTAATCTATCATATAATGCAGTCTGGCCCGTCATGAATCCAATTTGTTTACGCACTTGTTGATTATGATGGACCGTATCATATCCACATACAATAATTGATCCTTTGGTAGGTTTTAACATGGTAGCAACCATTCGAAGCGTCGTCGTTTTCCCGGCTCCATTTGGACCTATGAGTCCAAAGATTTGTCCCGGTTTACATGTAAATGATATATCATTTACAGCTTGAATTGTTTTTTTATCCTTAAAGGATTTACCCAGTTCTCGTCGGTGCTGTTTTGTTAATCTAAATGCTTTAGATAATGATTTTATTTCAATCAAAGATTAATGTCCTTCCCGTCACTAAAATGAAACTAATATAAAATGAAACTAATATAAAGAGAAACTAAATTTACCGTCTTCTAATCGCATGAAACTAAAGATAATATCATTATATGCTATTCTTTGTGTTATTTGGGGTACCACATGGATTGTATTAAAAATTAGCCTGAATGAAGGGACACCGCCCATATTTGGTGTTGCCATTCGATTTATTATTGCTGCTATAATATTATGGGGAATTCTTTTTTTTCGAAAAGAAAAATTACCCATGTCAAAAATTGCTTGGTCGTTATACCTACAATTTGCCATTTTTAACTTTGTTATATCTTATAGTTTAACATACATATCTACTCAATTTGTTTTTTCAAGTGTATCATCTGTTATGTGGGCGGGATTTCCGCTCGTAGTTGCACTAATATCACATTTTATATTAGCTGATGAGAATTTAACCTTTTCGAAAATTGGAACTATTCTTATTGGTACAACGGGTGCATTTATTTTACTGAGTGAAAGTTCTGGACTAGGAGGCAACAATGTACCCTTAGGCATTGCAGGTCTGGCGTTAGCAGTATTAGTAGCAGCTTGGCCAAATGTCTATTTAAAAAAACATCATAAAGTATTGTCAACCGTTCAATTGAATGTAGTCAGTCAAACAATTGCTGGTATTCTATTAATGATTATTTCATTTATTTTTGAAGCAGATATGACTATGAATTGGAGCCATTATAATATTTTTGCGATTGGATATTTAACAGTATTTGGAACGGTCATTACTTGGCTTATTTATGTATGGTTATTTTCTCATTTAACCATGCCCCAAATATCTTATGTGGCTTTTTTCCCTCCTGTGATTGCTACAACGCTAGGATGGATATTTTTAGGTGAAGTTTTATCGCTATCAGCTATTATTGGTGGAACTATGATTGTATCTGGTGCTGTTCTTATTCATTGGATAAATCCATCAAAATCTTAATTATTTTAAAAAATTTCAATTATGCTTACCCTCATTCAATTTAATTCTCCCATTGGAATAATCTGCCTTCTATACTCAAAAAAAGGTATTCGAAGAATTCTATTTGAAAATGAAATACCTTTTCTATTAAAGCTCAAATCCTTTTATCCAAATGAGTCTATTCAATCGAGCGAAGAAAAAGATCACCCATTCCAAAAACAAATTTTGGATTATTTGAATGGGCAAAGGAAAATATTTGATTTACCCTTAGACTTTCAAGCGCCTCCCTTTTACACAAGAGCATTAAAAGAAGTGGCAAAAATTCCATACGGAAAAACATCATCTTACAAGAAAATTGCTCAACAATGTAATAATCCAAATGCGGTTCGTGCAGTGGGGAGTGCAAATGCGAATAATCCCATTCCACTTATTATCCCATGTCATAGAGTATTAACTCATGGTGGGGGACTTGGTGGGTTTGGTGGCGGATTACAGATAAAGCAATTTTTATTAGAGCTAGAATCGCAATAACTTTAGACTATGAAAAATCCATTATTACATAACTTCAAATCTAAAATATTTGCGGGAATCGCAGCCCTTTTCCCAATTTATTTAACTTATTTCGTTTTAAAATTCTTATTAGATATTCTGAGTCAAATGTCTTTACCTGTGTTGAAAAAAATTGGTTTAGATGAAATCCCAGGCTTAGGTATACTACTCACTTTAGTTCTCATCTATTTATTAGGTGTCATTGTGTCTAATTTTTTGGGGAGAAAATTATTTGGTTTAGGGGAAAGGATACTAAAGCGTGTTCCAATTGTAAATACAATTTATAGTACCCTAAAACAAATTACAGAAACATTCACAGGGAAAACGGCTGATGCATTTAAGGGTGCTGTCTATATTCAATATCCTAGAGTAGGATTGTGGACCATGGCTTTTATTAGCGGAGAATCAAAAACTGAAAATGGTCAATTACATTACCATTTATTTGTACCAACAACACCAAATCCTACATCTGGTTTTTTCCTTATGATTCCTGCAAAAGATACTATACCAACAGGTATGACTGTAGAAGAAGGATTAAAGACCATTATTTCTGGTGGCATGTTAGCCCCGAATACAAATCCACTTTCTGACACAGAATAAAATTCCTACATCATGGCAATTTTAATATTACTCCTTACTGCAAGTTTTATTGCAGGATCATTTCCAACGAGTATACTTACAGGGAAATATCTTAAAAATATTGATATACGTCAGCATGGGAGTGGAAATGCGGGAGCAACAAATGCCTTTCGTATCTTAGGTTGGAAACCAGCGCTTTTTGTTTTATTCATTGATGGATTAAAAGGATGGGTATCTGCTAAAATCATCGCTGAATTGGGTTTTCAATATCAAAATATTCCTGATCTAGGTGTATTACAAATTTTATGTGGAATTGCATCTGTGTTAGGCCATACATATTCAATATTTGCGCAATTTCGCGGTGGAAAAGGTATTGGGACATTAGCAGGTGTCTTTATTGGATTATTTCCTGTGGCTTTTCCTATGGCTTTAGGTGTTTTTATAACAACTTTAATAACGACAGGCTATGTATCATTAAGCTCAATATTGGCTGCCCTTTCAATTCCCGTTATACTATTGGGAATACTACCCTTTCTCCTTTCAGTTCAGCCGCCACTTTCGTTACTTATATTTAGCCTGATTATACCTTGGTTTGTGATATATACTCATCGTAAAAATATTTCAAGATTGAAAGATGGGACAGAATCCCGATTTGATAAAATAATGATCTTTAAAAGAAAATAGATTAAAACCGATGGCCCATGGCCAAATGGAAGGAAGATTCTATATGTTTTCCTTCATAAAATGCCCAGCCATAATCTAACCTAAGAACGCCTATCATTGGCATGGGAATACGCATACCAAAACCTGTCCCAAATAAGGGTGTTTGATTCATAAGCTCATTTAATTCAATTGAGGTCATTCCAACATCAAAAAAGAGCCCTATATCTAGCCCAATTTCATTGCCATACTGTGTGGCATGTTTTGGTATAATTACTTTTCTTAATTCAACTGAACTTTGTATCAAATGGTGGCCAAACCTATATTGTTGATCATTGGATTCATATAATTTCCGAGATGGCATTTTCCATCCTCTAACAGAATTGCCACCACCAATATAATATAACCAAACAGCATTTTGATTGCCCCAGCTTAATTGATTCGAAAGATTTATCCCCAATATGACTTTTTTTTCTCCTGGGACAATTGTGTGAAAAACACTTGATGAATGATTCCAAACAAGACGATTTTTATCGGTTGATTCATGATCAATTTGTCCATAAAGAGAATTTTTTATTTTTATCCCTTTACTTGGATTCGAATATACATCTCTGGAATCATAACCTATGGAGCCAAATAAACTAACATATTTATATATGTCATCGTTCATTGTATCAGTTATATCCTCAGAAAATATTTTTTTCTCGATTTCAATTTCAAATTTTGTTCGAAAATATTTATTAAAATATCTTCCCATTCCAAAACTGAGAGATGTAACCCTTTTTTCAAGATTAAGAAATAGATGATTATTGGTGCTTTTTCCTAATTCGAATTCAGCAGATACATGATCTCCAAATATCCATGGATCAAAGAATTGGAAACCATAATTATTTTGTCCCCCAATGCTTCCACCTATTTCCAACATTTGGTTTCGACCACCTAGGTTTTTTATAATATAGCCACCCGTAACTGACCAGCCATACTCTTCTGAATATATTGGCATGGCCCCTTTGATATTATTCCACGATTCAGTTACACTGAATTGTAAAATAACAGATCCATCTTCTAATGGGATGGATTTCCATTGAACGTCACTAAAAATACCTAAATTGTCAATTCGGTCTCGATCTTGAGTGGCAAGAGTACTATCGAGAGAATGATATTTAGAATGCTGTATCTCTCTCTTAACAACATATTCCTTTGTTTTTTTTATTCCTACAATTTGAATTTCAGAAACCGTTTGTGCCCACAAAAAAGAATATAAATAAATAAATAAAAAAAGGCCATTCGGCCTTTTTTTAATACTAGATATCATACAATATACCTTAAAGATCGATACCTTCCATCATCAAACGTTTCTTATGTTCGATACCTTGTTTACTATAAACTTCTTCAATAGCTTCATGTAATTGTGCTTTAATCTTTAAACCATCCATTTCAACTTTTAGGTTTTTATCATCTAATTTTCGAACTCTAAATCCAGAAGATGAATTGGAATAAATATGCCAAACACCGTCAAATTCCCTCGGTGTACCATATTGCATTAACACTTTAAATTTAATGACATCATCAGAACTTAATTTTGGAAATCCACCATCTTTCAATTTGATTCTTTTAGTGATTTTCTCCAAAATAAAGTGAGAATCACTGCTATTGGTCGTACTATAGATAAAATCTACATTTACAAAAGAAAGAGTAATTTGCTCATGCGTCAACCGCGCAGTATAATCAAAAGTCACTGATGCACGTTTAATGGGAAGCATTATTCCATCTTTAGTGGTTTTCTTCTCATCTTGATAAACAACTTCAATTGATGAGTCGGGAATAATTGAAATGACAGCAGGAAGATTTGTGCCCCAATTAGCGAGTAATTCATCACGGAAAACCCAACCGCCAGGTAGTGCTTTCACAGGGATTTTCTGTGTCGATTTCCGTGTTATTACTGATTCTTCTTTTGGGACGTGCTTTACCGGTGTGCTTTTTTTAGATACTTCTTCTTTCTTTTTAAGCCACTGTGCTTCAAATTCACCTAGGTTAGCTCCTCTTAGATTAGGAGCAAACAAGCATGTCATTATTATTATGGATACAATTTTCTTTGTCATGAAAATTCCTACCTCAGTTGATTCATGAAATATACAAGTGCGAATTTAAATATATAAATCATATATTAAACAAAAAAAAAGGCTCTCCGGAGAGAGCCTTTTTTCCGGTAAATGGATTTATTTCTTACGTCCACGAGCCATTGGGGAGCGTGCAACATCGCCATTTTTATCAATAAAATAAAGGTAACCGCCTTCGCGTGTTACACCAGCATCTGCAACTTTTTCTGCATTACCTCCGCCTTTTCCAGCACGGGCCATTTGAGAACGCCAAACATTGCCGTCTTTTCCGAGATAATATAAGTATCCGCTTTCTTTGGATACACCTGTAGCTTTTACAGTTTCAGCCATTTAAGACCTCCATTTTTTTATTGGTTTGTGGTTAATAGAGAGAAAATTCTTAACCTCTCGACGAGAAGTGTACGATATTCTGTCTGATAGAGTCAAGTTTTTTCTCGACGAGACTCCGACGAGAGATATTTGCCTTTTTTTTACCTGTTCAAGCATCTGAATTTTGGTAAATTTATTTGGCTGATACGAGTCAATTATTTCCATTTCTTTCTAATTATAAATATATGCCCCGGTAGCTCAGCTGGATAGAGCAACAGCCTTCTAAGCTGTGGGTCACAGGTTCGAATCCTGTCCGGGGTACAAAACTCTAAATATTATTAATCTCGTCGTGAGATACACAAAATAGGGAGGTTTAATCGCATCCCTTTTTTGTTCCCCTACTATGCCAAACCTTGACAGAGTTAACCCCTATCTGTTCTAGATAATTATTTTTTTGAGATTAATTCCGCATACAAAAAAGCCCCATGAAGACATGAGACTTTTTATATCATGTTAAATCTGATTTATTTAACTATTTCTAATAATTCCACTTCAAAGATAAGTGTGCTATTTGCGGGAATAGTTGCACTTGGTCGGGGGCCATAAGCAAGATTTGAAGGAATATAAAATTCAAATTTCGCTCCCACTTTCATGAGTTGAATACCTTCTTTCCATCCTTTGATAACTCCGCCAACACTAAAGGTTGCAGGTTCACCACGACTATAAGAACTATCAAATTCAGTTCCATCAATTAGCTTACCGCTATAATGCACTTTAACTTTATCTGAAGCTGTTGGAGAATCTCCATTACCTTCTTGAATAACTTTATATTGTAATCCTGTCGGCGTTTCTTGAACACCTTCTTTTGCTTTATTTGTCTCTAAGAATTCTTCCCCAGCCACAATATTTATTTCTGCTTTAGCTTTTTGGTTATCTCTAAGTGTTTTTTGGAATTTCCGAATTGTTTGATTACGCTCATCTTTTGTTAACATAACTTCACCATCACCAAACCCATGTTTAATTCCAGTGAAAAATACATCATAATCCAAATCAATCATTTCTCTTTTGAAATTTTCACCTATGTCTATTCCAAGTGTATAACTAAGAGAATCCGATTCTGTCCCCAATGAGCTGATATCCTGATGCCCACCATCAACACAACCAACCATGAGACTGCCAATAATGACAGTTGCTGCTAATTTTAATTTCATTTTCTTTCCTTGTATATTTTTTTAACGAATATCTAAAATTTAGAATTACTCAAATTTTAGCTGGCGATATTACGCTTCTTTTTTACTCATATCATATAAAAGAAGTCCGGCACCAGCGACTATCGCAATGAATGCTAAGCCTAAAATAGGATGGCCTGCAATAAATGAAAAAATAGCACCAATAAATTTGATGATAAATATTATTAAACCTCCAAAAATGAGATACCAACCTAATTGTTTTGTTTGCATTATAACCTCCGTAGCGGTCTGTTTCTTTGTTTAAATATCAATTTGATTCCCCTAATTTTAAGCACCAAACTCATGTTAGTGCGAATTAAAACTCAAGTATATATATTATTCCTACGAAAGATTTTTCAATTCGTTCCGTAAAATACGTGTATTATCTCAATTGATGTAATCTGATAATGTCTCTTACAATCAATTGAACAATTGATAAAGAATCATGAGTATATATTAAAGATATATTCAGGATTATCTGTATTAATCCGAAAGATTTAAAATAATTACCTTATCAATACCATTATTTTGTCTTGATAAAGTATTCCTTAATTCTGATTATTTGAGAAACAAGAAAGTAAGTACTCTATTTTAGGAGAATCATTTTCCTCGTTTCATTGAAACTGCCTGCCTGGATCGAATAAATATAAACCCCTGCACTAACAGGATGTCCACTGTTGTTTGTAGCATTCCACTGCAGTGATTTGAAACCAGCTGTTTGTGTCCTATTTACAAGCGTTTTAACAACTCTACCCATCATATCAAAAATAGTGATATTAACCATGGCTTCTTCAGGAAGATCATAGCTTATGTTAGTTACAGGATTAAATGGGTTCGGATAGTTCTCATGAAGTGCATAAGTAATAGGTAATTCATTTGCATTAATATCCATCCATCCCAAAGTGACAGAAAGTACCTCTGAGTATTCACTCCATGAGCTAGAATAATAGGACAGTCTATAGAAATATTCAATATCATACTCTAGATTATTATCTTGAAAATAGTTATAAACTGCATATTGAGTCACAACGTTAGTCGCAAATTCTGGATCAGTGGATCTGTCAATAATATAATATTGAAAATTATCATCTAATATAGGATTCCACGTCAGAATAACATATGTATCAAGTGGGACCAATTGAAAGTTTGTAGGTGCGGATAAAATTGATTCAAATGCTCCTATATCTGGTGCTAAACCAGCATAAGTGATGTCTTCTTCACCATCCCCATCCGTATCTGCTGTTCCAGCATCAATACATGGTGAATCGGGAGACTGTAAGGTATAATCACCATTATCTGGATCAGTAAAGAGTGGATCTGCATCTATGTTTCCTTCCCCACCAAATCCACCTTCAATATCGCTGTAAGTGACAGTGGCAGAACCACTATACACCCAAACTTCAATACCAGTATTGTCCCAGACAATTGAATTGGTTATATCGACATTAGCGTCAGTGATGCCTATGCCACCACCATCTGATGTATTTCCAGTAACAGTAACATTGTTTATAGTTGCAGATGTACCAGTAACATCAATTCCGCCAACATTCCCTGAAGCATGATTGTTCACTACGAAAGTACGACTGATAACAGCGTCAAGATCATCATTAAGTAATATTCCACCACCATCACTATCGCCCGTTTCATTTCTGGTAATCATGCAGCCTTCAATAACCGGAGGATCAACACCCTCTAGTGGGCCGAATGCGAAGATACCACCACCACCTCCATATGAAAAATTATCACTGACCGTTGATCCGTCTAAGGTGAAACCAGAATTAATTCCACTAATTCCACCACCACCCCACCATGCTGAATTCTCACTAATTACCGTATTAATAACGGTTGGGTGTGACCATGCAAAAGTAATACCACCACCCAACATATCACTATGGTTTCCGCTAATGAAAGAGTTTGTCATTACCCAGCCAAGCTCATCATCACCACTACTATTGGTCCATATTCCTCCACCATGGCTGCCATTCGCGGTGTTATTAGTAATGGTCATACTATCTAGTGTGCCCTCCGTACCTGCAAGCATCATACCGCCACCTTGCCCATCACCTAAATTTTGATTTCCTGTAACGGTGACATTTGTCATTGTGATTCCACCGCCATAGCAGAAAACGCCTCCCCCAAACGCAGTTGCTACATTATTTCTTATGATGACATTGTTCAAAACAGAACCATGGGTTCTAAAAAAAGACAATCCTCCACCATTGTGCGAGTGATTATTCTCAATAATCACATTTTCAATTAAAGGTGTCGAAATAACATCTAAACCGGTACCACCATCACCATCAAACAGATTAAACATATCATTTGCAGTGATTAAAAGTCCTCCACCTCCGGTGCAGCCGTGACTCTCAGTATAGCCACCAGTCAAGGTCAGATTAGCTAGTACTACATTTTCAACTTCTTTGATGATAATGACTGCTGATTCAGCAGTTTCATCCGCTCCAGCGTCTAATATAGTATTTTCTGTATTCGCACCAATTAAATGAACATTATCCGGTAAAACGATTGGAAATTGTTCACCATTACTTAACGGTGAGTAAACACCTGATGCAAGATTAATAGTAGTAACAGTTTCACTATCTCGTACAACCGTTAAGGCATGCCCTATGGTTTTGAAGGGCGCTGACTCTGTGCCTTCGTAATTATCATCACCATCATTGGAAATATAAAATGAATTTGATTCTATACAGGTGCCAGAAATTTCATTTTGAATATAATTTGCTTCATTTTCAACAGAATGCAGCACAAATTCATTCACTGAACTTGATTCACAATCTATATTCTCAAAAACACTTCCACTGACATTAATGGAACCTTCATATCCATATGAATAAAAGTTTTCACCATTTCCACTACTGTTTCCTTCAAAATAATTATTCTGAATATTAATCTCGTCCGGTACATCTCGAGATGAATTGTTACTTTGACTGGCATTATTTCTATCTTCATCAAACTCAACATCTTCAGAATCGTAATGACTGATGGCACCACCAATTAAAACAGATGGAATGTCTTCATCACCAATAAATTGCCCTCCACCATTATTTAGAAATCTATTGAATGATAAGTTGGGATACGCTTGATAGATTAGAATTGCACCTCCAGAACGTTCTTTTTTTGAAGAACAATTATTATCAACAGTCATGGAAGTCCCAATCCCATCCTGGAATGTTAACCCGATGATTGTAGGTGCAATATTATCGTTACGAATAATGAGACAACTACCCTTGTTAGGATCTGTCGGATTTGAGACACCATTGATTATGGTCTCATTAATATGCTCATTATCTAACCAACCCGATTCAAGATCATCATATATAGCATGGCTCGCGATCACAATTTCTTTTTCAAGAATTAGATTTTCATAGTAAATACCTTGTGCAATAAGTAGTGTATCGCCATTCGTTGATGCATCAATGCCTTCTTGAATAGTCGTATAATCAGTGGGAATTTGAATAGTAGTGCCAAAAACAACCACATTCATAGCACAAAAAACAGTTATCATTTTCATATTAGGACCTCTCTTCCTACCATAATTATAGTAAAATTAGTTTATCATTTCAAGAATAATCCCCGTTTTTATTTTTTAAACATTAATTATAATAAAATAGCTTCATTTACAAGTTATCCCATGCGGTTGCGATATTTTGATGCAATTGAACTGATAAATATTTTTTTCGATCTGATTTATTTTTTATTTTTTTAGATCTTGTCTTTAATTCCAGGTATGAATTCTCTAAATATTCTTTTGCAAATTTTTTATCCCCTGCTAATACATGGGCCTGATACATGTTCCAATTTATTGATATAATATCCTTACTGTTTGGATCATGTTGGTCAATAAGTTCATTAAAACTTTGAAAATAATTTTGAGCCTGGCTTTTACTACCTGCTTTCATTGCTGTAATTGCCAACCAGGAAAGGGTTGTCAACCTATTAATAGGGATGCCCAGATAGATATAGATGCTATCTGATTTGCTTAAATAATGGCTAGCACTGTCATAGGCTGCGAGATTGTAATGGACAATGCCAATTCCTTTATTTCTTTCAGATATTTGGTGTTTATCTTCCAGAGTATTAGCAATTGATAATGCTCTCCGAAAATTGGGAAGAGCATCATCATAGTTTGAATTATAGATCTGAGCTTCACCAAGATTAAACAAAGTTGAATTCAGTCCTAACTGGTCGCCAAGTGTATCTTTGATTGCAATACTTTGATTAAAATGATCAATTGCGCTTGTGAAGTCTCCCATATCATAATATACCTCACCAAGATTATTCAATGTTTTGCCATAGTTTCTGGTATCGCCCAATTCTTCCTTAATGGCCAGACTTTGTTCATAATAATCAATCGCTTTAGAATAATCAAAATCTTTCCAGTACCATATTCCGATATTATTTACATATTTAGAAATTTTTAATTTATCATCAAACTCTTTCGCAATACTAAATGCCTGAAGCCAATATTCTAAAGCCTCATCAAGTCTTTGAGTCTTGTAGTACAAGATTGCAATACTATTCATAGCTTTTGCCATACTACTTTTATCATTCATTACCTTGAATATAGATAAAGCTTCATCAAATTTTATTAGAGCATCTTCATATTGTCTTTGTCGTCGTAATAGAGCACCCTGTTTTCGTAATGATTCAGCGATATTGGTATTGTCTTCCAACTGTCTGCTTCTTTTGAGCGATCTAGAATATAGGAAGTCAGCTTGAGTATAATCTCCAATCTCATAATACATCATTCCAAGTCTGAGCTGGGCAGAAATTAATTTATCATCAAGGTCAACGGATTCTTTCATCATATTGATTGCTTCTAAATCTTGCTCCCTATTGTCGCTCCGTGCATATAGATCTATGCCTTTTAGGTAAAGCTCATAGGATTGAGGATCATATTCAATTTTTCTCAATTCGGCAGCCATAGGAATATCTAATCCACCGATAATATTTTCAACCAATACCCCAACTATAGATTGTAAACTATTTTCTTCAATGACCCAATTATTAACAAATTTTTCAGTTCCGGTTTTGGCTTCTACCAAATTACATCCCAAATTGAATCCGTCACTTGTCCGCTCAAGGCTGCTCCTAAATACAAATTGCACACCCAAGCTTTTAGCAATATCCGCTATCTCCATATCTGTATTTTTTAGTTTTCGGACTGATGAAACTTCAGAGACCAATAGGTTTGCGGGTAAGGCTTTTGAAAGACTAAAGATTATATCTTCAGTGATCGTTTCAAGATATTGGTCTTGCTTGTTACCAATGATGTCCATGTACATGACAGCTACAGAAACAACTTTTGGCTTCTTAGGCATCATAAAATACCCCGCAATACCGATGGCCAATAGGACACCAATAGCATATTGCCAAATTGGAATTGATTTTTCCAACTTAGCAGATACTTCAGATAATTTTGTCTCTGGAAGATCATGAGAAATAATGCAATAAACTTCAACAATTTGCCCAACACCCTTTAGCTTCGGTTTTCCGATGAATTTTGTTTTGAATTCTGGTTCTCGGACTAATGCATCATTTACCTTATTAGAAACGGCAATACCTCCTGGAGCAGAAAATGGTTCGATTCTGGCAGTGACGTTTACGTCATCGCCAATAATATCATTTTCTTTTTCTAATATTTCCCCAAGATGGATACCAATTCGGAGCGATAAATGGTCAATTTCTAACGCTTTTTGTTGAATCTTTACACAACAATGAACCGCTTTATTAATGGTGTCAAAAGTTAATATAAGGCCATCTCCCATTTCCTTAACCCAATGCCCTTGGTAGGATTCTACAAGTGGTTTAAGTTCGGCCCGTTGAATATCAAGTAAATCACTCGCTTTTTTCTGGTCTTCTGCTGTTAGTTTTGTAAAGCCGACGATATCTGTAAATACAATCGCTACTAATTTTCTTTTATCTTGGTCCATGATGTTTATAATCTAATCATCATTCCACAAACAAAAAACCCTGTACTGTTATACGGTTCTATATCCTGAACAAATTAGTTAGCTTTTTTTAAAGATTTTCCTCAGTTAATGACTGTTTCTTTGTTCAAATATCATATTGATATACCTAATTTTGAGCATCAATCTCATGAGAGTACGAATTAAAACTGAGGGAATAATATGATATTAGTGAAAGAATATTCCATTCGTTCCGCAAAAGGCGGGTACGATGATAATTTTTCTTATTTGGTTACCTGTTCAGAATCTGGTCAACAATGCATTATTGACCCTGCACTTCCATATGATAATTTTAAATCATTTATTAACGGAGCTTTATCAGCGATTATTATTACTCATACACATGGTGATCATATAGCTCATTTAAAAGACTATATTCGAACGAATCCAAAAGCCGTCATACTAAGCCATCCAATGAGCAAGAGTATAATACAATCTAAAAACAACCAAGCAGTATACCATCTAGAAGAATTTAAAATGGGTCAATTAATGTTTCAATTTATCCATACTCCCGGTCATTACACTGACTCTATTTGCGCTACAATGAAGAATATTCTATTTACTGGAGATACACTATTTGTGGGACGGACCGGTCGTGTTTTAAGCCCTGGTAGTAATATTAATGATTTATACGATTCTGTATATAATCAATTATTGAAAATGAATCCTGATACAATTATATATCCAGGGCATGATTATGGTAATCAACCAAGTATAAGCCTAAAAGAGAATATTTCTATCAGCCCACTTCTTCAGGCTGAAAGTGAACAAGATTTTATTCATCGTATGGATCAATATGAGAAAAACAGATCCAATGGATGGTAAGGAGAGAAAATGAAACAACTATTAATAACATTAATCTTAACATTATTATTTATTGGTTGTGATTCAGTAGATACAGAATGTGGGGAATGTGGCGGTGGATTAATTGATGGATATATTTATAAAACAGTCATCGTCAGTGATATGCAAGAACTAGCAGATATTAATGTCACACCTAATATAGGGGCCTGTATTAGAGTCCAATTAGATGAAAGCGGTTTTTTTACTGAAGCTACAATTGTAGATAATTGTTGTTGTACTGAATATGAATAAATCAATCGCTATCATTGCCATTCATGGTTGGCAAGGAGATAAAACATCCCTGCAGCCTTTAACAAATTCTATTGGCGAAAATAATATCAAATGGTTTTTACCTCAAGGCCCATATTCTGCTAAAGAAAAAGGATTTTCATGGTACGGAGGAAGTACAGAGACAAAATGGGAGATGGATCTTTCTTTTGATTTAATGAATCAGGTTGTATCTAAAGCGTCAGATCAATTTTCTAAAAAGGATATTTATTTTCTAGGGTTTTCTCAGGGTGCTGTATTTACTTTTCATTATATCGTAAAAGGGACAGATACATTTGGTGGCGCCATTCCTATTGCTGGTTTTGTACCCAATAAATATCGATTCGAATCAAAAGGATTTATTCAAAAAAATGAAACACCTTTTTTAATTTTACATGGGACAGAAGATACAATTGTTAGACCTGAAGGGAGCAAAATAATGCATTCCATTCTTGATAATTCAGGATTTGATTCTAACCTAGTAATATATAAAGGTGGACATAAAATTCGACTTTCAACAATAAAGCATATTAAATCATTTATATTTAAATAAAATATTTAACCTTTTATAGGTTTTCCTATCTACATTCTCCTAACAACTATTAAACCTTATGGCCGAAAAAAAAATCTCTAGAAGATCATTATTGGGCTTAGACCTAAATAGGTCTTATAATACATCTAACCTAAATCCGGAATGGCCAACGCCTAAAGTTGCTTCTATTTATAAAAAATATTTGCAGGAAAAATTACCCGTCTATCAACCAGATCCTACAATAGAAATTCCAAAAAAATTAAATATCCCACAATCAAATCGTAGCTTACCACGAGTTGATTGGAATGAAGCAGCAGCAGCTCACTTATTAAAAAGAATTCTACCAGCACCTCGTTATGAAGAAATTCAATTAATATCTCAGCAATCATTGGATGAAGCACTTGCCCAAATATTAGAAGATCAGCCTTTACCGGAACCGCCTGGTTCTTGGGTCACAGAAGCACCGCCTGAATGGGATACGCTATCTGAAGATGAAATATTAGCTTTATTAGACACATATAATGAACGCATGTTTTCTTTGATTGATTGGTGGATTATGAGAATGACTCAAACACCAGTTTCAATTACAGAATCTATGGCTTTATTTTGGCATGATCATTTTGCTACATCCCATTCAAAAGTATTTTATCCCCAAGCCATGTTTGAGCAAAACCAAGTAATACGAGAGCATGGATTAGGCAATTTTAAAACTCTCTTAAGAAAAATTACTTTTGGACCTGCGATGATGATTTGGCTGGATACACATGGAAGTAAAAAGCGACATCCTAATGAAAATTTTGGTCGTGAATTATTAGAATTATTTACGCTTGGTGTAGATAATTATACGCAAGAAGATATTGAAGAAGCATCTCGAGCATTCACAGGATATGTGACGAATGGATTATTAACCAATTACGATTTTAATACTCAAGTAGGTTGGGGAGTTTGGTGGGATGATTGGCATGATTTTGATGAAAAAACATTCCTTGGCCAAACTGGTAATTGGACCGGAGATGAGATTATTAATATCATTCTTGAACAAAGTGAGACATCTTTATTTTTATGTGAGAAAATATATAAATGGTATGTATATGAAACTGTGGATGAAAATATTGTCTCAGAAATGGCAAATATTCTCGTAGAAAATGATTATGAAATTAGACCTGTTTTGGAATTTTTATTTTCTACTGAATATTTTTATGACTCAGCTCTTCGTGGGTCCAAAATTCGTAATCCTATTTCTGTTATTCAGGGTACAGTTCGGCAATTTGATTTAAGCGAATCCACTTTTCCCGATCAATTCTTTTTACAGATTTACCATTTTCTTGGGATGCTTCCCTTAGAACCGCCAGATGTGAGCGGCTGGGCTGGATATCGTACATGGATAAATTCAATTTCTCTTCCCATACGTAAATTATTAAGTACATCCTTCATTGATGGAAATAGCCCGCTGGGACAATTGGATGATACTATAGATGTCATTGCATTTGCCAATTCCATGTATAATCCTGATGAAAGTCAATTTGCATCCGTACAAATGGTCCGTAAATGTAGCTTATTGCTCTTTGGTGTTCCTCTCTCTGAAACAATGGAAGCAGATTTGTTATCTGTGTTACTTGATGGAGCGGAGCCTTACGATTGGTTTATTAATGCCCCAGAAAATAATGGACAATGGAATCGATTTCGTGATATGCTTCGATTTATGATGAAAAAACCAGAGTTTCAATTATCATGAAACGACGAGATTTTATTAAATCATCCATTGCGCTTTCCCTACTTGGGAAACAGGTTCCCCTTTTTGCGTATAATAGAGCAAAATATACTCTACAACGGTCTACACAGTGGGACACAGACAGAATTGTTGTCCTAATTAAATTGAATGGCGGGAACGACGGACTGAATACAATTATACCTACAAACAATGACGTGTATTACGAGAAACGACCCAACTTAGCAATTAACCCATCAGATACTATCATGATCAGCGATGAGATGGGATTCCATCCAAGTATGTCCCCAGTAATCAGTTTATACCAAAATGAAAAAATGGGTATAATTCATGGCGTTGGATATCCCGATCCAAATTTATCTCATTTCCGTTCCTCAGATATTTGGGTTACAGGGTCTAACTCCAATGAGCATTGGAATACGGGCTGGCTTGGAAGATTATTCCAGCTAGAATATCCGGATTTCCCTGATAATTCTCCCGAATTTCCGCTGGCTATACAGTTCAAAAGTGCCAACTTACTTGAATTTCAAATGGATGGAACAAATGCGGGGAATATGGTCTTTGATCCCGAAGTCATGTACCAAATTGTCACAGGAAATTATGTACCAAGTGATAATGATCCGCCCCCGCAGACAGCAGGCGGGGATGAATTATCATTTATCCGTGAAGTGGATTTGAATACATTCGAATATTCAGGTATCATTTATGATTCGGCTATTAATGGGACTACAACCGTGGACTATCCCAATTCAAATATTTCAACACAACTTGCGCTCACATCAAAACTCATTTCAGGAGGGCTTAATACTCCTGTTTATCGTTTATCTCAAAGTGGATATGATACTCATGCAAATCAATTAGGGACTCATGCTGAATTATTGAGTGATGTATGTGAAGCTGTTCAAGCATTTATTACAGATATGGAAAATCAAGGGTTACAAGATAGAGTTCTTGTTATGACTACATCAGAATTCGGTCGTCGAGTGGAAGATAATTATTCAAATGGCACGGACCATGGAACAAGTGGCCCCATGATGATATTTGGATCGCAAGCTCAATCTGGATTTTTTGGAAATCAACCGGATTTATCTAATTTAGATCAAAATGAAAATCTCCTAAATCAATTCGATTTCCGTCAATTGTATTCCACGCTCATTACTGATTGGTTTGGACTTTCTCAAGACGTAGCAGAAACAGTTTTTCAATCACCATTTGAAACAATACCGTTTATCCGTAGTCCATTATCAACCATAAAACCTATTCCTGTTGCTTCAACATTTAAAATTGAACCTGCATTCCCTAATCCATTTAATCCAGCAACTCAAATCCGATATCATTTACCCAAGAAATCTTCAGTAACTATTAGGGTATTGGACGGCAAAGGGTGTGAACTAAAATCCTATTTACAAGGTGTTCTTCAAGAGGGTGACCATACTTTTATATTGCAAGGAAATGATTTATCAAGTGGATTGTATTTTTTACAGGTAGAATCGGGCGGAAATGCACTTACACAAAAAGTAACCTTATTAAAATAAGTTTAACCCAAGCGGACATTAATCGCCTTATCCCCTTTCATACCGAAATCAACATCAAATAATACGCGTTGTCCTGACATCAATCCTCGCTGTTTGAGATGCTCTCTTAAACCACTAACATGAACAAAATAATCTTCTCCATCATCTGAAGTAACAAAACCAAACCCTTTGGTACGATCATATTCTTTTACCGTTCCTTGTTTCATTATTTTTCCTTTTTTGCTTTGAAATCTAACGATGCGGAATTTACACAATGTCGAATTCCAGTTGACTGTGGCCCATCATTAAACACATGACCTAAATGTCCACCACAATTCGCACAAGTAATTTCAGTTCGAACCATCCCAAATGAATAGTCAGGCGTTTCGTTTATTTTTCCGTCAATGCCGTCGCTAAAAGCGGGCCAGCCACATCCTGAATTATATTTAGTATCTGATGAATAAAGAATTTCTCCACAACCAGCACAAACATATTCACCCTTTTCATAATGTTTATCATACTTCCCTGTAAAGGCCTGCTCCGTCCCTTTCTCTCTAAGGATATGGTACTGTTCATCTGTTAAAATTTTCTTCCACTCAAAATCAGATTTGGCCATATGATCCTCCTTTTCCCCTTGCGCCATTATTAGCCAAGTGCTTCCAATCAACATAATTTTTATAAATATATTTTTCAATTTATTGGTTGATCCCTATTCTTTGAAATAATTTAAAACGGATGATGCCGCTATACCAATTGAAATAAAATATAGGATTCCTGTTATTTCATCAGGCATATTAAATAATTGATCTAGATTTATTACAACAAAGGCGGCTATTCCCATCCCGACTATAAGAAATAATATTTTTTTCACGGAGTGCTAGGCAAATTGATTAAAAAGACAGCAAACCCAATCCCTAAAATATCAGCTAATAAATCTCTTCGGCTAAAAAAACCTTTTGGTTTCTTTTTATCAACAAATTCTTTACTAATGCCAATTAATAGGCTTGATGATGCAGAAATATATACAGCTCCATTTTCTTCCATCCCAAATTTATTGACAAACAAATATTGAGAGCTTAAAGTAATTAAACAACTAAATGAAAAGTGTTGAACCTTATCGAAACCCAACCATGGATCCACCAAATCTTTAGGCAATTTTTTTGGCGCTGATAACCCAATAGAAAAAAATAATATCCAAATTAATTTATTTTTATACATGTGTGAACCATATTCCTACGTAGAAATAAAGGATGATTCCTACAAATAGTAATACAAGTGTCCTAATTATTATCTTTTCTATCATGGTCGAATTTACCCTTTTTAATCCAATATTTAAATCCAGCATAAGCTATAATGATACCTGCAATTGAATCAATTATAAAATGTTGTTTAATTAAAAATGTTGATAGAAATATAGAGAAACCGATAATATATAAACCCCATTTCACTTTTGGAAACTCAAAGGCAAAAACCCACATGAAAAAACAAGAAATAGCAACATGCATTGAAGGAAATGAATTCTGATCCCATCCATTTTTTAATAGGATAGAATAAAGTAAATCAAGATGGTTTGGCTCTATAACGTTCCATACAACACTCGCGCTGATGGGCCATATAATAAAACTCATATAACATACTAAGGTTATAAGAATACTTGTTTCTCTCAAAATTATTAATTTACTTTTATTTTTAAATAATAATGGAGGAAGAATTAATCCTATATAATGAAAATAGTATGGAATAATCATCCACCAAATAAAAGGAATAAATTGGTCAACCCAGGCAATCCAAATTGGAGATGGAATTGGCTCAACCCATTCTAAAATAATAAAATATCCAACAATCAAAACCCAAAAGGGTAATATAATCTTTAATCGTTTTCTAAGTGTTAATTGGATATTATTGAACATAAAAAAAGGGTAACTAGAGTTACCCTTTTAAAAAAGTTATTTTTTAAATAATCATTTTTTTTCACAGCATGGTTTAGTGCAATCGGGGCCACATTTTTCTTTTTTAGTAACCGATTTTGATTTTACACAATCAGCAGAAGCTTTTGATGCGCACTTCTCATGAACACATTCTGATTTTTTGTCACAACCATTTTTCCCTTTTTTTGCACAATCAGATGATCCTTTAGAAGCACAATCCTTTTTAGCGAATCCACCTTTTTTATCACAATGCGATTTGGCTTTCTTAGCGCAATCAGCCGATGCATGATTTTCACCTTTTTTACAGCAATCTTTTTTTACTTCAACAGAGGCTTTTGTGTCGCCTTCTGGCTGATTCATAGCACTAAGGACAACAATCCCAAATGTTGCAACTAAAACTATTCCAATAATTTTTTTCATTTGTATTCCTTTCTAGTTAAAAATGAACCCTGAAATGTAATTGGGCAACGTGAGTTACACAATAATTAATTTTGAATGACCTTTAGCTTTTTTCCAATTAAATCTATGGCCCAAAACCATAATAGACCTATGGTTATATTAGCAAAAACATAATTGGGCCAGGGTCCAAAAGCTTTTTCAATATCCAAAGTTGCCTCTTGTAAATCTAGAATATTTTGGTCAAATGCAACATCATACACATACATGATACTTACATAACTCAGCATAAATATCATGGCATGTTTATAGGCGTGTTTCTCAATAAAATATTTTTGATTTCGAATAAGATCCATCACAAGTAGAATAGGTCCAACATGTTTAAAATAAAAAGCCAACCAAAATAAGGGATCAAGATCTAGTGATGGAGCCACTGGATTGTCTATAATTAAAAGAGTAAATAAATCTCCAGACCAAACAAAGAAAAAGAAAACATTGAATAATCTCTGATCAAACTTAAAGGTTAAATAAATGGCAATCAGAGCTGTTAAATTGCATAAATATAAAACCATATGTGGATTATGATTAAAATTATACCATGTTGATGCTGCCATTGCATAAATCAACATACTTTTTATTTCTTTACTTACATTTCGTTTGGTGAAAATTTTATATCCAGCCCAAAATGAAGTGATTAATAGAAAATAAAAAGCGACCATAATGCGATTATTATTTTAGGTAAACAGCCTTCTGTGTTTGATTATAATTCCCTGATATAAGTTGGAAAAAGTAGACCCCAGAAGGATAGACTGCTGCATTCCAAACGGCTTTATATTGACCTGTTTTAAATTGTCCATCAACAATGGAGTCAACATACCGACCATTTGAATCAATAATTTGGATGGTAACATGGTTCTCCATTCCATCTCCAACATTAAACTGAATTGTTGTAGTTGGATTGAATGGATTTGGATAGCTTGGGCTTAAAACTACTTTTTGTGGAATATTATCCGGGGCATCTATAGCTAATTCATTAATATTTGAAAATCCTGGTGTGGGATTTGTATATATCCAAGAGTCTGACCCATCAGGAAATCGTCCGTAGGATATATTAGATAACTGAACATTATAATTTAATGTATCAATTGTTGTCTCTCCATCACCCATAAAAAGACCAATTTGTCCTCCTGAACTAGATAGTTTGAAATTCAAATGATTTATCCCTTGAGCTGAATCATCATCTGCCCAAAATAGAACAAATCCGCCAGGCTCAATATAAAAATTAGCCGAATCAATATCAGAATACGGAATCATGAATTTTGTTGGTTCTGATAAATCATCCGTTAAATACATACCATCAAGAACAACCATTGTATCACCTGAATTGAAAATTTCAATATAATCATCAAATTCACCATTCTCATCTGTACAGCAAGAATTATTAATAGCGAGAAATTCATTAATGGTCAATGCTGGATGTATAAGAGTATCAACTGCTGGGTACTCTAATGCTCCTTCATCAATCCATTGTGAAATAAAATCAATCGTTTCCTGAGGCAAAGGCCCATTTTGCGGCATCTGATTTCCAAATGGCGGATTAGGTCCAAGTTTTTGAATTAAAATAGAATTTGCACCATCAAAAGGGATAATAGCTAGACCGTGGTTACCAGGGGACATTAAATTGTCATAACTGGCTAAATTAAATCCACTCGTATTTCCAGTTGTGTGGCACCCACCACAATTTCCTGTTAAAATAGGCTCAATCTCTGAATGATAATCAATTTGACTGACTAAAAGTGAATTTGCCATAATGATAATTGCGATGTATTTTTTCATTGCTCTTAATCTGCCTTATTAAATTTTGTTTGTCATCTTTGATTTTACGTATTTAAACAATGCTTTTTCGAATTGATCATTGGTTTCATAATAATAACCAAAAACTGAATTCCACAATGATTTATCTTCCATACAAAAATAGAAAAATACATCATTATGCCAATCTTTAAAGTAGTTGTAAACACTTCTAAAGATTTTCTCTTTAATATCCATCGGATATGATAATTTCCCGGCTGCATCTACTAAAGGTATCTGCAGAGCTTTACTTTTAAATCCAGCTTCTCGCATTCTTCTAATAGCAGGTTTTATATAGGTTAATGTGCCAAAGGATATCATACCTATTTCTTGTGGAGAAAATTGGTCAAAAATATTTAGAACTATTGATTGGTATCCTTCTTCCCAACCTTCATAATAAAAAATGGGATGAAAATGAAACCCAATAATGACTCCTTTATCCGCTAAGGCTCGGGCAGATACTAACCTCTGTTTCAACGTGGCTGTTCCATGTTCTTCATGATTAATTATAACCTGTGGATTTAACGACCAACATACAAATACATTCTTTGGTACCCCTGTCTCTAATAAATATTGAATATTTTTTGTTTTAGTCTTGAATTCAAAAATGATATTTGGATTATTTCGAGCAAAATTTAATTGAGCTTCAATGATGCCATTTTTATTTCCGACCGCAAGTGAATCAGATGATTGCCCTGAACCAATATGATAATTCTTTTTTGGGTCTAATTGTATTGCATCCAATTTTTCTTTCAATTGATTATCTACTAGGATGGCTCCATCTTCATAGAATGTTTGAATACTACAATAACTACATCCTAATCCGCATCCTTGGACAGCATCAATTGTCATCAAATTACAACAAACCGTTTTTTCAGATGCAACAGGACACATACCTATTATTTCATTTTGGTTATCATGTGATGCTACCTTTCGGATACTTGTTTTTGGTCTAATTGGATTCGAATTATATTGTATTGTAGATATTTTTAATTCTTCCCACCTTTTTCGAATAAGGCTAAAAGTTTTGTCTAAATTGCTCTCATTTTGTATGTCCACCCAAGTATGACTAAATGAGTCCCCCCACATTGAAAAATCAATAGCTATTTCAATACATTGTCGAATTTCTTGATACGTTAACTTATCTTTTTGCGCTACTTTATTTATAAATGATTGTGTGTCTACATCGAGGCTTAAAAATAAAGCATCTTCTTTGAATGGAAGACTTCTATCTTTGGCTATTGAAATGGGTGACATACTATTCCATCAAACTTGATGGGCAAACGTGAGTTAAAATGCAATTCTGGCATTGCGGTCTTCTGGCAATACAAATGGCTCGTCCATGGTCAATAATCATATGAGTTAATTTTACCCATTCTTCATTTGGGAAAATATCCATGAGCCCCAATTCAATCTTTTTTGGATCCTTAGAATGTGTTAATTCCAATAAATTCATAATTCGAACCATATGTGTATCTATAACCATTGAAGGCACATTGAAACATTCACCCAAAACACAATTAGCTGTTTTTCGACCTACACCTGGCAATGAAACTAAATCATCTAACGAATTTGGTACTTCCCCGTCAAATTCATTTAAAATAGTGAGAGTGGCGCCTTGGATACTTCTTGATTTTTGATTATGATATCCGCAAGAATGTATATCTTTTGATAATTCTTGTAAATCCGAGTGAGCAAATTCTTCTATGGATGGATATTTTTTAAATAGACCTGGCGTTACTTGATTCACCCGTTTATCTGTACATTGGGCAGATAAGATTGTTGCAATCAATAATTCATAAGTGGATTGATAATGAAGGGAACATTTAGAATCAGGGTATTCCTGTTTTAGTAAGTTTAAAATGGCTAGAGCTCTTTCACTCTTTTTTTCCTTACTTTCTTTCAATGCAATAATTCTTTAATTAGTGTTGGCATATTTTTGACTAGAGATGATCGAGGGAGTATCATTTCACATCCTGCTTTTTTTAATTTTGATTGATTTTTGTTATTCACTTGTTTCATGAAACCAACCACCTTTAAATCATAACGAGCTAATTCCGCAATAAGCCCAATTGATGAAAAAACTTTATCATCTAGGTCAACAATTGCCATTTTAGCATTATTCCCAAATAATCTTGGGTCAGACTTTTCATCTACAAATTCCACAATCTGCTCTAAATCAGTACAAATCCCTGATAATTTAGTCCCCAGTTCAAAATCTCTTACGAATAATAATATATGCGCCATTTAAGTCCTTAATTCTGGGACAAATTCCCAATTGAATGATGTATGTGTTTCGAGCAAATCGTACTCTATACTTAGCTGTTGTAAATCATTTTTAAGTATATCTACGTTTATGCCCCTGCAATCCCCGTTAAAATTATTAAATTTTTTCTGACATTTCTTTAAAAGACTTTTTGCACCAATCAAATTCCCATTATTTAAATGGACAAAGCTAACGGAGAGTTGAATTAACCCCTGGATAAAATCTCTATCAGGTAAATAATAGTCACTCCATAATGTTTCCCAATCTTCATGTGCATTCAAAAAAGACCTATTTTTATAATGGTTTAAACCCTTATGAAATAAATCATACTTAATTAGTTCTTCATTCATTAATAGAAATCACTTTATTCAATAGAAAATGTTTCCCTTCCTGTTTCACAGAACATGCTTGGATATTTTGATCATGTTCCAAAAATATTATCCAATTATCTTCAACCATCTTTGGTAATAATTCTAATTTTTCTTTTACTGTTTTAACTGGATTTATATCATATGCCATCACCCATGGAATAGGAATATGAGCAGATGTTGGAAACAAATCTGATCCAAAAAATAATGTATTATTATTATCTGAAATTATGGGGTGAAGAAGGCCGCTAGTATGTCCAAATGTTAATTGAAAGTCTATTCCATCTAGAAATTGTTCTTTATTCTTGACTAGATGTATCATTCCATTTTCTTGTAAAGTATTCCAATCATGACTCATAAAACTACTCTGGTCTTTTTGGGTTGGGTTATTCGCTAATGTCCAGTTATTTTGTGATATCCAGTATTTTGCATTTTCAAATGTGGGTTGAATTTTCCCATTTATAATAGATGTATTTCCGCCTACATGATCAAAATGTAAATGTGTGCAAATAACATCGGTTATGTCTTCGGGTTTAATGTCCAGTTTTGATAATTCTGATTGAATATTATATCTATCTGTATTGATATTGTAAATATGTTTCAACTTCTCTGACCATTTTGTGCCATTTCCTGTATCAACTAATATTTTTTTATTTTTGCTGACTAATAATAGAGAACGCGTCACCATAGGAATTCGATTAAAATCATCAGAAGGAATCTTTTTTTCCCAAAGTGTTTTTGGTATTATTCCAAACATAGCGCCACCATCTAACCTAAATTCACTCGTTTCAATACTATAAATTTTGTAGGGTCCAATCTTCATGATAATACCTTCTCAATATGTTCGCCAATATTAGGAAGAATTGAATCATCACAATTTTTCGCTAATGATCGTAATGATTCCAAATAAACTATTTTTTCCTTCTTATCCTCTAATGAAATATTCTTATTAATAATTTTTTCAGCACTCATAATAAACTGTTTCCCCCATTCATTTTGACCTTTACAAACCCAATGATCAGGATTACTTTTTTCCACTTTCATCTCAATCATAGATAGTGAGTCTAATGATTTTAGAATTTCATTTTTATACTGATTTATCCGGACATATTCACTATTCCATAATCTTTCCATGATGGAATAATTTTTTAAAAGAGATTCATCATGATGATTTATTATTGTTTTTTTCCATCTATCAATAGATTGGTCATTCTTAGGTGCAGGTTCAGAAAATGTAATATTTTTGGTTTGGTTAATAAGTGATAAGATATAAGACCATAAAATGTCTTTTCTTTCTTGGAATGCAAAGGCGCGCATAAGATGAAATGTAAATAAACTGAATGTATTAAAGTCTCGATACAAAACTTCAGCAATTACTTCCAAAACACTTGAGGATCGATCAGAAGCCAAAAATACTTTTGCGACTGAAGAAACAATACGATCAGAGCCTACTTCCAAATCATTTTGAAGGTCACTAATAAAGATAGATTTTTCCAGCCCATCTTTTTGAATACTGGATAATATTTCCACATCATGAATACGGTAAGATAAATTTTGGACACACTCTGATGCAAATAAAAGTAAAGGAATTGAAGGATTTACTTTATTATCACTTATAATATTTTTAACACTATTTACTGTAATAATTGGGTGACTCGATGATTCCAATTCCCAATGTGATAAAACTGCAGTATCAAAAATATCACATAATATATTTATAACATCTTTTGGGGATCTATTAACATTTTGGATAGTCGACTGTATTGTTCGGGCATCGCCATTTTCAAGGGCAGCTCGAAGGGGAGAATGAATCATTCAGGTAAATATTTCTTTGCTTTAAAATCGCCGAGATAAAACATAACTTGAAATGATAATCCTGTTGCCCTAGAATACTCAGACGGCATGCCACCACGAGATGGAGGATAATCTTCATAGCTACTTCCCCACTCTTCTTGGACTTCTGGGTTTGTTGGATCCCAATTAAAATTCATGATTTCAGAGAAAGGCATGGATGAAAAATCATGATAGTATCCAATTTCATATCCAATTCTTTTTGTTGGTTTCCCCCCCATAAGGAGTCCAAATCTTAAACTACTTCCTCGAATACCATTTTGAGGAATATACATGAATTTAAAACCCTTCCATTTAACCATTTCTACTTTCTTTTTTACTGGGCGGGTGCGAGTGACTAATTTCTTTTTAAACTTGTAATAAGTGAAATCCATATTCTTATTGGGATTTAAAGCAAAACTTAAATTAATAGCATCCCACTTTTTATCTTTTTGCATCACAATACGCGTATAATCTACCCCAGTCCCATAAAGAGGAAATCCAACTCGTAGACCCATATCACTTTTATTTGACAATCCTCTGCGAAACCATACCATTGGTATTGCATTTTCTACAGCTAATGTATAACCCCACGTAGTTTCCCCTATAGGTGCAAGTTCAGGGGATATGGTTGGATGTGTGGCACATCCTATCCATAGGAATAAAACAGGTAAAAGGGTCGTGATCTTTCGGGGTATCTTCATATCCAATAGCTAAAGTTATGATTTATCCCATAGGAAGAAAATAAAAAGTGGAAAATTTATTTTAGGTAAATCATCTTCCGACTGAAAGTTACCGGTTCAAATCCATTCACCATTGTTTGAATGGTGAAAAAGTAAATTCCAGTTGGATGTCCTGTTGCATCCCAAGAAAAATTATATGCTCCAGATTGTAAATATTCACTTTCAACAAATTGATCGATGATGCGTCCATTTGCATCAAAAATAAATAATGAAACAGTAGCATTTTCCAACAAATCAAATGATATACGCGTTTTAGAGTTAAATGGATTAGGGTAATTCTGGTACAAAACAAATATTTCCGGTATGAGTGATTCACTTTCAAATAATGCTTCAGTAGAATTGCTTTTACCTAACGTAAATTCTTGTGTTTCTTCCCATTGGCCACCATCGGGTGATTTAGCTAAATGTGTTTCTTGAATTGTATTTATTGGGATCCATTCAAAATCTTGCCAATCATCTTGATCTGATTGCGTACGCCAACGAATCCATTGAATATTTATTGAATCTTTATCAAATAAAGTGATTGAAGTATCTGTATATATGGTTTCAGCAGATAACATCGGAGACCATTCAAATATAATATCATCATTATGCCATAATGAGTATGATTCAAATTGATTGGTTTGGCTCATAATTTCAAACTGTAATAAATGATTTGCGAAATGGATTTCATTGATAATGCTGGCTGGTTGTGGTATTTCAACTTTCCAAATTTGATTATCTTTAGGAACAAAATATTCATTGTTTAATGAAATGGACATTTGGTCTAGCTCTGGAATAAATTGGATATTTTGAATCCATTCACCACGATGAACTAATGTTGCCGATGCCCAATCAACTGGAATGGCCATTTCAATCCTTTGAGTTTGAGCTGATTCTTCGGGCTTTATGATATCTAAATATGTATCCCCATTTAATAAAAATAAATCTTCCCAAGATATATCATTCTCGCGAATAATGAGAAGTGATACATATTGATTTTCTTCGATTGATCTCTTTTGGATGATACGAATGGGATCTATTGAATGGATAAAATCTAAATTATTAGAGAACTGATCATTTAAATAATTCAAATTATTAATCATTTTTAATTCAATTTTCTTTTCTAGAGCATTCCAATCTTTGTCAAATAATAGAAATTGATTTTGATAATACTCTTTGTAAATATGAATAGAATCTGAGAAATGAAAATTATTATAATAGGAATGAATTGCAGAAAAATCATTTTCAAGATTTGGAAATTCTCTTAGCGGGATATTTTCAATCCACGCAAAATCATTTAACGTTTCTCTATAAAATAAATCAACCAATGATAATATGATATTTGGTTGCAGATCGGGAATTAAAGAATGAATCATTTGTGATTGTTTAATTTTGAAAAGAGATACCAAATTACCTGGGTCTAGACCATCGATAAACATTTTAGATTCTTTTTGTAAACAGGTTCCAAATGTTGGATGATTTATATCACTTGATACTGTGCGACCAAACAAATCACTTATTTCTAAATAATAAAAATATCGTTCTTTTTCCACACACGATGTATCTAAATATTTTCTTTTTTTAGGTTCAATCAATTTAAAATTAGTAAAATCTTCATTATAGGATGTTTTAGAAAATAATCTTATTTCTGAAATTGAAATTGTATCTGGAATGGTCCATGATAATAGTATTGAACCTTGGCCTTCTTGGATATCTAAATCCAAAAAGTTATTTTCATCAGGTGAATTATTTGCAAGGGCAATCCCTAACATAAAGGTAAGGATGGCTTGCAAAATCTTTTTTAAAGTTGTTTTTATCATGACCAGTTTTTTGGGCGAGGGATATTTTATACCAGCTTTAGATTATAGAGCAAGATAAATCGTTCTGAAAATTTATTTCAAATAAAGGATTTTATGAGTATCGCTAGACTGCTCAGATTGTAACCGAACGTAATATATTCCACTGGGTTGATTTGATGCATCCCACTGAATTTCATACATACCAGGTTCTTTCATTTCATTAGCTAATATGTCTACTATACGACCAGTAATATCAATTATTTGGATTGAAATATATTGCATTCCATCAACAGAGAACTTGATAGTCGTCATAGGATTAAATGGGTTAGGATATGTTGAAATAATGACAAATCCCATTTCCTTTGTTGATGAAATGGGGAAATTGATTGTTCCCCAAGTATTAATAATACCATATCCAAAACTATTATTTGGATTCGAATGATGATCAGCAGACATTAATAATGCAGATCGAAGAGTCATAGGTGTCCAATTAGGCTGGGCACTTATTATGATAGCCACAGCCCCTGCAACAAGTGGTGTTGCTAATGAAGTACCATTTAACGTACGAAACCCATTGGTTCCTGGATCGACCCCCCAAGTAGATACACCTCGCGCACATACTTCTGGTTTAATACGACCATCATAAGTTGGACCATGAGAGCTAAATGTGGCTAACATATCATTTACATTAACAGCACCAACAGATATAACAGAATCTGCATCTGCAGGTGCAATTATATAATACCAAGATGAATTCCCTTCGTTTCCGGCAGCTGTAACGCATGTCAAACCCAATCGAACGGCAATATCGATCGCATTTGTTGTGACAACTGTATTGCCATCTAAATCTTCATATGTATACCAATCAAGATACCCAAGAGATGTGGAAACTACCTGTGCGCCATTTTCTTCACCCCATTCTAGACCAGCAACATAATTATCTTCTTCAGCTTGAATTTCTTGCTCCACCATTTCTGTTTTAGCCAATAAATATTCTGATTTAAATGCTGGCCCAATTAAAGAGCCTGGCTGATTAGCTGCCATAACAGACAAAACAGCTGTTCCATGAAAATCTTGGTTATAATAATTCTCATCATCTGTTTCATTACCTGTAAAATCATCATTATTAATAAAATCGTGTTGGGCTATAAGTGTAAGTGAATCGAATACAGAATGACTTAAATCAAATCCTGTATCTATGACCAATACACGTACCCCTTGTCCATAATATCCATTCTCATGAGCGGTATGAACATTGATTTGCTCAATTTGATCTTGAGCATAACCATAGTCCAAATCACCATCACGATTAATCATTGGCATTGATATTTCCCCATTTAGGGTTGGTTTTTTTCTGTGAAGTTGAAAGACTGGAGCCAATTTTTTCACAAAAGTGAGCTCATTTAAAATGTATAATTGGTCAGGATTCACCAAAACTGAGACTGCATTTAGCCATCGACTTTGGTTAATAATATGTATTCCTAATCCATTAAGTTGATCAATATAATTTGGAGAAATAGCTAAATCATAAAAAGAAGCTTCTGCCGACAATCCTATATTTGACCGATTATTCTTTCTTCTATTGTCTAATTCTAAATTAGATGATCCATCTTTATTTTGAAAATATACCCACGTCTTTATAAGGCCATCTTCTCTTAAACCAGGTGAAAAATTGGTTAAATCTAAATCACTACCTAGACTCATTGACATTAGTAATAGTATTAATAGTCTTTTCATTCCATCTGCATAATCATTGAAACAAGGAGTGTAAGATCAGAAATCTCTAATGAACCATTTCCATTTAAATCTCCAACAGATACCTGATAAGGTGTTGGGTTTTCGCTACTATCCATAATTAATTCTGCTAATAATAATAAATCATAAATATCTATAGACAAGTCAGGGACAAGATTTCCAACTGTTTCTGAACTAAACCCAGAAATGGAAAAATTATCAAAGTAAAATCCATCTTCTTCAACATAATTATCGCTGGTTAAAATAAACCGAAAACTGATGGGAACGTGATCCCCCAATTGATCTAAATCTATGTATTCTGTAACCCAGTTGACTTGTGACCCATCATAGCCAGATTCTCCTGCCGGTTGAGCGCTTTGTCCATTGCCTAACACTGTATAATCACCAGATAAACTTACCCACCCATCTTCAACAGTATAGCCCTGAAACCGAACAAAATCCCAATTATCTTCTATAGCCCATTTTGCTTGAAAGGAGACAAAGGGTCGAACAATATTTGTCAAATTAAGTGTTCCTGTAAATGTTATTATATTTTCAACACCAGCACTATAATTTCCTTCTGGACTGTCTGTCACGGAATAATTTCCTGTTGCTGATTCAGATGATAATCCCCATGATTCTGATGACCATTGATTCATGCCTGCTTCAAATGAATCCAAGAATAACACCATTGGACTCCCAACAATTTGTCGTATTGTATCTGACCGAGTAATACTATTATTATCTTCCATCGTAATAATTAATCCAATTTCTGATCCATTAAGCGTTAAGTTGGATGAAACTAATTTGGTGGACCAATTCGAAGATGATCTCGCTGGAAGTGACATTATTTCTGTACCATCAATTAATACGATTGATTGGTCATTGAGTGGTTGGGCAGAAATTGTTACGGGGCCATTTGAATCAGATAAACCTCTATTTTGGATTACAATAGAAACATCAATCGTATCTCCGGGAGCAGGTTGTTCATTTGAAATAATTGCATCATAAACTATAAAATCGGATCCTGCAACTAAAGCAAATATTTTATTGGGATAAACTTGGTCTTCACATAAAGGAATGACTCGATCCTCGGATGGCCAAAAATAATCAGAATAGGAACCCACTTCTGGTGTATAAGAAATCATTCCCTGATCACCATAGGTCCAATCAACTGCATCGCCATTAACTGTATATCCAATTAGCTCATAACCAGTCCCAACAGGATACCCATTATATCGCGTCATTTCTGCACCAATTTCTCGTAGAGCAGATAAGTCTGGTTCAGGCGGTAAAGATGCATCTCCGAATGAATGAATTAACACATTTGAATATGTATGATAGTGTAACACATCTTTAAAAGGATGGCTAGATATGAAATCTCGTACAGCTTGTGTTTCTGGCTCTGAAAATGGCTCTAAACCGCGATAAACAGCGCTACATGGATTGGGTGAGGAGCCTGTATTATCGGCACCCCAGTTAAATCCGTAATTTCGATTTAAATCAACGCCTTGCTCATAATTGTTGTTACAAGTATTTGATTCATATCTACGATTTTTTCGATGCATACCGCCACCATTCGGTTCAACATCTTCATTATAAACATACCCATCAGGATTTATTACTGGTAAAAACCACATTTCACGCTCATTCACTAAAAAGGTTAATTCTGGGTCAGAGCCATAATTTTCACATAATAATTGAATAAAGTAAAATAGATTCATCATTCCAAGTGGCTCACGGGCATGAGTTAATCCTGTATATAATACTTCAGGTTCATCTTCGTCTTCATCTGGATTATCTGAAATTTTAACCGCCCAAATATCTCTTCCTTCAATAGATGATCCAAGAATATGGCGTTCAGATATGAGATTAGGATACATTGCCTGAAGCTCATCCATTCTCACATTTAATTCATCCCAAGAATAATTTCCTAATAGGGAACCAAGAGGGAATTCTCTTTCGGGGCTCGAAACCGATCGCTCCAGAAAATACGTTGATAAATCCCTTTGTAATACTTCAACAGTAAAACCAGCTTGGCCTAATTGTTCTAATTGGTTTTCTGTAACTGTTAAATCAATAAATACATTTTCTTTTATTAATACATGATCTGTAGGAATGTCCATTTGAGTATAGGCATTTATTGCATTTTGAGATGCATCAAATACACGTACTTGATGATATGACTCGCCCCAGATACTTTGTAGAAGCAGAATTGATAATAGAATTGTTGTTTTTTTATTCATAGTATGATTAATGTTTTTGTTCCCCTGTAATATAAAAACGAATGTACTAGAAAAATCCCTTATAAAGAATAGTGCCATTTAATAAAAAAGCCTTCGTTTTCACGAAGGCTTTTTTATTTTATTGACTTTTTATATTAAGAATGGTCTTTTAACCAATCAATCGTAACGGATTTAGGACGTGTAATTGGCATACCCAATGCACGGTTCACAACCATTTGTGATACCATACCCATAGCCCGAGAAATACTGAATAAAACAGTATAAAAACTGAATTCCTTTAAACCATAATAATACAATAGTGCCCCTGATGCTGCATCTACATTTGGCCAAGGATTTTTGGCTTTACCTTGTTCTTTCAAAACAGGAGGAACAACATCAAATAAGTTTTTAACAATATCAAAAACTTCATCATCCTGAATATGAGCTTTACCGAATTCCATAAAAGCAGTGTATCTTGGATCAGGACATCTTAGTACAGCATGTCCATATCCTGGAATGACTCGTCCATTATGCAATCGATCCCAACAAAATTCTTTCAATTCTTCAACAGATGGAGAACCGCCGAAATGATCTTTTATGTCTAAAACAAAATGTAAACATTCTTGATTTGCAAGTCCATGGAGTGGTCCAGCTAATCCATTTAGCCCAGCTGAAACAGCATAATAAGGATCCGATAATGCGGAAGCTACTGTTAGAGCGCTGAATGCTGAAACATTTCCTCCTTCATGGTCACTATGTAGCATTAAATAAAGTTGCATTAGTTTTTTTAGATTACCATCTGGATCTGGCAACCCAAGCATATGACCAAAGTTCGCACCCCAATCCAAGGATGAATCTGGTGCAATTCTTTCCCCTTTATCAAAACGCATACGATAAATACCTGCACCAATATTAGGAAGCTTTGCTACAAGACGAATACTATCATCTAAAATAGTTTCCCAATATTGATTTTTCTTTAACCCCTTGTCATACTGCTGATGAAACATAGATTCTTTTTCCATGATTAATATGGCTGTATTAAACATAGCCATTGGATGTGAATCCTTAGGCATAGCCGCTAATACATCCCATACATAGTCTGGTACTTTTTCATGTTCTTTTAGCTGATCTTGTATATCTTTTAACTGGTCAGCATTAGGCAAATCGCCGGTAAGTAATAAATGGAATACTTCTTCTGGAAGAATATCAGTGATTTCAAGTAATGGGATTCCACGTATAATTAAGCCTGTATCGGGGGAAACAGATGAAGTATCACAAACAAGCCCTTTTATACCGCGCATACCACCATATACTTGAGCCAATGTAACTTCACCAATGACTTCATTTCCTTTATCTTCAATTAGCTTTTTTGCATCGTAACGCCAATCTGGTATTTTTTGACTTAATGTGTTTTTGAGTAATGACATTATTTTCCCCTTTTATTTATTGAATAACAGATGATCATGTGTGCCGTTTGGAAGGATCCTGTTGGGACTTGTATCATATAATATAATCATCAAAATAATCCAATTCTACAATTTGAAATCTAACTTAGTTGTTTATAAAAGACCACCCCATCTTCAAACTTTTCATCTACAATTAAAGATTATTTTTATATATTAGACAGTTATTTAAATTATATTTTCTTTTTATATTTCATAATATTTGCTACTCAATAAGCCCAAAAAGAATTAGGTACCTAAAAAAACTAAAATGAATCATACTGCCAAAAGTATATTAATAACCGTAAGCGGCGAAGATCAACCTGGTATTACATCAAACTTAATGAATATAATTATGAAGGGTGGATATCATATAAGTGATATTGGTCAATCTGTAACGCATGGGCTATTATCTTTAAGCATTTTACTCGATATAAGTTCAAGTAACGATAATGATTTTCCTGTTTTAAAGGAGCTTCTTTTCGCTTCAAAAACAATGGGACTTAATCTTGATTTCAAAATGATAGAAGGAGATAATCATTATCTTAATATTCCGTTTCATAATTTTATACTGAGTTGTGTCTCAATAAACAATATACCAGCTTCTTTTTTATATGATTTATCTACTGCTTTATCTGATCATAAAATAAATATACACAGAATTGAAAATATAGGGAAACCTAGTAGCTTTAATTCACTGGAGATTTACACTCGGACTGCCAAAGATATAGATTGGATTAGTATAAAAAATAAATTAATGCACATTAGTTCTAAACATTCAATCGATATTGCCTTTTTAAAAGACAATGTATATCGGAAAAATAAAAGACTTATCGTTATGGATATGGATTCAACACTCATTCAAAATGAAGTAATTGATGAAATGGCCACAGTGGCTGGTTTTGGGGAACAGGTAAGTGCCATTACCAAAGATGCCATGAATGGAAAAATAAATTATAACGAATCTTTAATTCAAAGAGTAAATTTTCTAAAAGGATTAAAAACTAGCGAATTAGAAGCAATATTTTCTACACTAGAGTTAACAGTTGGAGCTGAAGATTTTATTACATCAGTAAAAAAATTAGGATATAAGATTGCCATTATATCGGGCGGATTTAACTTTTTTGCAAATAAATTAAAAACAAAACTTCGGTTAGATTATGCTTTCGCAAATGAATTAGAGTTTGAGGGTGATACCCTTACTGGGAGAGTAAAAGGAACAATCATCGACGCTGACCAAAAAGAAATTCTTTTAAAAATGATTGCTCAACAAGAAGAAATATCTCTGGAACAAGTGGTTGCTATTGGAGATGGGGCAAATGATTTACCCATGTTATCTTGTGCTGGCTTAGGAATTGCTTATCATGCCAAAGATGTTGTTAAAGACAAAGCTCAACATAGTTTGAGCCATGGCCCAATGACATCTATTTTATACTTTCTTGGTATACCGGGAATTATTGATTAAGGTTTAATCACCATCATTAAACTGTATATCATGAAGCTTTTTATATAAGCCATTTTGGCCAACCAATTCAGTATGAGATCCATTTTCAACGACCTTTCCATTCTCTAGAACAATGATAGTGTCCGCATTTATAATGGTGGAAAGCCGATGTGCAATCACGAGTACAGTTCTATCTTTCATTAAAGTTTCTAGTGCATCTTGCACTAACTTTTCGGACTCTGTATCTAACGATGATGTAGCTTCATCTAAAATTAAAATAGGTGGATTAGCCAAGAGAGCTCTGGCGATGGCAATACGTTGTCTTTGCCCACCAGAAAGTTTTGAACCTTTTTCACCAATATTTGTATCTAATTGTCTTGCAAAAGATTCAATAAATTCCCAAGCATTGGCTGCTTTTGCAGCTCTTATAATGTCTCGATCATTTTTAACATCCATGCCATAGGCTATATTATTTCTAATAGTATCATTAAATAGAATGGTTTCTTGAGAGACAATGCCCATAAGACTTCTTAAAGATTTTATTTGAACAGAATCTAACGGATGGTTATCAATAGTTATTTTTCCATTATCGATATCATAAAATCGTGGAATCAAATCAGCGATTGTGGATTTCCCGGCACCACTAGGACCCACCAATGCAATAATGTCCCCTCGATTTATATTAAACGAAATATTATTTAATACAAGGTTAGATTTCTTTTCATATCTAAATGATACGTTTTTCAATGTGATAGATTTATTAAATGAATGAATAGGTGTTGCATCTTTTTTTTCCACAACCCCCGGTTCTAAATCTAGTATTTCAAAAACACGTTCTGCTGAAGCTAATCCTAATTGTATTTGTACATTTACACTCGTCAGTGACTTAATTGGAGCTAAAATGGAGAAGAGTAATAAAATAAATCGAATAAAATCTTCTGATGTAATAGACTGATATTGAATCACATCCATTCCGCCAATCCATAAAAGTGTTACACCAATTGAAACACCAATTATTTCTGTAACAGATGGTGAAAAATGCATGAGTTTTGCTCGACGAAACATGAGTTTAAAATGATGTAGACTTTCATCGCTAAATCGTTGTGATTCCTTTTTCCCCATAGAAAAAGATTTAACCACTCGAACAGAAGTCAATGTTTCATTAAGAATATTCATAATTCCTGCAATTTGCTTTGAGACTCTTCTTGATTTTCTGCGAATACTTCTTCCAATGGCAATAATGGTTAGACCTGCCAATGGAAGAACAAGTATGGAGATCAGTGTAAGTTTCCAACTAATAATAGCCATCAATCCAATGAATGTTATAATATTAAATGGCTCCACTAATAGTTTTTGAAAACTCGTTGAAAAAGCTGTTTGCATATTATTTACATCATTTAGGATAATGGATGTTATTTCGCCCGTCTTTTTTCTATGGAAAAATCCAAGTGACATGGTATGAATATGAGAAAATAATGCATTTCTTAATTCAGTAATAAGACGTAATTGCACATTGGATAAAAGTACTTTCTTTAAGTAGAGAAATACATTTTTGCCAAAGAAAACCCCTAAAAGTGTTAAGCATAATACTTTGAGAGATTCTGCGGGTGTATCTCTTAAAATGGCAATATTGGTCCAATATTTTAATTTTTCATTAAAGGTAAGTGAATCAAGTTGGCCACTCCATTCTGCTTGTTGAGAAGCAAGTTCATAAAAATCAGATAAAATACTATTAATCAATGATGCCGTAAGCCAGACAGATAAACTATTCATAAAAACGAATAATAAAGATGCAATCGTAGAAAGAAATAATGCAATCCAATGATGGGACACAAATCCCATGAGTCGACTAAATGTTGATTTATTTTTACTCATTCTTATTATTTAATACCATTTTCATATGTGGAATGTTTGCTTCAAAAAATCGTTCACCTTCTTCCACAAAGCCAAACGGTTTATAAAAGTTTATCACACTTTCTTGTGCGTATAAATAAACAGTCTTTGAAAGATCTATATTAGTTATAATGAAACGAACTAATGAAGCACCAATTTGTTTCCCTCGATAAGACTTTAATACTGCGAATCTTTCCAATTTCCACCCTTCATCTGTCTCCCGCCAACGTGCTGTTCCTGCCGGTAGGCCATTCCATGATGCTAAAATATGGTTTGATGATGCATCAAATTCATCCATTTCTATGTCCATAGGAACATTTTGTTCATCGACGAAAACGTCGGTGCGGATAGCCTTCGCCGTGTCCATATCAGTTTCTATTTTAATCACTTCTACATTTATACTCACCCTATAATTTCGATAATAATTCTACAACCTCCAACGGAACTTCAAGTTTCATAAATTATAGCATGATAAAAGCCGGACTCTATATACATATTCCATTTTGCGTCACAAAATGTATGTATTGCGACTTTTATTCCATTGCAGATCGAAATGATTCTATTCCACGATTCATCAATGCTCTGGTCTACGAAATAGAACGGAATACTATTGATTCATCCGATTGGATTTTTGATACTCTATTTATTGGGGGTGGAACACCTAGCTTATTAGAACCAAACTATATTGAATTAATTCTAAATGCCCTGAATACTAAATTTGATTTATCCCAATTAAAAGAATTCACAATTGAAGCGAACCCTGGTGAAGCGCCATTACACCGTTTACACGATTTTCATCAACTTGGGATAAATAGATTATCTATGGGCGTCCAAACATTCCAACCTGAATTACTTCAATTATTAACGCGCGAGCATTCAATACAAGATGTATTTGATACGTTTGATAATGCCCTTCAAGCAGGATTCAATAATATTAATTGTGACTTAATTTATTCAATCCCTGAGCAAACCTGGGATATGTGGGAAAAAGATATGTCCACATTAATTGACCTGAATCCAGATCATATTTCAGCTTATACTTTAACCGTTGAGAAAGGGACAGATTTGTTTCTAGCAGTGAATAATAAATCCATCATTATGCCAAATAATGATATGGCTGGAGAATGGTTTTTAAGAACACATGAATATTTGGCATCCCATGGATATCCCGGGTATGAAATTTCTAATTTTTCTAAACCTGGGTTGGAATGTCATCATAATCTACATTATTGGAATATTGAACCTTATTTAGGGTTTGGTCCTTCTGCCCATAGTTTTGATGGAAATAACAGATGGTCTAATATTCGCCACTTGGATGGATATATGGCTAAAATTGAATCATCTAAATCCCCAGTTTCATTTCAGGAAAAATTAACACCCAATCAAATTCATAATGAAAAAATTGGTTTTGGACTTCGAATGGCTCAAGGGATACATTATGAATTAGTTCAAAATGATTTATTAACTAAAAGTCAAGAGAAATGGCCCGGTTGTATTCAAATTCAAGGTAATCAAATTCGGCTGACACATCAAGGAATGGTTTTTGCTGATGCTATTGGTGTAGATTTAATGGTCCAATAATTAGGAGAGTTTTCATGAAACAGACATATCTGATTATTATATTTTTTTACTTCCTAAATGGATGTGCTTCAACTTATGGTCCGGCAACTGAAGGGTCTAGCGGTCATAGTGAATACAAAATTAAGGAAAATATATTCCAAGTCACTTTTAAAGGCAATAGTAGACAAAGTAGAGATGATGTGCGAATGCGTCTTATTTATCGTTGCTCAGAAGTGACAGTCCAAAATGGTTTTAGTCACTTCATTCTATTAAAAGATGATAGTTATAAGCACATTGGAAAACGTGAGTTTGGGAATTCAGATCTATCATTTGAAACAACAACCACAATGTCAGGTGGTATTAATAATCGTGTAAAAAGTAATTTCGGGGCGCAGGATTCGGATGCTTATTTTGTAGGGATTTTTACCATAAAAATTTTAAAAAACCCTGAAAATATGTCAATTAGTGCTTTATCCTTTCTAAAAAGTAATTCCCAGATTGTAAAAAAATAATTGCTAGTATAAGTCTGTTTGACAAATGATTGATTAAATAATTCGAAGATTTATAAAAGAATTATTTAATAAGTGAAATGTTTAATTTTTTCTCCTTCTTTACCAATTCGAGTCATAGCTTCTATTCCGAGTTCGATATGTAGATCTACATATTTCCGAGTAATTTCCATATCTGATTCTTGTGTTTTTACACCTTCAGGGATCATTGGTGTATCAGATACAAGCAACAATGCTCCTCGGTCAATGCCATTTGCGAATCCAGTAATAAAGATTGTAGCTGTTTCCATATCAATTCCAATAGTTCTCACTTTTTCTAAATAATCTTTGAAATCTTCATCATGTTCCCACACACGCCGGTTTGTTGTATAAATAACACCCGTTCTGTATTCAATATCCTTTTGTACTAATAATGAAGATACATGTTTATGCAGTTTAAAGGATGGCATGGCAGGTACTTCTTTTGGGAAATAATCATTACTTGTCCCTTCACCACGAATTGCCGCTATTGGCAGAATAAAATGACCTAATTCCGTTGTATGTTTTAATCCACCACATTTCCCAAGAAACAATACTCCCTTTGGATGAATACATGAAAGTAAATCCATAATTGTTGCTGCATTTGCACTTCCGATACCAAAATTGACAATGCTTAGTCCTTCTTTATTTGTAGCTGATGTCATGGGTCCACCTCTCCCCAACACATCCACACCAAATTTTTGGGCAAATTTTTCTACATAATTCTGAAAGTTGGTTAAAAGAATCCATTCTCCAAAAGCTTCAGGATCAGTTCCAGTATATCGCTTAAGCCAGCTTCGTGTAATATTTTGTTTATCTATCATAGGTCTAAAGTTAAGGAAATTGGACAATGATCAGAACCCATAACATTATCATGAATGTCTGCATCTAAACATAAGTCCATCATATCTTCATTAACAAAAAAGTAATCAATCCGCCAGCCTACATTTCGTTCCCGAGCTCCAAATCGGTAAGACCACCAAGAATATCTGTCACCTTCATCATGAAAGTGACGAAATGTATCTACCCATCCATTTTCCACGTACGTATCCAGTCTTTCTCGTTCGATTGGCATGAAGCCAGATGTTTTTAAATTAGCCTTTGGACGTGCTAAATCAATGGGATGGTGGGCTGTATTCCAATCACCAGTAACAATAACATTATTTCCAGATTCCACCTGTTCGTTAATGATGGGAAGTAATTCATCGTAAAAATCTAATTTATATTGAAGGCGCCCATGATCTCGTTGTCCATTGGGGAAATAAATATTATAAAGGAGAAAATCTTCATGCTCTGTAAATAGAACTCTTCCTTCCCGATCATATTTATCAAGACCTAAACCTTCCTGAACAAATAATGGTTCATTTTTACAAAATGTGGCTACACTGCTGTATCCTTTCTTTTCTCCTGAATGCCAATATGTATGGTATCCATGATCCTTAAGGATTTCGTTTGTTAATTGTTCTTTATGTGCTTTTGTTTCTTGGATACACACAATATCCGGTTGTTCTTCATCCAACCATTCCAAAAAACCTTTTTTTGCAGCGGCTCGTATTCCATTCACATTCCAAGAGATTAATTTCATTTTTATTCCTAATTAAGAGGGACGAGTTTAAAGATAGATTATTCAGGGAACAAAAATTCGTTCAATTTTATCTGTGGCAATGGCACCGAAAACTCCAAAGCCACCTTCGACTCCAAAAGATCTTCCCGTTGCACCTTCACTTCCCATGATAAAACTAATAAATTCATTTTTATTCCCATGCTCTAAAAAATAATCATAATACTGCGAATCCATTGATTCTAATTTTACTTCTAATTGAATCGAATCATCATATTCATCATCACCCCACCAACTATCGGAACAATCAGTTACCTGTGATGTCCATACAGTATCAGTTGGATCCGTAATTAAATGTCTGTTTTCCGTTCCACAAGCATAATACCCAAAAATTGCATTTGTTATTAATCTAAAAGTTCCTTCGTCTTCAACAGCATCAAAAGAAATGGAATAAGGCGATCTATTGGAAAGACTATCAGGTACAAATTCTTCTCTAATATTTGGGCGAAGTGGAACTGTAACGGTTCCTTGAACAATACGCTCATCACCCGCTTCAACCAGCAATGAATACGTTTCGCCGGGTTGCGGATTAAAAGTACCAGAAGTATCAACATATTTTGACTCATAAATACCCCAATCGCCTTCAGAAACGTATGTAAAATTCCATTCATTCTCCTGGCTGGAAATAGTTACGTTTGCATCTAAAATTGTGTACCCTGATTGATATATGTTATTAGTATAATAATCATTGGGACCTGGTCCATAAAAAATAGTGTCCGACGATATTAATATATTCTCTTGGTCCTGTAAGTTTAAACTTTGATATACATAAACAAATCCATAACTCGTATCGAGTTCCGAAACAATTAGTCCAAAAACATTAAGTGTAGATTCATGATCTGATTCGACCGTCTGCCATCCCCATCCTTCACACGAAACAATAAAAAGGAAACTTATGATTAATAAATGTTTCATTAGAAATGTATCCTCCACCCAAATGTTGGGAAAAATGGAAACATTGGAACACCTGCTCGTTTCATCCCGAGTGATTCTCCCGTTTCCTCATCATAATCTGGATTATAAATATACATGAGTGCATTTAAATGGTTAGTTACATTAATAATTTGAAAGTAGGATTCTTTAAATCCACCATGTTTTAGTGGTTTTCGCTTAGTGAAATTCACATCAATTCTAAAATAATCTGGGAATCGATCTCCGTTTTTTTCTCCAACCAATAATGTATTATTGCGCCACCAATTTGAGGAATAACCTTCTTCCCAATTTTGAATTCTTCCTTTCACTTCTGTAAATGGGTTTCCGGTTGCAAAAGAAATCGTTAACCCTACATGTGTTTTTTCTGTCCATTGCCAATCACCTACTACATTCAGAGTATGGGGGCGATCAAATTTAGGGGGATACCAATCATGTAATTCTGTTTTCCATCGCGTCACAGCATACGTATATCCAATCCACCCTGTAAGATTTCCACTCTTTTTTTGAATCAATCCTTCTAAACCATAGGCATATGCATCAGTTTCATAAAAATCATTAAATGGAGTGAATTGCAACACTCCATCATCACTTTCGGAAAACAAATTTCCTTGTTTCAATGTAATTAAATGATTAAAAGATTTATAATATGCTTCAAGCCGAAGTAAAATATTTTTGGGTGTTAAATGTTCGACCCCTAAAATGGTATGATCTGAAAAAGGAATAGAATTTTCTTTTGGAATCGGCATCCAAATATCAACAAATCTCAAATTTTCATCTTGGGGATTCGCAATCGTCATAAATTGATGATAGCGTCCCCAATTGAATTTGATGGATGTATCATCATCTAATAAATATTTTATGCCAATTCGCGGATCAGAGTAAAGTTGGTTGTGTGCTGATGCAGAAGAAAGACGAAATCCTAATTGGGCAGATAGAACAGGTGAAATATGCCATTTATCTTGAATATATAATCCTAATTCGCGAGAAGGTTCATCCATCCATAAGGCTGTATCTTGCCTAGATTCAATCTCATCATCTTCTAACAACCATTTGGATCCAAAAATAAGTCCAAGAGTAAAATCGATATCTTTCGCTTGGAATCCAGTGGTAATGGTATGTTTTTCATTAGGTGTATAAACTAACTCAGTCTCAATAGATTTATCATTTACAATGTCAAAGGCATCAAACATCCAAGAATTATCCCATTTGGTAGTACCCCAATGATCATCCGATTCGCCCCAATCATGATCATCCATATCAATCCAAAACCGGAAATAACTTGAAGCAAAAAATGTTTTTAATACCATTTGGGGTGAAACAAGCCATCTCCATGTGAGGCTATTTGTTTTATTCCCCCATCTCCAATCAAAATTAAATTCATTGTTAGAAATGGATGTATAACTATTCTTACCATATGTGTCAAACGACGCATATATAAAATCGTATATATCATCTCCTAGAAAGGAACTAAAAATCAAGCGATGATTTTCATTGATATCTAGATTTATTTTTGCTTCAATATCATAAAAATGATAAGGGAAGAAATTTCTCGGATAATCATCTCCATATCCACGCCTCTCAGATTCTCGCTTAGCCATAGTTGTGGCAAGTTTTGTAAAAACATCAAAGTACGTTCTTCTGCCAGCAAGCATCCAGGAACCTTTCAATTTACCAGGCAAGGGTCCTTCCATCATCCCTTTGCTTGAAATCATAGATATATTGGCGCGCCCCGAAAATTTTTCTGTATTCCCCTCTCTATTAATTATATTTAATATGGATCCCATGCGTCCGCCATATCGAGCAGGAAATCCTCCAGCATGGAAATCTGCTTCTTTAATCGCATCGGTGTTAAATGTAGAAAAAATACCACCTAAATGAAATGGGTTATACACCGTAATACCATCCATCATGATGAGATTTTGGTCTGGAGTTGATCCACGAACATATAGAGCACTTGAGAAATCATTCATTGTTTGAACGCCAGGTAGAAGACGTAATATGCGAAAAACATCCGGTTCAACAAATGAAGGTAATTTCTCAATATCGCGCATATTTAGCTGAATTCTGCTGGGTTCGATTTGTTCTCTAAATTTTTGTCTTTCAGCCGTAACAAGGATCTCTTCACCAGAAATAGCAGTGGGATTCAAACGAACATCTTCTCTAACGGTCATTCCTTCCAACAAATTGATACTACGAGTTTCCATTTCATAGCCAATCATGGATACGACTAATTCATACTTCCCTACAGAAATTTTAGGAATAACATAATATCCATCTTGATTTGTGGCCGCACCAATGGACGTTCCTTGTAAAAAGACATTCGCATAAGATAGGGGCTCTCCATTAGAATGATCTCGTATGAATCCAGTAATAGATTGAGCTTGAATCCAGATGTTGAACCCAAATAAGAAACTATAGAATAAAAAATATCTCATACAAAATTTTAACGAATTATTAGGATCAATCACTTAAAAAAAAACATTTGAAATTACTTCCATAAAATAAATATGTTTCATGTCTGAAATTTCGTTCACATATTTCATTAGCGAATACACTGTTTTAGTTCGTCAGGAATGACAAGTACAGATTTTTTATATAAAAATACATCCATTTTTTGATGCCAATCCTAATGAAATCCCTTAATTTCCCATCTTGATTTAAAATCATTATGCCAAAAAAACGTAAAAGAAAACGAATTAGTCGAAGTAATGTTTCATTTCTAAATGAATATAGTTATGAAATCAAAGTCGGATTCCTATTTGTATTAGGTGTTTTTCTCCTTGTTGAAAAACTGGAGATAAAACATTATATATATACATTTGTTCGGGGAACTTTATTCTTAATCGGAGATATGATACAATCTCTTGCAGGAGGTATGGAATTCATCATCGGCACATTTGAAGCGTCAGATATTGTTGGAATTGGTTTAATCCTAATATCTGTATTTTTGGTAAGTAAACGATGGCGAGAAAGAACGATTGATAGAAATTCTAATTTAAATGATTGCCCCAAATGTGGTGGTGATTTTAAACGAATCCATCGTACGCAATATCAAAGAATTCAAAGTTTATTTTGGCGGGTGAAGATTAAACATTATGAATGTAAAGATTGTTCACGCACGTATATGCAAATGGGAGAAAATAGAAAATGACGGAAGAAGCTGTAAAGGGGTTAATTGAAAGCGGAATTGAAAATGCTCACGTTGAAGTAGCTGACACTCGAGGAGGTGGCGATCACTTTCAAGCGGTTGTTATTTCTGATACATTTGAAGATATGTCATTGGTCCAAAGGCATCGTATGGTTTATGAATCATTAGGATCGTTAATGACCAATGAAATCCATGCCCTTCAATTGAGTACATTAACAAAATCTGAATGGAAAAAATAATTTAATTTTTCTAATAAGTGGATCCTTTGGGATGGATTCTCTAATAGGAATAAAATAATAAAGAGAGGAAAATAATAATGGAATTATCTGAACAAATTAAAAGTGATATAAAATCCAATCCTATCATATTGTATATGAAAGGAACAAAAGAAATGCCTATGTGCGGTTTTTCAAATTCTGTAGTTCAAGTTTTAAATCATTATGGTGTGGAGTATAAGGATGTGAATATATTGGATGATCCTATGATTCGGATCAAGTTAAGTGAACATTCTAATTGGCCAACCATTCCACAATTATTTGTGCAAGGTGAACTCGTGGGTGGAGCCGATATTACAATCGAACTTCATCAATCTGGGAAATTATTAGATATTTTAGATATTTCAAAAACTGCTTAAAATTATTTGGTGAAAATAATTCAGCGGTATAAATTTCCGCCCGATTTCGCATCGAAATCTATTAAGAATTGGTCCGTTCGTCTAGTGGTTAGGACTCCAGGTTTTCATCCTGGCAACAGGAGTTCGATTCTCCTACGGACTACAAAAAGCCGTCTTAATTCAATTAAGACGGCTTTTTCATACACATAATTATGATAGATAACCTACACCCAGTTTTTGTTCATTTTCCGATTGCTTGCATTACAGTAGCTTTTTTCTTTCAACTATTCCAAGTAATTGTACCAAAAAATACGCCAAGGAACGCAAGCCTTTGGCTCATGGGAATTGCAGCAGTATTTGCTCTTATTTCAAGCCAAACAGGTGAATTAGCTTTTTCGTCTCATTCTTCCTTAAATGCATTTCAAATTGAAGAAGTTAATACTCATGAATTATTTGCTAATATAACTACTTGGGGAACAATTCTGATATTTGTTGGATGGGTTTTTGCTTACCTTCAGGGTGTACAAAATCGAAAGGTTGATATATTAATTTTTGCCTTTTTAAGCCTTCTTACCATGGCGGTCCTTGTGACGGGATATTTAGGTGGTAAATTGGTTCATTTATATCATATCCACTAAAGATTATTCTTTAGATAGAAAATAAATACTGAAACTTCATATAAGCCTGAGTTGATGAAGATTCCCACTCAGCTATTTTATCAAATTGCAAACTTGCTCCAGCATAAAATATTGTAAATGGATTCGGTTGATAACTAAATAATGGTTGAATATCTATCGTTTGGTAATAGTCATGATATTCTGCTACAATTTTAAAATTGGTTGCAGCTGTAAATTGATATGAAAGACGTATCCGGCTAATAAAATCAGAATAAATTTCTTCATTCGTATTTTCTAAAGCTGAGCGAGAGTAGATCGCAAATGGCTTTATACTTATTTTATTATTAGGTTTATAATCCATCGAAAAACTCATAGACTTATTTATGGCTTGAAACGAGTTTTCTGGATCTCGGATAATTTCTCTTCCGGTGGATGTTCCCATATCTAAGTGTAACTTATTGCTGAATTTTGAATCCCAGTTTAAACTCAGATGATAATTATTATTGAATGTATCTCCAGCATAAAATTCAGAATTTGGCATAAAATCAAAATTAATTATATTTTGTCCTTTAAATGTTCCCTTCACTGTAGCATACATCCAATCTTTATACCATTGATCGCCTTCATAATTAAAGATACGACCTAAACCAATTAGAGCAAACACATGTTCAATGTATGAATTGTTTGGCCAGAACTGCTGATACATATTTCCACTTATTTGTTTTTTATCATTCAAAGAAAGGTAGCCATTATCTACACGAAATGTTGGACTTTTTGTCACATGCATGAAAGTTCCCCCCCAATTCCGCCCCCGGCGTTCTAAACTTGCATAAGTTGCAATACCTTTAAAGGTTTCCCCATCCAAATCTGTAGTCAATTCCCCGTGATTAAATGTATTTCCAACAAGCTCACTCTCTGCTGATGTAACTGAATCTGATATTTCCTGTGTGGTTGACGTGAAAAACTGGCAATCCAAATTCCATTTTTCCCCAAATCTAAAAACAGCATCCGCCCCTATGGTTTGGCCAAAGCCTTCACCATATCGCCGATCAGTGAGAATACCTCCAATATAGGAACCTGGCTTCAGTGAGTGTTTAATTCGAAAAATATTGGACAAACTTTCTCCAACCCCTACTGTAGCTCCAAACTCGGTAAACGGTACAATTAAATATGTATCCTGATCTTGAGCGCCTATATACCCAAACTGAGTCTTCCCAAGTTGTCCTATTAGCTTAGCAGCAACTAATGGTTGATTTATGGAACGAGTATATACGCTTCTCACCTTTGGCTTCCACCCAAAACTCCCCGTTCCAAATAAATCAATGCCTTCATTGAAAAATGGACGAGATTCAGGATAAGATAAAGCCGCTTGTTTGTTAACATCAATCCTCGCTTGATCCGACTCAATTTGACTATAATCAGGATTTATGGTTATTTCAGTAGTTATATTTGTACCAATAGGGACTTTTAATCCAATGCCATAATGTGTGTCCAATACACCATTTGATCGAAATCCTGCAATACTGGGTAAATATTCAATGGACGATCCACCGCCAATATCTTTTAACCCATACAAATGACCTAGTTGGCATAAGTCACATCTATTATTTCTATCTGACGGAGTCCAAGACATTTCGCGACGACTATCCGGGCGTGAAACAGTTCTAAAAAAAGACATTCTCCAGTGTCCTGATTTTGATTCTTGGAATCTAAGACTACTGAAAGGTATTGCTATTTCGACTTCAAAACCATCATCCGTTAATACCCCAGCAGAAGTCCAAACAGCATCCCAATCCATTCGATCACCTTTACCACTCATTTTTTGACCATCCGCTTGATTACCAAATGGGTTGCAATAAAAAATGTTTCCAGAAACACCATCATTTTGTGTATCAATAATAATGCCGACTAAATCATCTGTAATAATATCGTCACGTTTAGATACATGGGCTCTAATGTGTTTTGGATTATCATATGCCTTGAAAGATACATAAAGATTTTCTGTATTATAACAGGCTCTAACTTCTGTTTTTACTATGGGTGTTATGTTTTCTCCCGGCATCACTTCTACAAAGTCGGAAATGATTTCCATATTTGCCCATTCGTCTGAATCAATCGACCCATCAATGGTAATAGGTGATTCAGTTCTTGATATTGTAAAAGATTTTTCACCCCAGACATATGGTGTTGTAAATAGAAGCATTATTAATATGATTATTTTTTTATTCATAATTGTCGTTGACAGAAGTATTAAAAATTGGTTATCAATTAGATGTAATCTTATATGATTTATCGATTAAAATTTAATAATCACTTGATTCATGTAAGCGTTTTTTTTATTTCTAAATGACGTTTTTGATAGCTGTGAATCTTTTCTTCCATTAAATTTATTTCAAAATTATAATCCCTTTTTATTGCCCCTAATAAGTAAATCTTACATTTATAAATAAGGGTTTCTAAAACAGCTAATTCATTTTTTGAATTTAGAGATTTATCATCCAAAATATTCGTCAAAGCTTTAATTCTGTACATTTCTATTTTTTCTGTATGTTTAGATAGTTGGTCGTCATGTCCACCATATTTTATGACTAAAGGTTCATCAACGAATAATACAGGATACTTAGCTAATATCTTTAGCCATAAATCATAATCTTCACAAATGGGAAAAGCTGTATCAAAAAAACCCACATCATATATTAAACTTTTTTTCATTAATACTGATGACGGTGATATAAGGCACCTATCTAAATTTTTTTGAAACACATATCCACCATATTTTTTATGCTTTTTCATGGGATTAATGCGTTTACCATTTCGAACCCATATTTCTTCTGTATGACAAAAGACTGTATTTGGAGTTGACTGAATTGCAATTACTTGTTTAGCCAATTTGGTTTGCTTCCATTCGTCATCTGAATCTAAAAACGCAATCCAATCTCCGTGTGCTTCTTTTATGCCCACATTTCGCGCATAACTTACTCCATTATTATTGATTGTTATCGTTTTAACATTGGGTTTGTATTTGGATAATGTTTCTTGGGTTTTATCCGTTGAACCATCATTTACTACAATTAATTGATTAACTGGATAGGTCTGGTTTAATACAGAATCAATTGCGCGCTGTATAAGATGTGCTCGGTTATATGTTGGGATAATGACAGATATTTTCATGGTTTGATTTACCGAGAGAAATTATATCTATTACAACAACAAAGTGTCAATTATTGTTACATATGTTACAATTATAATATTTACCTTTTTTCAATAATTTTATTTTATGTTATATTCCACATTGTTTGATGATAGATGTCTAAAAATAGAGAAATAGATGAGTGTATTAAAAAATAAATCTGTTCTTGTCGTTGAAAGCGATGAAAATATTCTGAATAATCTTGCATCTCGGTTAAAAAAACGGGAAATGATTGTCATTACTGCAGATGACGGGTATGACGGGTACATCCGTGCATGTACAGAATCTCCCGACTTTATTGTAAGTGATGATCTCCTTCCCAGTATGAGCGGGTTTAGGCTTTCCCGGTTGATTAAGTTTGATGACCGATTTAAAAATATTCCTATTGTGCTATTAAGCTCTACGCCAGAAAATGGAAACAATACACTGCACAAACAAGCAGGTGTAAATAAACTTTTCTATAAACCGTTCCGGTTTCGAGATCTAGTATCCAGCCTGGAAGAATTGGGTGAAGAATAATGCCAGCTATTGAACTCTATCACATTTTATTTTTTCTATTTGGGTCAATTATTGGCAGTTTTTTAAATGTTGTTATTTGGCGCATTCCTCGTGGAGAATCCATTGTTGCTCCACCATCTCATTGCCCATCTTGTAACACACATATTGCCCCTTATGATAATATTCCTTTATTTAGTTGGCTTATTTTGGGTGGAAAATGCAGGCACTGTAAAAAAGGAATTTCATCCCGATATTTTATTGTGGAATTCATCACTGGATTATTCACCTTGCTTATGATTCTCACTTACGGACTTACGCCTCTATTTTTTGTCCATCTTTTTTTACTCTATATGCTCATTGCGATTACATTCATCGATTTAGATCATTATATTATTCCAAATGAATTTATTTTAGTCGGTTTGGGGCTCATTTTTTCCGCACATGTGTTTAAATGGTTACCCATCACTATGATAGACGGATTATACGGAGCCTTGGCTTACGGAGGATTTCTTTTTGTTATTGGAAAGGTTGGTTCAACAATTTTAAAAAAAGAAAGTATGGGATTTGGCGATGTGAAACTGGGGCTAGTTATTGGGGGATTATTAGGTTTGAAACTCTCTGTCTTGGCTCTTTTTCTATCTTTTCTAATTTCTGCTTTGTTTACTCTAGTAGGTGTTGCTCTCTTCAAAATGGAAGCAAAAGGAAAAATTCCTTTTGGCCCTTTTATGGCTGGAGGGACTTTGGTAGTCTTCCTGACTCGAACTGTCGGTGGCGGTAATTCTATCCTGAATTGGTATTTCACAACTATGTTTTAGTATGGCAAAGATCGGCAAACAAACAATCGGACATTTATTGGTCCAATCCGGGAAAATTGATGAAAATCAATTATCCCAAGCGCTCAAGGAGCAGAAAAATAACAATGATTATTTGGGCAATGTCCTGATTGAAATGGGTGCGCTGGACGAAAAAGATCGAAATCAAATGCTTAGTCACCAATTGAAAATACCCTATCTAGAGTTAGGACATTATGATGTGGATTCTTCTGTTTTAACCATGGTCCCGGAACGCATCGTTCGGGAGTTTAATGTTTTACCTTTATTCCTACTCAATAAAACACTCAATGTGGCAGTAGCTGATCCCCTCGATCCGGCGCCCATCAATGCCATCAGGCAAGCTTCGGGACTACGAGTAGACCCTATTATTGTTACAGCAACAGATTTGGGAAATGCCATTGATCTCCATTATGGAATGTCAAAATTTGTCAATTCAAAATCAGAGAATAACTCACCACAAACCAACATGGATGATTTATTTGATGAGTCCCGGGTGGTAGATCTTGTGGATCGTATCATCGAACAAAGTCAAAAATATATGGCGAGTGATATTCATATTGAACCCCGTGAAGAAGATATACGAGTTCGATTTCGGATTGATGGTCGCCTCCAAGATTTTCAAAGTTTACCCTTGTCCATAGCAAATGCGTTGATTTCCAGACTGAAAATTATGGCCAGTATGGATATTGCAGAATCACGTCGACCTCAAGATGGAAGAATTCTGTTTTTATCAAAAGATAGTCGTTTGGATTTACGTATTTCCACCTACCCGACCCTTTATGGCGAAAAATCGGTTCTTCGTTTATTAAATATTTCAGAATCCATTCATTCTCTGATTGATTTAGGATTTGAACAGGAACCTCTCAAGCAATATGAAGAAATGCAGGTTGGTGGAGAAGGGATTATTTTAGTATCGGGACCAACAGGAAGCGGTAAAACTACAACTCTGTATTCTACTCTGAATAAATTGGAAACTGCTGATGTAAATATTGTTACTATCGAAGATCCTGTCGAATATGATTTAGATAATATTAATCAAGCTCAGGTGAATCCGAAATCTGGTGTTACCTTTGCTTCAGCGCTTCGTGCTATTTTACGTCAAGATCCTGATATTGTGATGGTAGGTGAGGTTCGTGACGAAGAAACGGTGGAATTAGCGATTCGGGCTGCACTCACCGGGCATTTAGTCTTTAGTACAATTCATACAAATGATGCAGCTTCGGGATTCACCCGACTCCTGAACTGGGGCATTGAACCCTTCCTAATTACTTCAACAGTGAAAGGTATTATCGCCCAAAGGTTGGTTCGACGCATTTGTCAGGCATGTAAAGAATCTTATGAAGCAGAACCGATGAATTTAAAAAAAGTCGGTTTAAATGTGAACAATCCCATCACGCTCTATCGAGGGAAAGGATGCCTTTCATGTCGAAATACAGGATATAAAGGTCGAATTGGGATTTATGAACTTCTCCAGATGGATGATGAAATTGCCCAATTGATCATGGACAAAGCACCCGGATATAAAATAAGGGAAAATGCCATCAATAAAGGAATGATAACTCTTCTGGAAGATGGTTTGATAAAAGCAAAACGCGGTGATACTTCTCTATCAGAAGTCATTGAAACATTGGGATCAACACAGACAGAATAATATGGCAAAAATACTTCATGTAGGCGGTGTCAAGAAATCATTCCCGGAATTATCTCAGTTCGGGCATCAGGTGAATACAATCCAAAATGGGATGATGGCTCTTAGTACCTTATCCATCCATCATTATGATGTAGTTATTATTGAAGATGAATTACCCCTATTAACATCAGCAAAATTAATTTTTGAAATCAATGCACTTTCAGATAGATTCCCTATTATTTCCCTGATTAGGAAAGACAGTCGCCGAGATGAAATTCTAACTGATTTTGGTCATGATTTATTTGGATGGTTTGAACCAAAACTTGGCACACCCAAACAATTATCAGACTTAATTAATACTGCGTGTGATTATCATCAATTTCTAGATGATCTCCCAAATATTATGAGCCAACAGCTCACATTTCATGGGTTTGGTAATATTATTGGTATTTCTAAAGCCATGCAGGATAATTTTAAACTTCTCCTTCAAATTCAAGAAAAAGATGTAACCACGTTACTTCGTGGAGAAAGTGGCACCGGAAAAACTATGACAGCCAAATTACTCCACACTAACGGGAGTCGCGCATCAAAACCTTTCATTTCTGTGAATTGTCCAGCCATTCCGTCCGAATTATTAGAAAGTGAATTATTCGGTCATGAAAAAGGAGCTTTTACAGGAGCTACCGATAGAAAAGATGGAAAATTCCTTGTGGCAAATGGTGGAACCATCTTCTTAGACGAAATCGGCGATATGAGTCCTTCACTTCAGGCAAAAGTGCTTCGAGTTTTAGAAAGTGGTGAAATTGAACGTGTGGGTGGAGCTGAAACAATGACAGTGGATGTGCGAGTTATTTCTGCCACAAACCAAGACTTAGATAAAATGATTCGAGATGGAAAGTTTAGACAAGATTTATTCCATCGCCTAAATGTATTCCCCGTTACACTTCCTCCATTGAAAGATAGGAAAGGCGATATCCCATTATTGTCGATGATTATTATTAAAAAGCTCCAGAAAAAATATAATATGCCCGTGAATTATATTGGACCAGAAGCTATGGAATTATTAGGTCAATACGATTGGCCAGGAAATATTCGTGAATTAGAAAATACTCTAGAAAGATGTTTGCTGATTTCAAATAATAAACATTTAATGAAAGACGATATTGTATCTGTTTTATCTGATGAAGCAGCCCATACACAGGCACAAAAACAATTTTCACCATCAGAATCTTTACCTGTAATCGATAGTACTGACACCAATGGTACTCCACCAACATTACCACAAGCTACCATCGTTAACCCCGTTGTAACCCATGAAGTAAAAACATTAAAGGATTTAGAAAAAGAAGCTATTGTTCTAGGATTAGAACGCACAAAATGGAATTTAACACTCACGGCAAAGCAATTAGGTATCAGCCGAATGACACTATATAGAAAATTGGAACAACATGGCCTTCGGGACAAAGACTAAAACTCCACAGACTTATTCCTATATTGCTAAAAACGACTCTGGGACAGTTGTTCGAGGGGATTTAAAGGCTATTTCGGAAGATTCTGCTCTCCAGCAGCTGGACCGAAAAGGGTTGGACCCGATTTCTGTGTCCCTAGTGAAAGAATCCCTTTGGGAAAAGGATGTTACCTTTTTTGAGCGAGTTCCAGCTCAAGCGATTTATACGTTTACACGTCAACTCTCTGTCATGTTAAAGGCGGGTGTCCCATTGGTGGATGCCTTAGATTCCATGAAAGGAGAAAGCACAAATCCCGGCCTAAATAAAGCACTGACTCAAGTAATTTCAGATGTGTCTGGAGGGCAACCCCTTTCCAGCGCTATGGGGAAACATCCCAAATTATTTAATTCCATGTTTGTGAATATTGTAAGAGCAGGAGAAAGTTCAGGTGTCTTGGACGATGTTCTTTTACAATTAGCTGATTTTATCAATCATGATCTCCGTTTAAAGATGGGAATTAAACAGGCCATTCGTTATCCAGCCATTGTGGTGGGCATTACCATATTTGTGGGAATTTATGCCGTAACCTTTATTTTACCCCGATTTTCTTCTCTTTTTTCACAAACAAATATTGCTTTACCCCTCCCTACTCGTATTCTATTAGGCATGGATCAATTCATCCAATCCTATTTTTATCACATAATAGTGGTTATTGCATTGATTCTTTTTGCACTCTATCGATACATTAAAACAGATAATGGACGATTCCGATTCGATAAAATATTATTCTTTTCACCTATCTTTGGTCCCATCAATCAGAAAATGAGTCTCTCCCGGTTTTGCCATGTATTTGAAACATTAGACCGTTCCGGTGTCCCCATTCTACAGGCATTGGATATTGCAGGTAAAACTGTGGGAAACACCTTCATTCAAGGCCGATTAGGCAAGGTGAAAGGTGACGTTGAAATTGGCCGGAAAGTGGCCCGATCCTTAACAGATCATACTAAAGATATATTTCCACCCCACGTATTAAAAATGATCAATGTTGGTGAAGAATCTGGTGCATTGGATGATATGTTGAAAGAAATCGCCATCATGACTGATGTAGAAACGGAAGACCATGTCAAACGACTTACCGCAACTATTGAACCGGTAATAACCGTATTTATGGGCATCATGATTCTGACTCTATCTCTTTCGATCTTTTTACCCATTTGGGATATGTACGAAGCACTTGCAAATAGGTAGGTGTATCATTTTTAGACGTTTTGTTAAGTCTAAATTGTATCATAATTATACTATTTTCTTTATTCATTATAAAATAATTCTGATGACTCTATAATTATTCTTCGTCGATAAAATACCTTTAATCTATATTTTCCCCCTTTTTGGCACAGAAGTTGTGATTAGTTTCTACGTAATAATAATCATAAACGAAAGAATAGGAAAAATAAAATGAAAAATTCAATTAATAAATGGGTCAAACGTATCAAAAGAACCCGTGGCGCATCTCTAGCAGAATTTGCTGTAGTTGCATCAATGATGGGTACAATGGCAACGGTTGCTGCACCAAAA